>MDTG01072087.1_pt1 | contig 342160 bp, 296 predicted proteins | sample 811421 | NCBI WGS metagenome assembly MDTG01 (sample SAMN05326645, study PRJNA326480) | marine metagenome | isolation source: seawater | place: Pacific Ocean: South East | collected 2011
AACTCAAAGCTAATCCAATAAAAATTATTCCGAAAACAATGTCATTCATAAAAGTTTGAGTGGTTTTTCATATGTGTTACAACAACTGGATATAGATATTAACTATATCCACATTATATGTTTATCGCTACAATTTACAGAAAATAAAAACCACTAATAAAGACATTAGTGGTTTTTTATCAATAGTATTTGTGTTTTTTAGTTATGGATTAGAAGCCACAACACCAAGTGTATAGAGTTGCTCCATTGTTGGGCTTTCGCTACCACCTGCAGGTTCTAGAGTAATACCAAATGCCTGGCTTTCGTTAGCATTGGCAATGGTAAATATTTTGTTATCGTCTGTGTTAAAGTCGTCAATAGTACCTAAGCTTGTTGGTGTTAACGGATTTAGTGTTAAAGACCATACTTGCCATACCTTACCTTCTGGTGCATTTGGTAAACCTTCACCATCTAGGTAAATAGTGTTGTCAGCTTTGTTCCAATACACTTTAGCATAGGTAGCAGCATAGTCGCCTTGGCCACCTAATGGTACTGCAATAATATCTTTATCTCTAATGGCATCTAACAGATTTTTGGTTGCTGCAAGATCGCCTCTGGCTTCCTCAATTTGTATCTCGAGATATTGCTTTTCGGTAGAAACGGTTTGTAGTTCTTCTTCAACCTTGTTTTTGTTATTGAGAGTCCATAATAAACCACCAGCCAATAATATAGAAGCTGCCCAGCCTGTGTAAGAAATCCAATTAGGTTTTCTTGGTTTTAGGTCTACAACTTTAGTGTCTGTGTTTAACTTGCCTTTAAACGATTCAAAATCTATAGCATGTGGAGATACTGCTCCTGTAAGCTTTACAACGGCTGCTTCTATTTCTAATACTTCTTGTAATATTTCAGGATGTTGTTGCATCAAGTCATAAACTTCCTGATTTTCTTTTTCAGAAAGCTTACCTGCTACGTAGAGCTCTAAAATACCCGATTCTATGTATGCCTTTATATCCATATTACAATACCATATCCCTTAGTTGCTGAATACAGTTTCTATTTCTTGTTTTTATTGTGCCAATGGGCATTTTTAATTCTTCGGAAGCTTCCTTTTGTGTAAATCCTTTAAAGTATAATAGTTCTATAACTTCCTTACATTTTTGGCCAAGGTTAGTCACAAACTTTTTAATTCCGATAGCATCTGTGCTGCTATCTAAATTATCATTGCTTGTTATACTATCTACGAAATAATCGGAGTTGAGGTTTTGTTTAGATTTTTTAAAGGCTTTAGACCTTGTCATATCTATAGCTGCATTACGTGCTATGTTTAATATCCACGTAAAGAAACGTCCTTTTTTTGAAGAATAAGTATCTGCTTTATGCCATGCTTTTATAAAGACATCTTGCATAATTTCGTCGGCAATATCAGCATCTTTTACAATATTGTAAACACACCATGTATACTACGACTGTACATGTCGTAGAGTTTTTTGAATGCAACTTGGTTTTTAGATTGAAATTGCTGTACTAAAGTTTCTAATTCGGCCATATGAGACTTGCTTAGAATTTTTGCAGACAAGGGGAAGTATTAGTACTGCAATAGCTCTAGCTATTTTTTTTAGTTAGTGTTTTGTTTAGATTTATAAATATAGTTATTCTTCTCTTAAATAGGTGCTTACTTCAATGGCAACTTCTTCCCATGTTTTACTTACACCATCTGGTCCTTTATGAAGATCAAAACATACTTTATTTAAGGATTCTAAGGCACCTAAAGCATTCCAATCTTTTAACTGCATTACTGCTGTCATTTTTACACGTCTTTCGTCTGTAATAGAGACCTCTAGTGGTAAGTCGTTAGTAACACCGTTCATGGTAATAGATGCAATATATTTACCATCTTCATGTTTTATTGTACCTCCAATAAGTTCAGGGTCTACCATAACACCAAAGAAAGAAGCTTTTAATTTTGCGTCTCTCGTTTCGTCTTTTGTAAATAAACTGCTAATTGGAATAGAAAATTCTAAACCATTTAGAGCTTCCTCTGGAGTAGCTCCTTTTTTGTCATCAAAATTTACTGTTGTAAACTGTCCACCAACTGGAGTTTTTTCAGTGGTTTTATAGGCCGTCCAGTTTACTGTAGTTGCATCGGGTTTTGCAACATATAATACCTCTGGAGTTTTAGTTTCATCTTTAGATTCTTCAGTATTTGATTTTTCATTTTTACAAGCTGTAAAAAGGATAATAGCAAGTGAAAGAATTGTAAATTTAAAATATTTCATAGTTGTTTTTTAGTTTTTAGTAAAGTTAAGAATATAAGATTTCTGATGCAAATAGAGTCTCGTTAATATTTAAAATTAAAAGGAAATAAGATACATACTAACAAGGTATTTTTTTATTAAAAAGTACTTTTTTATGGGTTTAAAAACCATCTTAAATACTTCATATATTGGCATTTATCTGTTAATTAAAAAGTTACATGACAAAAATCATATTTTATACAGTTGCTTACGAGTAATTTTGACCTTAGACAAGGTAAATTATGTGTCAAAAATTAGTAAATAAATACAATGTGGCAGGTCCACGTTATACCAGTTATCCAACGGTTCCGTATTGGAATGCTGAGACATTTTCATTGCAACAATGGAAGCACGTTTTAAAGCAATCTTTTGATGAATCTAATGCAGAAGAGGGGATAAGCTTGTACTTGCACCTACCATTCTGTGAAAGCCTTTGCACATTTTGCGGATGCCATAAGCGTATTACTAAAAGGCATGAGGTTGAGCTACCATACATAAAAGCTGTGCTAAAAGAATGGCAATTGTACCGAGATTTATTAGGTGCAAAACCAACAATAAAAGAATTACATCTTGGTGGAGGTACACCAACATTTTTTTCGCCAGAAAATTTAACCTTCCTCATTACTGAATTGCTTAGAGTATCTAATCTAGCAGAGGATTATGAGTTTTCGTTTGAAGGACACCCAAATAATACCACTTCAGAGCATTTACAAGCACTTTTCAATTTAGGCTTTAGACGAGTAAGTTTTGGAGTTCAGGATTATAATTTAAAAGTTCAGAAGGCTATAAATCGTATTCAACCTTTTGAAAATGTAAAGCGTGCTACAGAAACAGCCAGAGCTATTGGTTATACGTCTGTTGGGCATGATATTATATTTGGTTTACCATTTCAAACAGAAGCTGACGTTATAGAAACCATAAACAAAACCGAAGCTTTAATGCCAGATCGTATAGCATTTTATAGTTACGCACATGTACCTTGGATAAAAGGCAATGGACAAAGAGGTTTTAAAGATGAGGATTTACCAACAGCAGAATCTAAGCGTAAGCAATACGAAACTGGCAAATCGCTTTTAGAGAAAGTTGGTTATACCGAAATAGGCATGGATCATTTTGCGCTAAAAACAGATGGACTCTATAAAGCCATGCAAAACGAAACTATGCATCGTAATTTTATGGGTTATACTGCATCTAAAACCCAAGCGATGATTGGGTTGGGAGTATCTTCTATAAGTGATAGTTGGTATGGTTTTGCGCAAAATGTAAAATCTATTGAAGAATATTATAACCTGTTAGAAAATAATATAATTCCGGTTTATAGAGGACATATTTTAAACGAAGAAGACCTTAAAATAAGAAAACACATTCTCAACCTAATGTGCCACTTTAAAACGTCTTGGTTACAACCAGATCTAATGTTTGATGAATTACCTGAGGTACTTGTTAAACTAAAAGAATTAGAACAAGACGGTTTAATTGAGTTTGGAAGAAAACAGATAACCGTAACGGAAAAAGGGAAACCTTTTATTAGAAATATTTGTATGGCTTTTGATTTGCTACTGCAACGTAAAAAGCCAGATACTCAACTATTTTCAATGACCATTTAAAACACTAACACCATGAAAAAGATAATTGTACCTATAGATTTTTCGGAGTATTCAGAGTATGCTTTGGAAGCAGCTGCGAACCTGGCTCAAAAATACGGTTCAGAACTCATAGTATTGCATATGCTAGAGTTGTCTAATGCTATATTAACAGCTAATGGAAATTCTATTAACGAGGAAGCAGTTTTTTATCTAAAACTAGCAGAGCAAAAGTTTGATGCCTTTTTAGATAGACCATACTTAGAAGGTATAAAAGTTACACCAATTGTAAAGCATTTTAAGGTTTGGAGTGAGGTTAACGATGTAGCTAATGAGCATCATGCCAACCTTATTGTAATGGGTTCTCAAGGTGCAAGTGGTGTTAAGGAAGTGATAGTAGGTTCTAATACCGAAAAAGTGGTGCGTCATTCAGATATCCCAGTATTGGTAATAAAGCATAACCCAATATTATTAGATTTTGAAAATGGAGTATTTGCTAGTGATTTTACAGACGAAGCTATTACACCATACCTTAATGCAAGAAAAACTTTTGAAAAAATAGGAGTGACTATGCATCTGGTTTATGTTAACTCGCCAGATGGTAATTTTAGGAGTTCAACAGAAATAGATAAGCGTATTTCTTTATTCCTTAAAAAGGCTGATGGTGATTTAGATAATCTTGAAAACGTACATATTGTATCCGATTATTCCATAGAAAAAGGTATTTTGAATTTTGCCAATACAATAGGTGCAGATTTAATTGCTGTTGCAACACATGGCAGAAAAGGCTTGGCACATTTCTTTGAAGGAAGTATTTCTGAAGACATTGCCAATCATTCTACATTACCAGTAATGACCTTTAAAATATAGTTCTTGATGTTTATTAGTTAGTGTTATTAATATCAAGTTAAAACGCCAAAGATCATGGGCTTTGGCGTTTTTTATTTTTTATAATGATTTGTTAGAATTTGGTGTTAAAAACGATATCCAAGTCTTAAGTGTAAGTTTAAAGCAACCCCATTTTTGTCTGGCATAATTACGTTCTCTTTTTCAAATAAGTGGTAATAGCCAATCCCAATACCTGTTTCGTAAGTAAAATGTTTACCCACATTGCGACGAATTCCCCAAGTAGGTATAATACTAATATCTGAAATAAATACAGTGTAATTAGGTAAAGATCCTAGGACTAAATCTGGGTGATAGGTAGTTTTAATTGACAGAAAGTTTCCACTATTGCCATCTATGCGTCTATTTTTGTCAACTCTTTTATTAAGGTTGTAGTACCATCTTGGTTCTAAAGTTATTGCTGGTACCATGATAAAACTCTTTGACCCAACAAAATTTTCACCAAAAATGGCAGCGTCTAGGCCAAGCTCACTTCTTAGTGCAATGGAGTTTGTTAGTTTAGACTCGTTATGTGCCCAAACACCTAGGAAACCAATCTGAATCCCAAAAGTAGATTTCTCTACACTAGCATCTTGTGCTGCTATTTTAAATACTGAAAGTGTTAAGACTAGGGAGAAAAGAAATTGTTTCATATAACTATTGATTGATAATTGATACTGCAATAATACCAAAAATGTCAATCGAAAATAATTTAGTGGATTTTAATTTTAATGGCAGTCAATGGCACTAGTTGCCATTTCAACTACAGGAGCAGGAGAGATGTAAGGAATGCCCAATCCTAATCCTCTAAGAATGAATAAAACACCGATTAGAACTACAAAAACAGGAATAGCTTTTTGGATGCGCTGTTTTATAGTTTGATTCAAAAATTTACCTAAATAAATGGCTGAGGTCATTAATGGAACAGTACCTAAGCCAAATAAAATCATATAAAAACTACCTTGTAATAAACTGCCTGTGGCAATAGCACCAAACACTGCCATATACACCAAGCCACAAGGTAAAAATCCATTAAGGAAGCCTATGGTTAAAAATGTATCTGGTGTTTTTTTCTTTAATGCTTGACCAAGGTTAGACTTTACTTTAGAAATAACTTTGTTAAGAGGTTTAGATAAGTTGTATTTAGCAAAAGTTCTATAAGGAATAAGTACAACCACAATCATCAATATGCCTATTGCTATAGAAAGTTGTTGTTGTATTCCAAAGAGGTTAAGGCTTTTACCAAGTAAGCCAAAGACTAGACCAATTAAACTATAAGCTAATAACCTGCCAATGTGGTAAACACCAATTTGAGATACTTTCTTAAATGAATTAGAACGATCTACCGGCAACATAAAGGCTATTGGTCCACACATACCAACGCAGTGCAAACTACCCAATAAACCCAATATAAATGCCGAATATAACATACTAATAGTCTATTTCTTTCTTAAACAAGTAGGCTTCGTTATTGTATGTCCAATCTATGTTAATGTTCCAGCGACCATCTAACAATTTGTTGTCAGGTATGAGCAAATTGTGATCAGATAATGAAATAGGAATTTCAAAATCTAACTTCTTGTTAGATGGTCTGTATAGGAACACTGAACCTTTGATTTTTTTTACATCTAAGTCTTTAGGAAATTCAACAAGGATACCCTCTTTGGTTTTTTTCCAAGTAATATCTGTTTTAAGGCTTTTAGAATTTTTTTCTTTATCAATATTTGATTGAAATTTTAATTCTTGCTGATAGTAATCTTCAACTACCAAATCATGGTCATACTTGTCATTAGTAGCCATGTTAACTACAAAATACATAATAAAGCCTATAAAACCTGCAAAGGCTATAACTATTGCTGTTCCCCAATTTACTTTCATATCTTTACTTCCTGCGAACGCAGGAATCTCCTTTTTTTTTAAGATCTGCTAGGTTTTCAAAACCCGTAAGGTCTTTGTTAATTATAACTTCTAGGCCCTAAGAAGGTCACCGAAGTTGTTTCAATTAATTTATCTCCACTATAAACATCTATGGTCAGTGTGTTTTTATCTCCAGAAAGATCACTTTGCTTTAATTCTATAAATAAAGTCCCTTCAGCTAAACCACTTTCTTTAACTTCAAATGTATCGCTAGTAGAAACAAGTTTTATGTTACCATCTATACCTCTAAGTTTAAAGTTAACATCTTTTATGGTTTCTGTAGTTTTATTTACAATCTTATAGGTAAATACATTGCTAATGATATTATTGTCCTTTTGTTCGTATAGTTGACCAGGTAATCTAAGCACTCTTGCTTCTACATCATTTCTTAAAGCTATCATACCTAATAATACACCAATTAAAATGACAAGTACAGCAATGTAACCTTTCATACGAGCCGTTAGTTTAAAAGGTTCTTTCTTCTCTATATTGTCTTCACTTGCATAACGGATTAAACCTTTAGGTTTGTCAATTTTCTCCATTATGGTATCGCACTCATCAATACAAGCCGTACAGTTTACACATTCTAATTGTGTACCGTTTCTAATGTCTATACCAGTAGGACAAACATGAACACATTGAAAACAATCAATACAATCTCCATGGCCTAAGGCATCTCTATCTTCATTTTTTCTAAATTTCTTTCTGCCATTTTCTCCTTCACCACGCTTATGATCGTAAGCAACCACAATAGATTTATTGTCTAAAAGTACGCCTTGTAATCTTCCATAAGGACAGGCTATAATACATACTTGCTCTCTAAACCAAGCAAAAATAAAATAGAAGACTCCTGTAAAAATCAATAATGGGAATAATGTGCCTAAATGTTCAGCAGGCCCTTCTTTTACATATCTAAGAAGTTTATCGCTACCAATTAAATAGGCCAAAAAGATATTAGCAATTAAAAAAGAAATCACTAAAAATATAAACCACTTTAAAAGTCGCTTTCTTATCTTTTCTGCATCCCATTTTTGCTTTTTAAGACGCATTTGTTTATTTCTATCACCATCTATCCAATATTCGATGCGTCTAAAAACCATTTCCATAAAAATGGTCTGAGGACAAATCCATCCACAGAAAATACGACCAAACCCTACTGTAAAAAGGGTGATAAAAACCACTCCTATTATCATGGAAATTACAAACAAATGAAAGTCTTGTGGCCAAAAAGGGAAACCAAAGATGTTAAATCGCCTTTCGAGGACGTTAAACATTAAGAATTGATTTCCATTTATTTTAATAAATGGTGCTGCAAATAGGAAAGCTAAAAGAAAATAGCTAACCAGTTTTCGCTTGTCGTAATAAGGGCCTGAAGGTTTTTTAGGAAATATCCAATTACGTTTACCTTCTTCATTGATGGTACCTATTGAATCTCTAAAAACTTCGTTGTCTGGCGTTTCCATGTAGAAGTGACTTTAAGAATTAATCATTTGTTGAAGCAACTGTTTGGTTTTCTACAGTTGCTTCTGTTTCGGTTTCTTCTTCTTGGTTAGTGTCTTGATTTGTCTCTTCGGTTTCTGTTGCTTCTGTTTCAGATGTATCATCAGAACTTTTTGCAGATTCATCTACCCAGATATCTCCTTCTGCAGGCTTACCTTGAGCTGGTGTAGTACCTTGAAATTGCAGTACATAACTAGCAACTTGAGCTATTTCAGATGGTTTTAAACCTTCTTTAGACCAAGCAGCCATTCCTTTTCCAGGTCTACCACCTTCAGAAATAGTTCTAAATACATTTTTTATTCCACCTCCTAAAATCCAATGTTCATCAGTAAGGTTTGGTCCTATACTACCACCTCCATCAGCCAAATGGCAAGCCACACAGTTGGTTTCAAAAATAGCTTTACCTGCGTTAAGATCTGAAGCTTCTGTTAAAAGCTCTACATTGCTGGCATCTACTAAGTCTTTTGCTGTCTTTTTGTATTCTTCAATAGCTCTATTGGCTTCGGCATATTCTATTTCGTACTCAGCAAATTGATCGTCAGCATTAAAGACATGGTAGCGTAACATATAAACAAAGGCAAAGATGATAGTAGCATAAAAACCATATAACCACCAAGGAGGTAAGTTGTTGTCTAACTCTTTGATACCATCGTAATTATGATCTAAAATGATTTCACCTTCTTCTTCAATTGGTTTACCACCTTTTAGTTTTTTGTAAATTTTCTGCATCCATAAAGATAATTTTGAAGGTGCAGCTCTCTGAGCGTCATATCTGGCTTTACCTTCTTCATCTAAACTCTGATATAGAATATTATCCATGGTGCCAACAATACCTTCTATTGCAACTAAAAATAGAAGCACTAATAAAAGGAATAAAAGAATAACAGGTTGTTCCATAAACGCTGGCTTATCGCCAGAGTCTATAAAGTACTCAATGAGTCCTGCAATAGCAAAGAATACGACAGGTACTCTAATATATGATGGAATTAAATGTCTCATAGTTGTGAATCGTTTTGGTTATCTAAAGGAATGTTACTGACTGTTGTTATGTATTCTTTCTTGGCTGTAAACACCCAGTAAAATAGTGCTACAAAAAAGATGAAGAATATTAAGAGTGATATTAGTGGGTAGATTTCTATCCCAGTAATACTTTCCATGTGATGTTTTACAAACTTTAGCATAGCGTTTAATTTTGAGCGGTTTCGTTTATAATCTCTTTCACTTTGATGTCTGTACCTAGTCTTTGTAAGTACGCAATAAGTGCAACAATCTCTCTATTTCGCATTTCTACAAAGTCTTCACCACCAGCAGCTTTATCTGCTTCATAAGACTTGGCAAAATTAGGGTCGCTATAAAGGTTTTTCTCTATTTGAGTACCTTGCTCTAACATAGATGCTTGAGCATTTGCAATATCTTCTTCAGTATATGGAACTCCTAAGCTTACCATAGTTTCCATTTTCTTTTCTGTCATAGATTTGTCTAACTCACTTCTGATTAACCACTTATATGCAGGCATTATAGACCCTGAAGATGTACTCTGTGGATCGTACATGTGGTTAAAGTGCCAGTTGTCATTATATTTACCTCCAACTCTATGTAAGTCTGGTCCTGTACGCTTGCTTCCCCAAAGGAATGGATGATCGTATACATATTCACCAGCTTTAGAGTATTCACCATAGCGTTCTACTTCACTTCTAAATGGTCGTACCATTTGAGAGTGACAACCAACACAACCTTCTCTAATGTATAAATCTCTACCTTCGAGTTCTAAAGGAGTGTATGGCTCAACACTACTAATTGTTGGGATATTTGATTTTACGACGATGGTTGGTATAATCTGAACAATACCACCAATCAAAATTGCTATGGTAGCATATATTGTTAACAACACTGGCTTACGTTCTAACCAAGTGTGCCATCCTTCACCAGCAACACGTCTCTTAGATACACGTTGTAGAGCTGGAGCTTCAGCAAGTTCGTCTGTAACTTTACTTTCTGCTCTAGAAATCGTCATTACAATGTTATATACAAGGATTAACATACCTGTAATGTATAAGGTACCACCAATAGCACGCATCCAGTACATTGGCATAATCTCAGTTACGGTTTCAAGGAAGTTACCATATAATATTTTCCCGTCAGGACGGAATTGTTTCCACATTGTTGCTTGAGTAAAACCGGCAACATACATTGGTAATGCATATAGAATAATACCTAAAGTACCAACCCAAAAATGTACATTGGCTAATCCTACAGAGTGTAGTTTTGTTTTAAACAATCTAGGTACTAACCAATAGATCATACCAAAGGCTAAGAATCCGTTCCAAGCTAAAGCGCCAACGTGAACGTGAGCAATAATCCAATCTGTAAAGTGAGCTATAGCATTAACGTTTTTTAATGAAAGCATTGGACCTTCAAACGTTGCCATACCATAACCAGTAATGGCAACAACCATAAATTTAAGAACAGGATCTGTACGTACTTTATCCCAAGCACCACGTAATGTTAACAGACCATTAATCATACCACCCCAAGAAGGTGCAATTAACATTACTGAGAATGCAACACCTAAATGTTGTGCCCATTCTGGTAAAGCAGTATATAATAAGTGGTGAGGCCCTGCCCATATGTAAATAAATATTAAGGACCAGAAGTGAACAATAGAAAGTCTGTAAGAATATACAGGTCTGTTTGCTGCTTTAGGTACAAAATAGTACATCAATCCTAAGAAAGGTGTAGTTAAGAAGAATGCCACAGCATTATGTCCATACCACCATTGTACCAAAGCATCTTGTACACCAGCGTAAACAGAGTAACTTTTTAAACCACTTACAGGTAATTCTAAACTATTGAAAATATGAAGTACTGCAACCGTAACAAATGTGGCTATGTAAAACCATATTGCAACGTATAGGTGACGTTGACGACGCTTTAAAATTGTACCAATCATATTTACACCAAAAGCAACCCAAATAAGTGCGATGGCGATATCAAATGGCCATTCTAATTCGGCATATTCTTTTGAAGTTGAGAATCCTAACGGAAGCGTAATTGCAGCTCCGACAATGATTAGCTGCCATCCCCAAAAGTTGATGTTGCTTAATAAATCGCTAAACATTCTTGCTTTAAGTAAACGCTGTAGCGAATAGTAAACACCAGCAAAAATGGCATTACCTACAAAGGCAAAAATCACTGCATTAGTGTGTAATGGTCTTAAACGACCAAAACTTAACCATGATATACCATCGGTTAAGTTTGGGAATATAAACATAAAGGCTAGTAGTAATCCTACTAACATACCTACAACTCCCCAAAGTATTGTGGCATAGAGGAACTTTTTAACGATTTTGTTATCGTAGTAAAATTGTTGCATTTCCATATTAAAATAATTAGTCAGTTTTTGTTTGTGTTGAGTTATTCTTTTTGGTCTTAATAATTTCGTCTTCAAAGAGCATACGTACCGAAGGCGTATAACTATCATCATACTGGCCAGACTTTACGGCTAATAAAAAAATGATTAAAAATGTGACGCCAACTATGACGCTAACAGTTAATAAAATATATATAACACTCATACCTATTTTTGAAGTTATGTTTCAAAAGTACTATTGACCAAAAGTTTAAAATATGACATTTATCATGTCACTTTATTTAAAATTATTCCAAATAGCTATTTTAGTTTTCTGCCTAAGAAATTCGTAAAAACAGTTGTAAAGACAACAATACTTATAGAACTCAAAGGCATTAATATTGCCGCAACAACAGGTGCTAATTGTCCTGTTACAGCAAAATATAATCCTACGACATTATAAATAAATGAAAGCACAAAGCTCCATTTTATGATTTTTATGGCTGATTTAGATGCTTTAATATACGCATATAATTCTTTAAATTTTGAAGCGTCTAAAATCGCATCACAAGCAGGTGAGAACACATTTACATCTTCTGATATAGCAATACCAACATCACTTTGAGCTAAGGCACCAGCATCATTTAAACCATCTCCTATCATTAATACTTTTGCTCCTTCAGACTGATGATATTTGATGAAATCTAATTTATCCTCAGGTTTTTGGTTGAAAATGAGTTTTGTTTTTGCAGGCAATAATTTCTTCAGGTTTTCACGTTCACCTTCATTATCTCCTGAAAGAATGACTAAATCGAATTGCTTTTTTAGTTTATTAAAGAGTTTAGAAACTCCTTTTCTATAACTATTATAAAAGATGTATTTTCCTTTATAAACATTATTACTACTAATATGTACTGTGGTATTTAAAACAGCAGCTTCTTGCATATTACCAACAAAACTTGCGGAGCCTATTTTGAGATTAATATCATTATGTTTTGCTTCAATACCTTTACCAATATGCTCTTCAAAAGTGTCTAGGGTTACAATATTATGTTCATCCAAAATATTATAAAGGCTTCTACTTAAAGGGTGGTTAGAACCTCGCAATGAATTTTTCAAAACCAAACTTTCGTTATCTGAAAGCAATTCACCATCATAAATAGCATTACTGGATTTATTTGAGGTAATGGTTCCTGTTTTATCAAAAATTACAGTATCTATCTGTGCTAGTTTTTCAATAACACTTGCATTTTTGATATAAAATTTCAGCTTGCCAAATATTCGTAATAAGTTTCCAAAAGTAAATGGAGCCGATAGCGCAATAGCGCAAGGACAAGCAATGATAAGTACTGCGGTGAAAACATTCATAGCTTTACTTGCGTCTGTAATCAGCCAAAATGTTGTGGCAATAAAAGCAATTGATAAAATAGCAATCGTAAAATGTTTACTCACCTTGTTGGTTATAGTTGCAAAGCCATCTTCTTTATTCTTGTTAAAGACATCGTTACTCCAAAGTTGGGTTAAGTAGCTTTGCTCAACAGATTTTAAAGCTTCTAGCTCTATGACTCCAGAGGTTTGTTTGCCACCAGCAAAAAGCTTATCTCCAGATTTTTTTGAAACAGTCTGAGATTCACCAGTCACAAAACTGTAATCTATCTCACCTTTACCATTGATTAAAATACCATCAACAGGAATTAGCTCTTCATTTCTAATAAGTATTCTGTCTCCTTTCTCAATATCATAAACCTGTATGGATGATTCTTCTCCATTTTTACCAATCTTAGTAATGGCAATAGGGAAGTAGGATTTATAATCACGTTCAAACGATAAAAAGTCATAGGTTTTTTGTTGAAAGAATTTTCCAACCAGAAGGAAGAAAATTAAACCAGCAAGACTATCAAAAAAGCCAGAGCCTAAATCAAAAATAATCTCAATAGTACTTCTAATAAATAATACTGATACACCCAATGCAATGGGTACATCAATATTTAGAAGCTTTGCTTTTAAGCCTTTATATGCCGAAATAAAATAATCTTGAGCAGAATAAAAAACAATGGGAATAGACATGGCAAACATTAACCATCTAAACACATGTTTGTACTGTTCTAACCAAAATTCATTGAGTTCAAAATATTCTGGAAAAGAAAGAAACATAATATTCCCAAATCCAAAACTTGCAACACCTAATTTATAGATAAGGCTTCTATTGATATGATTTTTTCCAGAACTAAAATCATCAAGACTAATGTAAGGTTCATAACCGATTGAGCTCAATAAAAGCACAATGGACTTTAAATTTGTTGCTTCAGGATTATAGGTAACACGTACAGTTTTCTTGCCAAAGTTGACTTGCGAAGATGAAATATTAGGATCTAATTTGTTTAAATTTTCTAAAATCCAAATACAAGAACTACAATGAATATGGGGAATGTATAGGGTAGCTACTTCGGCTGTGTCGCTTCTAAATTCGGTTAACTTTTCAATAATAGAATCTTGGGATAAAAAGTCGTATTTACCTTCAATCTCTTTCGGAACTGCTCCAGGTGAATTTTGTAAATCGTAGTAGCAGGTTAAATCATTTTCATTAAAAATTTCGTAAACAGTTTTGCAACCATTACAACAAAACGATTTATCCTGAAATGTAATCGGGTGATTACCACAGTCGTCACCACAATGAAAACATGAGTTGTTTTCCATTTTTTAATTTGCTCATTTATACCTGTAACAAAGGTGACATAATATACAACTTTAAAATATGATATTTGTCATGTTATCATTATATTTGAATAGTCACAAAATCAATTGGTATGAGCAAATGTGAGTCTTGTATTATTAAGGAATTTAATTCCTTAAAATCCCTAACACGAGAAGAACTAATGCGAGTTTCTGCATGTAAAACTGGAAAAATTTATAGAAAAGGGCAAATCATCTTTGAAGAAGGCGAAACGCTAAATGGTGTTTACTGTGTAAGAGATGGAGTATGTAAACTGACAAAGCTAAGCGAAAACGGTAAGGATCAAGTTGTAAAGCTTGTTGTTAAAGGTGACTTATTGGGTAAGCGTTCTTTGGTATCTGATCAAAAGACAAATTTGAGTGCAGTAGCCTTAAATGATATGGAAATGTGCTTTATCCCAAAAAGTGAAATAATTGATGATTTATCAAAAAATCCAAAGTTCACTATGGATGTGCTAAGAGAGATGGCGAATGATTTAAAAGAGTCTGATGTGTCATTGGTAAATATGGCTCAAAAATCTGTAAAAAGAAGGATGGCAGAAATTCTTATGTATAGTCACGATAATTTTGGTACAGATAATGAAGGTTATTTAAGTATTGTACTCTCTCGTGAAGATTATGCGAGTATAGTTGGGACAGCAACTGAGTCTGCTATTAGGATTTTGTCTCAGTTTAAAAAAGAAGGACTGATATCTACTACAGGAAAACGTATAAAAATTGATGATTATAACGGTCTCAAGTGGATAGAATAAAAGACCTAAAACATATAAAAGCGATCTATAATTAGAGCGCTTTTTTTGTGCTTAATCTACACTAAAAATTTTGGTTTCTTTAAATGGATCAACTTTTAAGTCTTTCATTTTATTTTGATAATCTTTCCATGTCGTATTGAAAAATTTATTGGTCTCACCAAAAACCTTATCAAAAGCATCTTTAGCGTGTTGAATTAATGTAGTTTCTGTTGAGGTTAGTCCAATTTGACTATCGTAAACATAACCTTGGGCTGTACGCAAACGTTGCATTGGTGTTACTTCAGGATTTCTGGTAATGCCTTGTCTCTTATCTATTTTTCCTAAGTAACTATCTATTAAACTATCTATAGCTTTTATAGTTTCCTTAGAGCTTTCAATCTGGTCTTTGTAAGTCACCTTATCTAGTTTAAATAATTTTGTTTTATAATCTTCAGCTATAGTTTTACTTTTTACCAATTGCTCAACAGCTTCAGCGGCTTTTTCTTGTAATTGCTCTAATTGTTTGGATGCAGTGTAAACTTCATCTATATTTTTTTTCGATACTTCTAATCTAGGATCAGATTTAACGGAAATTGTGGTTTCGGAAGTTAAGTTTCCATAATGCAAGACAGCTTTGTAATTTCCAGGTTTTACAGTAACTCCACCTGGTTCGCGGTTTTGCTTACGAACTCTTCTGGATGGTCTGCTCACACCAGCTTCATCCATATACCATGTCCATTTATGAATACCGTTTTCCTCTGGGGATTTTTGTTTTAAGGTTCTGATTAAACGATCTCCATCATATATTTTTAAAGTTAGAGAGTCCCAACTAATTTCATTTCCAACCTTTTTGTCGCTAATATTTTTATCACCTTTTTTAGAATCGGATTTAATATCAGATTTAACAGCTTCTTTTTTATTAAGCATATAGGTGAAATGTGCTCCTCGATTTCGATTTTCACCATGATACATAGCATCAGCACCAAAACGGCTTCCTGTTGGTTGTTGGTAGGCAGCTTGATACGCTGTTGGAGGATCAAATAATTCAATATTCGAGTTGATAACTGACTTATCTTTTGCCATAGCTCTCAAAGGCCTAATATCATCTAAAACCCAAGCAGCTCTTCCGAATGTTCCTATAACTAAATCGTGTTCACGAGGATGAATTACTAAATCTTTTACAGAGGTTGTAGGGAAGCCTTCGGTCCATTTTGTCCATTGTTCACCTGCATTTACAGACACATACAAACCATCATCAGTACCCAAAAACATAAGATTTGGTTCTTCAAGATCTTCAACTATAGCTAAAGTATAGCTTTTAACATCTCTGTCATCTACAATACGTTCCCAAGATTTGCCATAGTTTTTGGTTCTATAAGCATATGGAGTGTAGTTAAAACGCCTGTAATCATTGGCAATTAAAAGTGCTTCACCTTTATTTTTGTTAGAAGCTTTTATTTGTACAATCCAGCTACCTTTTGGTAATCCTGTAATGTTTTTTGAAACATCTGTCCAGTTTTGCCCTCCATCTGTAGTATAATGTACACGACCATCATCTGTGCCAACCCAAAGCATGTCTTTTTCAACAGGAGAAGGTTCTATAACCAAAACGGTACAGTGATTTTCGGCACCAGTAGCATCCATGGTTAAACCACCACTTTCAGATTGTTTTAGCTTTTCGGGATCATTAGTGGTAAGATCTGGTGAGATGATAGTCCAAGTTTCACCTTTATCAGTCGATTTATGCACAAACTGACTTCCGAAATAGATGGTACTATTATCAAAAGGATCAATATTTATGGCAGAATTCCAATTAAAACGTAATTCTACATTAGCATCAGGATGCGTTGGTCTCACTAGATAATTATTGCCAGTTTGCCAATCGTATCTGCTAACGTAACCTTGTTGACTCATAGACCAACCGTAACGAGAGTTATCTCTATCTGGAACCACATCAAACCCATCACCAAAACTTATTTCTTGCCAGTAGCTATTTCTTATGCCTTGGTCTTTCCAAACATAAGCAGGTCCTCGCCAAGACCCATTGTCTTGCATGCCACCATAGACGTTATACGGAAATTCATGGTCTACATTAATGTGATAAAATTGCGCCACAGGAAGATTGCCAATAAATCTCCACGTTTTTCCACCATCTTTGGTAATATTCATACCACCATCGTTACCATCAATCATAAAACTACCATCTTCAGGATGAATCCACCATGCATGATGGTCTGGGTGAACACCATTACTTACACCATAGGCAGGCATGAGTTGAGTAAAGTTTTTACCACCATCTTCAGAAACGTTTACATATGTGAATACGGAATATACACGGTTTTCATTTTGAGGATCTACGTAAATTTCGGAGTAGTAAAACGGACGATTTCCAATATCATTTTTATCGTTGACTTTTTGCCATTTAAAACCACCATCTTCACTTTTGTACAATGCATTTTTTTCTGCTTCAACTAAAGCGTAAACAATGTTTGGTTTGCCAGGTGCAATAGCCACACCAATACGACCTAAATCTCCTTTTGGGAAACCGTCTTCTTCAGTAATTTTTTTCCATGTTTTCCCACCATCATGCGTCATGTGCAATGCAGAACCTTTTCCACCAGAATTAAAAAACCAAGGATCTCTCTTGTGTTCCCACATGGCAGCGAATAGTTTGTTTGGGTTAGAAGGATCCATCACCAAATCAGCAACACCAGTTTTGTTGTTTGCAAAAAGAATCTTTTCCCATGTTTTGCCACCATCAGTAGTTTTAAAGACTCCACGTTCAGGATGTTCTCCCCAAGGCGAGCCAATAGCACCTACATAAACCACATTAGGATTGGTTGGGTCTACTATAATTCTATGAATGTGTCTAGTTTTCTCTAAACCCATAGCCATCCAAGATTTTCCACCATCTAGCGATTTGTATATTCCGTAACCGCCATTTAGTGAGTTTCTTGGGTTACCTTCACCTGTACCAACCCATATTACACTCGGATTAGATTGCTGAATTTCAACAGCACCTATAGAAGCTGTAACCTCTTTATCGAAAATGGGTTCCCATTTTATACCTCCAGAAGTTGATTTCCAAAGTCCGCCCGAAGCCGTGCCAACATACATGATATCTGGATTGTCGTTTACGACATCTATAGCTGTAACACGACCAGACATGCCACCAGGACCAATGTTTCTGGGAGCCATGTTTTTTACTAAGTCCATCGAAAATTCTTGTGCAGAAAGTAGTGCTACACAGCAAAGCATAACACATGAGAGAAAACGTTTCATTATTATTAAGGTTAGTTAATTTCCCTAAAAATAATGAAAAGATATTTGAGAATTATAAAAGAGATGTTAAGGTGTGCTTTAGTTATCTAATAAAATAGGAATTGTGCTACTGTTGTTATTATAATCTTCGTTTGATAATAGCCATTTTGTACCGTAAACATCTTTATAAGTGATTTTATAAAGAATGTTTTTTTTGCTTAATAAGTCTTTTACAAGGTTTAGGTTTTTAGCATTATTTATTTCTAAAACATTGATTTGCTCATTGGCAGGCAAAACAAATCCTTTTATCAATGTGTTTTTTGAATAAGGAATGGTGTCTAAACCTTTTGTGTTTTTAAAAATATAGTCAAACAAGTCATCGGTATTATTAAAACTATGCGTAGCATCTAACAAAATTTCAACATTATCAATAAAAGCTGGTCCCACACCTTTGTTTCCAATTACAAACTTAAAATTGTTGCCGTACTCACTATACCATTGGTTTAAGTGAGGAAGTACGGATGCACTTTGCTGCATTTGTGTAAGTCTGTTTTCTTCCCTGGCCAAGTACGATTGGTATAGTAAAGCGATAAGTGAAATAACACTTATAAATAGAGCAGACGTGCTCATAATTTTATCGGTGGTCCAGTTGATTTTTTTTCTGGATTTTTTCGGTTCTTCTTGTTCGGTTTCCTCAGACATTCTGTAATAAGTTTTGAGTAAAGTTAACAAAATGTTAGAATCTAAAACGGTGTAAATGTTACATTAAAAATAAAACAGTTGTGGATTTGTACATAGACATACAAAGTATTGTATACTTATTGAAGATTATAAAAATGAATGTTAGTTTTTGTTTTTCTTTATCTGTTTAGGCTTTTTCCAGAGCCAAAATCCACTAAAAGCCAAAAACAATAGCCCTAACCCAAGGATTGAAGAGTAAAAGAGCTTTACAGTTTTTCCTTCAGAATTAAATAAATAATCTACAATAGAACCATCGTGTATCATTTCTATAATATCTGCGGTTCTTGTTTCTTGTGATAAAATTTCACCAGAGTAACAGTCTATTTGAAGTTCTGTAAAATGGGTTTCAAATCGCACCTTAGCTATTCCTTTTCTAGGTCTGTAATCAATACGATTTATTATAGTATCTAAGTTTACACTCTTAATATGATTAACAGCAATAGTTTCAATTTTGCTTAATGGGAGCAAATCTAAATTTGTATTTGCTGACTTTTCAGATGGTGGTTTTAGTTGTAATTCATCTTTCCATGCCAATAAAATGCCACTAAGACTAATAATAGCAATAAATACCAAAAGAGACATGGCAATGTAGCGATGCCATTTGCGGTACCATCTTACAGATTTTGCTAAAGATTTGTTTTTAGATTTCACGGTTATGTATAAACCTGCAAACTAAGAAAAATCGATTGGTATTCTTCTTAAGAAGACGTTAACGAAATTACCAGTTGTCGCGAGTTTTTTTATTGGCATTACAGAATTTTATAATCTCTGCGATTCTGTTTTGTCGTGTAGCTTCTCGCTTCGCGCTGTGTAACCATGATAAGTAGCTTTTTTGATAGCCTTTTGCAAAGTTTTGATAGTTTTCAAAAGCTATTGCATTTTTGTCAAAAGCATTTTGTAAATCTTTAGGGATGATGCCATTTTCTACATCGTCCATTTCAGACCATTTTCCAGTTTCTTTGGCCAGATTTATAACTTCCCAACCTCTATCATGAATCAGCCCTTCTTTTTCTAAGTGGTTGACGTAAGTTTTGTTTAGGGCACTCCACGTGCTTTTAGGATTTCTAGGCGAAAAGTATTGTCTGCGTTTACCGTTACCAAGACTTTTTACCGTAGAATCTATCCACCCAAAACATAAGGCAACTTTTACAGCTTCTTCCCAACGCATAGATGGTAGATGATGATCTACTTTATAGAAGATTAAATAAACGGCATCATGTCTATGATGATTGTTCAATAACCAATCGTACCAGTCGGTGTCGCGCTCAAAATAGAGTTCTGGGATTTCCAACTTATACCTTTTTAGAATATATATAGAAATCTTTATCTACTACAAAATCTTCACCTCCAATAGGCTTAGTTTTCCATTCTGAACTAGGAAAAATCCATTCATGTTTGCCATCAATTTCAACTTCAATAGGCATATCAAAATCGTCTACAATGTTGGTATATCGGAATTTTAATTGACCGTCTTCAATTTTATATTCTAAAGTTGGTATTCTTGTATCTCTTAAATATTGATTGAAAAACGCCGTTAAATCTTTATTGGTCATTTTACTGAGATAATTCTCAATCTGTTTTGTAGTCACGGTTTGGTGGTAAAATTCAGCATTTAAGCCTCTTAAAATTTCTCTCCATTTTTCATCATCTTCAACAAGTTGTCTTAAAGTGTGTAGCATGTTGGCACCTTTGTAATACATATCTCCAGAGCCTTCATGGTTTACGTCGTATTCTCCAATTAGTGGTCTATCATTTTGAATATTTTTTCTTGTGCCAATAACATATTCAGCTGAAGATTCCTTTCCGTAATAATAATCTAGAAACAGGTTTTCTGAGTAGGCTGTAAATCCTTCATGAATCCACATATCTGCAATATCCTTATTGGTAATATTGTTGGCAAACCACTCGTGACCAGCTTCATGAATTATGATAAAATCGAATTTTAAACCCCAACCCGTTCTGGATAAATCATAACCATTATAGCCTTTTTTATATTGATTACCATAAGTGACTGAACTTTGATGCTCCATACCTAAATATGGCACTTCAACAAGTTTAAAGCTGTCTTCGTAAAACGGATAAGGACCAAACCAATGTTCAAAAGCTTTCATCATTTTTGGTGCATCCTTAAAGTGTTCTTTGGCTTTTTCGAGATTATAGGAAAGCACCCAGTAGTCCATGTCTAGCTTACCTTTTTCACCTTCATAGACTTCAGAAAAATTGACATAATCACCAATATTTACGTTAACTCCATAATTGTTAATTGGGTTCTTTACCGTCCAGTGTGTGGTAATGGTTTTATCGTGTTCTTCAATGCGTTTAAGTCTTCCGTTAGAAACATTCATAAGCCCTTTTGGAATGGTTACACTTATGTCCATACTGTCTACTTCATCGTACATGTGATCTTTGTTGGGCCACCATACACTGGCACCTAAACCTTGGCAAGATGTGGCAATAAAATGCTTTCCGTTTTTATCTTTTTTCCATGAAAAGCCACCATCCCAAGGAGCACGTACAGCTTCTCTTGGGTAACCATCGTAATAAATTTCGATAGTCTTTATGTCTCCTATTTCTTGCTTTGTAGGTATAAGAATAAAGTTGGCATTGCCTTCAACTTGCACTTCTAATTCTTTACCATCTTGAATAGCTTTAGTAATTTCCATAGGTTGTTGCAAATCTATTTGCATAAACTCGTTAGGCTCAGAAATCACTTTATATTGAATTGTGTTTTTTCCTGAAATAAATTTTAGTTCTGGTTTTACTTCTATGTCTAAGTGATAATAGGTGAGATCCCACCATTCGCGCTCTGGAGTTATACTACCTCTCAGTGTATCTTGTTTGGTAAAATCCTTTTTTTCTTGAAGCAATTGAGCATTAGATATTAAAGCGCTAAGCAGTAATAAGGTTAACGCGATGTGCTTGTTAATCATTTTAATCTAGATTTAGATTCCTTTTTTTATAGGAATGACAGTGTTATTATCTTAATATTTTGTTTGGAAAGGTAACTAAACTTTCGTGTCCATCTTCAGAAACTGAAGCCACACCGAAAAAATAATTATCAATTACTATGCCTTCTATAGTGAACTCGTTAATATCACTTACATAGCGACTGTTATCCCAAGTAGGAGATGTGGTATCTCTCCAATAGATTTTGTAGCCTTTGGCTCCTTCAACTTTGCTCCATTTTAATTTTGCTGAAGCTTCTACTATACCACCAATACTTACCTCCTCTGGAGCTGGTGGAGCAGAAGCAAGGCTTGCCATAGTAATTGCATTCACTGCAGTTAATTTTTTACAATATGGAAAGTTGACATGCTCAAACGTGTCACCGTAATCAATTCCGTTGTCTGTTCTAATATCTTGATGTTGCTGTGTGTAATTTTCATGAGCTTCCATAATTCGGATACCTGCAAAACCTAGATCGTTAAATGGTCTGTGATGTCCACCACGACCAAAACGATCGAGACGATATACCATCATTGGGTTCATTTCTGGCATGTAAGTTTTGGTTGTTTTATGCACATATCTTGCTAACTGTCTTGAAATACCGTCGACTTCACCACCATAAAAACGTCTGGCTCTTGCTTGTCTTGCTAGTTTTTCAGGATCGGTTTCGTCCGTAGTAATAGGTTCAGAAAAAATTCGGAAGGTTCTATTATCTATAACGCCATCAACGCCTTCAATATTTCCAATCATGTCATTATTAAGGACACCAATAATTTGCCAATTATTGTCTTTTGCGTATTTAGCAAAACCTTGTCCGCCAAAAAGACCTTGTTCTTCACCAGATAGACCAAGATAGACAATGCTGCTTTCAAATTTGTATTTAGATAGAACTCTGGCTGCTTCCATAGCTCCTGCCATACCTGTTGCATTATCATTGGCTCCAGGAGCATCAGATGTATAATCATTAGGATCTGAAACTCTGGAATCTATATCTCCACTCATTATAATAAATTGATTAGGATATTTTGTGCCACGCTGAACAGCAACAACATTAACCACATTAACATCTTCTACAATGCGCTGATTAGTTCCTTTTTCTACTAAATTATTTTGAAAAAAGACTTCTAGGCAGTTATTGCAGTCTTTAGAAATATTATCGAATTGAGATTTTATCCATCGTCTTGCTGCACCTATTCCTCTTGTATCAGAAACAGTGTCGCTTAATGTGTGACGTGTGCCAAAATCTGTTAAGGTTTTTACATCATTCTTAAGACGTTCTTCTGAAATGGTATCAATGATATCGTAAATTTTGGTATCGGTTTGAGAACCAACGATTATTGTTTGAAATAGGAATAAAAATATAAGGGCTTTTTTCATACTTAATTGATAAGTTTTAGTGTTCCAAAAATATTAGCGTCTATCCAGCCACGGTTTTTATCTTCGCCTTCCACCGGAATAGAACCTATAAAATTTTCTCGCTCTAAGCTATAGTCGTTATCACAATATGCAATTGCAAAACCTATTTTTTTATTTGCTGTGAGTTTTACAGGCTTATTAGAGCTTGAATTGTCATTGTAAGTGTCATCATAAAGATACATTTTAACTTCCCAAACAGAAGTATTGTTTGTTGTTAAAATCTTGGACTCTACGTGCGAGTTATACATTTTGCCAACTTTTTCTGTTGACATATCAATAATATTACCATTTAGTGCAATGTGGTATGCAAATGCATTGTGATTATACTGATGTTCGCCACCACTATTGTCTTCGTCTACAAAAATCTCTAAACAGTCATCGTCCCACCATTTTACGAGAGGATCATTTATTTTGTCAATTAAAATATCATCTTTTATTTCAGCTAGGACATAGAGTGCATCATCATCCCAGGTTATTTTGAATCTTCCAGAAAAATCATCTTGTGTTATGGAATCACCTAACCAAACCTGATCTATTGGATACCATTTTGCGTTTTTCCAAGACGTTTCATTGGCAATGCCATCAACTGAAATGGCATCTTTAGCTTTTGTTATTTTTCTTAGTTGTTTTTCGGGTTTGCTAGATTCAGATATTGTTTCTACAGGTTCTTTTTTATCATTTTTACAACTAATAAAGCATAATGAAAGTAGTATAACAAGAATGTGTTTTTTCATTAGTATTTATTTTTTGTAATTGAATTTCACTGTTTCAACAGTGCCATTTTCGTTTTTGATATCTACATAAACATTCATTTCATTTGAAGACACTTTTTCAAATGTCATGCCTTCAAATACAACTTTATTTTCTGTAATTTCTCTTAAGGGAAAGTCAACGGTTTCATCTTTAGTTTCCCATGCTTTTAAATCTGATCCAAAATGTTTTAGTTGGAGTATTAAAGAATCTTCAATCTCTCTAATGACTTCTATTTCATAAAATTGTACTTTTTCATCAACAATTAATTTAAAAGTAGCCATCATAGAACCACCGGATGGTTCGCTCCAGATTTCTTCAGTGATGCCTCCAAAGGCTTCACCATGCCATGTGCCAGCTATCCATGCAATGTTTTCTAATTTTGGTTCTAAAATCTTCTTTTCCTGAGAATATGTGTTTAAACCAATTGCTAATACTATAAATGTTATAATATTTTTCATAGTTTGATTATTGAATAAAGGTAACTTTTGAAATTAAACCGTCCTCAACTTCATAAATGGCTATAGCATAATAGGTTTTTCCGTTTATGGTTGCTTTTTCTTTATCTATGACTTTGTTGCCCAACACAATTCGGTTCATAATTTCTGCATTAAGGTCTGGTACCTTTTGAAATATTACTTGGTATCTTTTTTCTAACTCCTCTTTTCCGTTAGAAGTTATGTTTTCAGGAAATTCATATAGTTTAACATCCTTTGTGTAGGTTTTGCTAAACTCATCGATATCTCTTTTGTTATATGCTTCAAGCTGATCATTTACTATAGTTTCGGGATTAGAAGTGGTATTTTTATTTCTAATAAAAGTCATGGACTTTATACCTTCTTTATCTACATTGTAAATAGTGGCTTGTCTTATGGTAAGATTATTTAAAGTTACCAATTCTTCGTCAACAACATAATTATTGAGCACCATACGGTTTAATACTTTAACGTTAGACTTTTTGTTGTTTTTAAAAAATTGTCTGTAGTTTTCCTTAAGAGCATTTCTGCCAGAGTACATATAATCCTTTGGGAATTTATTAACGACTACATTGGTGCCAAAAGCATTTGCAAAATCATTGAGCTGCCTATTGTTAAAAGGGTCTATGTGTTTTTGAACCACAGCTGCAGCTTCAGCCTCAGATAAAATTGGGGGAGTTTCAATATTTTCAATTGTTGTGTCGTTAGAATTAGACTCTTCATTTTCTGGTTGCAAATCAGCAGCAATCAATAATTTTGTGCCATCATCATTTACAGCCAAGCGTGTAATATTAGAAATACCATAAGAGGATAAATCGGCTACTTTTTTCCAGTTATTATCGCGTTTAAGAGTTAGTTTGTATAACACACCATTTTTACCAGATAGTAGTGTTCTGCCATCTAGCCAGCAAATATCTTCGACGCCTTCAATAGTGTTGGCAATAAGTCTGGTAATACCATTATTTGGATTTAACGATCTTATTTGCCATGCTTTGTCAGTCTCTTTGTAGATAAAGCTTACCAAATTAGAATTAGGAATTTTATGAAATGAGCGACCAACACTTGTTGCATATTTTCTGTTTGTACCATCTGCAATATCTGTAACGTATAAATTTAATTGTTCATCTTCTATTACTGCAGATACTATTGAGTTCTCGTTATACCAAGTATAGTAAGCAACAACCAAATCTTGTATAAGTTCTGTAGATTCACCATTACTTAGATTATAACTATATAAACGTTGTTTGCCATCAGGATCTAATCTAACGGCAGAAATAGCATTTTTATTTGGAATTTTTAAAGGAGTGTACTCGCCACCTTTTGTATAATTTATGAATGTTTTTGATTTGTAATTTATGTGATATTGAGCAATATCTGTTTGGCCATTTCTTGTTGAAGCATACAATACGTTGTCATCTTCAAAGAATGAAGGTTGATTGTCGTAGCCTTCATTATTGGATATATTAATACCGTTGGACACTTCAATTTTAGAGTTGCTCTTTTTTAAATCAAAAAGAAAGACTTCGGTGTTAGACTGTGAATAGGATAGGGTAGATAGGAAGGGAAATAGGATTAAAAAATAATATTTCATGAGATAGCAAGATTGATTCCTTAAATATAGTGATTAATATATAATGTATTTCAATTGAAATAGTATTAGAAACAGCAAAGAAATCTAAAATCAACATTACAATTTATCGGTAAAATTTACACTTGTTATCACTACAGCGAATTATTTTGTTTTTAACATACATTATCCGAATAACCGAGTAAAAAAAACAATCTTAGTGGAACTCAATTATAGATGGCAGTAATTTTCTGCCTGACATTAAAATCCCTCATTGAGTTATGAAAATATATTCTTTTATAACAAAAGCTTTGCTTTTGTCCTTTACATATTGTTTGATAAGTTCTGGACAGAATTTTGATCGTTTAACGGTTGATTCTTCAACAACAATTACTAACAGTTTTAATCCTGATGTAGACTCTAATAGTGATGACCGTCCTAAAATAAGACTCTTATTTACTTCGATTGGTATAATCAACAGAGAAATTTTATTAACAGTAGATGACAGATGTACTGATGGCTATGATTGGGGATTTGACGGTTATTTAAACGATGTACAGGTAGATGACATGTCTTGGTTAATTGAGGATGATTTGTTTGTGATACAAGGCATTGGAGACATAGATGCAGAAGAAACAACGTTACCTCTTAGTATTCAAAAGAGTGATGTTGGAGATGTGGTTATTGCAATTCAGGCTTTAGAGAATTTTCCAGATGATTTAGATATTATACTTCACGATACAGAGTTGGGTACACATTACGATTTAAGAAATGCTAATTATGAAGCTTCTCTACCAGCAGGTATTTATGAAGATCGTTTTGTGCTAGGTTTTCAAAATCCAAGCCAGTTGAGTGTTGATGATAATGAAGAAGAACAATTAGACTTTTACTATGCTACGAATAGGAATAAGTTGGTTGTTCTTAACCCAAGAAATACAACTTTTAAAAATATTGAAATTTATAATATTACAGGTAAGTCAGCATATAAGATTGAAGATGTACTAGATGGTTCTTATAATGAGTATAGTATTGATAATTTAACCGCTGGCATATATGTTGTAAGGTTACATTTAGAGGATAATAAAATCGTAACAAAGAAGATTATAGTTAAGTAAACTTCACAAAAAAAAGCCAATTCAAACGCGAATTGGCTTTTTTCATTCCTAACTTAAACTTAAATCTAAAAGCAGTATTTGTTTTCTGCTTTTACTTTTTCGGCAATTTCGTTACGTAGATCAACAATGTCTGGATAATTTTGATACTTAGTAAAACGTTTTAATCCCATAAGCATCATACGTTGCTCATCTCCTTCAGCAAACGAAATAATACTTTCTTTTCCTTTATCTTCAATAATATTTACTGCATTGAATAAATATAATTTAGACATAGCAATTTGCACAGCCTGAGAGTCTTCGCCAAAGCGTTTTGCATTCTTTTCTGTTCTTAAAATAGTAGATTCTGCCATATATATTTCAATTAAAATATCAGCAGCTGCAACTAAAAGTTGTTGGTGTTTTTCCATGTCTGGACCAAACTTTTGAACAGCAGCTCCAGCAACCATTAAGAATACCTTTTTAAGCTTTGCAATCATTTCTTTTTCTTCAGAGAAAAGTTCTGAATAATCTGGTGTATCAAATGAAGGAATTCCCATCAGTTCTTCTTGTACCTTCATAGCAGGACCTAATAAATCTACATGACCTTTCATGGCTTTTTTAACTAACATGCCAACAGAAAGCATTCTGTTGATTTCATTAGTACCTTCGTAGATACGTGCGATACGAGCATCTCTCCAAGCAGCTTCCATTGGTGTTTCCTCAGAGAATCCCATACCACCAAAAATCTGGATACCTTCATCAGCACAGTTTTGTACATCTTCTGATACAGCTACCTTTAAAATAGAACATTCAATAGCATATTCTTCTACTCCTTTAAGCTCAGCCTCTTGGTGTGAGTTACCAGAGGCTTCTCTAATCGCTATACGATCTTCAATATTTTTAGCAGCTCTGTAGGTAGCAGATTCACTAGCATAGGCATCTGTAGCCATTTTAGCTAATTTCATTTTAATAGCACCAAAATCTGCAATAGGAGTTTTAAACTGTTTACGCTCATTAGCATAGTTTACAGCAGTGGTTAAAATTCTTCTTTGAGAATCTAAACAAGCAGCAGCTAATTTAATACGACCAACATTTAGAGCATTCATGGCGATTTTAAAACCTTCACCACGACCAGCAAGCATATTTTCAACAGGTACAACAGTGTCATTAAAGAAAACCTGACGTGTAGAACTTGCTCTAATTCCTAGTTTGTGCTCTTCTTCACCAAGTGTAACTCCATTAGGATTTTCTGGATCGTATTCTACTATAAATCCAGTAATATTTTTATCGTCTTCTATACGAGCAAAAACAATCATTAAGCTACAAAAACCAGCATTAGAAATCCACATCTTCTGGCCATTAATTTTGTATGATTTACCATCAGCAGATAGCTCAGCAGTAGTTTTACCAGAGTTAGCATCAGAACCTGCACCAGGCTCTGTTAAACAATATGCTCCAAACCATTCACCTGTGGCTAATTTAGGAACATACTTTTGTTTTTGTTCTTCGGTTCCGTAAAGCGTAATTGGCATAGTGCCAATACCTGTATGAGCACCAAAAGCAGTACTGAAAGATCCTGTTCCTGAAGAGATATAATCACAAGTAAGACATGTTGAAACAAATCCCATTCCTAATCCACCATAAGCTTCAGGTACAGCAACACCTAAGAAGCCCAGTTCACCTGCTTTGCGCATAACTTCTTCGGTAAGCGCATAATCTTTAGCTTCAAATCTTGCTTTGTGAGCAATAATTTCACGGTCATTAAATTCCATAACCGCTTCTTTCATCATTTGTTGTTCTTCTGAAAAATCTTCAGGTGTGAAAACGTCTTCACAATTTGTTTCTTTTACTAAGAATTGACCTCCACGAAGGATATCTTTTTCTATTTCTGCCATATTTTTATAGTTTTTAGTAATGAGTACTGAGAGTTTTTTCTCATTACTCAAATCTTAGATCTTAATTATGTTTAGTTTAAAAATTCAAAAATCCCAGCTGCACCTTGACCTGTGCCCACGCACATTGTTACCATTCCGTATTTGTTTTTCATGTCACGCTTACGCATTTCATCAAATAACTGAACAGATAATTTAGCACCTGTACAACCAAGTGGATGACCTAGAGCAATTGCACCTCCATTGACATTTACAATATCTTGGTTGAGGTCTAACTCTCGCATCACAGCTAAAGATTGTGATGCAAAAGCTTCGTTGAGCTCTATTAATTCAATATCTTTTTGAGATAAACCAGCTTGTTTTAACGCTTTTGGAATAGCAGCAACAGGACCAATACCCATAATTCTTGGTGGTACACCTGCTGCAGCGTAACTTACTAATCGTGCAATTGGCTCAAGATTTAACTCTTTTACCATAGCTTCACTCATAACTAATACAAATGCAGCGCCATCACTGGTTTGAGATGAGTTTCCGGCAGTGACTGAACCACCTTGTGCAAATACAGGTCTTAATTTTGCTAAAGCTTCCTTACTTGTACCTTTTCTTGGTCCTTCGTCTTTAGCAACGGTAAATTTGCGTGTTGCCTTTTTTCCGTTTTCGTCAACGTAAGTTTCCTCTACTTCAATAGGTACTATTTGATCTTGAAATCTGTTTTCATCAAGAGCCTTTAAAGCTTTCATATGTGAGTGGTAAGCAAACTCATCTTGGTCTTCTCTAGAGACGTTATATTTATTTGCAACAGCTTCAGCTGTGTTACCCATTCCCCAATAATAATCTTCGTGACCAGCGTTTACGATATCGTAGTTTAATTCTGGTTTAAAACCTGTCATAGGAACTGAGCTCATACTCTCTGCACCACCAGCAATAATACAATCTGCCATACCAGCTTGAATTTTGGCAATAGCCATAGCAATGGTCTCTAATCCTGAAGAACAAAATCTATTAACCGTTACACCTGGTACATCTACTGTGTCTAAGCCGATTAGAGAAATTATACGTGCCATGTTAAGACCTTGAGAGCCTTCTGGCATTGCATTTCCAACAATAACATCATCTATACGGTTGACATCAAAATCTGGTAACTTACCCATCATATACTGAATGGTTTCAGCAGCAAGCTCATCGGCTCTTTTAAATCTAAAACCGCCTTTTTTGGATTTACCAACAGCTGTTCTATATCCTTTTACTATATATACTTGTTTCATTTTTTTAATTTCTTAAAGGTTTACCTGTTTTTAGCATGTGCTGAATTCTTTCTAGAGTTTTTCTTTCAGTACATAGCGAAAGGAATGCTTCACGCTCTAAGTCTAGTAAGTACTGCTCTGAAACTAGGGTCGGTTCTGATAAATCACCACCAGCCATGACGTAAGCTAATTTATTAGCGATTTTTTGATCGTGCTCACTAATGTAGTGACTTGCTTCCATAGCATCTGTTCCTACTAAGAACATTCCTAAGGCTTGTTTACCAAGAACCTTAACATCTTTACGTTTTACAGGTTGTGTATAACCAGCATCTGCTAACATTTTGGCATGTGCTTTGGCGGTTGCAATCTGACGATCTTTGTTAACTACTACAACATCTTTTCCTTTTTGAAGAATACCTAAATCAAATGCTTCGTAAGCAGATGTTGCTACTTTAGCCATTCCGATAGTTAAGAAATACTCTTGTAGAATGTTAAGCTCTACGTCTCCTTTGTGGAACATATCTTGCGCTCTTAAAGCCATTTCTTTAGAGCCTCCACCACCAGGAATAACACCAACACCAAACTCTACTAAACCAATGTAAGTTTCTGCAGCAGCTACAACTTTGTCTGCATGCATTGATAGCTCACAACCACCTCCAAGAGCCATACCATGAGGTGCAGCAATTGTAGGAATGGAAGAATAACGCATACGCATCATTGTATCTTGGAAGTATTTGATAGCCATATTAAGCTCATCATATTCTTGTTCAGCTGCCATCATAAAAATCATTCCGATGTTAGCACCAACCGAGAAATTAGCTCCTTGGTTACCTATTACTAAACCTTCGAAATCTTTTTCAGCTAAATCCACAGCTTTGTTTAGTCCAGCTAAAACATCACCACCAATGGTATTCATTTTAGATTGGAATTCACAATTAAGGATACCGTCACCTAAATCTTCTATAACCACACCAGAATTTTTAAATACTTCGTTAGATTTTCTGATATTGTCTAGTATGATAAAACTATCCTGACCAGGAATTTTTTGCTGTGATTTTGAAGGAATATCGTAAGCATAAGACGCTCCGTCTTTTACGGTGTAGAAAGATGTGCTACCAGTTGCTAACATCTCGTTAACCCAAGCATTTGGTTCTAGACCTTCTGCTTTCATCATTTCAATACCAGCTTCTACACCAATAGCATCCCAAATTTGGAAAGGACCATGTTCCCAACCAAATCCAGCTTTCATAGCATCATCAATTTTATATAAATCGTCTGTAATTTCTGGAATACGATTAGATACGTAAGCAAATAAAGCGGCAAAACTTTTTCTATAGAATTCACCAGCTTTATCTTTTCCTTTTACTAATACTTTAAAACGATCTACAACTTTATCAATTGTTTTTGTCAATTCTAAAGTCGCGAACTTAGCACGTTTATTTTCTCTATATTCTAAAGTGTTAAGATCTAAGGATAAAATTTCCTTTTTACCATCTTTTGAAATGGACTTTTTATAGAACCCTTGACCTGTTTTGCTTCCTAACCATTTATTTTCCATCATGGTATTGATGAAGTCTGGTAAAGCAAAAAGTTCATGACGTTCATCGCTAGGACAGTTTTCTCTAATACCGTTTGCTACGTGAACTAGAGTATCTAAACCAACAACGTCTACGGTTCTAAATGTTGCAGACTTTGGACGACCTATAACTGGACCAGATAATTTATCTACTTCTTCAATAGTTAAATCTAAATCCTTTACAGTGTGGAAAAGACTCATAATACTGAAGATTCCTATTCTATTTCCAATAAAAGCAGGTGTATCCTTAGCTACTACAGATGTCTTACCTAAAAATTGTTCTCCGTAGCCATTTAAAAATTCTAGAATAGAAGCATCTGTCTTAGGACCAGGAATAATTTCAAACAACTTTAAGTAACGTGCCGGATTAAAAAAGTGTGTTCCGCAGAAGTGTTTTTGAAAATCTTCACTTCGGCCTTCGCTCATAAATTTAATAGGAATACCTGAAGTATTTGAAGTTATTAAAGTACCAGGTGTTCTGTGTTTTTCAAGCTTTTCAAAAACTTGTTTTTTAATATCTAAACGCTCAACTACAACCTCCATAATCCAATCTACATCTGCTACTTTGGCAATATCGTCTTCTAAATTACCAGTGGTTATACGATTTTTAAATGTAGGATGATAGAGTGGTGCAGGCTTGGATTTTATTGAAGCCATAAGTGCATCATTAACCAAGCGATTACGGACAACTTTATCTTCTAAAGTAAGACCTTTTGCTTTTTCTATATCATTAGGTTCTCTAGGAACGATGTCTAGTAATAAGACATCGACACCAATATTAGCAAAATGGCATGCAATACCACTTCCCATAATACCAGAACCAATGATGGCAATTTTCTTTATTCTTCGTTTGCTCATTGTTTTAATGTGTGTTCTTTTTGATTGTATATTTTTTTATTAGAAATCATGTTATTGATAAGCTCTGCTACTTCGTAGAAATGTTCTAGTTTTTCAGGACTTATATTAGATTTTATAGCTTCATTAAAGGTCAATACACGTTCTCTAGAGTAGGCTCTTTTTTCTCTTCCAAATTCTGTTAAGTGAATAAGAACTCCACGACCATCTTCTGGATTAGGCTTGCGTTCTATTAAACCTTTTTCTTCCATGGTTTTGAGAGTGCGTGATAAACTAGTCGCCTCCATTCCCATTTTTGGACCCAGTGAAGTAGAAGGTGTGCCTTTTTCTGGGTCGATGCTAAGTAATGCAAAACCAGTAGCCATAGTTGTATCAAACTTTAAGGCTTCTTCGTTATACATTTTATTGACTGCTAACCATGTGGTTCTCAGTACGTAATCTATTGTTTTGTCCTTCATTTTAAATTAGTTAGATTCAAATATAATAAAAAATACTATGCACGCATAATAAATTATTAAAAATTATGCACGCATAGTATTTTGAATCTTAACTAATGAAAGATTACATATTAAGGTCTATAGATTTTTTCATATAAAGCATCGTATTTTTCTCTTATAATACTGCGCTTCATTTTCATAGTAGGAGTAAGGTGGCCATCATCAATGCTCCAAGCTTCAGGAGTTAACTCGAAACGTTTTATTTGTTCCCATTTTCCGAAATGTTTATTGTACTTGTCTACTTCTTTTTGAATACGATTTATTACGACTTCAGAAGTAGCAATTTCTTTTTCAGATTTACCAATTTTAAGATTTTTATGATCAATCCAATCTCTGATAAAATCAAAGTTAGGTTGAATGATAGCTCCTGGCATTTTTTCACCTTCACCCACAACCATAATTTGTTCTATAAACAAGGATTGTTTTAAATCGTTTTCTAAAAGTGTAGGTATAATGTATTTTCCACCAGAAGTTTTAAACATCTCTTTTTTGCGACCAGTGATTTTTAAGAAGCCATCATTATCAATAATACCTTTGTCGCCTGTATGAAAATAATCGCCAGTCATTACAGAATCCGTTTTTTCTGGGTCTTTGTAATAACCCAACATAACATTTGGTCCTTTGATTAAGATTTCACCGTCTTCTGCGATTTTAACTTCTACATTATCAATTGGCTTACCTACAGTACCTACTTTATAATGTTTATCTCTATACATGCCAACACCGACAACAGGAGATGTCTCCGTTAAACCATAGCCTTCCATGACTTGCATTTTTGCAGCTCCAAAAATTCTAGACAAGCGTGGTTGAAGTGCTGCACTACCAGAAACCATTGTGCGTAATTCTCCTCCTAAGGCTTCGCGCCATTTGCTAAATATTAGTTTGTTAGCAATACTTAATTTGAATTCATACCAAGGACCATTGGCTTTGTAAGGCTCCCATTTTTCGCCTAACTCTACAGCCCAATAGAATAACTTTTGTTTAATACCAGAGAGTTCATCTGCTTTTAACATGATTTTATCAAATACTTTTTCAAGTAGTCTCGGGACAACACTCATTAGGTGAGGCTTAATTTCTTTAGCATTGTCTCCAATTTTGTCTAAACCTTCAGCAAAATATACACTTGCACCTACATACTGATAAAGGTAAATTAGCATGCGCTCAAAAATATGGCAGATAGGTAGAAAGCTTAATATTCTGGTTTCTCCATTAATATTAGGAAGACGTTTTGAAGAATCAAGAGCATTACTGGTAATATTCTTGTGAGATAACATAACACCTTTTGGTTTTCCTGTGGTTCCTGAGGTATAAATTATTGTAGCTAAGTCTTCAGGTTTTACAGCATCTTTTCTTGCTTCTACTTCTGGTTGGCTGCTATTATCTTTACCAAGCTCAAATAGCTCTGAATAATGTTTGCAACCATCAATATGATTAAAAGAGTAAACTTCTTTTAATTTTGTTTTAGACTGAACTTTTCTAACCTTTTCAAGGACTTCTTCGTCAGAAACAAAGCAATAAATAGATTCGCTATGGTTTAGAACGTACTCATAGTCTTCGGCTGAAATGGTTGGATAAATAGGAATATTTTGAGCACCAGTTTGAAGTACACCGATATCCATAATATTCCATTCGGTTCTATTAGTTGAAGAGATAACGGCAATTTTATCATCTTTTTGTACACCAAGTCTTAATAGTGCACGACTTATGGTATTAGCTTTGTCTATATACTCTTGAGTAGATATTGGTGTCCATTTACCATTATATTTAGTGACCAAAGCTTTAGGGTTTGGTTTATGCTTTAATTGATAGTAAGGAAAATCAAAAAGGCGTGTAACTTCTGTCATAGTTTGAAATTAGCAAAAAGTATTAGGGGTTTTTACGAAAATAACAAATATAGGGTTAATTATTTTGGAGTATAAAAATAAAATTCTCTTTTATTATTCTAATGAGTTTTAGTTCATATAAATTGAAATTAAAAAAGGGCTTCATATTAAAGAAGCCCTCTTCATTATGATACTTTCCACCCTAACTACTAACAAATTTTAAGTGATAACCCTAAGTGATTAAATAATATCGTTAGTAAAAAAGTACCATTTATAACCACAAATATAATAAATACTCTTTTTCTAAGTTGCTTATAGTTAGTTATTTTCAATCCATTTTTTAGCATTTACAAATGCTTCTAGCCATGGAGAGGCATTATCTTTTCTCCCATCTGGATAATATGCCCAGTTCCACTGGAAAATGGATCGCTCAATATGTGGCATGGTTACCAAATGGCGACCTGTTTTATCACACATCATAGCGGTGTTATAATCCGAACCATTAGGATTGTGAGGGTATTCGGCATAAGCATATTTTCCTACAATATCATATTGGTTTTCATCCTTAGGTAAATTGAATTTCCCTTCACCATGACTGATCCAAACACCAAGCGTACTTCCAGCTAAAGACGATAACATAACAGAGTTATTCTCTTGAATTTTCACAGAAGTAAATGCACTTTCGTGTTTGTGCGAATCGTTATGCACCATTTTACCATGAACATCATGATCTGGATTGATGAGGTCTAATTCCATCCATAATTGGCACCCGTTACAAATTCCAACAGAAAGCGTGTCTTCTCTTTCAAAAAAGTTCTTGATGACTTTATTTGCTGTTTCATTATATTTTATCGCACCAGCCCAACCTTTAGCAGATCCTAAAACATCAGAGTTTGAGAAACCTCCAACGGCACCAAGGAATTGAATGTCTTCTAAAGTTTCACGACCAGAAATTAAATCGGTCATATGAATATCTTTAACATCAAAACCAGCTAAGTACATAGCGTTTGCCATTTCGCGTTCAGAATTACTTCCTTTTTCTCGAAGTATAGCTGCTTTTGGTTTAGGTTTACTAGTGTTTATTTCTGGAAGTTTTCCGGTGAATTGTTTTGGAAATTCGAAATGTAAAGGTTGATTTTTGTAATTATCAAAACGTGTTTTAGCTAAACCATTAGCCGTTTGCTTTTGGTCGAGTAGGAAAGAGGTTTTGTACCATACATCTCTCAATCTCGAAATGGTCATAGTAAAGACTTCATTACCATTGATGATGCTAAGCACATCACTTTCCATAACCTTACCAATATTGTGGAAATCAATTTTAGCATCAGATAATACGGTTTCGATACTCTTATCTCTAGACTGAATTACAATTCCTGAGTTTTCAGCAAAAAGTATTTTGAAAGAATCTTTTTCAGCTAAAGCAGTTAAATCTAATTCTGCACCAATAGTATTGTCAGCAAAACAAAGTTCTAAAAGTGTAGTAATTAAACCACCTGAAGCGACATCGTGTCCAGCGACAATTTTACCATCTAATATTAATTTTTGAATGGTATTGAAAACCGTTTTTATATAATCAGCACTTTTAACGTTTGGCGCTTCGTTACCAATTTTATTGACTACTTGTGCAAAAGAACTTCCTCCTAATTTAAAGTTGTCTTGAGATAAGTTGATATAGTAAATATCACCTTCATTCTTTTGGAATACAGGCTCAACAACTTTATCAATATCAGTACAGTTTGCAGCAGCTGAAATTATAACTGTACCTGGAGAAATAACATCACCATCAGGATATTTTTGCTTCATAGAAAGCGAATCTTTTCCTGTTGGTACATTTATTCCTAAATCTATAGCAAATTCTGAAACCGCCTTTACAGCTTCGTATAAACGTGCATCTTCACCTTCATTTTTACAAGGCCACATCCAGTTTGCAGAAAGTGAAACATTTTTCAAGCCATCTTTTAAAGGAGCCCAAATAATGTTAGTTAATGCTTCTGTAATAGAGTTGCGGCTACCAGCTACAGGATCTATCAATCCTGAAATAGGTGAATGGCCAATTGAGGTGGCAATACCTTCTTTACCTTTATAATCTAATGCCATTACACCAACATTGTTCAATGGCAATTGTAATGGTCCAGCACACTGTTGCTTGGCAACTTTACCACCAACACAACGGTCTACTTTATTGGTTAGCCAATCTTTACAAGCAACTGCTTCTAGCTGTAAAACTTGGTCTAAATAATCGTAAAAATTATCTCTGTTGTAAGATACGTCACTGTAGTTTTTTTCAACCGTATGATCTGTCATTATAGTTTTTGGAGAACTACCAAACATGTCTTCCAGAGCCAAATCCATTGGTTTGTCTCCATTAGTTTCAGACTCAAATGTAAAACGGTGTTTTCCGGTAACTTCACCAACATCATAGATAGGTGAACGTTCTCTGTCTGCAATTTTATGAAGTACTTCTAAATGCTTATCGCCAATAACCAATCCCATACGTTCTTGAGACTCATTACCAATAATTTCTTTTGAAGAAAGCGTTGGGTCACCAATAGGTAATTTGTCTAAATCGATTTTTCCACCAGTATCTTCAACAAGTTCCGATAAACAGTTAAGATGTCCACCAGCTCCATGATCGTGAATGGAAACAATATAATTTTCGTCACTTTCTACCATGCCACGAACAGCATTGGCAGCACGTTTTTGCATTTCTGGATTAGAACGCTGAACGGCATTTAGCTCAATACCAGAGTCGAATTCGCCAGTATCAGCAGAAGATACAGCAGCACCTCCCATACCAATTCTATAATTATCGCCACCAAGAATTACGATTTTGTCACCTGCTTTTGGTATATCTTTTATGGCTTGGTCTGCTTTTCCGTAACCAATGCCACCAGCTTGCATAATCACTTTATCGTAACCAATCTTGTCATTATTTTCTTGATGTTCGAAGGTTAAAACAGAACCACAAATTAATGGTTGACCGAATTTATTTCCGAAATCTGAAGCTCCGTTACTAGCTTTGATGAGGATATCCATAGGAGTTTGGTACAACCATTTACGCTCAGGAAATGCCTTTTCCCAAGGACGTTCTTCTTCTAAACGCGAATATGATGTCATGTAAACAGCCGTTCCTGCTAAAGGAATAGAACCTTTACCACCAGCAAGTCTATCTCTAATTTCTCCACCAGAACCTGTAGCGGCACCATTAAAAGGCTCTACAGTTGTTGGGAAATTATGTGTTTCTGCTTTTAATGAAATTACAGATTCAAAATCTTTAGTTTGATAATATTCAGGAACATCAGCACGTTTTGGAGCAAATTGCTCTACCACAGGTCCTTTAATAAATGCTACATTGTCTTTGTATGCGGAAACGATATCATTAGGATTTTGTTTTGATGTTTCCTTAATCATTTTGAATAACGACGTCGGCTTTTCTTCTCCATCAATAACAAAAGTTCCGTTGAAAATTTTATGACGACAGTGCTCTGAGTTCACTTGGGAGAAGCCAAATACTTCAGAGTCTGTTAGAGGTCGTCCTATTTTTTTAGAAACACCTTCTAAATAGTCTATTTCTTCATCACTTAGCGATAAACCTTCCTGTTGGTTGTATGCTGAAATATCTTCAATATCAAGAATTGCTTCAGGTTGAATATTTATGGTGAAGATATCTTGATTTAAGCTTGAAAATTTTTCAGAAATCATTGGGTCGTACCCTTTGAAATCTTCTGAAACCGATGTGAATTCCTCAATACGTAAAATACCAGAAATCCCCATATTTTGAGTGATTTCTACAGCATTGGTACTCCAAGGAGTAATCATTGCGGCTCTTGGGCCAACAAAAAAAGCATCTAATGATGCTTGTTCTATTTTTGGCTGGTCGCCAAATAACCATGTCAATTTTGAAATGGTTTCAGTTGATAATTCTTTTGTGGCTTGAACAGCGAAAACTTTGCTGTTTTGGTTTCCAAAGAAATGAATCATTAGAGTGTTGTGTTTGGTGTGAAAAATAAAAACACAAAGTTAATTCATTTTGAAATAATGAGACTATAAAAAAGAATTCAATTAGTGGACTTATTCAACAGGTTTTAAACAAAAAAAGCAGCTCAAATTTGAACTGCTTTTTCAAGAATAACATTCTTTGACTAGTTCTTAATCAATTTTTTGCTTACAGATGAATTGTTTTGTGTCAATTTCAAAATGTAAACCCCAGATTTTAATGTTTGTACATTGATGCTATCTGAAGAATTGATAAGAGTTTTTAAAACTCTTTTTCCTAATATGTCATAAATTTCAACAATAGTAGTTTCGTTTGAAGCTAAGTTGATGTATAATTTAGATTTAACAGGATTTGGATAGATTGTAGAAGTCTCAATATTATTATCTGTTAAACTTAATGAAGAATAGCAAGTCCATGATAAATCATCGATACCAACTCTTGCATTTCCTGAATCATTATCTGATATTTCAACTGTAATCATTCCGTCTACATTAATATTGCTAATTGTAGTTGTTTGTTGGGTGTCACTGTAAGGAATTATTCCTACTATGTTGCCATTAACTAGAACATCAAGATTTCCATCAGTTCCTGAGAAAATTCTTTGTGTTGTAACGGTAAGGCTTCCAATACCACCATTTACAGTAGGGGAGGTTAAAATACCTAAGTCAGAACTACCTCTATAATCTATGAGTATGGCTCTGTTGTTAATGGTTTGGTCAGTTCGTGCTTCGGTAGCATTCCATGTTCCATTAGATCCTGTCCAAGTTCTATCGGTATATTGTGAACTGTTTGCAGGAATATTTTCAAAATCTTCTGTAACACAGTCGCTTCCTGGTGTACCAACTTCTGTTGTTGTACCGTTAACTGAATTGCTTTGAGCCGATTCGTTTTCTGCAGCATCAATAGCAATAACATAAAAAGAGTATGTTGTTTCAGGAGTTAGATTGATAATGTTAGCACTATTAGTTGAAACATTTGTATTAAAAACTCCATCTACATAAACATCATAAGAAACCACTTCAACATTGTCTGTTGAAGCTGTCCAGCTAAGGTTTATAGATGTTGAAGCTTCATTCGTTACAACTAAATTTGTCGGAGCTGTAGGAGCTTCAGTATCTGGAGTAGAAACCCAGATTTCGTTTACCCATTCTGGATGGTCAACAAAAGGATTTCTATTGCTTTGATGGTTGTAATATATATTGTTATTACGATCAATTTCTTTTTGAGATACAGGGTCGTTTTGGTGCCATGTTAAAAGAATACTCAAAAAGGGATCGTCTAACACTTTATCTGAGCTTCCGTCAAACATTGGGTAACTTCCCCAGTTACTAACTTGGTCTTCGTATCGAGTTACAAAATAGAAGTAGATGCGAGCAATATCACCTTTAAATTCATCAATTGGTTCAAAAACTGTGTTTGAATAACCTGCAGAATAACCACTGTTAAGATTAGCTCCAAGTTTAGAACCGTTTTGTGTTGGATTAGAAATGCCACTTTGGTTTACTAATTGACTGTCATCAACTACTCCAAAAGGATAATTACTTCTAAAACCATTTACACGACCATCAGTAGGTAAGAGGTGGTGTGCATCACTTCTCATAGGAAGGTTTTCGTTGAAAACAGATTGAGGAATAACATGTTCTTTATTGTAACAATCTCCTTCGCTATTATAATTTCCACATTCATCACTAACAGGAGAAAATGTATAAGGGTCCGATCCTGTTGGGTTTTCGGAGTAAGGATCTAAAATTGTGTTACTTCCAGTTTCGTAGTAGTTGTCTAAATCATAAGACGCTATAAAACCATCCATGGCATTATAACCTTGGTCGTTATGATTATCTATGATATTGTGAAGTTGTGTTTTTAATGTGTAACCAGTTCCTGTAGCACTATTGTAGTAACCAGCTGGGATTTGAGCAAACGCTACTGTTGAAAAAATTAAAGTAGCTATTAAAGTGTAGAATTGTTTCATCTATTTGGGTTTATTTTTTCTTTTCTAATAATGCCATATAAAATCCGTCAAAACCAGATTTATGGGCTAATACTTTTTTGTCTTTTGCAAGTTTAAATTCTTTTCCGCTTTCTGAAGTTAAGAAATTATCAACTTGTTTTTCATTTTCAGAAGGTAAAATAGAGCAGGTTGCATACACCATTTTGCCACCAGGCTTAACCATTTTTGAGTACTGTTCTAATACCTCTGATTGTGTTTTTTTGATGTTCTCAATAAACTCTGGTTCTAATTTCCACTTGGCATCAGGATTACGTCTTAAAACTCCCAAACCAGAACATGGAGCATCAATCAATAATCGGTCTGCTTTGCCATGTAACTTTTTGATCGGTTTTGTAGAGTCAATCACTTTCATTTCTATATTATGGACTCCGTTACGTCGTGCTCTTACTTTAAGCTTTTTTAGCTTACTCTCGTAAATATCCATAGCAATCACTTGACCTTTGTTCTCTAGAAGTGAGGCTAAGTGCAATGTTTTCCCACCAGCACCTGCACAAGCATCTACAACTTTCATGCCTGGTTTTACATCTAAAAAGTCAGCAACAAGCTGAGAGGAAGCGTCTTGCACCTCGAACCAGCCATTTTTAAAAGCTTCGGTCTTAAAAACATTAGCACGTTTTGTAAGTTTTAATGCCCAAGGATGGTCTGGTAAAAATTCGGTTTCAATATCTTCGGATTGCAATTTTAGTTGCAAATCTTTTTTGTTGGTTTTTAAGGTGTTTACTCTTAAGATAACATCAGCTTGCTCATTTTGCATAGCAATTTCTTCTGCCCAAGTTTGCTCACCTAGTTCTTTGACACCTAGATCATCCATCCAATCAGGTATAGACTCGCGGAACTTTCTAATTTTAGAAAGCTCATCAAAACGGCCTTTAATTTTACGGGTTGGAGTATCGGTAAAATATTTCCAATCAGGTAATTTTATACCTTTAAGTGTTGCCCAAACTGCAAAAATTCTCCAAAGATTATCTCTGTCGTATGGAGCTTTAACATCTGCAATCTCTGAGTACAGTCGTTTATATCTTACGATTTCGTATACAGTTTCTGCAACAAAACCTCTGTCTCTACTTCCCCAACGTTTATCGCGCTTCAATAATTGTTGTACCACTTTGTCTGCATACTCATTTTCATTGAAGATTTTGTGTAAACCATCAATAACCGCAAAGCATAAATTTCTGTGTAGTCGCATTGAAAAAAATTAGCATGCAAAGGTAATATAAAAGTTTAGATGTACTATTGTATTATTAGTTAAGTCTTTTTAAATAAAAAACATGTACAAGTTTTTTATTGTTTAAGCATCTCAATTAAATTGCAGTAATTTCTTAAACACAATTTGGAAGAAGAGAAGATAATAGAGCAATTAAAGGAAAGAAATACAGCGGTATTTTCTCAACTCATCGATGAGTATCAGCAGAAGGTTTTTGGTACTTGTATCTCTTTTGTACCAAATAAGGAAGATGCAGAAGATTTGGTACAAGAAGTGTTTTTAGAAGTCTATAATTCAATCTCTAAATTCAAAGGAAATTCTAAGCTTTCTACTTGGATTTATAAAATAACCACCAATAAATGTTTGGAGTTTATTAGGAAAAGGAATACCAAAAAACGATCTGGATTTTTAAAGCCCTTGTTTGGCGAGGATTTCTCAATAGATAAGACGAATTATTTTACTGAATTTAATCATCCAGGTTTTTTACTAGAGAACAAAGAACTAAACGAAACATTATTTAAAGCTATTAATAGTTTGCCCGAAAGTCAGGCTTCTGTTTTTACGCTACATAAAATAGATGGTAAGAGTTATCAGGAAATTGCAGATATAACAGATAAGAGCGTGTCTTCAGTAGAGTCACTTATGTTTAGGGCAAAGAAAAACCTTCAGCAGGTATTATACAACTATTACAAAAATGATATGTAGCACAAGTTTTTTTTAACTTATGCATCTAAATAACAAATGATTTATGATGAAAGATTCTGGGATTAACAAAAAAGTAAATACGACACTAAATGTTGTAGATACTATCCAAGAAGTAAAGGTGTCACCTTTTCTTAAAGATAGGATATTGAACAATATAAATACAGAAGCCGAAGAAACTCAAAAAATTTGGTCTTGGTTTACACCCAAATTACAGATAGCAATGTTGATAGTGGTTATTTTACTCAATGTATATGCATACAAGGTGTTAACTTCAGATAATTATAATACAACCGTTGAAGAGTTTGTAGATACTTACAATTTTGGTGACGAAACTTACACATCTATTTTTAATTAATTGAGTTATGAAAAAGCAAACAATTCTATACATATTACTTATAGTTCTTTTTCTATCTAATGTGTTTTTTATTTTTCATCATTTAACAGGATTTGGTGATAAAGACCATAAGCCTCATTTTTCTATGGTAGAAGAGTTAAACTTTAACCAAGAGCAACAAGAGGCTTATAACAAGATGCGAAGTGAGCATTTTGATAAAATGAAATCCTATTCTAAAAGAATTGGCGAGTTAAAAGAGGAAATGTATTCTAATACAGAAGAAGATGAAGTATCTAAAGTGTTCTTAGATTCTGTAATAGATTTAATTGCAATAGAAGAGAAAAACAAAGACTTGGAGATGTACAAACATTTTAGAGATGTAAGAGAAATATGTAACGACGAACAGAAAGCGCAACTCTCTAAAATTATAAACGATGCTATAAAGCGTCATGGTAAAAGAGGAAAGTCAAAAAAAAGAGATTGAGTTAAGTTGAATACTTTGTCTTTAAGTAGACTTTTACGCATTATTTGATTGATTATTGTTAATATGAAAAGCTTTGCGGTAATATCGTAAAGCTTTTTTATTTTTAAGGAAAATTGAAAGTATGCGAATTTTACTGTTTTATTTGTTGTTATTTAACTTGTGTTCTTGTAAATCTGAAGAGCCTATAAAGCAAAGAAATTTTTCTGAAGTTGAGATTGAAAATTTGTTGCAAGATTCGTTGATGAATGTTAGGGCTTTGGAAATAGATGGAGACGGTTTTGGATTTGCAACGTCTAATGGTGAAATAGGTGTGCAGAGTTTTACGCTTCCGTCTGGTGTCAATAGCACTGATTCAATTGTATTCAAAGAAATAGCAAAAAAAACTATCCAGCTAAAACACGATTCTATAATACCAAATTTTCGATCATTGTCAATTAATGATAAGGGAGGTTTCCTGCTTAGTATCTCTTCACCGACATTGCTATATAGAGCAGGAGGTGATTCTTTAAAGCTTGTATATAAAGAAACCCACCCAAAAGCATTCTACGATTCAATGGACTTTTGGAACGACCAAGAAGGTATTGCCATTGGTGACCCAACGGATGATTGTATGAGTATCATCATTACCAGAGATGGAGGTGAAACTTGGACGAAATTATCTTGTGATGATTTGCCAAAAGCAAAAGAGGGTGAAGCAGCTTTTGCAGCGAGTGACACCAATATTTCAATAGTTGGAGATCATACTTGGGTAGCCACAGGAGGCAAGACCAGTCGAGTTCTATATTCGCCAGATAAAGGTAAAACATGGGACGTTTATGATACACCAATTGTTCAAGGTAAAGAAACTACAGGTATGTATTCCATAGACTTTTATGATGAGAATAATGGTTTTGCCATTGGTGGTGATTATACAAAGCCTAATGATACTTTAAACAACAAAATAAAAACAAAAGATGGTGGCAAAACTTGGCAAGTGGTAGCTAATGGCAAAGGACCAGGCTACAGAAGCTGTGTGCAGTACATCCCAAATTCTAGTGCTAAAGAATTAGTGGCTATAGGTTTTAAAGGTATTGACTATAGTAGTGACTCTGGAGAAACATGGAAGCATTTAAGTGACGAAGGTTTTTATACGATAAGATTTTTAAACGATTCTGTAGCTTATGCAGCAGGAAAAGGGTGTATAAGTAAACTGACTTTTAGAGAATAAAAAAGAGACGCTATGGTCTCTTTTAATTAGTTTCGTCTGTTTTGTCTACGTTCTCTAAACTCTTTTAATCTATCTAAAAGTTTCTGATTGAATTGGTCTTCTGCCACTTTAAGCATAATTATTTTTTTAGCAGATATAACCGTTTTTAAGTCTTCTACAAGCTCTAATTTAGCGTTATGCATTTCTGTTTCTGCTTCAAGAAGTTTTTCTAAGATTTCACCAGCACGTTTATCACTGACATCTCCTTGACGCATTTCTCTTTTTAATGGTCTTAAATCTTCAGATTTAATCTTTTCTACTTTAGCTTCAAATTCATTATAAATTGGCCAAAATTGTTGTGCTTCTTCCGAGGTTAATTCTAATTTATCAGTAATGAAAGCTATTTTTTGAGCTTTTATTTTTTCTTGAATTTCACCACCTCGTTGTGCAAAACCAGAGAAGCTTATAAGTAAAATTAGTATTGGGATTAATCGTTTCATTATAATTTTTTTATTGTTGTAAAATTGTTTCAATATCTGTGTTTTCTAAAAGATATGATTCTAAATTTTCTTCCTTGTATTCTGTTTCTATTAAAGTGAAATCTTCTTCAAGAATATCTGCATTAACCAACAACTCTGCTAGTTCATAACTGTCTAAATCACTATTTTTAAAATACGTTTCAACCATTTCTGCAGACAGCTCTTGCGTTTTATCATCACCATTCATGAAAATTGAGACCATTAATAATAGAGAAGCTGCAATACCAGTAACATAATAAAACACTTTTCTTGTATTTAGTTTTATTACAGGCTTTTCCTTTATCTTATTTAAGATTTTACCATCTAATGATTCAAAATAATCATCAGGTATTGTAAAGCCAGAATCATTAATACCTTCAATGGTTTCTTTCTCATTTAAACGCTCAAAGAATTTGTCTTCAAAAGATTGAAAATAGTCATCTGGTGTTTTAAAACCATTGGAATTGATGTTATGTAATTTTTCTTTTTTCATTTATACTTTGACTTCAAAATAATAAAATGGTTTAATCTGAAGTTAAAAAGCTTTCTATTTTTTTTACTGCTATATGATATGAGGCCTTGAGGGCTCCTTCGCTTGTCTCTAATATTTCGGACATTTCTTTGTATTTCATATCATCAAAATACTTCATGTTAAAAACAAGTTGCTGTTTTTGAGGAAGTGATGCTATAGCTTTTTGTAACTTTAGCTGAATGTCATCACCTTCAAAATATACATCGGCAGCCAAATTATTTATAGCCAAATTTTGATGCTCTTCGTTGGTAATTTGTAATCTCCTAGCATTTCTATTTATATGTGTTATAGATTCGTTTGTGGCAATACGATATATCCAAGAGTATAATTTGCTGTCTCCTTTAAATTTGTCAATGCTTCGGTATACCTTTATGAAGGTATTTTGTAAAACATCATCTGCATCGTCATGAGAAATCACAATTTTACGGATGTGCCAATATAAACGCTCTTTATAGAGACTTAGCAGTTCTCTAAAAGCTGTTTCTTTAGATTTAGAATCTTGAAGGCGTTGTATTAAATCCGTTTCGTTTGTCAAGTAAGTTACTTTAGTATTTAGACCACTTAAATTAGTAAAAGTTTAAAGCTAAAAAAATTAATATTCGCTTCTTGTTTTTATTCTTTTGATAAACAGTTGTTTACAGTTTAAAGTATCGATTAAATGCAAAAAAACACGATAAAAAGCATTTTTTTCTTGTTTTGTAGATTTATTTGTTATATGTTTGACACAGCTTAACCTATTAACTGTTACCAGTTTCCCCAAATCTGGTAACAATAATGAGAAGGATGCATGTTACATGCATCCTTTTTTAATGGCAGTTATTCTTCTATTTGGCTGATATTTTTGTAGTTATCCCGATTATATTTTTTGAATGTTGCTGAAAAATCGTACATTGGTTTTGTTCTATTGTTAAGACTTATATGTAATGAAAATTTATTCCCTACTATTTTCACTAGTTTTTTCTACCTATATTTTTGCTCAAGTGGGTGTTGGTACTACTACTCCAGATGCTTCTTCTATTTTAGATATAACAGCAGCTGATAAAGGAGTTCTTGTGCCACGTGTTAGCCTTACTGATGTTACTAATGCAACCACACCAATAAATGCACCTGCTACAGGACTTTTGATTTGGAATATAAATGCAACTGTCACAGGTGGTAATGGTACAGGATTTTACTTTTTTAATGGAGTTCAGTGGATTCCAATTCAACAGACTATGACAGATGATGCCGATTTTTATGAAGTTGGTAGTACAACAGCTCCAGACGATATTAATGATAATATGTACACGCAAGGTAACATAGGTATCGGTCAGATTACAGCAGATTATAAATTAGACATTACTGAAAATACGGCACTTAAGGTTATAGATGTCTCGGTTACTGGTGATATTGATGGTAATCGTCTAGCTATAGATAATACCATTTCTGGAACACAGAATCCTGGTGTTGGGAATCAAATATGGGGTATTAGAAATAATATTTTTGCAGGAGGTGGTTTCTCGATTTATGGTGTTGAAAATAGATTGTCAGGTAATTATAGTTCTCAGAAAACAGGTACATCTAATGTAATAACAGGTGGTACTTCCAATCATTATGGTAATTACAATTCTTTGGGTGGTTCAGATGCAACCTCTGGTAATCTCAGGTTTGGTGTGTATAATGATCTTAATTATGATGATCCATCAAATGGGGAAGAGCGAGGTGTTTATAATTCTTTCCAAGGAACCTCAACTGGTTCAAAGTCAGGGCTTTTTAACTACTTTAACCATAGTTCTGATGCTCAGAGTTATGGTGTTTATAATTCAAGTAATTCATTGGTAGGAGATGGTAATCAGTATGGTGTATACAGCACTTTGTCTGGGACAGGATCTGGCAGTATTCATGGAGGTTATAATGTGTTTTCTGGATCGAATACAGGTGAGATAAAGGGTCTATATAATAATGTTTTGAGTACAGGAGGTTCTGCTCATTATGGATTACATAATAATTTTGCTGGTTCGTCTTTTGATGAGCGTGGTGTTTATAATAATTTTCAGCAATCGGATTCTAGTATCAGATATGGTTTATACAATATTTTCGATTCATCAAATTCATTAAACCCCATAGATTATGGTGTTTTTACCTTCATGACAGGGGATTCTAGCTCTAATCAATATGGTATTTTTCAAAATATTGGTAATTCGGGAACTGGTACGCACTATGGGCTTGTAAACCAAATGCAAGATGGTGAGGGTAATAAATATGGTATGGTGAATGAAATTACGATTGTCAACTCAGTTGAGGCTAAAGGAGTGCAAAATATACTAGCAGCATCAAGCAGTTCAAATTCTTTAATGGGAAGCCACAATCAGTTTACAGGTTTTGCTTCAGAAATAACAGGAGTTAATAACGATTTTGATGGTAGCGAATCCTTGCAAGCTAAAGGGGTTAATAATGACTTTTTGGGTACTGCGGTTACGACAACCAATAATTATGCTATATTCTCAACATTTAACAATAATTCTAGTGGCAATCAATATGGTGCCTACAATGAATTTACTTCTACTTTAGGAAATATTTATGGAGTTTCTAATAGTGTTAGTGGTGGGACGCAGGAGTTTAATGGACTATATAATTTGGTAACAAGTACTGCAGGAACTGGAACAAAATATGGTGTAAATAATTTTTTCGATCCAAGTGCTGGTGGTACGCATTATGGTATATACTCTAATGTACTTAAGCCGGGAAGTTATGCAGGTTATTTTCTTGGTGATGTATCTATAGGTACCACAACTGGGAATTCATATGTTATGCCAGATTCAGACGGAACTGCAGGTCAGGTTATGCAAACCGATGGAGCAGGTAATGTAGATTGGGTGGATAATGTAAATTCTGTATCTTCAATTCCAATTTATTCTAATGATAGTTATAATATGAATCATGGAACGGGTGGAGTTGATTTAAATACAATGGATTCATCTATTGAGCCAACTATTTATAATACAGCAGGTAATATCCAAATAAAATTAGTAATTCGCTATACAAACCCAATAGGAACCAATAATTTCCAATTAAGGGCTCATGATGGTACAACACAATCATTTCCTATAACAAATACTTCAGGATGGACTTTTGCTACAACTCAAAATGGTGGTATTGCTACAAGTGATTGGGTAAATTGGAGTGCTGGTGTTAATGCCCATGAAATCCATATATTTGGTTGGAATAATTCTAATAATCCTGCGAATGATAGCATTACAATTAACAATGCCTATTTGTTGGTTAGATCTCAGTAGAGGTTAATCAAAACTTTGCATTGCAACTAGTTTATTATAGGCTCCATTTTTAGCTAACAATTCTGAGTGGGTTCCTTGCTCTACAATCTCTCCTTTTTGCATTACAACAATTAAATCTGCATTTTGTATCGTAGATAGTCTGTGAGCAATAACAATAGAGGTTCTGTTTTTCATCATGTTTTCTAGAGCATCTTGTACTAAGCGTTCACTTTCTGTATCTAGAGCAGAAGTTGCTTCGTCCAAAATCATTATAGGTGGATTCTTTAATACTGCTCTTGCAATACTTAAGCGTTGCTTTTGTCCACCAGATAGTTTTCCTCCGCCATCACCTATATTGGTATTGATACCGTTAGGTAAATCTTTGACAAATTCCCAAGCATTAGCAATCTTCAGAGCCTCCATGATTTCTTGTTCAGAAGCGTTTTCTTTTCCAATTTTTAAGTTATTTGCTACTGTATCATTAAACAAAATAGAATCTTGGTTTACAAGTCCCATTAAGCCTCTTAGTGACTTTTTTGATAAGTTTTTAATATTGATGCCATCAACCAAAATGCTACCTTTATTTACGTCATAAAATCTGGTTACAAGATTAGCTATGGTGCTTTTACCGCTGCCAGATTGTCCAACCAAAGCAATAGTTTTACCCTTAGGAACTTCTAAATTAAAATGCTTTAGCACGTAGTCATTTTCATATTTGAAAGAAATATTATCGATAACTATTTTATCCTCAAAATTATTTTTTTCAACAGGATTATCTATTTCGCTTATTGTGTTTTCAGTTTCTAAAAATTCTAAAATTCTATTAGCTGCACCATTACCACGTTTTACACTGTAACTACCTTTGGCAATAGCTTTTGCAGGTGTTAGAATATTGTAGGCTAATGTTATGTAGCCAACAAAGAAACTTGCATCCATGGTTTTATCTACAAAAACAAGATAGCCGCCATAGACTAGTAATATACCAATGACAATTATACCTAAAAGTTCACTTACTGGTGACGCCAAGTTTTGGCGATTAAGAAGTCGGTTAGAATACTTGTAAAATTTATCATTACTGTTTTCAAACTTTTTCGAAAACATGTCTTCTACATTAAACGCTTTAACAATACGAAGTCCACCCATCGTTTCTTCTAAGATAGATAATAGTACGCCTTGTTCATTTTGAACTTTTAATGATCCCTTTTTTAAAGATTTTCCAATTTTAGAGATAATAAATCCTGAAATAGGAATAAAGATTAAAACAAATAGTGTCAGTTTTAAACTCAAAATTAGCATTGTGATTAGAGAAAATAAGATGGTTAGAGGCTCTCTTACAATCATCTCAAGTATTGCTAAGAATGAATTTCTTACTTCATTGACATCTGCACTTACTCTAGACATAGTATCACCCTTTGTTTTTTCTGAATAGAAAGCTAGAGGAAGTGATACGATTTTTTGAAACAAACTATTTCTAATGTCTTTAAGTACTCCGTTTCTTAAAAATGTGATAAAGTACATTGCCAAGTAATTGGATAAATTCTTAAGTAAGAACATGGTTATAATAATGGTTACCATCATCATAAGAACCTTGAAATCTCCATACTTATCAATGCGATCTGTTATAAAGTAATTCAAATAATTTTCACCAAATTCTTGAGCTTTAAAAAAGCCTTCCCATTGTGGTTTTTGAGTCACAACACGTTGGTTGCTAAATATTACTTTAAATACAGGAATAAGTGCAACAAACGATAGTGTGCTGAACAGTGCATACAGTATGTTGAAAAATATATTAAGATATGCATACCTTTTATAAGGTATCGCAAAGGGTATCAGTTTTTTTATATAGTCCATGTATTATAAATTCATATCCTTTAGGATAGCGTCAATCTTGTTTTCCAATAACTGCTCCGTTGTTGCAAAAGCAGACACATTGTCAAGATATGTATTAACACTAATGTAGAATTTAATTTTAGGCTCAGTACCACTTGGTCGTAAAGCAATTTTGCTACCTTCTTCGGTATAGTAAATTAATACATTAGATTTTGGTACATCTATAGTTGTTTCTTCTAAAGTTTGAAGATTTTTAGCAACAGAGGTTTGGTAATCTTCAATAAGCACAACTCTTTCTCCATTAATTTCTTTTAAAGGATTATTTCTGGCATCAACCATCATTTGCTTAATTTCTGCAGCACCTTCAATACCTTTTTTAGTAAGCGATATTAAACGCTCTTTAAAGAAACCATGCTCAACATATAAGTCTATTAGTTTTTCATACAAAGTTTTGCCTTCAGCTTTAGCTTGTGTAGCAATTTCGCAAGCTAAAAGGGTAGAGGTTACAGCGTCTTTATCTCTCACAAAATCACCAACCATAAAACCAAAGCTTTCTTCACCACCACCAATAAAATCTAGCTCAGGGAAGTCTTTAATCATTTTGGCAATCCATTTAAAACCCGTTAGGCCAATTTTGCATTCTACATTAAAGGCATTTGCTAAAACAGGCATCATCGGAGTCGAAACAATTGTAGAACCAACAAACTGTTTACCGTTAATTTTACCTTTCTTTTTCCACTGTTTTAAAAGAAAATCGGTCATTAAAACCATAGTCTGGTTACCATTCAGAATCACTAATTCGTTTTCTAAGTTTCTTACCACAACACCTAATCTGTCACAATCTGGATCTGTACCAATAACAATATCTCCATCTACTTTCTCAGCCAATTCCATAGCCATTTTCAGGGCTTCTGGCTCTTCAGGATTTGGTGATACTACAGTTGGAAAATCTCCGTTAGGATCTTTCTGTTCTTCAACAATATTTACATTGGTATAACCAGCACGTTTTAGAGTTTCTGGTATGGCCATAATAGATGTTCCATGAAGCGATGTAAAAACGATGTTTAAATTTTCTTTAGCTTCAGTAGACGTGTTAAAACTTCCATTTTCAATAGATGCGTTAATAAACACATCGTCTATATCTTTTCCTATAAATTGAATTAAATCCGAATTTGCTTCAAACTTAATTTCAGAATAATCTAGTTTGTTTATTTCAGCTATAATTTCTCCATCTTGTGGTGGAACTAATTGTCCGCCATCTTGCCAGTACACTTTATAACCGTTGTATTCTGGCGGATTATGAGACGCTGTTAATACAATACCACAATGACAACCCAAATGTTTAAGAGCAAAAGAAAGCTCTGGTGTAGGTCTTAAATCTTCAAATAAATAAACTTGAATACCATTAGCAGAAAATACATCTGCAACTACTTTACCAAAGGTTTTACTATTGTGCCTACAATCGTAAGCAATCGCTACTTTTACTTGTTCGTTTGAGAAAGACTGATTTAAATAATTGCTGAGTCCCTGTGTGTTTTTACCTAGCGTATATTTATTAATACGGTTGGTGCCTAGTCCCATAATACCACGCATACCACCAGTTCCAAATTCCAGATTTTTATAGAAGCTTTCTTCTAATCCTTTAGGGTCAGAAGCAATCATATTTTTAATTTGATTTTGAGTGTCTTCGTCAAAAGCTGGTGTTAACCAAGTGTTTACGCGTTCTAATATTTCGGGTTTTATATAAATCATAAGTAAAAAGTATTATTATACAAATGTAAAAAATCTTAGGTAGGCAATATTGAATCTAAAGAGATTATTGTGTGTTATTCAGACACATTTAATGCTTCCTTAATATAATAGCGTTGCTGTTGGCGTTTAGATCTCAAAATAAGCTCACCTAAAAAGCCTGCAATAAATAATTGAGACCCAATAATCATAGTAGATAGTGCGATATAAAATTGTGGTCGCTCAGTAATAAGTCTACCAGTTGGGTTAAAAAATAATTTGTCTAAACCTAAATAAAAAGCAAACCCAAAACCAATAATAAACATAATGACACCAAGAGCTCCAAAAAGATGCATAGGACGCTTGCCAAAGCGTGACACAAACCAAATAGTGATAAGATCTAAAAAACCATTAATAAAACGATTCATGCCAAATTTTGTATGACCATATTTTCTGGCTTGATGCTTTACAACTTTCTCACCAATTTTAGTGAAACCAGCATTTTTTGCCAATACAGGAATATATCGATGCATTTCACCATAAACATCAATATGTTTTACAACGGTATTGCTGTAAGCTTTAAGTCCACAGTTGAAATCGTGAAGTTTTACTCCAGACGTTCGTCGTGCAGCCCAATTAAAAAGCTTGGAAGGCAGGTTTTTAGAAATAACAGAATCAAAACGTTTCTTTTTCCAACCAGAAACAAGGTCAAAGCTATCATCAGTTATCATGTTATATAACTCTGGGATTTCATCAGGATTATCCTGTAAATCGGCATCCATGGTTATAACAACATCTCCCTTGGCAGCAGCAAAACCAGCATGTAGCGCTTGAGATTTACCAAAGTTTTTTAAAAACCGAATACCTTTTACGCTGGTATTAGATGCTGCAAGTTGCGAAATAACTTGCCATGAATTATCAGTGCTACCATCGTCTATAAATAGAATTTCGTAAGAAAACGAATTGGATTGCATCACAGATACAATCCAATCGTGTAGTTCTTTTAAAGAGTCGCGTTCGTTAAGTAGTGGTATAACTACTGATATATTCATATTTTGAATGGTCTAATTAACAGACTTCAAAAATAAGTAAATTATTTAAGGACTAATTATCGTTTTTCATTATTAGACCAGTAATTAACGATACTATAAGTCCAAATACAAGTGAGCCAAGAATAGACATTAAGCTAAAAAAACCTGGGTTCAAAAACATGCTACTAATCTCCATAGATTTGTTTACTTGCTCTTGAGTCAAGTCAGGGTTTTGTTCTATAATTTGCTGATAAGCTGTTTCTTTTTGCATTTCAATAAACTCAGGGTAAATATATTCGTAATGAACATATGAGTAAATAGCCGAAATTAAACCTCCAATCACAGCAATAGCTAAGCCTACTTTAATAGCTTGGCTTAAAGTAAGGTTATTAGCATTAGAGTTTTTGTATGCTTTAATACCATAAACAAATATTAAAACGCCAAGAACAAAACTAGCTCCAGAAAGAATCCAGCTTTTGTCTAAATTTGCTACATACATAATAATTAAAACGGCAATACTTATAAGTGCCGAGTATAGACCATATGTATAAGCAATTGGTTTAATAGGTGCAGTTTGATTTTCCATAATGAGATCGATTTTGTTAGTTAATTGACTAGTTAGTACTCAAAGATACTAAATTGTTACACTAAAAAAGATGAATAAAAATTCTTAAAAAGATTGTAGAATTATAAAAATTACTTAAATTTGCACCTCGAAAAAATCGAAATTATTTAAAGCAGATAGCGATGAAAGCAGGAATACATCCAGAAAATTATAGAGTAGTAGCATTCAAAGACATGTCTAACGACGACGTTTTTTTAACTAAGTCTACTGCAGAGACAAATGAAACTATTGAGGTTGATGGTGTTGAATATCCATTAGTGAAATTGGAAATTTCTAGAACTTCTCATCCTTATTACACTGGTAAATCTAAATTAGTAGATACAGCTGGTCGTATTGATAAATTCAAAAACAAATACGCTAAGTTTAAGAAATAATCTTAGTTGTTTAGATATTTTAAAAAGCCTTTCTTTTGTAGAAAGGCTTTTTTTATTTTTACATAAATTCAAATTTAGATGAACTACATACTTTTTGATGGACCGTACAGAGACAACCTCTTGCCATTTACATATACCAGACCAGTTGCCGATATTAGAGTAGGCATACTAACGATTCGTCAGAAATGGGAATCGTTCATAGAATACACTACAACTACGGTAACTGAGGATTATTTGTCTGATAAGTTTCCGATGGTAGAAATGGAAGAAAACATAATGATTAACGCTTCTTTCTTACCAAATACTGAAGTTGTAGAGCTAATAAAAAACTTAAGTGATAACCAAGCGCTATTTAAAGGAGAAGATGTTATCGCGTTTTTTGCCAAAGAAGGTGAGGAGGTGAGTGATTTTTCAAATTTTGAGGCTATTGAATTTGAAGGGGACATTTTAAAAATTGAGCATACTTGGGATATTTTTTCTAAGAATGGTGAAGCTATTGAGGAAGATTTCAATTTAATTACAAATGGAAGAAAATCTGAACCTATTCCTGCAACGGTAAAGACCTTAAACCCTGAGAATATTTTTATTGAAAAAGGGGCAAAACTCAATTTTGTAACGCTAAATGCAAGCTCAGGACCAATTTATATAGGCAGAGATGCCGAAATTATGGAAGGTACTGTTGTTAGAGGACCTTTGGCACTTTGTAATAACGCAACACTAAAATTAGCAACCAAAATATATGGGCCAACTACAGTCGGACCACATAGCAAAGTAGGTGGAGAGGTTAATAATTCTGTGATTTTTGGTCATTCAAATAAAGGACATGATGGTTTCTTAGGAAATTCTGTTTTGGGAGAATGGTGTAACATAGGTGCAGACTCAAACAACAGCAACCTTAAAAATAACTATGCTGAAGTGAGACTTTGGAATTACCAAACAGGAGGATTTGCTAAAACAGGCCTACAGTTCTGTGGCTTAATGATGGGAGACCATAGCAAATGTGGTATCAATACGATGTTTAATACTGGTACGGTTGTTGGAGTAAGTTCTAATATCTTTGGAAGTGGATTTCCGCGCAATTTTGTACCGAGTTTTTCTTGGGGAGGAAGCAAAGGTTTTGTAACGTATAAAACCAACAAAGCCTTTGAGGTTGCTGAAGTGGTAATGGGAAGACGTAATGAGGAATTTACAGATATTGATAAAGCAATCTTAGAGCACGTTTTTGAAGAAACAAAACAGTACAGAAGAGAATAACCCATAATGGGTATTTGGCAGCCAGTAAACAATGTCGTATCTCAGTACTAAAACTATAAATTAATACAGAATCTAAAAAGTATGACATCCAAATTTACCCTACTAATTGTTTTATTAAGTTTTGCTTTCGGATTTTCACAAAGTGAAGATGTTGAGGTAAAAAAATTAAAAATCAATACTGATTTAGATCATTTTGCTGCTCGCGTGGTTGGTGATAAAGTGTTTTTTAGTCACAATCTTACTACCAAAAGAGGTCGCCCTATTAAAGATAAGTACGATGGGTTTATTTACATAATGTACGAAGCACCATTAAGCGATAAAGGTGAAATTAAAGATGAAAAGCCAATTGATAAGACAGAACTGGGACGTTTTAATATGTCTTCAGCTACCTTTTCAAAAGATGGAAAGTATATGTACTTTACTACCAATCAAATTGATAAAGGTGATAACAAACTAAAAGGAGTTGAAACCTATAATTTACAAATACAACGAGCGGAATACGAAGAAGGGAAAGGCTGGACAAATTTTGAAACTCTTCCATTCTGTGATGTAGATCACAACTATGCACATCCTGCTCTAAGCCCAGATGGAAATACGCTTTATTTTATTGCAGACGTAAAAGGAACCAAAGGAAAGTCAGATTTATACAAGGTTTCGGTTTCTAATCACGAAACTTATGGTGAAGTAACAAGTTTGGGTGAAACTATAAATTCTTCACGTACCGAAATATTTCCCTTTGTAAGCGCAGATAACAAATTGTATTTTACTTCTGATAGAAGAGGTGGAAAAGGAGGTTTAGATATTTATGTTTACGATTTAGATTCTGAAGAAGCTGAACAAGAACCAAAATCTTTAGAAGAGCCTATAAATAGTAGAGGAGACGATTTTTCTTTTTTCTTGAATGATGATTTAACTACTGGTTATATTTCATCACGACGTTACAAAGGAGAAGGTGGTGATGATTTATATTATTTCGAGAAGTTTTGAAATGAAAATTACTATCAGAATTCTTTGTTTAATTATTTTTATGATGTTGGTTAATTATACTAATGCTCAGAGAGATGTAAATCAAGATGAAATTATCGGATTTGCATGTAACTATGCTGGAAGCCCTTCAGAGACGGTATTAAAATACTTCAAAAAATTGGCTGACAAAGATTATAAGTGGATTTCAAATCAATTATCATCTAATAATAATGCAGAGAGATTTATGTCTGTTCTTTCATTGGAAAAACTAACAGATCTAAACAAATATGAATTATCGGAAGATGAATTAAAACTTATTGATAAAGTTAAAAAATCTGAAGGCTTGGTTTATGTATGCAGTGGTTGTACATATTTCGAATCATTTAGTCTAAACGAGTTATTTAATGATGATATGTCAACCTATGGTAAAGAATATTTAGAAAGAATTATCAATCAGATAAAAGATTAGTAGTTTTTTTAACTGATTTCAATTCCAACAAATTCGTTGCATTAATCCCAAGGCCTTTTACTTCCTTTCTTGTAAAACGCACCACTTCATCATAAAACATAGGAACTATTGGTGCTGTATTCATTATCAAAGCATCCATTTTAGTATAAAGCTCAGCTCTAATTGTTGGGTTGGTTTCTAAATAAGAGGCTTCATACATCTTATCAAATTCAGGACTAGAATAATGGGTGTAATTTGGTCCGTTTGGTGAAAAGTTTTTACTGTAATAAAGTGATAAATAATTTTCAGCATCAGGATAATCTGCAATCCAACTTGCTCTAAAAAAGTCAAGTTGACCGTTAGCTTTAGCATCTTTTAAACTTGAAGCAGGAATCACATCCACATTGACATTGATTCCAATTTTTTGTATTTCACGTTGAATAAATTCGCAAAAACTTAAATAGTTACTCGTTGTTGTTAAGGTCACTTCTGGATTTTGGATACCAGTTTCGGATTTAAATTCTAGTACTAATTGTTTAGCTTTTTCGGGTTGATAGGTAAAACCGATAGTAGCATCAAAACCCGGTAATCCTTTTGGGATAAACCCACCTGTTGCAGGTATGCCAATGCCATTACGTAAATAGGTAATCATTTTGGTTCTGTCAAAACCCACGTTAATGGCTTGCCTTAATTTTAAAGCCTGAATTACTTCAACCTCAGTTTCCATAAAAAAGGCCAGATATTCAGTGTTGAGGTATGGTCCTCTAATCATGTTTACGTCATCAGCGTAAAGCTTTCTGAGTTTACCTTCAGCAGTTAAAATTTCATCTTTATATGAGGCATCCAATCCTGAAACAAAATCAATATTACCTTGAGCAAATTGCAAAAATTCACTTTGCTTATCTGGTAAAAATGTAATAGCTACAGCTTCAAGATATGGTAGCTTTTCACCCTTTTTATCAGTTTCAAAATAATTGTTATTGCGTCTAAAAACGAGTTTTATATTTTCTTCCCAGCGCTTAAATTTAAAAGGACCAGTACCAATAGGATTTGATCTAAAATCACTTCCATAATGTTCTACAATTTCTTTGGGAACCACCGAGCAATATTTCATGGTTAAAAGTCCTAAAAATGCAGGAAATGGTTGTTTTAATTTTATCTGAAATGTGGAATCATTTAGTGCAGAATAACTTTCCACTTTTTTAAGGACCCAACTTCCTGGTGAGGCTAGTTTTTCGTCTTTCAGCCTATTGAAGCTGTATTCAAAATCTAAAGCATTAACTGTTCTTGTAGAATCTCTGCCAAACAAATGGTGCTTATGAAAATATACATCTTTTCTGAGGGTAAAGCTGTAAGTTTTGGCACTGTCTGTAACTACCCAATTTTTCGCAATGCAAGGCTTTACGTTGAGTTGGTCGTCCATTTGCACTAAGCCATTAAAAAGCTGATGCGTTGCCCAAATATCTGCCAAATCTTTTGAAAAAGCAGGATCTAACGAGCCAATATTTTTGTGCTCATTATACCTAAAAACTAGCAAGTCATTATTCTCATTGTTTTTTGATGAACAAGAAAATAGGATAACAACAGAGAAAAGGAAAACCCAATTTTTTATTAATAAGCTATGGTTGAGTAAAATAGTCATGGTTATCCTTCTGGTAGTGATTTCCACCTTTTTATGATTTTTGTGTAAAACAACAAAAATAAAATAGCAATGACGATAAGTATATAACTCCAGTTGAACCCTAGGCTTGTTAATAGTGTATCACAGTCAAAGGTTCTTTTGTAGAAATCTCTATGGTCTATACATGCGTTATATTGATACATAGAAATTATGCTAATAATTAAAAAGATGTATGAAGCAAAACCTATGATGCTAATATTAACACATATAGCAACTATTGTTTTTTTAACTCGTTCTGTTAGAAATATAGGAATTGCTAAAATTATACTACCCAACAATAAAGTGAAATACATTAAAAAATAGACAATATTATCCTCGCTACTTCCATTTGTTAAATAAAATAATAAAGCTGCGGTTAGTGATACAAAGAGCGTTAAAACACCAACTGTTATTATGCTAAATAAGAGCGATTTTAAACCTGTAACTCTAAACATAAAAATGAAACATGCGAGCACAAAAGTAAACCACATAAAAAAGTGAATACTATCCATAAAAGGATTACTGTGTTTAATATCTTCTATGTTTTCAAAGACGTTGTTTAAGGCTTCATTATCAAAGTAAAAATCTGTTTGTCTGTCTTTATAAAACGTTTCATATTTAGTGAGCTCGGTTGTTACAACCCTATTTTCAAAAGACTGTTTTGGCTCAGTTCTTATAAAGTTTTTTACTTCAAAATTTTCTGGGTGATAAATTAAATCGAACCACTGTTCGGCATCTAAATTATGCGGAATTTTATAATATCTAGAAAAAGCTAAAAAATCTTCTAAAAGCGATTTTATTTCTGTTTTGTCATTTCTTTGTAATAATTCATAGTTTCTTTTGTTTCTCAGTTGATTTCTTAGTGAAGATTCTGATCTGTAATCGTAGTCAATATTATAGTTGTCGTAATTAAGATATACATCATTTAAAGTATCGTTCATGGAAATGTAAAACGTATACGAAGCATTATAATAAGTAGGCATTACTGTTTTTACATAAGGTTGAATATTTACAACAGAGTCTTTAAAATGTAGAATCGATGTAGAGTCCTTAGCTATACTATATACATATTTTTTGTAGGTACTGTCACTTTCTTCTAAGTAAGCTTCGTTAATGTATTTATGACTATCTTTTATAGGAACTTCTTTTGTTGTTAAGGAATAAAACTGAAAAGATTTGCCTTCAAATTCTACATAGGGTTCATTATAATCTATAAAATCCTCTGTTGTTTCGCAGTATAACTCATAAAATGGTTTTGGGTATCTCCTTTTGTTTATAGTGTAATCCGAAACATCTTCAGAAAAAAACATAGCAACATCATTGGCAATTTCAATTTCTTTATTGATTTGTTCTTCGCCATATGTTAAAGAAATGTAAGTTTTTATACCGTAACTATATGATAAAAAGAAGCTACTACAACTAAAAATAATGAGTAAGTAGCAAATAAACTGACCAAATAACTTTACAGAGCTAACAGGATAAAAGTTTTTGAACGCATTGTTTTTAAACATGTAAATTAGCCACAATACAAGTAGAAGAATAGAAATTATTGAGGTTAAAAATACAGTGCCGTTTTCAAAAAATATGGTTCTGATGTAACGCTCTTGTAATATCTCTGGATTGCTAAGCGTAAAATAACCAAATAGAAAAAACACAAGATGTAAAGCAAATGCGGTAACTAGCATCCATACTAATCTGGTGTTCCAAATAGTTGGGTAACGTTCTAATAAATATTGATTGATTTTATGTATAATGTTTTTCATTTGTGGTAGCTATTAGGATACAAAAAAGCGTCTGGTAGATTTACTAATATTTCTGGTATAGGTAACATCAATTTTATGTTTTCCTAAGATTTCTAATATTGAAGAAAAAGAAGTTTCTTCATTAAAGTAGACGACATAAATACCACCATTATATATTATTTTTTCAAGTTTTTGATTACTGAAAATAGAGATTAGTTTTGCTCTGTCTGCATCGCAATCTATCTCAACGATTAGTTGGTTTTCCTCATCTTCTACAGTAGTTTTATTGTCTTTATATTTTCCGTTTTCTAAATAAATAACTTTGTCCGATATTTTTTCAACCTCGTATAATTGTTGAGAGCTAAGAATAAGTGCAATTGGGTTGTTTATAGAATTACAAATAGATTTTAAGTCTTCTAAAATAACTTGTTGTGCCAATACATCTAGATTTGCCAAAGGTTCATCAAGTAGTAACAACTCAGGTTGTCTTAGAAGTGTTCTTGCTAATTCAAAGCGCATTTTATAACCAGAGGATAGCTCGTTCCATTTTAAATGCTTGTAGTTCCACAAACCAAAACGAGCAATCATCATCATAACTCTTGTTTCATTTTCTTCGGGCGGAATACCGTAGTTAGAGAGCACAAATTTTAGATTATCTTTTAGACTACCATACCATTTTTGAGTACGCTGTGGTATGTAAACCAAATTGGTTCTTAAATCGTAGTTTGAATTAAATGATTTATCGAAGTTAAAATTCAGTTCGCCTTCATCATACTTTAGTTCCTTGGCTAAAACTCTAAGGAGTGTGGTTTTTCCATTGCCATTTTCGCCAACCAAACCGTAGACTTCTCCTTTTTTTATTTTTACAGGAACAGGGCCTAATTTAAAACGATTTTGACCATAGCTCTTTATCAAGTCGCTACCAACAACCACAGGATTCTCGGTATTGTATTCTGTTACAGGGATTTTTGAAACCTGGTCCAAAATGTTAAGAGACCTATTAATGAGTTCTTCTTCTTGCTCAGGATGTTTTTCTTTCCAATCAGTTAGAGAAATAACTTCTCTGTATAGATTTAAATCTTGTGTGTCTATAACACAATCCATTAATTTTCGATATCCAAGAACAGTATCGTTGTTTTTAAAGAAAGAAATAACCTCTTTTACTCTAGCTTCGGCTTTAGACATATACTATATATTATTGATTTTTAACGTTAGAGATGGCTATACATTGCAAGAAGTCTAAACTATTGTGTAAATTTGCCAATTCTAAATTAGAAACAAGTAAATATAGAAGAATAATAATCTTGACACAAGTTTAGAATAGCAAATCATGGAGCAAAAAAAAGTCGCATTTTATACCTTAGGTTGTAAGCTTAATTTCTCTGAAACTTCTACAATAGCAAGAAGTTTTAAGGATGAGGGTTTTGCACGTGTAGACTTTAATGAAGAAGCTGATATTTATGTAATAAATACGTGTTCTGTAACAGAGAATGCAGACAAGCGATTTAAAACTATAGTAAAACAAGCACAAAAGGTAAATCCAGAGGCGTTTGTTGCTGCTATAGGGTGCTATGCGCAGTTAAAGCCGGAAGAGCTTGCAGATGTTGATGGTGTGGATTTGGTATTGGGTGCAACAGAAAAGTTTAAAATCACAGATTACCTAAACGACTTAACCAAAAACGATTTTGGTGAGGTGCATAGTTGTGAAATACAAGAAGCTGACTTTTATGTTGGCAGTTACTCAATTGGAGATAGAACCAGAGCGTTTTTAAAAGTTCAGGATGGTTGCGATTACAAATGTACGTATTGTACTATACCGCTTGCTAGAGGTATTTCACGAAGCGATACTATGGGGAATGTTCTTAAAAATGCTCGTGAAATTTCTGAACAAAACATAAAAGAAATTGTTTTAACAGGTGTAAATATTGGTGATTATGGCAAGGGTGAATTTGGGAACAAAAAACACGAACACACCTTCCTAGATTTGGTAACTGAGTTAGATAAAGTGGAAGGGATAGAACGTTTAAGAATTTCTTCTATAGAACCTAATTTACTGAAGAATGAAACCATAGAATTGGTTTCAAAATCAAGAGCATTTGTACCACATTTTCATGTGCCTTTACAAAGTGGTAGCAACGATATTCTTAAAAAAATGAAGCGTCGTTACATGCGAGAGTTGTATGTAGATCGTGTCTCAAAAATAAAGGAAGTGATGCCACATGCTTGTATTGGTGTTGATGTCATTGTTGGTTTTCCTGGTGAAACAGACGAACTTTTTTTAGAAACTTATAACTTCTTAAATGAGTTAGATATTTCGTATCTGCATGTATTTACATATTCAGAGCGTGATAATACCGAAGCTGCTGATATGGATGGAGTGGTACCTAAAAATGTGAGATCTAAACGAAGTAAAATGCTTCGAGGCCTTTCTGCCAAAAAACGAAGAGCGTTTTACGAGCAACAATTAGGTACTGAAAGAACTGTTTTATTTGAAGGAGAAAATAAAGAAGGTTACATACATGGTTTTACTGAAAACTACGTAAAAGTAAAAGCACCTTGGAATCCTGAACTCGTTAATACATTGCACAAGGTTGAACTAACCAAAATAGATGAAGATGGGTTGGTGCGTTTTGAGTTTGTGAATACTAATAGCTCAGTTAAAGCATTTTAGTTAGTCTAATAAATCTGTGCCTCAACGATTTAATTTTAATTGATGTATAGCTCCAAATACATTTATTCACAATAAGTTTCGTAATTATATGAAGAGTTATAAAATCACTTCACTTTTAATAATCTTTTTTTCTTTAGTGCTAATGTCTTGTTCTGAAGATGATCGTGTAGATAAAGAAGTTAATATTTTAGGAGTTTGGGAAAAAACTGAGGTAAGTATTGAGTCTACAATTACCTATAGACTGGTTTTTGGTTCTAATAATACTGGGATTAATACCGAAAGCACTCAGTTTGCTTCAGGAGAAATAATTTCTAACGCTTTATCTTTTATTTGGGAACTAAATGATAACGAAGTAAATCTATATGATGATAATGAAGTGCATATAGATACTTATATTATAGCAAATGGAGATCAACTTTTTTTAACAAATAACACATTACAGTTAGAGAAAGTTTCTGATGATTATACCCACTTTTTTTGATGACATCCATTCGAAATAGAGAATTAAACCATAAAAAAACCGAAACTTATTTGTTTCGGTTTTTTTATTATTTCTTTTTCAAATTATATGCGAATACCAACAGGTAGCATACGCTTATATTTTCTATTGCTTCTTACAAATTTAGCAATTTCAGGACTTGTTGGTACTACACTGATGTTCCTTTCTTTAATATCATCAAACACCATTGCCAAAAACTCTTTTTCAAATTCATTAGATTTGATAGATGAAGGGATTACCATCTTTGTTAAGAATATTTTGCGCTCTTGCAAAGAATACTCTATAACAGCCATATCATCTTCAACCTTTAATTCGTATTGACGCAGAAAGTCATTATCAATCAATTCAGCAGTTTCAGTCATAATTTTCTTTGTTTTAAGTTAGCGGTTGGCAAGTAGATACTATATTTGATATAGTTTTGCAGTGCAAAGGTACAAAAAATCGACGTAAGTTTTAAGCTAAGGTTGTTAAAACGTTAAATAATAAGTCTTTAAAGATTTTGATGTAAGTATCAGCTTAAATTTATGCAGTAAATTTTAATTATGACCTCAAATATTACACATGTTTATTTAATGCCAGGTATGGCGGCTAATCCTTCAATTTTTGAATATATAGAATTGCCTAAAGACAAGTACAAAATCCATTGGCTAGAATGGCAAATACCAGACAAGGACGAATCTTTAACAGATTACGCAAAACGAATGTGTAAATTCATAGAACATGATAATTCGGTTTTATTAGGTGTTTCTTTTGGAGGTATGTTGGTACAGGAAATGAGTAAGTTTTTAAATCTTAAAAAGCTTTTTGTGGTGTCTAGCATAAAATCCTACCATGAGCTACCTAAGCATATGAAATTGCTAAAATATACCAAAGCATATAAGATTTTACCAACAAAACTAGTAAGTAACATCGACCTTTTGGCAAAATACGCTCTAGGAGAAACCATAAAAAAACGTGTAGACTTGTATAAAAAGTACCTTTCAGTAAATGATACTGTGTACCTGGATTGGGCCATAAAACAGGTAGTCTGCTGGAAGCAAGAAGAACCAAATCCTGATGCTATTTATATTCATGGAGATAAGGATATGGTATTTCCTCATTCTTGTACTGGTAATTGTATCATTATCAAAGGCGGAACACATATAATGATAATTAATAAGTATAAGTGGTTTAACGAAAATTTACCTAAACTTATAGAGTCTGGTACTTGAAAGAGTTCTGCAGATTACTTACATTTATAAAAAATATTAATTGTATGAAGACTTTAAAAAATATATTAGCAGTCGTAGGGCTTGTGTGCGTATCGGGATTATTTATTTTTTCTATGCAGAAAGCACCTTCAGATGAAACTATTGGTAAAGAAGATCCTTTAGTTAACGATTATAACGTCTATGCTCTAGAAATGCCTGAAGGTTTAAACTTTGCAGGCGAAAAAGTTCCGGTAGAAAATCCAGATATTTATGAGCGAATGGATAGAGAGCTTTTAGTGAATACTTACTGGCAATCTAATGGTTTGCTTTTGTTTAAGCGTGCTCAGAAGTACTTTCCAATTATAGAGCCAATCTTAAAAAAGAATGGAGTTCCAGATGATTTTAAATATTTAGCAGTTATAGAAAGTGGGTTGGTGCCTACAGCGGTTTCACCAGCAAGAGCCTCTGGTGTTTGGCAGATTATGGCTGCAACAGGTAGAGAAAATGGATTAGAGGTAAACTCTAACATTGATGAGCGCTATAACTTAGAAATGGCTACAGAAGTAGCTTGTGTATATTTAAAGAAAGCTAAAGAGCAATTGGGCTCATGGACATTAGCAGCAGCTGCTTACAATGCAGGAAACGCAGGGATTTCAAGACGCCTAGAAGAGCAAGGTGTAAGTAACTACTATGATTTGTTATTAGGTGAAGAGACTGGTCGTTATATGTTTAGAATTGTGGCTTTAAAAGAAATTTTGAACAATGCTTCTAAATATGGGTTTAACTTCAATAAAAGCGATTTATACAAATATATACCTACTTACAAAGTAGAAGTAGATACTGCTGTTACTGATTTTTCACAATTTGCCAAGCGATTTGGTATTAACTACAAGATATTAAAGATTCATAATCCTTGGTTGAGAGAAGGACACCTCAATAACAAATCTCGAAAGTTATATACTATAGAGATTCCTAAAGAAGGTTATTACAGTGTACAACCTTAATACTTGGAGTACATAAAAGAACATATTTGGCAAATTCTTATAGGACTCAATTACGTCTTAGCCATATCTGCTGTAATTACCATTCTTTTCAAAAAAATAAATCCAACAAAAACTTTAAGTTACATTATTGTTTTGTTGGTTTTTCCTTTTGTAGGCCTCATTGTTTATTACCTGTTTGGTCAAGAATATCGTAAGTCTAAAATTTTCGACAGGAAGCATATTTTAAATCAATCGGTTGTAAAACAAATTCAAAAAGAGTTAGAACTAGATACCAAAACAATAGAAAGTATTGATGAATTGTTAGAGGAGAAGTCTAAACTTATAAGGCTTTTGTACAATAGTGAAAAATCTAAATTGACTATAAAAAATAAAGTAGAGCTCATTAAAAATGGTGACTATAAGATTGAGCTTTTGTTTGAAGACATAAAAAATGCAAAACATCATATACATATAGAATATTTTATAATTAAAGACGATTCAGTAGGCACCAAATTCTTAGATGCATTATGCAATAAGGCAAAAGAAGGAGTAAAGGTTAGGGTGGTAATAGATGATGTTGGTAGTGCTATATCCTCCAAAATGAAGCGTAAGTTACAAGACAGCGGAGTAGAGCTGTACAAATTTATGCCAGTATTGTTTTCTAGGTTTACAGGAAAGATGAACTATCGCGACCATAGAAAGATTGCTATCATAGATGGAAAAATAGGTTATGTAGGTGGTATTAATATTTCTGATAACTATATTAATTCAAATAACACAAGGTATTGGAGAGATACACATGTTAGAATAGTTGGTGAAGCCGTTAGGCAGCTTCAGATTTTATTTTTTACAACATTAGATTTTGTTAGTGAAGGTGATGTTAATATCTCAAAAGATTACTTTCCTGAGAGTACATGTAAAGATGATGTTGCACTACAAATTGCTGCTAGTGGTCCAGATACAGACTGGTCTAATATTATGGAAGCTATTTTTGTAGCAATAACCAATGCTGAAGAGTATATTCATATTACAACACCATATTTCATCCCAAATGATGAAATTGTAACGGCTCTCCAAGTCGCTGCGAGAAGTAATATTGAAGTAAAACTCATTGTGCCAAAAAAATCAGATTCTTGGATAGCTGAGTATGCTACTAACTCTTATCTCGAAAAATTATTAGAAGCAGGTGTAGAGGTTTACCAATATACCAAAGGGTTTGTGCATGCAAAAACCATTGTTATAGATGATGTGTTTAGTACTGTAGGAACAGCAAATATGGACTACAGAAGTTTCAATATAAATTTTGAAGTCAATGCTTTAATTTATAATAAACCTTTTGCAAAGGAGCTCAATCAAGTTTTTAATTCCGATATAGAAAATACCACAAAGTTAGAACTTGAAGCTTGGAAAAAGCGATCAAAGCGTACCAAGCTTATAGAAGCTTTGGCACGTTTGGCAGCACCATTATTATAAGCTACTATCTTTTGCTTCTTCTGTTTTGTCTGGCAGAAGTTGGTTGTCCGTAATGTTGTCTTGGTATAGAAGCCTTTTTCATTTGTTGCTTCATCATTTTTATCTGATCGGCAAGCATATCACGCTTATCGAGCTTTTCAGCTTCAGCCAATAATTTTTGAGCTTCTTGTTTTCTTCGTTTAGAAAAAGCAATCCCAGCTAAATTTAATTTAGCCATTGCTAAATCATGATCCATAGATAATCCAAGACCAATAGCCTTTTTAAAGTATTTTTCAGCTTCGTTCATATTTGTCTGAGAAACCATGATACCATTAAGATAGTTTAAATACCCTTGTTGTTTCTTAACTAAAGAAGCTTCTGGATTCTTTATTTTGTCTAGCCATTTTTTAGCACCTTCAAAATCTTGCTTACGCAATTTAAAGAAAGCTAAAAGAATCATTTCATTTTTAAAATAAAGGAAAATAAATATGGTTGAAAGTAATATGTACATTATACCATTACCAATGTAGCCTTCGGTAAATTGATATATGGCATATCCAATAATTAATGCAGCTATTACTAATTTTATATTTTTGTTGAACATTTTTATGGTTTAAATATTGAAGTGAGCAAAGGTAATAAAAACAAATAAAATTTTTTTGAAAATAGTACTTGCTAAAGCAAAAACTTGTTGTATATTTGCACCCGGTTTTTGAGAGAACCTTTATAGATTAAATTTAAGAATTCAGGATTTTAAAAATATAAGACAATGCCAAAAAGAACGTTTCAACCGTCAAAAAGAAAGAGAAGAAACAAGCACGGTTTCAGAGAAAGAATGGCTTCTGTTAACGGAAGAAAAGTTTTAGCACGTAGAAGAGCTAAAGGAAGAAAGAAATTGTCTGTATCTTCAGAATTAAGACATAAAAAATAATGATTAACAATTGTTAATATTTTAAAGGTGTTACTTAGGTGTAACGCCTTTTTTTATACCCTATCGATATTTATTTTTGCAAACCAAAAGACAATCCCATGCCTAAAAACAAAAACATTAAATCTATATTATTAATTGGTTCTGGTCCAATCATTATCGGTCAAGCATGTGAGTTTGATTACTCTGGATCTCAAGCTCTACGCTCGTTAAGAGAAGATGGTATAGAAACAATTCTTATAAATTCTAATCCAGCAACAATCATGACAGATCCTGCTATGGCAGATCACGTTTATCTGTTGCCATTAACTACTAAGTCTATTGTAAAGATATTAAAAGAGCATCCTCATATTGATGCAGTACTTCCAACAATGGGTGGACAAACAGCTCTTAATCTTTGTATAGAAGCAGACGAAAAAGGAATTTGGGAAGACTTTGGAGTAGAGATAATAGGTGTTAACATTGATGCCATTAACATTACTGAAGATAGAGAGAAGTTTAGAGAATTAATGTTAGAGATTGGTGTTGGTATGGCGCCACAAGCTACAGCAACGTCGTTCTTAAAAGGAAAAGAAATAGCTCAAGAGTATGGTTTTCCGTTATGTATTAGAGCATCGTTTACGCTAGGTGGAGCAGGAGCATCAATTGTATATGACGAAAAAGAATTTGACGAAGCACTTACAAGAGGTTTAGAGATATCACCAATACATGAGGTGATGATAGACAAAGCCATGATGGGCTGGAAAGAATACGAGTTGGAGCTTCTTAGAGATAAAAATGATAATGTTGTAATTATCTGTACCATTGAAAATATGGATCCAATGGGTATTCATACTGGTGACTCTATTACAGTAGCGCCAGCGATGACATTGTCAGATAAAACTTTCCAGAAAATGCGTGATATGGCGATTCATATGATGCGAAGTATTGGTGATTTTGCAGGTGGTTGTAACGTACAATTTGCAGTGAGTCCAGATGAAGAGGAAGAAATTATTGCTATTGAGATTAACCCACGTGTATCACGTTCTTCTGCATTAGCAAGTAAGGCAACGGGTTACCCAATTGCAAAAATTGCGGCAAAGTTGGCTTTAGGTTATACATTAGATGAGTTAAGTAATCAGATTACTAAATCTACTTCGGCATTGTTTGAGCCAACATTAGATTACGTAATTGTAAAAATACCACGTTGGAACTTTGATAAGTTTGAAGGATCAGACAGAACTTTAGGTCTTCAAATGAAAGCTGTAGGTGAAGTGATGGGAATTGGGCGTTCGTTCCAAGAAGCATTACATAAAGCGACACAATCATTAGAGATAAAACGTAATGGTTTAGGTGCAGATGGTAAAGGCTATAAGAACTACGATCAAATTATAGACAAGCTTGCCAATGCAAGTTGGGATCGTGTTTTTGTATTGTACGATGCTATACAAATGGGAATTCCGTTAAGTCGTATTCACGAAATCACTAAAATAGATATGTGGTTCCTAAAGCAATACGAAGAGTTATTTCAGTTAGAAAAAGAAATTTCAAAATATACAATAGATTCGATAGATAGAGAATTGCTACTCGAAGCTAAGCAAAAAGGATATGGAGACCGTCAGATTGCACACATGCTTAAGTGTCTAGAAAGTCAAGTTTATAACAAACGTAGAGAGCTTAAAATAAATCGTGTTTATAAACTGGTAGATACATGTGCAGCTGAATTTAAAGCACAGACTCCATATTATTATTCAACGTTTGAAAGTGAAGTTGAAACTGCTGATGGGCAAGTTTCTGTGTCTAACGAAAGTGTTGTTACAGATAAGAAAAAAATTATTGTATTAGGATCTGGTCCAAACCGAATTGGTCAAGGTATTGAGTTCGATTATTGTTGTGTACATGGTGTTTTAGCAGCAGCAGAATGTGGTTATGAAACCATTATGATTAACTGTAACCCAGAAACGGTTTCTACAGATTTTGATATTGCAGACAAATTATATTTTGAACCTGTATTTTGGGAACATATCTACGATATCATTCAGCATGAAAAACCAGAAGGTGTTATAGTACAGCTTGGTGGACAAACCGCTTTAAAGCTTGCTGAAAAATTAGAGCGCTATGGTGTAAAGATTATGGGCACAAGTTTCCAATCTTTAGATTTGGCTGAAGACAGAGGAAGTTTTTCAACCTTATTAAAAGAAAACAACATCCCTTATCCAAAATTTGATGTAGCAGAAACAGCAGATGAAGCTCTGGCGATTGCAGATGTTTTAGACTTTCCGATATTGGTAAGACCTTCTTATGTACTTGGTGGACAAGGCATGAAGATTGTAATTAATAAAAAAGAGTTAGAAGAACATGTCATTGATCTTCTAAAATCCATACCAGGAAATAAACTGTTGTTAGACCACTATTTAGATGGAGCTATTGAAGCCGAAGCGGATGCTATTTGTGATGGTGAAAACGTGTACATTATTGGTATAATGGAACATATTGAGCCTTGTGGAATACACTCTGGTGACAGTAATGCTACATTGCCACCATTTAATCTTGGTGAGTTTGTAATGCAGCAAATTAAAGACCATACCAAAAAGATTGCATTAGCTCTAAATACGGTTGGTTTAATCAATATTCAGTTTGCTATCAAAGATGATGTAGTTTACATTATTGAAGCAAACCCAAGAGCATCTCGTACAGTACCATTTATTGCAAAAGCTTACAAGGAACCATACGTAAACTATGCCACTAAAGTAATGCTTGGAGAGAAGAAGGTTACCGACTTTGAGTTTAATCCGCAGTTAAAAGGCTACGCTATAAAGCAACCAGTATTCTCATTTAATAAATTCCCTAATGTAAATAAGAAATTAGGACCAGAAATGAAAAGTACAGGTGAGAGTATTTTATTCATAGAAAGCCTCAAGGAAGATGAATTCTACGATTTATACTCAAGACGAAAGATGTATTTGAGCAAATAATGGCATAATTTTCGATGGTGTGTTAAGTATATTAATTAATATTTGCTAACTTAGCTTGTATAATAGTGTAATAGCATGAGAATAAAATTACTATTTTTATTGTTTTTTGTGTCTGCTTTTTCTTTTGCACAACTTAATGTTGATCAGAAGGATGAATTTACTATTTCACCAAATCCAGCTAAAAACAAGTTGAATATTACTTTGCCAAGTACAGATAATGATATTCAGTTAGAAGTATTTGATGTATTAGGAAAACGCGTGTATAAAGGTATTTTAACACAATTAGAATCATCTATTAATGTATCTAATTGGAAAAGTGGCGTATACCTAGTAAGAGTGACGAATGATAAAACAACTCAGACTAAGCGATTTATTAAGCAATAATATTTTGTAACTTATAAATTAAAGTCATTTCATTAAAACGAAATGACTTTTTTGTTTTCTCTAGTTTCTGCTAATATTCAGGAAGTTCGACCTTTACACGATACCCTTTCAATTCTTTAAGATAGTTTTCTAGTGAGAAGTTAGTACTGTCAAACTCAATTTTACGTTGATGTTTTGTTTTCATTCGTTTAATGGCCTTTAAAAATCGTTTTACTTCATTCTTATCGTTTATAATAAGACCAGGTACTTTTGTAGGTTTTCCACTTTCATCTTTGGCAACCATTGTAAAGTAAGATGAATTACAATGTTTCTTTATACTAGTTTGAATGTTTTCTGACTCAACTCTAATACCAACCACCATTGATGATGTACCAACATAATTTACTGAAGCTTTCATAGTTACTAATTCACCAACTTCAATAGGATTTATAAAATCTACAGTATCAACAGATGCTGTTACACAATAACTTCCAGAATGTTTAGAAGCACATGCAAATGCAATTTGATCCATTAAATTAAGAATATAGCCGCCATGAATCTTACCACCAAAATTAGTATTAGATGGTAACATTAATTGTGTGATTTCTATTCTTGAAGCATCAACAGGTTTATACATAAGATTTTAGATTTAAAAATAACAGACTAACAACTATAGCAATTCCAAAGCTAATCAACGTCCCAATTAAGATGTATTCCGTTAGCTTTCGTTCTTTAGTTGAGGTTAGATCACCAAATCTAAATACGGATTTGGCTGTTATTAAAAAGCCGACAGCTTCCCAATGTCCCATTATAATAAAGATAAATACTAAGAGTCGCTCTAAAATACCAATATATTTACCAGCATCTTTTAAAGATTCATTATCCTCAGTATATTTTGAAATATTCCATTTTGTAAAAATGATCTTCATTATTATAGAGGTTGGTTGCGTTAGAAATACTAAGCAAATTATTAAGAGTAATGCTGAAGTACTTATAGATAATGATGGTGCAATATCCTCATAATACATTGCTATAGTTAAAAGAAATATAGCTGTAATGTGGAGAATTTGATCTGTAAAAAAATAAAATCGTTTTGTTTTTTTCTTTTGCAGAAGAAGCTTAAGAGCATCAATGATGAAGTGTGAAGCACCAATTAATAGAATCAATAACCAATGCGAAAAATCCCAAACCAAAAGGAACATCAAAGCGATGTGTATACCAATATGAATGTATAACCATTTTGACTTTAGTTTCTTTTTTTCTTTGTCCTTAACCCATTTTTGAGGCTGAAGAAAGAAATCTCCTAGAATATGGGCAAGTATGAGTTTTAAGATTATTAGATTCATATCTGATCTATTTTTTGTCTGTACAGTTTATCCAATTCCAAAATTTCATCTAAGTAAGCTCTTTTTTGTCGTTTGCTAACTGCGTCTTGGCTAATACCAATAAGTTTTGCCAATTCTACTTGTATCATGGTTGGGTTTTCTATGCTAAGCTTTACAATTTCAGCCGAATTTGTAGTCCAATTATCCATTGCAATCAGTGCAAGTTTAAAATATAAATTCAACTCTTCATTAAGTACAAAATCTTTGGTCTTAACCTTTAGATTTACCTTTTCTTTTTTTAGGGTTTCAAAAGTTTCTCCAGAATAAACAAATGCCTCTCCATTAGATTCACTTACAGTGTTACCTGTGTAATCTTTCGTTCCAATTCCGATAGACATCCTTACGTCTAAACCTTTTATAGTTTTAATGCAGGATTTTATATATACAGCATTTATAAAACTATCATAAATATCTCTGCATTCATATTGAAAGCTGTCTCCACGATAAACTTCATAGTAGGATTTATCAGATGATAGTGTATTAAGAGCATATTTCAATTGCTCCATCCAAATATTTTGATCCTTAAGATTTCTGGACTTGATGGTGTCTCCGGTTATAACACTAGTCATAGTATCATTATTTACTTCAAATATATGCCTTTAAAATGGAATAAACAAATATATTCCTTAAAAACAGAATATTTTAAATTATGCCTTAATTTAGGAATATTTTAAATATCATCTTCTGAAGCTCGCTTTATAATGCTTTCTGGTAATGCTTTTTTGGCTTTAGCACCCATTTTCTTAATTTTTTCTACTCTAGAAATAAGGTTGCCTTTACCTTCAACTAATTTATTCATCGCAGCAGAGTAGTCACTTTTTGCAGCATCAATCTTTTTCCCAACACCAGTTAAGTCAGACACTAAACCTTCAAACTTATCATAAAGTGCACCTGCTTGTTTAGCAATTTCTATAGCGTTTTGCTGTTGCTTTTCGTTGTTCCACATGGTGTCAATGGTTCGTAATGTAGCCAAAAGTGTGGAAGGTGTAACGATAACAATATTTTGTTCAAAAGCTTTGTTGTAGAGTGTATTATCTTCATTAATAGCAACTGCAAAAGCAGGTTCTATTGGGATAAACATTAAAACAAAATCAGGAGACTCAATATCATATAAATCCTGATAATTTTTAGCAGACAATTGATCTACGTGTTTTTTAATAGAATTAACATGTGCTTTTAAATATAGTGCACGTTCGTCATCCTCAGCATTCACTAAACGCTCATAATCGGTTAGTGATACTTTAGAATCTATAATCATCTTTTTGTTATCAGGAAGGTGTAATACCACATCTGGCATAACGCGAGAGCCATCTTCACGCTGAAAGTTTTGTTGTACAAAATATTCACGGTCTTTTTCTAAACCAGATTTTTCTAGAACACGTTCTAGCACCAATTCGCCCCAATTTCCTTGGGTTTTACTATCTCCTTTTAAAGCTTTTGTTAGGTTGGTTGCCTCTTTTGCCATTTGTTGGTTAAGATCCTTTAGACCTAATAATTGCTCTTTTAAAGCCGAATGCATGCTTATGCTTTCCTTTTGAGAATCCTCGACTTTCTTTTCAAAGGTTTTTATTTTTTCTTCTAAAGGATTAAGAATGTTTTTAATATTCTCTTTATTCTGAATGGTGAATTTCTCGGACTTTTCATCTAGAATTTTAGAGGCCATCAATTCAAAATCTTTTCTCAGTTGCTCTTGTTGTTTGGCAAGTTCTTCGTCTCGTTTTAAGTTCTGTTCCTGAAGATTCTCGTACTCTGTGTTTTTTCGAGATAATTCAGCATTCAAAAACTCTTTTTCTCTTCTTATTTCTTCACGTTCAGATTCAATTTTAGAAATATTTTGTTTGAGGTCGTTAATAGTTAAACTTAATTGACTTTGACGTTCTTCTAAAGTACTTTGCTCGCTTTTGCTTTTCAGTTTTGTAAAAAGCATACCAAGGTAAGCACCAACAATGGCAGAAATAATAATGGCAATTAAGAGAATTAGTGTGTCGTTCATGTTTGTAAAAGAGAATTTATCAAAGATAAAGATTTAGTGTTAAGTCTATAGTGAGAAATTAGAAGAAAAGAGGACTATTTCTTTACTCTAAAACTTCCAGATGTATTATCAAAAGAAATTAAATCATCAGGAAAAAGAGATTCAAAAATACCTTGAGAAATAAGATTGCATGGTTGATCATAAACAACATTTTCTTTTCGCATTACAATCATGGTGTCACAAAGTTGAATGGCTAAGTCAATTTCGTGAGACGAAAATAAAATGGTTTTACCTGTTTCTTTAGTTAATTTTTGAAGCAATTTTAAAATATACGCTTTGTGATACATGTCTAAATGCGTAGTGGGTTCATCCAAAACAATAATATCTGTGTCTTGTGCTAAGGCACGTGCAATCATTACTTTTTGTAGTTGCCCATCACTTAGCTCGTAGCATTTTTTGTTTCTAAGTTCTGAAATATTAACCAGCTTAAATGCATTTTCAACGATCTCAATATCTTTTGAAGTCAAACTACCTACCCAATTGGTGTAAGGATGTCTTCCCAAAGCGATGAGTTCGTATACAGAGAGGTTTTTTGAAGTTAATACTTCGGTTAAAACAATGCTTAGTTGTTTAGCTAGGTCTAAAGACGATATCGATTTTAGATCTACATCATTTAAAAGTACTGTTCCAGATAGTGCAGGTTGAACTTTAATGAGCGTTCTTAAAAGTGTTGATTTACCAATACCATTTGCACCAACCAAACCAATAAGTTGTCCTTTTTCTAATTCAAAATTGATGTTTTGAGAAATGACTGCTTCTCCCTTTTTGGTCTTGTAACCAATGGAGAGGTTTTTGGCTTTTAGGATGGTATTTTTCTTTTCTTCTGGCATTAAAACATCATTTTACGTTGTCTAACTAACAGCCAAATCACAACAGGTGCACCAACCAAAGCGGTTATGGCATTAATAGGTAATGTGTAATCGCTACCAGGAACCTGTGCTATACTATCGCAAATAAGCATTGTAATAGCACCAAACAAAAATACTGCTGGTAATAGAATTTTGTGATTTGAGGTTTTAAAAATTTGACGTGTTAAATGCGGAATGGCCAAGCCAATAAAAGCAATTGGACCTGCAAATGCTGTAATGGTTCCTGCAATTAAACTTGTGGCTAGTATAATTATAAACCGACTTTGTTTTAAGTTAATACCTAAACTTTTGGCATAATTTTCACCTAGCAATAAGCTATTCAATGACTTTATTGACATAACACTCAAAATCATCCCAACGAGATATATTAAGAAGAAAATACTAAGCTCTTTCCAAGATAAATTGCTTAAACTACCAAAACCCCAAAAAACATATTGTTGTAATTGTTCTGCAGAACTAAAATAGGATAACACACTTACTACTGCAGCAGTAATGCTTCCAAACATTAAACCTATAATAAGTATGGCCATAGTATCTCTAACTTTATGAGATACAGCTAAAACCGCTAATAATACCAGGAAACTACCAAGGCTAGCTGCAATGACAATACTCCATTTAGAGATTAAGGCTGTCGCAAAGAATCCACCAAATAGACCAGACCCTAAAATTATTAAGGCAACACCTAAACTAGCACCAGACGTAATACCTAATACAAAAGGACCTGCTAATGGATTTCTAAATAAGGTTTGCATCAATAATCCTGAAATTCCAAGTCCAGAGCCAACTAAAATTGATGTTACAGCTTTAGGTAACCTATAATTATTAATAATAACGTCCCATGTTGTGTTATCAATATTGCCAAATAGGCTACCAATTATACTTCTTAAAGGGATATTTACAGAACCTAAACTAATATTAATAAAAAAGCAGGCAATAAGTATTACGACAAGTAATGCATACTTAAATTGATATGTTTGGGAATTATACAATTAGTTAAGAGATTTAAAGAAATGAGGTGTGTACTTTTTTAATAGGTTAGGATGACATATTTTAATAAGATCTTTTAAAACCAAATCTGGTCTTGCAGTTCCCAATTCATAATATATAACGCCACCTGTTGCACCAGTAGTGTTAACAAACGAATAAATTGACTTATTAATAAATGCATCAAAGTTAGTGTATAGCTCACTAGCTTCTTCAAGTTGTTCATAGCTTGAATAGTAGGATGGGCTTAACCAAATATCAGCATGCTGCGCTTTTTCTAAAACAACTTCAAAGCTTAGTGCTAAACTTCCGTTCCCAGAGGTGTCACTCCATAGGTAATTAACATTGGCATCTTTTAAAAATTGGGCTTCTGGACTAGAGCCATTTGGTAAATACCAAACCTCTTTGTGCATAGCACCACTCAAAACAGTTGGCTGTTTTTTCGCGTTAGTAGCTATTTTTTTAGCCTTTAAATAGTCACTTTCAATGTTGTTAAAAATAGAATCTGCTTCCTTCTCTTTATTGAACAACACTCCAAAGAACTTAATCCATTCCGCTTTAGCTAGTGCAGAAGACTCTACCCAATCGCCATTATATATTACAGGAATACCAGCCTTTTTAATGGTTTCAAAAGTTTTGTTGACACCATCTACACCAAATCCTATAACAACGTCTGGGTTTAGTTCTAACAACACTTCTGTATTAATACCTTCGTTTTTACCAAGTTCTCTAACTAGTACATCGTCAATACGTTTTCTGGTTTTTTCAGACGATATATAATCCACACCTGGAAATCCTACTAAAGTTTGTTCTACACCTAGCAATTCTAATGCTGGTATGTGCGTTGTTGAGGTTACAACCAACTTTTCAATAGTGTTAGTGATAATACCATCGTAAGTATCGCTTGGAGAAGTCATTACTGCTAGCTGTTCTTTAGAAGCAATAAGATATTTATATGTCTTTTTGGCTTCTGGCCATGGATTTTTTATGGTTAATACTTTATAGTCAGAATAGTCATCAAACGTGAAGCCTTCAGCATATTTAAGTTTTGAGGTTTTAACCTCTTGGTTAGGTAATTCTCCTTTTGAAGTGTTGTCTTTACAGGAAAAACTGATAATAAATAACAGAAGGATTAGATAGGTTTTTATATGTAACATAAGTGACTTTATGCAGTTATGATTCTTCATAATTTTGTAGAAACTTCAATAATGAGAGACGATTCAAATTTAACCATATATATTGTTGCAGGAATTATAATTGCACATTTTTTAGTTGGTTTTGTTTATCTTATTTACAAAATGAACAAGAAAAAAGACGAATAAACTTTTCAATTTTTAAGATTACGTTATTTTTGCGCCGAAATCTGGTTTTATTCAATTTTTATTGAATGAATTAAAAGGGAATTTGGTGAAAATCCAAAACTGTTCCCGCAACTGTAAGCTACAAAGCTTGTTGTTACCTTCAATGTCACTGGAAGTTTCTTCTGGGAAGACCAACAACAAGACGCAAGTCAGGAGACCTGCCAATTTCAACAAAGAAGTCAAACTTTCGGGATAAAAGTTTACTCGGTAATTGAGATTTGGGTCTTTATAACACCCTGACTCAGTATCGCTGTATGTTCTCTCGAACAATTAATGTATTAAATGAACAAAACAAAACTGTTTTGTAGCATGCTCTGTATGGGTGTGTTATCTATTGGATCTGCACAAATTGAGCAAGATTCAATAAAAGTTGAGCAACTTGATGAAGTTGTAGTATCAGACTCACGGTTTACATTAAAACGTGAAAATTCTGGTAAAGTAATCACAAAAATCACCTCCCAAGAATTAGAAAAATTACAAGGGCAATCCATAGCAGAAATTATTGGCAGAACAGTTGGTGTAGAGGTTAACGGTGTAAGAAGTAATGCCGGACAAAACCTTAGTTATTTTATTAGAGGGGGACGGAATCGCCAAGTTTTAATTATGATTGATGGAGTGCAGCTAACAGACCCATCTCAAATTGCAAATGATTATGATTTACGCTTTCTTAATGCCGATCAAATTGAATCTATTGAAATTTTAAAAGGGGCCTCAAGCACATTGTATGGTACAGGAGCTGCAACAGCAGTGATTAATATTGAGTTAAAGGAACCTTCTAAAAAAGCTTTCAACCTGAATTTAAGAAGTACACTTGGTACTAATCAATCGTCTGATGAAGATAATTATGAGTTAGAAGATTTTAGAAATAGTGTCTCGGTAAACGGAAGCTTGGGTACGTTTAATTATCTCGCAAGTTTTGGGCAACAATACACAGATGGCCTGTCGGCTATTGATGGTGGTACAGAACCTGATGCTTTTAATAGTTACAATGGTAATCTAAAGCTTGGCTATAAGTTTAATGAAACTTTTAAACTGAATGCTTACGGGAGTTTTGATAATTACAAAGCAGATTTTGATGATAGTTTTGGTATGATGGATGCTGATAATGTTACTTTATCTAAACAGTACCGATTAGGATTGTCACCTGAATTTAAATATAACAAAGGGAGCATTATTGTTAATGCAGCTTATAATGATGTTGAGCGCGAAATTAAATCTGGATTCCCTTCAATGTTTAATGCTCAAAGCGTAATTATGGATGTTTATAACCGTTACAATTTTAATGATACCTTTTATACCGTAATAGGACTGAATTATCAGGATAATCAGATGGAAAGTTTTACTATTCCTTTTGGTGAAACCGATTTCAGTCAAGCTATAAATCCTGATAATGCAAAATTTACAATCACAGATCCTTATGCTAATGTGGTTTATGTTTCAGATTTTGGTCTAAACGTTAATGCAGGTCTAAGATTAAACAATCATAGTGAGTATGGCAGCCATTTGGTGTATAGCCTTAATCCATCTTATAAGTTTGATGTAGATTTCGGTTACATTAAAGGTTTAGCAAGTTACAGTACAGCATTTATAACTCCTTCTTTATACCAGCTGTTTGAGCCAAGTTATGGTAATGCTGATTTAAAGCCAGAAGAAAACCAAACCATTGAAGTTGGAGCAGAAGTGTCAATAAAAAACAAGGCGACGTTTAGTCTTGTGTATTTTAATAGAAATGAAGATAATTTCATAGATTTTGTAGATACAGGTAGTTTTGTTTATCAATATCAAAATGTGTCAGAATCTTTTACTGCAAATGGTTTAGAGTTTGTGGCTCAGGCTAAAATAGTTGAAGGATTAAATGTTAATGTAAATGCCACTTATACATCTGTAGACGAAGATTTAAGCTTAAGAATACCAGAAATAAAGGCGAACGCAAGAATAGATTATGCGCTTTCAAAACAAACTCAAATGAGTTTATCTTACCAATATAATGACGAGCGAGAGGATACTTTTTATAATAGCTCAACATTTGAAAATGAAATAGTGACTTTAGAATCTTACGGTTTATTAGATTTTTATGTAAGTCATTCAATATTAAAAAATAAGCTATTACTTTTTGCTAACGTTACCAATATTCTTAATGAAGATTATCAAGAACTCTTTGGATTTAGTACAAGGGGTAGAGGTGTTAACCTTGGATTTAATTTAAAATTATAAGAAATAAAAAAGCCGCTTTTTTAAGCGGCTTTTTTTTTAGTTTATTCTATATACATTTCTTGTTCTAACGATTGGAAGAATCGTTTCGTTTTAATTAACTCAGGACCAGGAACCAAATCGTAAGTAAATCTGCCAGAATTTGATATGTCTAATAGTGCCGCTTGTAATAAAGGTTCGTTTATTTCGCCCAAAACACCAAGAGTACTTGGGTATTCTCTTAATTCGATATCTGGAGTTAATCCATCAGAAGGCACCAATTCATCATTTACATTGACAGAATTAGCAACTAAAGGCTGCATAGCGTAAAAATGCCCTGAGTTTCTACCTTCATAGCCAAGATCTGGTGAATCATAAATTGTAATTGAAATCTGTGTTTTACCCACAGTATTTTCACCTATTACCACAACATCTATATATGGACTCAGACTATTTATAACCAACTCACTAGCAGAAGCAGTTCTTCTGTTAGTGGTTAAAATATAAACCTTGTTGAGATTTAAACTGTTTATAGCACCACCTCCTTCAATTGAGTTTGTAAAAAGATAGTCTCTGTTATTATTAGATAAATTCTCATTATAAAATGCTTTAGAATATATCTGACCCGTAAACTGACCAGTAATCATACTTCCTAAATAAGCAGCTGTTTGTACCGATCCACCACCATTGTACCTTAGGTCTAATACCAACTCACTAACTCCATCCGAAGCAAAATCAGCAAAAACATTATTAAGTGCACTATTAAAGTTAGAATTAAATTGGTTGTACATTAAATATCCAACTTTGGTATTATCCTCAAGTGTAATGGTTTGCGCTATATGTATAGGATTTTCAGAATATTGAACCTTAGTTAAAGTCTCACTGTTGCCATTGAGTGTGACTGTATCATCTACAACATCAGGAGTTCCATTATCGTCATAATCAGCAAAATTTAAAGTGTAAGTTTCTTGTGATAAGAGTTCTGTATAATTAGATATAGTAAGATTAGTGCCATCAACAGCTCTAAAGATTTGTCCTCGCTGTAAGCCTAAATCATTAGCTACACTATTATTTAATACTAGGGTTATAGCACCATACACTTCATTACTGCCCTCAGAGATTCTGTATAAATTAAACTCTAAGCCATTACTTAAACTAATACCTTGTAGTTGGTTTTGTAAATTAATATAGTTGTCTGTAATGATGCTAAATCGGTCTACAGTTTCAGGTAGGTACTTTAAAGATTCAAATAAAGCCTCTGGAGATTCAAAGTCTGCCAAATAATTAGAGTATTCTTCATTGGTAGCAAATCGATTATTAGCTAAATCAGGAATTTCAGATTTATAGAGATAGACAGCATTCATACCTTTCCATACAAAGTCTTTTATATCAGACGAAGCAACTGCGTTATCATCAAAATCTTCAAAACAACTTATGAAGGTTGTAGTAATGGCAAGAAAGAGTGCCAGTAATTTTAAATTTTTCATCATTTTTTCTTTTTTAAATAGCTTTTTTCTTTTGTGTATCAAACCCTAAATTTACTTACATTATTAAAAATAAAAAAACTTTGTAACAAAATGTAAAGTGTATCGTCGTAATTATGAAAGCAAGTAAAATTGATTTCAACCACCAATCAAAAAAGTAATGAAGCAGGCAGATTTTGTAAGCTTAGTAATGCCATTTAAGGATAAAGTATTTCGTTTAGCCAAGCGTTTATTGGTTTCGCGAGAAGAAGCTGAGGACGCTACACAAGAAATACTGTTGAAATTATGGAAAAACAAAGAGAAGATAGAAGATTATAAAAATGTAGAAGCCTTCTCAATGACAATGACAAAGAATTTTTGTTTGGATAGACTAAAATCTAAACAAGCACAAAATTTAAAAATTGTTCACAGTAATTATACAGACAACAATTCGTCATTGCAAAAGCAAGTTGAAGCTAAAGATAGCTTAAACTGGGTATCTCGAATAATGGAAGATTTACCAGAGCAGCAAAAAATAATAGTACAGCTAAGAGATATAGAGCAGTACGATTTTGCAGAGATAGCTAAAATGTTAGATATGAATGAAACCGCAGTGCGCGTTAATCTATCTAGAGCAAGAAAAACAATAAGAGAAAAATTAACTAATACACATAGACATGGTATTAAATAATATAGAAAAGTTAATAGAAAAGTACAACAATGCAGAGACAACGTTGGCTGAAGAAGCACAACTAAGAGCATACTTTACAGGCAATGATGTTGCACAGCATTTAGAACACTACAAACCAATGTTTGTATACTTTTCTCAGGCACAGCAAGAGCAGTACACTAAAGACGTTCCATTAAAACCTAAGAAAACAAAAATGTATCAATGGATTTCTGTCGCAGCAGTTGCAGTTCTTATGTTAGGTTTTATTATTCCGCAGGTTCTTGGTCCTTCACAAGAAGAAATAAGACAAAAAGAATTAGCAATGGAAACTTATAATAAAACCATGGAAGCGCTCAGTTTAGTTTCAATAGGAATGAACGAAGGAAAAGAACAACTTAATTCGTTAACCTTAGTTTCAGATAATTTAAATCAAGGTTTTGAAGAGGTTAGTAGACTAAACGAGTTTTCAAAAGCAACAAACAGAATATTTAAAAACAAGTAAAACACACAAAAATTAGAGAATTATGAAAAAATTAATTGTAATAGTAGCGCTTATTATAGCACCAATGTTATCAGGTGCACAGAGCATCTTTGATAAGTATGAAGACATGAAAGAAGTAACATCAATTGTTGTTACACAAAAAGCTTTCAGAATGTTAGCCACTATAGATTTGGATGTAGATGATCCGGAAGCAAAGGAATTTATGGAAATGGTTAAAAAGATTACTGGACTGAAAGTATTTACCACAGGTGACGAAAAAATATCTGCAGATATGAAGTCTACTGTAGCTAAATACCTAAAATCTTCTGCTCTTGAAGAGTTAATGCGTATTAAAGATGGTGAACAGACCGTAAAATTTTATGTAAAAGAAGGGAAAGATGAAAATCACGTTAAAGAGTTATTAATGTTTGTTTCTGGACTAAAAGAAATTACAGAAGGACAAGACATAGAAATTAATGGAAAAAAGCGTGAAATAGAAACCGTTCTATTGACCTTAACAGGAGATATCGATTTAAGACAAGTATCTAAAATCACTAATCAAATGGATATTCCTGGAGGTGATCAGTTAAAGAAGGCTAGTGAAAAAGATAACGATTAATATATCATGATACAATCAATCAAAAAATTAGCGGTAATGTTGCTTTTGGTTGTGGCTTATACAAGCTGCAACCAAGGGCCAACGTTGCAAACCTATTTTGTAGATAATCAAGTTAAGCCAGGTTTCTTATCTGTAGATGCACCAATTGGTTTGCTAAATGTAGAAGAAGTTGAGCTTACAAAAGAACAGGAAGAGGCATATAAATCTATAGATAAACTAAATATACTAGCTTACAGAATAGATGATAGTAATAAAGCAGAGTACGAGCTAGAGCTAGCAAATGTTAAAACCATTCTCAAAAATCCAAAATATGAAGAGTTAATGCGAGGTGGAAATAGTGTGGATGGTCGTTTTATGGTTATGTTTATTGGAGAGGTTGACAATGTTGATGAACTCATTCTTTTTGGTAATGCTAATGATAAAGGTTTTGTGGTTGCCAGAGTGCTTGGTGACGACATGAATGCAGGAAAAATAATGTCTCTACAATCTGTATTAAAGGATATGGATTTTGAAAATGCGAACCTTAAAGGTATAACAGACTTTATTAAATAAAAACTGACAATTTTATTTAAAATGTTAATTAGAATCGTCTTGGAGCTCGTCTTCAGGGCGATTTTTTATGGTATCGTTTTTTAGTGCACGCCAAATGGCAAAGATCAACATACCTCCAAAAAGTGTAAATAATAAAGCTTTAATTATAAAATAATCCAATACCTCAAACATTCCGGCAGCAAAGAAACCAAATGTAATAAGTGTAGCTAATAATAAGCCTATAGAATTTTTACTTAGAGGAAAGAATCTCATATACCAGTATAATTGCTTGGTGATATTGCTTTTAGTTCAGATTTTATAGTATCCGAAACCTCTAATGTATCAATAAATTCTGAAATAGATGTTTTTGTAATCGCTTCGTTGGTTCTTGTTAAGCCTTTTAAAGCTTCATAAGGGTTAGGATACCCTTCACGACGAAGAATTGTTTGAATCGCCTCTGCAACAACAGCCCAATTGTTTTCTAGATCTTGTTCAAATTTAGCGGCATTTAACAATAATTTACCTAAACCTTTTAAAGTCGATTTAAAACCAATAATGGTGTGACCAAATGGTACACCAGCATTTCTTAAAACAGTACTATCAGTAAGATCGCGCTGTAATCTAGAAATCGGAAGTTTAGCAGCAAGGTGTTCAAAAATGGCATTGGCAATACCTAAGTTACCTTCACTGTTTTCAAAATCTATTGGGTTTACTTTGTGTGGCATAGCAGAGCTACCAACTTCACCTTTCTTGATTTTTTGTTTAAAGTAATCCATAGACACATAGGTCCAGATATCTCTGTCTAAATCTATAATAATGGTGTTGATACGTTTTAAAGCATCAAACAACGCAGCCATATGATCGTAATGCTCTATCTGTGTTGTTGGGAAAGAATGTTGTAAACCTAATTTTTCTTGTACGAACGATGTTCCAAAAGCTTTCCAATCGATATTAGGATAAGCCACTTTGTGTGCATTAAAGTTACCTGTAGCACCGCCAAATTTAGCTGCACAAGGTACATCGTTTAAAAGGTTAAATTGTTCTTTTAATCTCACCACAAAAACATCAATTTCTTTACCTAAGCGAGTAGGTGAAGCAGGCTGACCATGTGTTCTGGCAAGCATTGGCACATCCTTCCACTCTTCTGCTAATTCTTCAATTTTCTTTAGTAAGGTTAAATATTCAGGAACGTAAACATCATTCATGGCCTCCTTAATACTTAGAGGAATAGCTGTATTGTTGATGTCTTGAGATGTTAATCCAAAATGAATAAATTCTTTATGGTCAGATAAACCTAAAGCATCAAACTTTTCTTTTATAAAATACTCAACCGCTTTAACATCGTGGTTAGTTACTTTTTCAATTTCTTTTATGGCAGCTGCATCAACAGGAGTAAAGTTTTTGTATATAGCTCTTAAGTCTTCAAAAAGACCATCAGATACCGACTCTAGTTGAGGTAAAGGCAATTCGCAAAGTGCAATAAAGTATTCTATCTCTACAAGAACACGATATTTTATTAAAGCTTCTTCAGAAAAATAATTACCCAAAGCTTCTACTTTAGATCTGTATCTACCATCTATTGGTGAAATTGCGCTAAGTGCTGTAAGTGCCATTTAAGTTGATTTTTAAGAAGCATCAAAGATAGCAAAGTTAGGCTGAAGCACGAAAGTACTCTGCAAGAAGTTTTTTGTGATGAGGTATTTTATTTCTTTGAATTTATTTTTTTAAGGATATGCCTTGCTCTGGCTTTAAAACCTGAGCTTTGCATTTGAAAATCACGTTCTAAAATTATGGCGAGTTCTGGGTGAATCCAATCATACTCTGTGCCTAATAAGTATAACGAATTCATAGAGTAGGCTTTAGGAGCAATTTTTTCATCATTAATCATCCAATCAAAACAAGCTTCAATGATTTTTTCTTTGTGTGATTCGCTGAGATGCTGTTTTATTTTGGTATCAGAATTTCCGTAGTAAGCAGTCGTTAAATATTCGCAGATTTTGGCCATAGGACGTACCGCAGGATCTAGATGTACTCTGGAAATGTTTTGTGTAAAGGTATCTAAATGCGGAATAATAGCTTCAAGGTTTTCGCCACACATAAATTCAAACACCCAAGCAGCTCTGGACGAAATTTTATCATCAACATCAAACAAAATTTCCAGAAGTGGTTTTACCAATTCTGGTTGATTTAAAACCAAATTTGCATAATACAAGCGTTTTTCGCGTGAGTGGTTAACGTAATTTAATTCTTTATAAAGTTGCGCTTTTGTCAATTTAATTTCGCTAAATTTAGATTTCTAAATTAATCAAAAATGAAAATCCTTAAAAAACTCTTACTGTTAATTTTAGTAGTCTTTATAATTGCTCAATTTTTTGGGCCAGAAAAGAATGATGGAGATATTGCTACTGTAGATGCCTTTCTTGCAGATACCAATCCACCTGAAAATGTACAGTTAATTTTAAAAAATGCTTGTTTAGACTGTCATAGTGACCATACGCGTTATCCTTGGTATAACAATATTACACCTGTAAACTATTGGTTAGCAAGTCATGTTAATGACGGTAAAAAACACTTTAATGTCTCTAAGTGGAACGATTATTCTGATAAGAAAAAAGACCATAAACTTGAAGAACTTGCCGAAGAGGTAAAAGAAGGACACATGCCTTTACCTAGCTACACTTGGACGCATAGCGACGCTAAGCTTTCTAAAGAGCAGATTGAAGCTGTTGAAAATTGGGTAAAAATGGCTAGAGTTCAATATATCTTCTCAAAAGAACCACAATAATCAGTATGCAATAACAGTAGACCGTTAGCAGTATTTTTAGTTTGAATAAATTATTAATTATTGGTTTTGTATGGCCAGAGCCCAAAAGTTCTGCGGCTGGTAGTAGAATGTTGCAGTTAATTGAGCAATTTCTCAATCAGAATTTTGAAATTACCTTTGCATGTGCTGCCAAAACTTCTAATAATTCTTACGATTTATCGCAGCTTGGTGTAAAAACACAAACCATACTTTTGAACGATGCTTCTTTTGATGAATTTGTAGTTCAATTTCAGCCAGACGTGGTGCTTTTTGATCGGTTTATGGTAGAAGAGCAATACGGATGGCGTGTGGCAGAACATTGCCAAAATGCCTTACGTGTTTTAGATACCGAAGATTTTCATGGCTTGCGAAAGGCTAGGGAACTAGCTTTAAAAGAAGGTGTTGATGTTACAGTTGAACACTTACAAAACGATACCACCAAGCGCGAAATTGCCAGCATCTACCGTTGCGATTTAAGTTTGATAATCTCAGAAGCAGAAATAGACATTTTAATCCAACAATTTAAAATTGACGAAAGCTTACTTTATTATTTACCTTTTTTATTAGAACCAATACAAGAAGAAACGATAAATCATTATCCAACTTTTGAAGAACGCCAACATTTTATAACCATTGGTAACTTTTTGCATCCACCAAACTACGATGCAGTGTTGTATTTAAAACAAAGCATTTGGCCATTAATAAGACAACAGTTACCAAAAGCAGAGGTACATATTTATGGTGCTTACGAATCTCAAAAAGTAACGCAACTACATAACGAAAAGGAAGGTTTTTTAATCAAAGGGTTTGCAGAAGATGTTGATATAGTGATGCAACAAGCAAAAGTATGTTTAGCTCCATTACGATTTGGCGCAGGACTGAAAGGCAAACTTGTAGATGCCATGCAAAATGGAACACCTTGTGTTATGTCTAATATTGCTGCTGAAGGTATGTTTGGCGAGGTTGAACCCAACGGTTTTATAGAAGATGATCCAGAAACTTTTGCTCAAAAGGCAGTAGAGCTCTATACCAATGCAGAAATCTGGAAAGCCAAACAAAACAGCGGTTTTAAAATTTTAAATCAACGTTTTGATAAAGCTAATTTTAAAGATGAGTTTGCACAAAAAATAGAAAGCTTAAGTATGGATTTAAAAAGCCATCGTCAAAACAATTTTATTGGTCATATACTACAACATCAGACTTTGCAAAGTACTAAGTTTTTGAGTAAGTGGATTGAGGAGAAGAATAGGTGAGGTTTTGTTATCGGTGTTGGCAATAATATTTTTTAAAATTCGTTTCCGTTTTCATTCCAATACTTGCTAATGTTATTTTCATAATCATTATATGACCTTGGATTTCCATTCAAATAATATGATTTATGAATGCCCTTTTGTTTTCCATTTTCAAAATACATTTCAGATTGTAATTGTCCATTGCCATATTTAAAAAAGGCTCTACCATTCATTTTTCCATTAATTCTATTAAAATAATAGGCAGTGTCATTACTCATAAATTTTCCAATAACTTCTCCTGAAAAAGGCTTTTTATTTTTAAGAAGCTTAAATTCATAATCAATTTCTCCTTTTAAAACAAGAGAGCCATTTTCGTTGTAAAATTTTATTGAGCTTAATGAGTCGTTAGACTTATTGAATTTACTCATAACGTTATTGTTCAAATAATAACGGATTTGTACACTATCTGAATTAAATTCAGCAGGTTTTCCATTTTTAAAAAATGTTGTGTATTCCTCTCCATCAGAAGTGTACTTAATTCTATTTGTTATAATTCCTAAACTATCGTATCGTTCATTAAGTCCGACAAAATTACCATAGTCGTATTCCCTTTTCCATTTAGTTTTCCCATTTTCATACCAATCGATACATTCTCCGTGAACTTGAGAATTTTTTACCGGAATAATTGATTTCTTTTTACCGCTTTCATAAAAAAATACTCTAATGTCTTCTTTGTCAGATTTTACAAACCTTAATTTTTCAATGGCCTTATTTTCATAAAAAGATGTGTCCATTTCAGTAAAATCAGCCGAATTAATATTCAGTTCATTTAATTCAATTTCGATGATGCTTTTGTCCTTTTGACAAGAAATTAAAAAAGTCAAATAAATCAGAATGATTAGTAATTTGTAGGTCTTGTTCATATTATTGCCAACGTTTAGAATATCAATCTATTTCAAGAATTTATTATCAAAAGCTAACGAAGTTCGTCTAAAAAAATGACAATATCAAGTTAAAGCTTCTTACAAAACCTCAAGAATATCCTTCATGCCTTCAGTTGCTGGTTTTGCAATCACCTTAATATTCTGATTGCGAACCACAGCTGGTTTTGGGTCTATATAGTAAATAGGAGTATCGTCACTAACATAGTGCATTAAACCGGCAGCAGGATACACTTGCATGCTTGTGCCAATTATTAAAAGTATGTCAGCTGTAAGGCAAATTTCAACAGCTTTTTCTATCATTGGTACGTCTTCACCAAACCATACAATGTGTGGTCGTAATTGGTAACCATTTTCACAGGTATCACCTAAGGTAATGTCGTCTGTCCATACCTTGATGTCTCTAGGGTTTCCTGTACTTCGTACTTTTCTAAGTTCACCATGTAGATGTACTACATTGGTACTGCCAGCACGCTCGTGCAAATCATCTACATTTTGGGTTACAACTGTAACTTTGTAACTGGCTTCAAGCGACGCTATATCTTTATGCGCTTGGTTTGGCTTTACCTCTTTGAGTTGTCTGCGTCTTTGGTTATAAAAGTCTAAAACCAATTCTGGATTTTGTCTAAAACCTTCAGGTGAAGCCACTTTCATTACGTCGTGCCCTTCCCAAAGCCCATCATGGTCTCTAAAGGTTTTTACACCACTTTCAGCACTCATTCCAGCACCTGTTAATACGACGATGTGTTTCATTTTAAGATTTAGATTTCCAGTCTTTATAAATTTCAGATTCTACAAAAGCCTCTAGCTCGTTTGAGCCATCTGCTTCTTTTTCTTCAAAAAATTCGGTGAGGTCTTTTTTGTCATAGCCTTCATCAACAAGGTTTTTTGCTATCGCTAATGTCTCTTCAAAACGATTTTGATATGTAAGGCTTATCATTTCACCAATATAAGCTGAAAAGCTGGCAGGATAATTAGTTTTAATATAGTTGTAACTTTTTTCAGCATTAATGAAGTCTCCTTGCAATAAATATGCATGAGCTTTCATAAGGTTTAGAAAATCATCTTCGGTTTCATAGATTAATTTATCTATATAGATATGAACCATTTTGTAATTTTCCTTTAAGAAATAATAATCTATAAGTTTTAAGTACAATGTAGGATCGTCTGGATACAATTTTGCAAACTCTCCAAGGGTGTTTTCATATATTTTATCGTCATATGAAGATGCTATTAACGCCTTTATTAAAAGAAAAAACTTTTCATTTTTTATTGGTCCTGTAATACCATCAACCATCTCATAAGCTTCTTTAGCTTTTCCTTCTTGAAGCAATTTCTGAGCGTTCATTACCTTAAACATACTATTTACAGTACTCCCTTTAGAATTAAATGTATTGTTTTTTTCATCCTCTAACGACATTTTGAATATACGATTCAAGGTTTCTGAAAAGTGCTCACCAGATAGATAGATATAAATATCATTTACCTTGATATTCTTGCCATCAGAGCATACTTTATAATCGTGATAATTAATTCCGGTTTCTTCAGAATACATTCTGAATGTAAAGTAGTAGGCTTTTTCTACGATATTATATCTATAGTTTATGAGGTTGTAGTATGCACCATTTTCAATTTCATTTAGCACTTTTAATGCTAATTTATCTCCTGCTTTTCCAACACCATTTAAAAACCCTTTAACATAAGATTTATTAGAATCAACATCAATACCGTTAACTAGTTTTTGTTTGAACGACTCAGTGTCAAAATATTTATTGAAGCCCTCAGTACTTAAATCATGAAAAGAAGTTTCTATTTCTTGTGCAATAGCAGAAACTTTTTCATCATTTTCTTTAGATTCTTTCAGTAATTCACAAGAACAAATAGATTTGCCCTGAAATGCTACTGCAAGTTGAAAAATGAAAAGAAACAGAAAAGAAATAGAGTGTTTTAACTTCATAATAGTATATTATTGGTCAATAAATATAATCTTTTTATGCACGAAACAAAGCTTCTAGAATATTTAGAATCCCATCTCACAGAAAACCGAAGAGAACGCTTTAAAAAAGTATTAGCTCAACGTACCAAACATTTTACTGTAGCTACAGAAGACGTATATCAGTTGCATAATACTAGTGCTGTTATTCGTTCTTGTGATGTATTTGGCATACAAGAAGTAAACATTGTAGAAGAGGTAAACTCTAAACGTATTGATAGAGAAATTGCCATGGGAGCACAAAAATGGGTAGATCTTAACCGTTATCATACGACTAAATCGTGTATTAAAGATTTAAAGTCTAAAGGCTATCAGATTGTAGCAACAAGTCCACATGCAGAAGATTGCGACCTTATTGATTTTGATATTACTAAACCATCATGTTTCTTTTTTGGACGCGAAACCGAAGGCTTATCACAAAATGTATTAGATGAAGCCGATTGTTTTTTAAAAATACCAATGGTAGGCTTTACAGAGAGTTTAAATATTTCGGTTTCTGCGGCAATCATTCTTCAGCATGTTACTTCGAGGTTGCGTAAGTCTGATATTAATTGGCAATTGAGCCAAGAAGAATACATGGAAAAACGCTTCGATTGGATTAAAAAGACCTTAAAAGATTACGATGCCATTGTAGAACGCTACAAATCACAGCATTAATTTTTGTAATTTTAAGTACTAACTAAAAAAAATTAAGAATTATGATGACCGCACTTTACATCGTACTCGCCATTATTGCCCTTATTGTATTATTGGCACTAGTTGCGCCAAAGACCTATAATGTAAGCCGAAGCATTACAATTAACAAACCAATAAGCGAGGTGTTTGACTATTTAAAGTATATTAAAAATCAGGATGAATGGTCGCCTTGGAAAAAGAAAGACCCAAACATGAAACAAGAGCATACAGGTACAGATGCTACCGTTGGTTTTATTGCAAGATGGGAAGGTAATAAAGATGTTGGTACAGGGGAACAAGAAATTATCAAGATTACAGAAAATGAGTCTGTTGAAAGTCAATTGCGTTTTTACAAACCTTGGAAATCACAATCTGATGCTTATCTAACAACACGAGCTGTTGGAGAAAATGCGACAGAAGTGGTTTGGGGATTTAAAGGTGTTAATAAAATGCCTTCAAACATTTTCTTTTTATTCTTTAATATGGATAAAACCGTAGGAAAGGATTTTGAAGAAGGTCTTAGAGATTTAAAACAAATTTTAGAATCTAAATAGTCACGCTATGGTAGGATGGTTCGAAATTCCGGTAAGCGATATGGCTCGCGCTAAAAAGTTTTATGAAACCGTTTTTAAGGTTGAAGTTAAAGATGTTGACTTTGGTGGTTTAAAAATGGGATGGTTTCCAGATAATAATGGTGCTTATGGTGCCACAGGTACTTTAATACAGCAAGAATCTTATATTCCAAGCCAAGAAGGTACATTGGTTTATTTTATGTCTGAGGATGTACAAAACGAATTGGATAGGATAGAAGCAGCAGGTGGTAAAATTTACCAGCCAAAAACTAAAATTTCAGACGAACACGGTTTTATGGGAGTATTTATAGATACAGAAGGGAATAGGGTAGCTTTGCACTCTAATGCTTAGAGGATTTTAAGCTTTATCTTTTTTCTTGTTCTTACGTTCTTTACTACGTTGAATTACCTTGTATTCTTCGTAACACTCGCTTATAGCATCAAGAATTTGAAGATCGTTTGCAGTATTTATAAAGTCTTTTGAGTAGTTACATTGGTTAACAATTTCATCTAAATCGTACTTGGTAACCTGTAATAAAACCATTAGCATTTCTCTGTCAAAACGTTTAGCTAACTGGTTTCTAATTTCATCATCTTCCTTAATCTTTTTAAGCTTATGCATTTCATTTGGCTTCTTGCCAAACATGTTATAAAGAAAATCTGCAGGATTAAAAATAGCACCTAAAACTTTGGTTGCAATATTAGGTTTTCTACCTTCATAAGCTTTACCATACAGACCAGAAATACGATACTGATTATTATTTGTTATAGGTACTTGCTTCATGTCTACCTCTAAGTATCCTGTAAGTTCCAAAGATTTTACCGTAACCTCCTCTAAGGCTAAGGCTAATTCTGTCATTACAATTTCAGTATTACCAAACTTTAACCAGTCGTTGGTAACTCTTACTTTAATAGACTTGTAACCGATGTAAGATAAGTGGAGTGTATCGTTAACCTTTGCTTTAATTTCAAACTTACCATCATCATCTGTTGCAGTACCAACAACCTGATTTATATTCACGATATTAACTTCACTCAAAGCTTCTTTAGTTGCAGAACTAGTGATGGTTCCTTTAACCGTTTCTGGTGTTTTTGTGGCAGTACTGTCTTGACTATAGCTGTAAACTGTAGCAAAGCATAAAAATATAAATAGTAGGTGTCGCATAGTGTTAAATACAATGTAAAGGTAAGAAACAAAACGGATTTTGCTCTTTTAGGCAAAAGATTTGACTAAATATTAACAACATCAAAAGGCTTTTGCTATATTGTTGCTTAAATTTTTTGAAAAATATTCTCAAAAAAACCATTGCTTAAAAAGAAATTTTGAAAAGAATAACCTACTTGTCTGTTTTAATGGCGCTTTGTCATTTTACTGCTTTTGCTCAAGCCGAAGCTTCTAAATGGTATTTTGGTACTAATGCAGGCATAGATTTTAGTAGTGGAGGACCAATAGTATTAACAGACGGTCAGTTGTCTACAGATGAAGGTTGTGCCACGATATCTGAAAACAATGGAGATTTACTTTTCTATACCGATGGAATTACCGTTTGGGATAGGCAACATAATATAATGCCCAACGGTACTGGTCTCACAGGAGATTCCTCAAGTACACAATCTGCTATCATTGTTCCTAAACCCGGAAACACTACAACTTATTATATTTTCACAGTTGATGATTTGGCAGGTCCTAATGGTCTTAGGTATTCTGAAGTTGATATGACTCTAAATGGAGGAAATGGAGATATAACTAATCAAAAAAATATCGAATTGAATGCATCTACTACTGAGAAAATATCTGCTGTTAAACACGCAAACGGAATTGATTTTTGGGTAGTTACGCACGACTGGAACAATAATAATTTTTTGTCCTATCGGGTCACAGCTGCAGGTGTCAATATGACTCCTGTTACGTCTTCTGTAGGTGAAATTCACGGAGATAACGGTTTAGATTCAAAAGGATATATGAAGATTTCACCAGATGCATCTAGGCTAGCTTTAGCCTCTTGGTCTGGAAATAGTGTAGTGGAAATTTTTGATTTTAATAACTCTTCAGGTGTTGTATCTAATCCAATTTTAATTGGAAATGGATTCTTTTCATCAGGACCAGCTTCAGGAGCTTATGGTGTTGAGTTTTCGCCAGATAGTGATTTACTGTACGTTACAGACCAGAAATTTTTATTTGGCTTTATTACAAGTCGTTTATTTCAGTTCGATTTAAGTCTTGCCACAGCTGGTGATATGATAAATTCTGCAACTACGCTTTATGAAGATAATAATACTAATCTCATATTAGGAGCACTTCAACTTGCTATTGATGGAAAAATATACATTGCCAGAGCACAAGAGCAATATCTAGATGTTATTGAAAACCCAGATGAAATTGGCTTTGCTTCAAATTATTTGCAAAATGCTGTAAGTTTAGGGAATAGATTTTGTGGCGCAGGTTTACCGCCTTTTATAACATCGTTTTTTAATTTTTCAATACTAACGCAAGGCACATGTTTAGGGCAAGGCTCAGAATTTACATTAAACACTAATACAGAAATTAATTCTATACTTTGGGATTTTGGGGATGGTATTACTTCAACAGAAATTAATCCAATACATTACTATCAAAATGCTGGCTCATACACCATTGCAGTAGAGATAAGCGCGCCAGGAGAAACTATCTTTTTATCCAATCTTGTAACTATTAACAATTTTCCAATTGCAAATACTCCAAATGATATGTTTCTCTGTGATGATATTGAAAATGATAGTTACGAAATTTTTGACTTAAGTACTCAGGATAGTGAAATTTACAACTTACCAGGTGTTAATATTACTTATCATTTATCTGAAGATGATGCTATTGATAATATAGATCCCATAGAAACTAATTATGAAAATATAAGTAATCCTCAAACCATTTTTGTCAGAGTGCAAAATAATTTAAGTTCAGATTGTTTTGATGTTACTAGTTTTCAATTACATGTTTTAGAAACACCGATATCTAGTGAAGAGACAGCTTATTTGTGTACTAATGAATCTATTGTTCTAAGTGCAGGTGAAGGTTATGATTATTACAATTGGTCTAATGGTGAAACAACAGAGTCTATTACTGTAGATGCTACAGGAAGTTATTCTGTGGAAATTATTAATAGTTTACAGACAGCAGATGGAGAAATAACATGTATTGGTAGTAAAGTTTTTACAGTTATTGAGTCTGATGAGGCTTCTATTACTAACGTTGAAATTACAGATTGGACAGAAAATAATAATACTATTTCTGTTTTTGTAGAAGGTATAGGTGATTATGAATATTCTTTAGACAATGTTACTTATCAAGATGCGAGTGTGTTTACTAACCTCTTGCCTGGTGAATACATTGTATATGTAAGGGATAAGAACAATTGTGGTACTGTAACAGAAGAGGTTTATTTATTATACTATCCTAGATTTTTTTCGCCCAATGGAGATGGTGTAAATGAATATTGGCAAATAGAGTTTTTGGATTTAGAACCTGGAATAGAAATCTTTATTTATGATAGGTATGGTAAGCTTCTTACACAGGTATATCCAAATTCTTTGGGATGGGATGGTACTTATGAAGGTGTTAAAATGCCTGCTACTGACTACTGGTTCAAAATAAAAAGACCTGGTAAAAATAATGTTTACACAGGTCATTTTAGTCTTAAACGTTAATCCGTATTTTTCTTATTTTCTTCTAGATCTACGTGGTCTATCAGAAGTAGAACGTCTTCCTTTTTTAGGTGATCTATCGGAACGTCTTCCTTCTGGCTTATTAGAGTCGTTGCTACGTCTAGGTCGCTTTTCACCTCTTGGTCTATCGTTACCTTTACGTTTTCCACCACGACCTCTATCACGTCTTCCGCCACCACTTCGTCCTTTGTTTTCACTAACTTCTACATTGACAAAACGACCGTTGTATTTAAAATCAGTAAAAAATGCTAAGACTTTCTCTTCATTTTCTTTTTCAGTGTTGAAGAATGAAAAACTATCTTTCACGTCTACTTTAAAAACATCATCTCTACCTAGCTCTAAAACTTCTTTTAAGAAATCTTTTAAAGACATCCAGTTATAACCATCTTTACGACCTACATTAATAAAGTAGCGTGTGTCATTACCAGAAGATCTTCCTTCATCATTACTACTACTGCTGTTACCAGAATCGGAAACAGATAAATCCTTTGAGTTTTTATAGTAGTTGAAGAAGCGTGTAAACTCAACCGAAAAGAATTTTTTAATCAATTCATCTCTTTCGGTATCTTCAAATAATTCATTAATGCTATCTAAGTATTTGTCAATCTCGTGATTAACCTCAGTATTGTGTATTTTTTTAGCCAGACTCATTAATTGCACTTCGCAGATTTCCATGCCAGATGGAATATCTTTCTTTTCAAACTGCCTTTTAATGATGCGCTCTATGCTTTTTATTTTTCGTACTTCGCTCTTAGCAACAATGACCATAGAAACACCTGTTTTACCAGCTCTACCTGTACGACCAGAACGGTGAGTATAGGTTTCAATTTCATCAGGTAATTGGTAGTTAATAACATGGGTAATATCATCGACGTCAATACCACGAGCGGCAACATCTGTAGCTACTAGCATCTGTATTTGTTTGTTTCTAAAGGATTTCATTACCAAATCGCGCTGATTTTGACTCAAATCACCATGTAATGCTCCTGCACTGTAGCCATCTTCAATCAGTTTTTCGGCAATCTTTTGTGTATCGCGTTTTGTTCTACAGAAAATTACAGAGAAAATATCAGGATTGGCATCTGCCAAACGTTTTAATGCTAAATAGCGATCACGACCATTAACCAAATAATATTCATGAGATACATTACTTGTGCTTTCATTTTTGTTACCCACTGTAATTTCAATGGGGTCGTACATAAAATCTTTGGCAATAGTAGCGACCTCTTTTGGCATGGTTGCAGAAAATAACCAAGTGCTTTTGTCTGTAGGAGTATGAGCCAAAATTTCTGTAATATCCTCATAAAATCCCATGTTTAGCATTTCGTCGGCTTCGTCTAAAACGCTGTATTGTATTTTTGAAATATCAACCAGATTACGGCTAATCATATCTTTCATACGACCAGGTGTAGCAACAACGATTTGTGCTCCTTTTTTAATTTGTTTAGCCTGGTCTGTTACGCTTGCACCACCATAAATGGCTACAACGTTTAAGCCTTTACAATACTTACCGTAAAGTTTTAGTTCGTTGGTAATTTGTAAACATAACTCTCTGGTAGGAGAGAGGATAAGACCTTGTGTGGTTCTGCTGTTAACGTCAATTTTTTGCAACATAGGAAAACCAAATGCTGCAGTTTTTCCGGTACCTGTTTGAGCTAAAGCTACTAGGTCACGTTCTTCTTCTAAGAGAACTGGAATTGCTTTTTGTTGAACTTCGCTAGGTGTTTCAAATCCTAAATCTGAAATAGCGTTGAGAAGGTCTTCGTTAAGACCAAGTTGTTTGAATGTACTCATTCTTGTTTGTGATGTATGCGATAAATTAATGTAGTGTTACATTAGAAGCGTATCGACATACTTAAACCCAAACTTCTGGTAACACACCTCGCTCTGAGGTCTTCACGTTATTTTACGTGAATTTTTGAGCAAAGATATACTTTTATTTTAGTATTTGATTATTAATAAATTAAACCTGTTGTAATTGTTTCAATTAATTCTATATTTGAGATATCTAAAATATTTAAAATGAAAAAATTATTATTTGTAGCGGCTTTGTTTATTGGTCTTTTTGTAAACGCTCAGGAGACTGATACAGAAAAACAAGCACGTGCCATGGAGTTAATGTCTAAAAAAGTAGATATAACAGTTGATGAAGCGTTGTTTAAGGCTGTAATGCAAAATACCTATGTATCAGAAAGTCCTAGAGCTGTAATTATGGGTATGTACGTGCCTGAAACATTCGAAAATGCCAAGAAAAAACTAGAGGAAAATACCAAAGATCAAAAGTTTGAGGTTACTGACTCTGGGGAAAAGGAGATAAATGGTGTTAAGGTACTTTATATGTACGGAAAATCAACAGCTGAAGGAGTAGCATTAGATAACAAGGTCTATTGTTACGAAATTGATAAAAATACCTCCTTGATGCTTATAGGAATGTATGAGGTTGGCGTTGACAAAAAGTATTCAGATGCAGTAAATACGGCACTTAATTCTGCTATTAAGAAACAAGATTAAGCAATTATCAAATGTTGTTAAAGTAGCTGCTTATGCCATTCAATATACTTTGTGTGGCATAAGAAGCTAATATAAGTCCCATAATCTTACTCAATACGGTAATACCGTAATCTCCGATAACTTTTTGAAGACGGTTAGCAATTAGCAATATAAGGCAAGTAATACCAATAACACCAAGAACGATTAGTGTAGTAACTGTTTGTTGCTTTATTGAATAAATATGATTGTTGGTCATAAGTACTACAGCCATTATGGCACCAGGTGATGCAATAGACGGAATAGCAATTGGAAAAATGGTAACATGCTTATAATCTGTAATGTTACTCTTTTCTTGTTCGGGTTTGCCAGCACCAAAAATCATAGTTAAAGCAAATAAAAAAAGAATAACACCTCCAGAGATCTGAAAAGCATCTAAAGAGACAGACATACCTTCTAAAATTAGCTGTCCAATAACAATAAAAAATAAAAGGATAAAAAAGGCGATAACCGATGCTCTAACGGCAATTTTCTTTTTATGTGCTAAATCAAATTCTTTAGTAGCTTCAAGATAAACAGGTATAGACCCAATAGGATCTACTACAGCAAATATTAAGAAGATGGTCGATAAGATTTCAGCCATATATTATTTAATTCTTTTGGCTTGCGTTGTAAATGATAACCCTTGTTGTCCCATGGTAGAGGTCATAATGCCTTCAAAAAGAGGTTCTGGACAATCATTAGGAATTTTCCATTCAAAAATAAAATTAGAGCCTGTTCCACCAGAAACATCTATTTCATCTATAACAATTTCTGTAGTTTCCATAGGCGAAAGATAAATAGGGTAATCAAAATACTTTCTAACAGACTTACCATGTGTGTCGTAGTATTCGGCTCTTAAAAGATAAATAGTGTCTTTATCACTTGTATTTCTCATACTTACCATAGAGGTTAAGTTGTGTTTGGTATGTTCGGTTAAACTATAAATCTGAGAATAAATAGACAGATAAGACTTTCCGTATTCTAAAGAATCGTTTGCTTTTAGTTCAATAGCTCTTTTAGACCAGTTTTCGGGATTTAAGGATGTATTTTCTTTTTTTGTTTCGCAACTAAAAAGCGCAAATACCATTAGTGCAGAATATAATAATCTCATTTAATTGAAATTTTTAGTAAAAATTAAATTGACTTAAAGATAATAGTAAAGTCTATTAATTCATATAATTATTGTTAAAACTGATTTAAAAATGCAATCAATTGTGAAACGGCTTTGCCGCGATGCCCAATCTTATTTTTCTCATCTAGAGAAATCTCTGCAAAAGTTTGGTCATAGCCTTCTGCCTTAAAAATCGGGTCGTATCCAAAGCCTTTATCACCTTGTTTTTCTGTAGTTATTTCACCTTCACAGATTCCTGTAAACGTTGTAAGTTGTCCATTAAGATGTAATGCAATTACGGTTTTAAACTGTGCAGAACGAGAGGTCGCATTTTTAAGGTTAAAAAGCAATTTGTTCATATTATCTTCAGCACTGCGTTGCGGACCAGCATAATATGCAGTGTCTACACCTGGCTCGCCATTTAACACTTTTACTTCTAACCCTGTATCATCTGCAAAGCAATCGTAACCATAATTATCTTTTACATAACTGGCTTTTTGTTGCGCATTACCTTCTATAGTACCAGTAGTTTCAGGGATTTCTTCATTACAACCAATATCTTCTAAACTTAGCAGTTTGATATGTTCTGGAACCAAAGATTGTACTTCTTTAATTTTGTTTTTATTATTGGTGGCGAATACTATTTGCATGTAGAAAATTTTTATTCAAAAATAGGCTATTAAAACGTTATCAAGAAGTTGTCTTTTGTTTTAAATTTTAGCTTTACTTTATGATAAATATCAGTATAGACTCATGTAAAATATTGTATCTTCGATAAAGGAATTATTAATTAAAAACAAGTAAAATTATGACTGTAAATTTTCAATATGTAAACACAGATGTTAGTGAAACATTATCAGCGTTTACAACAGAAAAGTTAGAGAAATTAGCGGATAAATTTGAATTTTTAATCTCAGCTCAAGTTTATGTAAAACACGATGATAAAGACCACGAAGCTGGTAAAATTTGTAATATAGAATTAAGTCTTCCTGGACCACGCATTTTTGCAACGTCTAACAAGGCAACATACGAAATGGCAGTTAATGAAACCATTAACGACTTAACACGCCAATTGAAAAAGAGAAAAGAAGTATTTAAAACACACTAAAATTGAAATAAAACGTTTCGACGTTTAATTATACCAGAGGGTTTACTGGTTGGTTATCTATGATGATATGGTTCGTTCTTTAAAATAGTAAACCCTCTGTATAATTGTTCTGTAAAAAATAAGCGAACCATTTGATGTGAAAAGGTCATTTTAGACAATCCTAGCTTTCCGTTGGCTCTTTTGTAAACTTCTTCAGAAAAACCATACGGACCACCTATAACAAAAATCAATGTTTTTATTCCAGAATTCATGTGTTTTTGTAAGTAGTTAGAAAATGCTACAGAATCCATTTGCTTTCCATTTTCATCCAACAAAATTAGCACGTCTGAATTTTGAGTTTTAGCCAAGATTAGTTCTCCTTCTTTTTCTTTTTGTTGTTCTTCAGAAAGATGTTTTACGTTTTTGAGATCTGGTATAATCTCAAATTCAAATTTTATATAGTGGCTCAGTCGTTTTTTGTAGTCTTCAATTAAGGTTTGAAGGTTTTTATTGTCCGTTTTGCCTATGGCGATCAGTTTTATTTGCATTTTCAAATTTAAAATTTTCAAAAATACCATTTATGAAAAGTAAGTAGAAATCGTAAATCTAAAATCGCATATAGCAAATCAATTTCCTATTTTTACACTAAATAAAATACCACATGATTTCAAAAGAACAATTCCAAACAGAAATAGATTTAATTATAGCCAATGCGATTAGAGAAGATGTAGGAGATGGTGATCATAGTTCTTTGGCATGCATACCAGCTTCAGCTAATGGAAAAGCTAAACTTTTAGTAAAGGATGAAGGTATTATTGCAGGTGTTGAATTTGCAAAACAAGTGTTTGCTTATGTAGATAAAGACATGAAAGTTGAAACACTTATTGAAGATGGAAGTAAAGTGAAGTATGGAGATATTGCGTTTTATGTAGAAGGAGCTTCTCAGTCCATTCTAAAAGCTGAACGTTTAGTCCTAAATGCCATGCAACGCATGAGTGCTATTGCTACTAAAACCAGAAAATTTGTGGATTTATTAGAAGGTACAGGTACCAAAATATTAGACACACGCAAAACCACACCAGGCATTAGAGCGCTTGAAAAATGGGCAGTAAAAATTGGAGGTGGAGAAAACCATAGATTTGCACTATACGACATGATTATGCTAAAAGACAATCATATCGATTTTGCTGGTGGAGTTTCAAAAGCTATTGAAAAAACAAAACAATACCTTAAGGATACTAATAGAGATTTAAAAATAATTGTTGAAGCACGCGACCTTGAAGAAATTCAGGAAATCCTTGATTGTGGTGGAGTTTACCGTATTTTGATTGATAATTTTAATTATGAGGACACCAGAAAAGCAGTAAAACTTATAGGTGACCAGTGTCTTACGGAATCGTCAGGAGGCATTAATGAAAAAACGGTAAGACATTATGCCGAATGTGGTGTAGATTATATTTCATCAGGTGCCTTAACGCATTCCGTTTATAACATGGATTTAAGCCTAAAGGCAGTTTAATATGACAAAGCATATAGAAGATAAACTAGATAAAATTCCTGTAATTAATTTATTGGTTCGCTTTTTTAAAGAAATTCGATTACCAGGTTTTGAGGGTTTATCTATCTACGATTTGTTAGAACTTTATGTAAGAGGTATTGTAAAAGGTGCATTAACAACAAGGGCTAGTGCAATTGCTTTTAGCTTTTTTACTGCTATTTTTCCGTTTTTACTGTTTGTAATTATTTTAATGCCATATATACCTATAGATGGTTTTCAAGTTGAATTTGAGCGTTTTCTGAACGATTTTTTACCACCGCAAACCTCAGAGTTTTTCTTTGCGAATATTTTTGAAAATATAAGTGGAGGCTCAGGTGCAGGATTGTTGTCTTCGGTATTTTTGCTTTCCATGTTGTTAATGGCCAATGGTGTAAATGCTGTGTTTTCTGGTTTCGAAAACTCATACCACGAGCAGTTAACACGCAATGTGTTTCAGCAATATATGTATGCGCTTGGCGTGGCTTTAATTTTGGCGTTTTTGGTGCTTTTAACGGTTGCTATTTTTGGGTATTTTCAAATTTATGTTCTGAGTCCCATCTACGAAAGTTTTAGTGGTGAAGTACTAGGAGATAATAGCCAGGGAGTGGGCTGGATTATATTTGCAAAATATATGTTCTTTGTTATCATGGTATACTTAGCAACGGCAACCTTGTATTATTTTGGTACCAAAGAAGGAAAAAATACTCGGTTTTTTTCAATAGGAGCCTTACTTACCACATTGCTCATTATTCTTACATCGTATCTTTTTGGTATTTATATTGATAATTTTTCGCAATACAACAAATTATATGGCTCAATTGGAGCCCTGTTAATTCTATTGTTATACCTCTGGCTTAATGCTAATATTTTGCTTTTGGGTTATGAGTTGAATGCCTCATTAAGATTACTCAAAAAAATTAATACCAATACCAATAGCAATAAATAAGATTATCACAAGAGTGTTCTAAAATGAACTATTTTCTAGATGTCATATTACCAATTCCGCTTCAAAAGGCTTTCACCTATCACATTACCGAAGCTGAAGCTCAATTCCTAAAAACAGGAATGCGAGTTGCTGTGCCTTTTGGTAAAAGTAAAATTTACACAGCCTTAGCTTATAAAATTCATATTAATGCACCTACGGCTTATGACGCTAAAACAATTCATCAAATTTTAGACGAAGCGCCAGTTATAACAGAATTACAACTGAAACATTGGCAATGGATAGCCAGTTATTATATGTGCAGTTTGGGTGAAGTAATGCGTGCCGCTATGCCAAATGCATTCATTATAGAAAGTGAAACCATCCTTGTAAAAAATGAAAGCGCAGAAGTGTCAGAGGCTGATCTTAAAGATGATGAGTTTTTAATCTACGAAGCCTTACAATATCAGTCATCTTTAAAGATTGAAGATGTCATTTCTATTTTAGATAAAAAGCGAATTCTTCCTGTGGTAAACCGTTTGGTAGAAAAAGGAGTACTGCAGTTACAAGAAGAACTTTACGAAAAATATAAACCAAAATTGGTGCGCTATGTTAAGCTTCATGATGAGCATAAATCTGAAGAAAAGCTTCAGGAATTGTTAGAAATTTTAAGTCGTGCACCCAAGCAGCGTGAAGTTATTTTAACCTTGTTTACACTTGAGGCTTCAGAACAAAAACCAATTAAAGTTTCAGATTTAAGTGAGCGTAGTGGAGCGTCGTCAGCAATTATTAAAGCACTGATTGATAAGTCTATTTTAGAAGAATATTACATTCAAACCGATAGAGTTCAGTTTGAGGGTGAAGGGGATGAGCAAACCAAGCACTTGAGTGATGCTCAAACCGAAGCGCTTGAGGGTATTAAAACTGGTTTTGAGACCAAGCCAGTAACACTTTTGCATGGTGTAACGTCATCTGGTAAAACCGAGATTTATGTAAAGCTTATAGAAGAGCAACTAAATTTAGGTAAGCAAGTATTGTACTTACTGCCTGAGATTGCTTTAACAACACAGTTAGTTCAACGCCTACAAGATTATTTTGGTGAAAAGGTTGCGGTCTTTCATAGTAGATATTCTAGTAACGAGCGTGTTGAGGTGTGGCACAATCTAAAAAACAATTTAGTAAAAGCACAATTGGTAATTGGAGCGCGTTCTGCTTTGTTGTTGCCGTTTTCTAGCTTAGGATTAATTATTGTAGACGAAGAACATGAGCAATCCTACAAACAGTTTGATCCTGCACCACGATATCATGCCAGAGATGCAGCTGTGGTATTAGCTAATATTCATAAAGCTAAAACCCTCTTAGGATCAGCAACTCCAAGTTTAGAAAGTTATTTTAACGCTAGCCAAGGCAAATACGGATTTGTAGAATTAAAAACACGTTTTAATAATGTGTTAATGCCAGATATCGAATTGGTGGATTTAGCAGATAAGTACAAACGCAAACGTATGAAAGGTCATTTTTCCGATAGACTTATTGAGGAAATGACAGAAACTTTGGATGAGGGTTTTCAGATCATATTATTTCAGAATAGAAGAGGGTTTTCTCCAATAGTAGAATGTACAACTTGTGGTAATTCACCACAATGTCCTAATTGCGATGTAAGTTTAACATACCATCAATATAGAGATCAACTACGTTGTCATTATTGTGGCTACCATACAGTAACTCCAAAAATATGTCAGGCTTGTGGAAATGCTACATTAGACACAAAAGGTTTTGGCACAGAACAGATAGAAGAAGAAGTAAAAGTACTTTTCCCAGAAAGGAACGTGGCGAGAATGGACTTAGATACTACTCGCGGAAAACATGGGTTTGAAAAAATTATTAATAAGTTTGAACAACGAGAGATAGATATTTTGGTAGGGACACAAATGCTTACTAAGGGTTTAGATTTTAGACACGTGAAACTGGTTGGTATTATGAATGCCGATAACTTGCTCAACTTCCCAGATTTTAGAGCACACGAACGAAGTTATCAGTTAATGACCCAAGTGTCTGGTAGAGCTGGCCGTACAGATATAAGAGGAAAGGTGTTAATTCAAACCTATAATCCACACCATAATATTCTACAACAGGTTTCTACAAATGCTTATAAAGAAATGTTTGCAGAGCAAATGAATGATCGGTACAATTTTAAATATCCACCAATTTATCGTTTAATTAAAATTACATTAAAACATAAGGATTATAACCGCGTTAATTTAGCTGCAGATTGGTATGCTAAATCACTACGACAAGTATTTAAAGCAAATGTTTTAGGACCTGAGTTTCCACCAATTTCTAGAATAAGAAACTTGTTTAATAAAAACATCTTAGTTAAGATTCCACAAAACCAATCACTCTCTAAAACAAAAGAGGCGATTATAAAAATTGATAATAGTTTTAATGCTGTTAAAGATTTTAGGTCTGTTAGGGTAATTCTTAATGTAGATAACTATTAAGTACAAAAAAATCCCAACAAAGCTGCTGGGATTTTTTATATCAATGTGTATTGAGATGTTCTGAAAAAAGGGTAGTGATTCTACATATTATTCAAAGCATCTACTAATTGTGTCTTCTTATTTCGACTCAAAGGAATCTCATAAGCACCTACTTCAACATTCTTACTGTTAAAGCGATCAATTTTATCTAAATTCACAATGTAGGATTTGTGAATTCTCAAAAACTTTCCTTCCGGTAATTCTTTTTCAAAAGCTTTCATTGTAGATAAAACTACAAGGCTGTTTTCTTCTGTTACAACTTTTACGTAATCGCCTAAAGCTTCAATCCATTTAATATCCTTTATATAAACTTTACGTTTTTTAAGGTTACTCTTCACAAAGATGTGCTCGCCATCAGTTTCGTTAAAGTCTAATTTTAACTTATGCTGTTCAATAGCTTTTTCAACAGCAGTATTAAAACGTTCTTTTGTAATTGGTTTTTGAAGATAGTCGGTAGCATCGTAATTAAATGCTTTAAAAGCATATTCGGTTTTACCTGTAACAAAAATAATTTGGGGTTTGTTGTTGAGTACATCTAGGAGTTCAAAACCGTTTAATACAGGCATCTCTATATCTAAAAAGATAAGATCTACCTTATGTGTATTAAGACCGTTTTTTGTTTCTAACGCACTGCTGTACTCTGCAATAAGGTTAAGAGAGGAATGATTCTCAATTAACTTTACTATAGAGAGGCGCTGAATCGCAGAATCATCAACAACTACACAGTTTAAAGTCATAACATTAATAATTTATTAGGTTAAGATATCGACAATAGTACAATATTTTCGGTTAAAAAACAAATTTTACCGACAAACTGTAAAATTTAACATAAACTTTAGGGCAAAAATTGTTTAAAACTTTCAAATAAAAAACATTGCCAAAATTAGAAATATTACTTATTTTTGCACCCGTTTTAACAATAAACAAATATAATTTATTATGAATCATTATGAAACTGTTTTCATCTTGAATCCCGTTTTATCTGAAGACCAGATAAAGGAGACAGTTAAGAAATATGAGGATTTTCTCGTTTCTAAAGGAGCAAAGATGATAGCTAAAGAAGATTGGGGCTTAAAAAAATTAGCTTACCCAATCCAAAACAAAAAGAGTGGTTTTTATCACTTATTTGAGTACCAAGTAGCTGGTGAAGTTATTGAAACTTTAGAGTTAGAGTTTAGACGTGATGAGCGTTTTATGCGTTACTTAACTGTAAAATTAGACAAGCACGCAATTGCTTGGGCTGAGAAGAGAAGACAAAGAAACAAACAAAAAGCTTAATTATGTCATCAATAGAACAACAAGCAAAAGGAAAAAAAGATGGTGAGATTAGATATCTTACACCATTAAATATAGAGACACAAAAAACGAAGAAGTATTGTCGTTTTAAAAAGTCTGGTATTAAGTATATTGATTACAAAGATCCAGATTTCTTATTAAGCTTTGTAAACGAGCAAGGTAAATTGTTACCAAGACGTTTAACAGGAACTTCTTTAAAATACCAAAGAAAAGTATCTGTGGCAGTAAAAAGAGCTAGACACTTAGCTTTAATGCCATATGTTGCTGATTTATTAAAATAAAATATCATAACAATGGAACTTATATTAAAACAAGACGTTGAGAATTTAGGATTTAAAGACGATATTGTAACAGTTAAGAGCGGTTATGGTAGAAACTTTTTAATTCCTCAAGGACATGCTGTAATGGCTACAGCTTCTGCTAAAAAAGTTTTAGCTGAAACATTAAAGCAACGTGCTTATAAAGAAAAATCTGTTATAGCTGAAGCAGAAAAAACAGCAGAATCTTTAAAAGCATTAGAGATTAAAATTACTGCAAAGGCAGGTACAGGTGCAACAGCTGGAGATAAACTATTTGGTTCTATAACTAATATGGATTTAGCTGAAGCATTGAGAAACGAAGGTCACGAAGTTGATAAAAAGTATATTTCTATCAACGGTGGTAATATTAAGCGTTTAGGTCAGTACGAAGCAGTAATTCGTTTACACAGATCTGTAAATGTTGATTTTACTTTTGAAGTTATTGCAGAAGCTTAATAGCTTTCAAATTAAATATTAATAAAGACCGTTTAGTTTTCTAAGCGGTTTTTTTATTCAATGATATTCATGAAAAGACTTTTTGTACTATTACTCTTTGTATTTAGCTTAATAGCTTGTAAAAACACAAGTCAAAATGAGCAGTTAAAACAAGTAACGACGTCTGAGCTCATTCAAAAATTTAGAGCTTCAAAGTCAGATTACCCAAAAATTAGTGTGCACAGAGGAGGAAAAGGTATTAAGCATTATCCAGAAAATTGTTTGGAAACTTTACAACATGTAAGTGATAGTATTTCGGCAATTTTTGAAATAGATGTTGCTCAAACCAAAGATGGAAAATTAGTCTTAATGCATGACAATTCTATAGATAGAACTACAACAGGAAGTGGTTTGGTAAAAAACCTTACTTATAATGAATTAAATAGTTATAATCTGGTAGATGATTACGGAAACCAGACCAAATATAAAATTCCTTTATTTTCAGAGGTTCTAAAATGGAGTAGGGAAAACAATGTTATTTTAACAATAGATATTAAGCGAAGTGTTAGTCAGGAAGATGTTATAAAAGCTATTGAATTGGCTAATGCAAAAGATATAAGCATTATTATAACTTATGATGTTGAGCAAGCTAAATCGGCATATAGATTAGCTCCAGGTTTATTACTTTCGGTTTCAGCAAGAAACGATGAAGAATTTGATAAATTATTGAAAACCGAAATACCTACCGAAAACATGCTTGCTTTTACAGGTACTCGTTTGTCTGACAAATCTTTATATCAAAGACTTCATAATGAAAATATAGTTTGCATTTTAGGCACACTTGGTAACTTGGATAGACAAGCAGAAGCAAGAGGTGACGATATGTATTTAAGTTGGATAAAACTTGGTGCAGATATTTTAGCCACAGACAGACCTTTTGAAGCGCATAAAGCAATAAACCAATAATTCTAATGAAATACACAAGATTAACAAAAGAACAATTTGAAGAGTTACACCAAGAGTTTATTAATTTCTTGGCAACACAGTCTATTACTGCAGATGAGTGGGAAGATATTAAGACAAATAAACCTGAAGCAGCAGAGCAAGAATTAGATGTGTTTAGCGACTTGGTATGGTATGGTGTATTGAGTAAGGTAGAATACCTAGAGCATATTTCTTCAAATCAAATACATCTTTTTAAGTGTAGAGAAAATGACATGCACCTAATCGCCATCAAGTTAAAGGAAGATAAGGCAGATTTAACTACAAAAGAAGGGTTTCAGTGGTTGAGAGATAATTTATTGTCTGATGATATTGAATTTTTCAACGCTAAGAAAGACTACTCAGACGATAAGCATCAGGATATTTTTAAGTTAATTCAGCAAGGAGCTAATATTACTAAAGGAGAATTATTTCAATATTTTGAAAAGTTAATCAGGAACTAATTTCTAAGCGATGAGGAGATTCCTGCTTTCGCAGTAATTTTATTCATATCTAAGTGACTCAATAGGGTCTAATTTTGCCGCTTTTGTAGCAGGATACAACCCAGAAATAATAGCGACTATAAAGGCGATACTTGTAGCCCAAATCATAGCTACCCAAGGTGTTGAAAATTCTAACTTAAAACCGGCTGCAACTCCCCAACCAATTAGTATGCCTAGGATTATACCCAAAATACCACCAAGCTGACCAATAATAATGGTTTCCATAAAAAATTGAAAAGCTATAGTTTTTCGTTTGGCACCTAAAGCCTTACGCACACCAATCTCTCTGGTACGTTCACTAACTGAAACCAACATAATATTCATTAGGGCAATAGTAGAACCAAAAATGGTAATAATACTAATTACCCAAGCAGCAATGTAAAGTGTGTTAGTATTCTCTGCTACACGGTTTATAAGGTCTTCACTGCGTTCTATGCCAAAATTATTTTCTTCTATAGGGTTAAGTCCGCGCACATTTCTAAAGGTTATAATAGCGTCATCTTGTGCGCCTTCTAGCATATCAGTTTTATCCACTTTAACGCTAAGTGTATAATTGATGTTTGGATTTGTAAAAATAGATCGCGCTTTCTGAATAGGCATAATGACTCTTAAATCCTGATTGTTGCCAAACGTAGATCCTTTTTCTTTTAAAACACCAATAACCTTAAATTTTGAGCCTCTAACACTTATCGTTTTGTCTATTGGGTTTTCATCAGGAAACAGTGCCTTTTGTAGGTCACTACCAATAACGCAAACAGCATTATTATTTTCTACATCTGCAAAATTCATTGAGCGACCATTTTCTATTTCTAATCCAGAGTTTTCAATAAAGTGCTCATTAGAGCCAATAACCGCAACTTCAGGGTCTGTTTTTTCATTCTCATATTTTACTTCAGACGTTGCAGAACCATAGAAAGATACCGCAACTTTGGTATACGGATAGTCATAGCTATCAATAAAATCTTTAACGTTTCTGTAGCTTATAACAGGATTAACTTTTTGACGCTCTCTACTACTTTGGCGTTGCGCTCTAAACTCGTAACGTTGAAAATTAAAGGTATTGGCACCCATTGACGAAAAATTGCTAGAAATAGTATTTTCTAAAGCTGATACACCACTTAGAATACCTACTAAGGCCATAATACCAATAGCGATGATTAAAACCGTTAAAATGGTACGAAGTAACTGGCTTTTTATAGAGCCAAAAGCAATTTTTACATTTTCTCTAGCTAATGAAAACATAGTTGTGTCTATAGTTAGTTGGGTTGTTTAAAACCATAAGACGTCCCAAACACCATAAAGTTACTATAAATTTAAAATTACTTGGGTATGCCTCTAAAAATTATAATATTTTTGTGACTTAAATATGATGTTTCACTAAAAAGAGATTCCTGCTTTTGCAGGAAATATTATGGCGCAAAAACCAAGTATTCCAAAAGGTACCAGAGATTTTAATGCAGTAGAGGTTGCAAAACGTTCTTATATAATGAATATTATAAAAGAGCAATTTGAGTTATACGGATTTCAACCGATTGAAACACCTAGCTTTGAAAACTCAGAAACCTTAATGGGAAAATATGGTGATGAAGGAGACCGTTTGATTTTTAAGATATTGAATAGTGGTGATTTTCTAAAAGATTTAAAAATTGAGTTAGAAGAAGCTGGAATTATAACCGTTAATTTTTTTCATCTTTTTGAAGGAATCAAACAGAGTGTATTGAAATCAATAGAATCAGGTGATTCTTTAGAAAAAAACCAAGTGATTTATGAAAATCGCCTAATTAAGGGATTGGACTTGTTTTTTTCGTTCGATGAAACTATAAAGAAATATGTAGAAAATTATTTTTCTACTTATCGAAGTATGTTTTTTAGTTTTATTTCTGGTTTTACTACTACAGATGTAAGTAATAAAGCTTTAGTTGAAAATAGTTTTAAACAAGAATTTTTTAAAGAGTTTTGGCTTGATTATCTTGATGGAAATATATTAGATTTAAAGCATACAACTAAAAATATCTCAGAAAAAGCCCTTCGCTACGATCTTACAGTACCCTTTGCACGCTACGTCGTGCAACATCAAAATGAGATAGAATTTCCATTTAAGCGTTATCAAATTCAACCTGTTTGGCGTGCAGACCGTCCGCAAAAAGGACGTTTTAGAGAGTTTTACCAATGTGATGCAGATGTAGTAGGTTCAACATCGTTATTTCAAGAAGTTGAGTTTGTTCAGCTTTATGATGCTGTTTTTACTGCTCTTGATTTAAAAGGAGTGACTATAAAAATCAACAATCGTAAAATTTTATCTGGTATTACAGAGGTTATTGGAGCTCAAGATAAACTTATTGATTTCACGGTAGCTTTAGATAAGCTCGACAAAATAGGTGAGGAGAAGGTGAAAGAAGAAATGCGTAGTAAAGGCATTTCAGAAGATGGTATTTCTAAACTTCAACCTTTATTTTCTTTAGAAGGTGATTTTGGTACTCAGGTAGAAAGGTTAAAATCTATTTTAAATACTTCTGAAGTTGGACTAAAAGGCATTGAAGAATTAGAGTTTATTGATGCTTCAATTTCTAAATTAGGATTAAAAACAGCTAACCTTCAATTAGATGTTACCTTAGCCAGAGGACTTAATTATTACACTGGTGCAATTTTTGAAGTGGCAGCACCAGATGGTGTTAAAATGGGTTCTATTGGAGGAGGTGGTCGTTATGATGATTTAACGAGCATCTTTGGGAAGCCAGATACCAGTGGTGTAGGGATTAGCTTTGGGTTAGATCGTATTTATTTGGTTTTAGAAGAACTTAACTTATTTCCAAAAACTATTGCAGATGCAACCAAAGTACTTTTTATCAATTTTGGAGATAAAGAAGCTATGGCTTGTTTACAAGCGGTAACCCAATTGAGACAAAATGGAGTAAAAGCAGAGTTATATCCTGATAATGCTAAAATGAAAAAGCAAATGACGCATGCCAATCGTCGTAATATACCTTATGTGGTTTTAGTTGGAGAGGAGGAGTTAAACTCTAATACGTACACTTTAAAAAATATGAAAACGGGTGAACAACAGAAATTAAAGTTTGAGGAACTATTATCTGTATTACAGTAAAAAAACAATCATATAAAATGAAAAAGCCCTGAGTAAATCAGGGCTTTTTTGTGGTTAAGATTTAAGATTTGGGGCAAAATTACTTTACTAAAACTTTCTTAGTCGATACTGAACCGCTTACAGTATATAACTTAATTACATAAGTTCCAGTGCTTAAATTCTTAACGTCATATTCAGAGTAACCGCTCTCTGAAATACTTTCAATTTTTTGGACAGATTGTCCGAGCATATTAAGTAGTTCTATAGATTTTACGTCTACTAGGTTAGGATTTATTAATACGATTTTCTCTTTGTCATTAGAGTATAATACATCTAGACTGGTGATGTTTTCGTCATCTATTCCAAGTGAACCAGCCATGATTTTAAACGTGATTTCAAAACGATCTAAATACTCGCCTGCATTTAGGAAGATTTCGTAATCGCTAACTCTTAAATCATGAAATAAGTTTAATTCCTTATCACGTAAATAAATATTTACGGCATCTGGTACATTTTCTAAGGCATTAATTGTAAATGTACTAATACCGTCTGCGCTTGTGTTTACGCCTAAAGGATAAACTGTGTTTAAGCTAGCATTATCATTAGCTTGGATGATGAATTTTTCGCTTCCAATCATCCAGAACATATCGTCAGTCTGGTCTTCATTAAGGTGTGCATCGTAGGCCCAATCAACACCTTCAGTTGCACTTTCATCAATAGTTAATAGAAGTTCTCTTTGTAAGTGTAAGGTATTGCTAGCTCTATAACCAATTCTAAACTTCATTCTGTCATCTACATCTTCATTATTGCTTTGAGTGTTTGAAGAATTAGTTGTCCTCATAAATACTGATGAACTACCGCCTTCTTTAGTAAATGCACGCTGATCGTTTTCAAAGTTTATTGGTCCAGCACTTATACCAGTTACAAAGAATCCTTGACTCACAGGTACATATCTTCCAGGTGTTTTAGTACCTACACCAACTTGTGCTACATCTGGATCTGGTGCTGGTGCCGGAACACCTCCTGAAAGGTTATAGATAGCATAACCACCTTGGTATTCTTGTAAGATGTGAGATCCACCTCCCCAATGCTCCCAGAACATAAGTGCTCCAGTAGTATTTGGATTATCTAAGATAAATTCATCAGCATCTAATGACGAAGCGTAAGGGTTACCAACTAAATAATCGTTACCACTGTTAATCGTTAAACTGATGTTACCATTATTTGGTTTTCCAAGGAAAACATAATTTTGATCTGTTAAGATTGAACCTGTACCAGGCCCTTTCATGGTAAAACCTTCTCCTGGTAAAATATTTCCAGTACGTCTTACGTGTTGCCATGCAGAATAGTCTCCGCTAGTTAAGTTAGCAAATTTCCATATCCAATAATCTGCAATTCTAATAGGGTTTGTTGCAGCACCATCATAGCCAGAACTAGAAAAGTTAACAGGATTGGTGTCATCATAAATTACATCTTGTACTGTATAACGATAATTATTAGTTGCAATATCTACACTGCCAACAGGTGCAGACCAATAGTTGTAAGTATAGGTGTCTGCAGTACCTTGTTGATCTTTTTCAAGCTCACCGTTAACAGCTACTAACAGATCACTATCTTCTGTTTGAATTAATTGAGACTCGCCTTCTAAATCGATTTTGCCTGTTAAGCTTAAGTAGTGTGATACTGTAAGACCGTTGCCAGTATTTGTAGCATTGTCGCCATTTAGAGTTAATTCATTAGCATCGACATAAAGTCCAAGTACATTTCTGTTTTCGTTGTTTCCAGCTGGTAATGAACTGTTATCCATAGTTACATTGTGAGAAGTTCTAACGATATTCCAGTCAATAGTGACAGAAGGGTTAACTATAGAAGCTGTACCAGGCATATATTGTATGTTGCCGTTTGTCCAGGTTGAGTTGGTATCCCAATCACCGTTTTGTGTTGATACATATGGTAATGGAGCAGTTTGTCTATCGACCGTATCAAGATTTCTTAATGCACCTTGATTTCCATTACCAGAGGCATCATCTGTATTAGTGTATGTGTATACAGACATAGGGTAGTAGCCTGCTAAATCACTCCATGGTACGGCATTGATATCGTGTTTTGTAATTGAAGTAGGTAATTGCGTACCCATTACTTGACCAGCATTGTCTTCAATTTCTTGGTTCATTACAAAGCGTAGTTGATCTTCAGTTAATGCTGTATTCCAAACACGTACTTCATCAATATTTCCTCTAAAGTGTTGTGTTATTGTTCCTTTACCAGCTGCTGCAATTAAGAATGAATTAGTAGTGGCTACTGGTGCAGTTTTTGCTTGGTTTCTATCAAGTACACCGTCAATATATATATAGATTTGAGAACCGTCATATATTACCGCTACATGGTGCCATTCATCATCTGGAATAGTTGTTGATCCAGTTAAATTTTGATCACTGCCATTTTTCCAGATTATTTGAATTCTATTATCATCTCTAATGCGTAAATCATAACCGCTAGTAAAAGAAGTATTTCTCTTAGATACTATAGATTTTACACCACTATCAGCAGCATCACGTTTTATCCAAGCAGAGATAGTAAACCCAGAAGGATCTAAATCTAAATTATCTTCGACATCTATATAATCCACAGCACCATCAAAGTATACTGAGCGCACAACTTCAACTTGTGGTGCATAGCCAAAAGTAATATATTTAGTACCATCAAAGTCATATTCTGTTTCTAAGTTACCACTACCATCAGAAGTCATAACTCTATAATCAGCTGTTGGATCAAAGACTCCTGTGCTAGATATAAACATATAATAGCTTCCGGGAGGTGATATATTTCTTATCGCATTTTGAGGTATTCTAACTTTTACTCTTGGGATATCTCCACCTGACTCAACTACTTTCCATACACGTTGCATAGCTGTAAAGTTTACATTAGTTGTTAATGAAGGAGTTATGCCAGCACTCATATTTACCGTAACTGTAGAGGCTGCAAGGTTAAGATCAGCACCATTATTTCCCCACATTAAGAATTCTTTATCATTAAATGTAGTTGCGTTAGTATTTTTATTTTCAGTATTAGTATCGTAAATATCAGTTAGTCCTATGGTTAATATACCTTGTGTTCTACCAGTACCATCAGAAGCATCGTTGACACTTCTAGATTGTTTTTGATTTAGTTCTGAAGAATCGTCACGGCCAATACCAGCAATATCATAGTTATATCCAGCATTTGCTGACTGATCCCAAATAACCGTACCATCGCTATCTACATAATCTTGTGATGTACCGTTAACACCAAGAGTAATACCATATTTAATAGCTAAGTAGGATTGGATTCTATTTCTTGCTTGTGTTAAGTCTCCGTCATTGTTTGTAACAGAGTAGGTAATAACCTCAGCAATTCTACCATCAAAACTACCATTCCAGTATTGACTTCTTCCTAACCAATACTTAGTATTGTTAACTGTTGAAAAATCAGCTGCATCATTAGTAGTGTCGCCAACTTGATTGGAGTTAAGGTATAATTCTACACCAGTATCTGTTGCATCATGCCTAATGTTTACTATACCTATTTGGTTATAATTATTGCTACCAGATGTATCAGCTCTACCGTAACCTGGTCCCCCAGAAGTACCTGAAGTTACTCCTAAACAATAAGCAAAATACTCGCCAGTAAATCTTGCACTATATCCTCCATAACCAAACCCTGTAACATCTTCTGTTTGTATGTTCGGTGTGGCAGGATCAGTACTTGTGAATGTATCTAGAGGAATCATTGACGTATTAATTGTAGGGTCGGGAATAATGACTACAAACATATCAGTACTGTTAAATCCACCTGTACCGGTCAGCTCATGTCTACTTCCATCATTTATTATATATGTTAAATCTCTATTCGCTGTTGTGTTATCATTTTCAAAATCTATAACTGGGTTAAAATTGAAATTACGAGTCGTATTGTTTCTGTAAAATGGACTTAAGCCATTTACCATAGAAGACGCATGATTCCCCTTACCATTATCATACCATTCAGAGACTAATGACCCATCAGAATTTTCATTAACACCATCTACCATATCAGCTTTTAGCCAAAGGTCTAAATTACTAGTTACACCACCTGGTGCCACGGTAGGAGTACAATAACTAGTACCAGTTATGGTAATGTTGTCAATATAAACTTGGTCATCATCGGCACTGGCATCACAGCGTATTCTAAAACGAGATGTGGTAGCCGCTGGAAATGAATAGTCCGAACTTTTTAACGTAACGATTCTACCATAAAATATCGCTGAAGAAGAGGTTTCAAAGTCAGCATTTTTTTGGACTATCTGACCACTTTCAAACGCTTGTACAGTAGTCCATGTAGCACCATTATCATCACTATATTCTATCATGAAGTCCTCAAAGGTGTTTTTGGTTGAGCCACTATATGTAGATTCCATACTATTTGGTGCAAAGAAGAATTTAAAATCTACTTTGTCGTAATTTGATAAATCGAATGCAGGAGAATCAAAAGATGATGCTGATCCTGTTGGGTCGTCATCTCTAACACGCAAGCTGTAACTACCTCCATAAGACCACGTAGCATTGTTCACTCTACTTGCATCAACACCACCAGATGTCCAACCATCTAATCCAGATTCAAAATTTGCTGTATGTAGTACTGTAGCTCCACATGGAGGAGGAATAATACCAGTTCCTTGTATACTAAAGTTATATGGGTTTTCATCCGAGTCGTCGTTAGCAATAGTTAAAGTAGCTGTTCTAAGACCAACTGCGCTAGGATTAAACGTAATGGTAAAACTTGTATTGCTTCCTGCGGTTATTGTATTTGAAGGGATTGTTGTAACAGAGAAGTCTGCTGCATTTGCACCAGAGATAGTTACGTATGGTGATGAACCTGTTAAATTTAAGGTGTTTACACCTCCTAAATTTTCTATAACAAATGAATTTGTATTTGTACCGCCAGCAATATCTATATTACCAAAGTCAGTGCCGTCTGCAACTTGCGGTGTGGTATCACCGTCGTTAATATCATTAGTGTTACCCGTAATATTTATTTCTTGTAAAGGAGAGCTAGCAACTATATTAACAGTGTAATCTTCTACTTCTCCATAGCTAAAAACCTCACATTGTGTAGGTATGCCATTATACTTCATAGATACCCTTAGCCTTGTATTTCCAGAGGTTGCAGTAACAGGAACTGTAAAGTTACTGGTAATTGGTGTTGCCGTTGTTGCCGATCTAGTGTACACTTGTTCTCCTGCATCGGAAAAGTCACCATCTTGGTTGTAATCTATCCAAATGGAATAGCCTTCAGCATATGTAGTTCCCGTCCATGTGGGTGTTATTGTAAATGTGTAATTAGTCGATAAGTCTAAATCTGTTGATATAGCCGTAAAGTTTGAGTACCCTGTGCTAGTCGTTCCAACGCCTGATGAATTATCTATTGTGTTAAGTTGAAACCTGCTAATGTATTCATCAGCTGTGCTATTTCCATTTGACGAACAATATTGCGCAAATGCAGAGGTTGATAACATTAAGGTCAATACAAGTAGTATACAACCTTTGAAGGTTAAAGTAAAAGTTTTCATAAGCGGTTAAATTTTAGTTTGGGACTAAATTTATGCTTCAAACATAGTATAAATATCTTTTAAATGCAAAAAAATTCGACGAAATGCATATTATGTAAGAAATTACAATCAAATAGTGTCAAGTTGTATTTTTTTGATTGCTTTTTTTAGCTAAAAAAAGCCGAAGAGGACATCTTCGGCTTTAGCTTTTATTTAGGATGTATTATCTAATAATCACTTTTTTGGAAATACTAGAGGCTTTATTAGAAATTTTCACCATATAAACACCTGAACTAAAGTTTGTTGTGCTCAATGTGTTAGTCGAGTTTCTATTGTTTAGTTTATCACTCAGTATTTGTCTTCCTTGCATATCAAATAATGTTACTTGTGTCTCAGAAGTCAGTATGCCTTTAATTACTATTTGATCATTATTATAATCACTATAGACTTGTATTGTTTCTAAATCAGACTCGTTGGTTGATAATGTTGTCATATCAAACCTTAAATAAAACCTACCTGTATCTGAAATGCTAGATGAAGGTGTAAAGGTATAATCTGATGTATTTAAGAGAGTGAATGTATTTGTAGCAACATCTTCAAGATATATATTAACACTAATATTTGAATCTGTTAGACTAATAGTTGCTTGTTCACCTTCACTAACATTTACGCCTAATGGAACAATAGTGTTGTTATTAGCATCATTAAAGTTTATGGCTTGTATGGCCATGTCTTTTCCATTGTTGTCATTGACTAGTTCAGAATAGATAGCAAAATCCGATGGCGCTCCGTCAAAATGACTTGCGTCATAGCCAACATCAAGACCTAAAGATGCATTGTTGGTAAAATATAAATCGGTGCTAAAGCTTTTGTCTGTTGAATTTAATACGATACTTCCAAATTCAGGTGCATTATCGTTTCTGCCAGCAATAAAGTCGTCAGAATTTCCTGAAGTCTGCATAGAAGGTGTAAAAGAAACGGTGCCACCACCATCTTTTGAAGATACAAAGAAACCTTGTCCTGGTGCAATTAATGTATTTGGGTTGGCAGCTGCGTAAGCAAAATTCCAAATTGTCCAATAACTTCCGTTAGAATTGTCTGCATCATAACCATAAATTGCGGCAGTTGAAGCGTCGAATTCAGTTATGTTGGCTGTTAAAAAGTCTTCCAGATTTATATAAGAAGGATAAGGATTTCCAATTAAATTCCATATTTCATAAGCCGAACCAGTTTTTGAAATAGGGACGTTTAAGTTTCCTGTAGTTGGAGATCCTGTAAAAGTAAATGTGCTATTATCGGTAGAAGCGGCTTTATAACCAATTCCCGCATCTAAAGTGCTTATTTCTGTATTAGAATAGGTTAGATAATCACTTGTGGTTTTGTCAAAAGGACCGAATAAATATAATGTTTCACCTGTGTTGGATACTATATTTGAATTATTTGAAATAAAATCCACAAAGCTTTCTCCACTAAAAGGAGGGGCAACCAAGTCATTTCTGTTTGCAACAGAATTAACATGACGATTATATTTTAAATTATCTGAAGCACTTCCTGATAAAAGAAGACTTGAAAACTCATTTGAATCTGAATTCATTACAAATTCGCCATTATTGCTAATATTACCGTTAACCGTTAGAGTATTTTCTTTACTTACATTGAATGTTGCACCAGATGCTACTGTAACATTATTTGCAGCAATATCAGAAGTAGTGTTATATGTGCCATCTAAAATGGTAACATTATCGGATCCTGTAAGATCAGAAGGTGGATTTGGGTACCAAGTAGTATTTGTATATAGCAAACCTTCATATAAAAACACATTATAATCTTCTACTTCTCCATCTTGAAACTCATCGCAAGGGTCATTTTGTACTGTGCTACCCGAATAATATTTCATTATTACTCGCATTCTTGTACTGCCTGAAGCTGCAGAAGAAGGAATATCAAAACTATCAGAAACAGGAGTAGTTTGATTAGCTCCATCTTCTAAAATTTTCTCAGATGCTTCAAAGGTTCCGTTTTTATTAAAGTCTATCCAAACTGAAATAGCTTCATTATAAGGAGTTCCTGTCCATGTTTTTAATACAGATATAGTATTTCCAGTACTGCCAATCTGTAGAGGTTCAAAAATATTAGATACTGTAAAATCACTATAACCGCTCCCAGGTGTGCCAGATGTATTATTATCAACACCGTTAACATTTACATTGCCAATATACTCATATTGTGTGCGAGTACCAGCAGCATCACAATAAGCAACATTTGTTGTAGTAAAGTTTTCTGAAGCAGAATAAGCGGAAGTAGAAGAAACACATCTGCTTCTTACTTGCACTTCATAATCTGTTGTTATACTTAAGCCTGTTATAGAGTAGCTTGCGCCAGTAATATCAGTAAATTCTGTCCAGCTTGGAGCTCCAGTTTCTCTATATCGTAAATCATAGGTTGCGGAAGGAATATTATCCCAAGTAATTTCTGCTGTTGAGGCAGTTACTGAACTTGCAGCCAAGTTTGTTGGTACAGTAGTTTCACAAGGAATCTGTAAGCTAATGATTTTAAAATCATCTATAAAGTACCCATCGTTTGTTGTTGTGTAGCTTTCATTTACATTTAAAGCATCAGTTCTGAATCTAAACCTTATTTTTACGTTATTAGAATTTAGCAGAGTAGAATAGCTGTCATCAACAACAAATTCTTCCATTACCCAGTTGTCCATTCTATCTCCATCATAAATATTTCCACTACTTCCAGATTGGAAAGATGAATAGCTAGAACTTTTATTGTCATGGTTAGTTGTTGTACTGGTAGCTTCTGGTTTTGTGTATTTACCACTTAAAGATACCCAGTTAGAGCCACCATCAGGCGAACCTAAAACCTCTACATAGTCATAGTTTCTTTCAATATCCCATTTAGAGTAAAACTGAATAAGAACTTCATTTGAATTTGAAAAATCGAAACTATTGGTTGTTGTTAATGTTTTTGTTGCATTAGTTGAATATGTTCCTGTGTTAATCGAAGTACTTCCTGAGTAAGCATCAGAAGAAGTTGTTGACCAACCACCGGATTGTGTCCAGCCAGTTAGACCATCTGAATCAGGAGAATTACTAAATAGTACTGTAGGTTGATAATATTTCACATAGTTAGCTTCATATATTACACCATCATCATTGGAAAACTTAACATTGTATTCGATTTTGTCATTTGCTGATATAGAAGGATCTAAGTCTATAAGTGCTGTTACTTCAGATTGATTTCTATATGAATTAGTAGTTGTGTTAATCTGAATTCCACTTGCAGTTACTGTTACTGGAGAAGCTGTTGTAATGTTTGCAGAGATCGGAGTTACAGTTACAGAAAAATCACTAGGAGTTTGCCCAATTCTTTCTATACCAAAGTTCAATTCAACATTAGAAGTAGTAGTTATATTACTTTGAGTTAAGTCGTGAAGTTTTGCATATTTACCACCATAATATGCTGTGCCCAATGATATACGCATGGATTGCTTAGCAATAGGCACAATACGTGATCTAGATGGCCAGAATCCATCGCTACTACTACCATGTTCTGGAGTCGTTGCGATAATAGATTGACCATAAGCATTTAGACCTGTTGAGCCATTATTGTCAGGGGAACCACCGACCATCCAGTCATCTGGTAACCCGTTTGATTCATAAAATATAGTGGCTCCATAAAGATATCTATTATACCTTGTCATTTCTTCGTGCCATCTGTAGTATTCGTCTTCTCTATCGGTATTTGCGTTAGGGTCACCACCATAAGGATGAGGTACAGAATTAGCATAAGAATGATTCCAAACAGCAGATTTAAAGTTTCTGTTGGTAATAAAATCTACCATAATTTGTGTTTCTGGCTCAGACTCTGGGCTTGGCCCTCTGTATGTTCCACTTGTTGATGTTCCTGAGGATCCAATACCGTTTAAGCCCCAATAATAATCAAAGTTTCTGTTTAAATCTACACCTCTACTTGGGTTTGTGGTGCTACCATAAGGTCTTAAGTTTTTTCGTTGCATACCACTACCACTAGGGTTGGTAACCTCATTATAGCGTAATCCGTCTGGGTTGACAACAGGTACAAAGTAAAGTTCGTTGTTATCTACTAATTCTTTAATAGCAGGATCTGTATTATAGTTTTCAAGTAGATACCACATAAAGTAGATGTTATTCATTAATGCGCTAACCTCTCTAGAATGTATCATAGAAGTGAATAGCATTTGAGGCTTTGTGCCTTCTGGAGTTGTGCTCTGATTTCCTGTAATACGAACGTACCAAATAGTACTAGGATTCCATCTTGTGCCACCAGTACCAGAATATGTAGATGGTCCATTATTTTGTGGGTTTGGAAAATTGTCGTTTGGATTTCCCCAAGTTTTTTGACCTGTAGAAGAGGCATTGGCTTTTTGAGATATAATGTTAAGACCGTTACTCTGAGAGTACGTATACATAGCATCTAATTGGTCTTCCATTTCGCTAAGTGTAAGACAGCCTCCCATACTTAATGAATTTACATCAGGAAAGTTTTGAGGCTCTACAAAGTCAATTTCACTACTACCATAGTATTGAATTATATTATCTTGAACGACACTAGATATTGATTTAGAAATAAAACTGTTACCATTATTCTTTTCGGGTGTTTTCTTAGTTCTTCTATGTGTGGTGTTCTGAGCTCTATTTGTATAAAAAGTAGAAACATCATCAATTATAGTTGTATACTGAATATTGTTTTCAACAAGAATATCAATGTCACTTTGAGATAATTCTAGAATTAGTTCGTTATGCTCGTGATGAGCTCCACAGCCCAAATCAATACCATTTGAAGCAATTGTATTGATAACCTGCTGGTTAGGATTTAAAATCTTGATTCTTGAATGATTCTCTTGCGAAAATGAAGTTTGCAATACTAAAATAAATACTGCGACCAAGTAGGTAATTTTTTTCATTAGTTTGGGGTTTAATGAATTTGTTTCGGTGGCTAATATATTATTTTATTCTAAAAACATCTACAAAACGCAAAAAAAATCGATGAAATACATTTTTTATGTAGGTAAGTATGTTGTAAAAAGTAGTTAAAAACAGCCTGTATGTTCTTTATGTATACTGCAAAACCTTTGTTTTTTCTAGAGAAATTTTAAAATTCATTTGATTTATTACTGTTTTATATGGTCATTAGAAGTGTAATGTCTTTAGGTTGTAAAAAATATAAAAGTCGTTTTAATACTTTTATTAGAACTTTTATAGATTAATCTTTCAGGATTACGATCTTTTTTTATCTTTATTGTCCCTTAAAAACTTATTATCGTTCAATCTTTTTACGATTCTTTTAATAGCAAAAAAATAAATAAAATAACATCTTGAAATTTCAAGAAGAAGGAAGCTATATCTATAAATTAAATTCAACCAAAATAAACCAATATTAAAATGAAGCTATTGCCAATCCATCAACAAATTAAAACTATAACTTATTGCCTGTTATTGGTCTTGCTAGCGTCTTGCAGCAGTTCACCAGAAAGCTTAAAAACAATACCAGAGAACACAAATGCAATTACTGTAATAGATGTTTTTTCACTTTACAAAAAAGGAAACCTTAAGGATTTAGAGGATCTCGAGTTTTTTAAAGCATTTCAAAAGGAAATACGAAATGAAGATAAAAAGGTAGCTAGATTTATAGATGATCTTAAAGAAGACCCAACAATGTCTGGTATAGACTTTACAAAAGATGTCTTTTTGTACTACATTGATGAGGCTTCGGACGAAAAGTTCTTTTGTGTGTCGCTAGACCTTAAAAGCGAAGAAAAGTTTGTTGAGTTTTTAGAAGATTTATTAGATAAAGGTGGTGTAGATTTTGATGTGGAGGAAGAAGACCTCTATAAATACATCATTGTAAAAAATGAAGTAGCTTTTGCTTGGGACAGTAAGAAAGCGATAATTCTAACTGCCGAAAATTGGTCTAGTAGAGAAAATCTAGATCTTGAGGTAGAAGCTTTATTTGAGCTAAAAGGAAACAAACAGATAAGTGCAAATAAAGAGTTTATGTCTTTTTACGGTAACAAAAAAGATATCAATTTTTGGATGTCTTCAAATTTATTTGAGTCTAACTACTATTTTAAAGACTTAGGAAAAGAATTAGATGTAGATTTAAAGGATAACTATATCTCTGCATATTTAGAATTTGAAGATGATCGTATTAGTCTTCAAGGTAAAATGTTTCCTAACGAAGAAGTGAGAGAAATGTTGAAAAAAGACAACATTTGGAACCATGATTTTAATACATCTATTTTAAATTATTTACCTAAGCAGAGTTTTGCAAGTGCCGCAATGTCTTTTGACACTTCAGAGTATTATAAACTAATGCAAGAAGAAGGAGATATAGATAAAGTTGAAAAAGAATTTGAAAAAGAAATGGGTTTTGAGTTAGAAGAGTTTTTTGAAAGCTTGAATGGCTCAGTAATGTTTAATCTTTCTAATATTGAAGAAACCACATACGAGTATGAAACCTACAAAATGGTCTATAATGAAAATAAGACTAGACTTTACAATGCTTTAAATAATGAGTATTATTACGAAGGTGGTTATGAATATAAGGACACTACAGAAACCAGAACAACCACACTACCAATAATGTCTTTGGTGTTTGATATGAACACAGACAAGTATTTAAAGAAAATCATAAACAAAATACCAGAAGATAAGATTGAAGATAAAGACGATTATTACGAAGTAAAATTAGATAGATCATATTCTGGGTATTTTGCTTTTAATGATGATGTATGTTTGTTTACTAACGATAAAGCGAGCATAAAAGCCTTTAAAGATGGTGGTTTAGGATCTAACAGTTTGTCTAGTTCTTCAAAAGCATCAGATTTTTCAAAAGGAGGATATTATGGATACTTAAACCTAAATTATGATGAATATCCCAAAGAGATAAAGAAGTTATTAAAGGATAAGCAGAGTGATAAAGAAGAAGAAATGTTTAATATCTGGACGGATTTTGCAAGAGGTGTTGAGGTGAAAATGGTAGATAATTTTACCATGGAATTTAATCTTGAAACCAAAGACAATAACAAAAACAGTTTGCAGCTACTACTAGAGCTTATAGATGAAAGTTTTGAAAGCTATTCTTCACTGTAAGTCTTATGCAAATACGTTTAAGCAATTTAAAACCAACTTATATGTCAGAAGCAGAATTATCTGGTTCTGACATATATTTACAAAAGGAAGTGGTTTTTCAAAAAGGTCAGAGGTATTTACTCAAAGCCAACTCTGGCCATGGCAAATCTTCAGTCTTAAACTTTATCTATGGCAGCAATTTTAACTACACAGGAGAGGTTTCATACAGCATTGAGGAAACTTCTATATTTAACCTTCGCAAAACAGAAATAAGCTACGTTTTTCAAGACTTTAAGTTGTTTCCAAGTTTAACGCTTTTTGAGAATATTCAGTTAAAAAATAAGTTAACACACTATAAATCTACCGAGCAAATAGATGCATTAATTGAAAAAATGCAATTAACCCATAGACGCGATAGTCTGGTTGGTACGCTATCTCTAGGTCAGCGCCAAAGAGCTGCTGTAATCAGAGCGTTGTGTCAACCTTTTAGTTTTTTATTGCTCGATGAGCCTTTCAGCCATTTAGACAATTCTAATATTAAAATTATTGTAGAAATTTTAAACAAAGAATTAGAGGAAAGGCAAGCAGCGGTAATTATTACAGCATTAGACAATTTACCTTTTTTTGAATTTGATAAAACCATAAACCTTTAGTATGCTTATTAAACTTCAAAAGAAGACACTGGTCAAAATTCAATTAATAGGGTATATCATAACCTTGTTTATAGGTGTTTTTATTGTACTAACAACACTGCAATTGTATCAAGATGTAAAACCATTACTATCTGAGCAAACAGACGTGTTTAGTGATAAATCTGCAGTAATAAGTAAAGAGGTCTCTGTGTTTAAGAGTGTAAATAAAGATCGAATTTACTTTTCTTCAGAAGAGATAGAAGAATTAAAATCTCAACCTTTTATAAAAGATGTTTCTATTTTTAATAATGCGGATTTTAGGATAAAAGCGTACTCTAATCAGTCAGAAAACATTCCGTTATTTCAAACAGATTTGTTTTTTGAGAGTATTCCAGATGATTATATAGATGTAAAAACGGAAGATTGGGTTTGGGCAGAAAATGATGAGGTTGTACCTATAATAATTCCAGAGAATTACCTAAAACTATACAATTTTGGTTTTGCCGAAAGTCAAGGGTTACCTGTGTTATCTAAAAATACCATCTCGCAAATTACCTTTAATTTAAAAGTGTCCGGCAACTTTAGTAGTGAGGTTTTTAAGAGTAGGATAGTAGGGTTTTCTAATAAGATAAATTCTATTTTAGTGCCAGAAACGTTTTTAGAATATGCTAACACTAAATTTGGACGTTCTAATAAATCTAGGATTAGTAGACTGTTGGTAACATTTAATAATCCTACCGACGAAAGAATTCTAGAGTTTTTTAATGAAAACAATTATTCCATCAACAAAGATAAATTAGAGTTTAGCAAACTTTCTTTTTTCTTCAATTCTGCTTTGGTATTTGTAATTGCTATTGCGATGATTATCCTTGTGCTTTCTATCGCTTTTATTTTATTAAGCTTTAATTTAATAATACAGAAAAACAAAGCTATGATATCAAACCTTGGAGCTATTGGATATGCCCATAAATCAATAGCAAAATTTTACCAAGTCGTTATATCTGGAGCAACTTTGATAGCTATTATTCCTGCAATTATTTTAAGTATTTATGTGCGTAACTTATACTTAGACCGATTAGAGACCTTATTTGAATTTTCAGAAGGAAGTAGTTTCATAACCGCTTTGGGTATTGCTACTCTTGTAGTACTCTGTGTGCTTTACAGCATTATTATTTTAAATAAAGTTAAGGCAATTGTTTTGCCAAAACGATAGTTAGTGACATTAGAATAAGCTTTAAGATTACCACACTATATATAATTAAATTTGACTATTTAGTGCTGATTAATTTATACTTCAATAGGTAACAAGATTTTAAAATCTATTTATTAATACTTTCAAAACAGTATCTATATTATTAAACAAATCATTCTCTTTTTGATTAATAATTATATCTGGTTGAAGTGCGGTATTTGCCTTGTCTGATAACCTAAATAATCTTTTAGAATAGGTAATTACCAATTTTGAACTAGGTAGAGTAAAGCTATCCATATCTTGATAACCTGTAGGATTAGATCCAGTAGGTTGGCCAACTAGTTTTGCGTTTAATAATTGTTTGAAAAGTGCTGCATTACTTGTACCTGCCGAAAACGTTTTATTGCTTGTTAATACAAATACACCATTTTTCCAATCTATAGAATCAGCAAGGTTTAATGCATAGGCCAAAACAACACCAACATATAAATCGCCACCACCATTATTGCGCATATCAATAACTGTTTGTTCTAGTTGGTTTTTAGAAATGTAGCTTACCAATTTTCCTCCAAAAACTTGCATTTCTTCAAAGGTTGGATAGCTTTCAAAATTAATATATAAAGCTTTGGTGTTTTTTATGGGTGTAAACCATAAATAGTTAAAACTAGAATCGTTAGGCTTTATTATTTCTGGGATACCAACCGTTAAATGAACAAAATCTGTTGTTTTGATTAATGAATCTGTATCTATGGCAATAAGCGTTGCATTAATTTTTTGATTATTTGTATCTAGGAATGTAAATACTGCCTGGTGTTCTTTTTTAGTAATATGAAGTGCATAGAGTAATTCGCTAATATTCATATATTCACCAGTTCTTACAATTTGTGAGTGTTCGTTTTCTACAAACTGTGCGGCTTCAGAAACTTTTGTCGAAAGTTCTTCAATAGGAACATCATCAATAGCCACCAATGATAATTTTAACAAGTTACTGTGCTCGTTACTTACTTTTACTACACGCCATTTATCATCAATAAATTTTACTTCAAAAGGAAAACGATGTATTGGCATATTTCTTAAGGAAACCGAGGTATGTCCATCATTCACACGCCTTGTTAAGTGCATGAGTTTAAGAATAATTTCAAAATCGTTTAATGTTTCAACATTTTTATAGATTGTATTCCACTCATTTTCAAACTCATCTTTTGTTACAGTATTGTATAAATCAATGTGTTTTTGCTCTAATGATTTTTTATAAATCTCAAGATCTTCTTTCCATTTGATTTTGTTTGGTGTTTGTGCAAATAAACCATTACTTGATAACAACACAGCAGCTAAAAAATTAATTGCAACTTTTAAAAATGAGTTCATAATTCTATTTGTTTTCTATTATTTTAAGTATGTCATAAACTAAAATCATTGCACTTTTAGAAGCCTCTAACTGATTTAACGTACCACAAATGTATGTGTCTAGTTGTGGACAATACCATAAAAATGAGGCAGTAGCACCAGAATGACCAATAAATTGTATGTCTGATTCTGTATCGGTTAACTCATCAATAGAAACTTTTCTTATTCCGAAGCCATATTCCATACCCTTAGTTTCATACACCCAATTTTGCATGGCTAATCGCGTTTCTTTCTTTATAATTTCATCATTGTTAAAAGCTTTTAAAAAAGTAATTAAATCATGAGCAGTTGAGACTAAACCGCCTCCTCCCCAATCTGCACTTAAGCTTTTGAGTGATGATAATTCGTATTGGCTAGCATAAAATTTATCTATTGGGAGTTCATTATCTATTGGTGATGATTTTAAGTTGACATATGAATCATTCATTTTTAAAGGTTGAAAAATATGTTGCGTAAAGAACTCATCTAAAGTAATTCCACTTACGTTTTCAATAATCAATGCTAAAAGTACATACTCAGTATCTGTATAATGATAGCCAGTGCCAGGAACAAAATGAGGTGTCATTTTTTCTTTGGTAAATTGTATCATTTCTTCGGCAGACCATGATTTATTAGTGTCCATCAATATTTGATTAATGATATTTGGACTTTCATCTTTAGTTTGATCTGTAAAATAATCTGGCAAACCAGAAGTATGCTGCAATAAATGGGCAATGGTTAAATCTTTTGAATAGTCTTTTTTACCTAAAACATGAAGATTGTTCATAATACTATCAGGTAAATATTGAGCGATGTTATCTTCAAACTTTAGTTTGTTTTCTTCCTTTAAAATACCGATTGCTACTGCGGTAAACATTTTAGTAATACTTGCTGTATAAAAAGGTTGATGCTCTACATCTATAAGATTACCTGCTGTCTTATTTTTATGAAGTGATATGTCTAAATTCTTAGATTTAGAATAAACCTTCAATATTGCATTATTTATGTTTTTAGCACTTGAGTATTGATTGAAAATAGAATCAATCTCTTTAACAATCTCTTCTTGTGCCAAACAAACTTGCAAGGTGAATAGGAAAAATATGAGCTGTATTAAATGTTTCATTTTTTGATTTCTTTAGAATGAATAGCCTATTGAAAACTCACCATAAAATGGATCTACAAAGTCATAATCATCTCTAAAATCTCTAACCATATCATTAACCTCATTTGTATTTGGGTTGCTGCTCCAATCTTCATTTGAGAAGCCGTAACCAAGAGCAAAAGTTAAGGTAAAACCACTCTTCCAAGCCCATTTTTTACCTGCATTAATACCATAACTTACATCTGGCATTGTAAAGTCAAAACTCGTGTCGTTAATCTTGCCTTTTCCATCAAATTGTCGGTATCTGCCATAAGCACCTACAAAATACGAATTCATTTGTTTATTAAAATGATAACGGTAATTCAATATAAATGAATATCCGCTAGATTCTATACGAGCGTCTGTGTAGGTTTTAGGAATAGCTTCATAATCAAAACGTGCCACAAAGCCATGTTTTTGATTATGTAAGTACTCATAGTTTACAGAGTAAATTCCAAAAGCTACTGCAGCTGGGCACATACTGATTGAGTGTTTAAACTCTGTTTGTGAGTTATTTGAATCTTCGGTTTCTTGTGCAAAAGTAATTACAGATAAGGACATTACTATAGCTGTAATAATAATTTTAAAAGTAGTTTTCATTATTTGTTCGTTTTGATTTATAATTTGATAATGCAAAGATGTATCATAAATGAAGGCTTATCGTCCTGAATTATGATTTCAAACCTTTTTATTTGTAATACTCAAATACTGGTTCATCTCACTATAAGTGAGTGTTTTAAGGGTTGCGTTTTGCATTTTGGTAGAAGTCTCTAAAGATGTTTTATGGTCTACACCTTTGAGCCTAAGATGTGTTTTTAATAAGGTAATGAGAGATTGGAATTTAGATATCGTATTTTCATTTCCTTTCTATTGAGTAATTGAAAGTTTTTTAGCTTCTTCTATGTAGAAATCTTTTAAATGATGGTTTCCATAGCTCTCTGCTATATTATCTTCGGCCATTAAAGTTAGAAAAAACTCTATGGGTCCATAGGTTTTGACGCTTGTGAAAGTTCTTAAAATCCAAATTGAAAACCGTCTAAGCCAATCTGGGAAATGTGTGATTTTTACAGGTTTGTTTAAAGCTTCAAGAGCGAGTTTGCTAATATCATTAAGGCTTAAAATATCTGGGCCACCTATTGTTTGTTCTTTATTTTTATCGTCTAAATTATTTACAATAGCTCTTGCTAAATCTTCACCATGGATAGGGTTGAATTTTTGATTGCCAGATCCAAACAAATAGACACGACCAGATTTTGCCATTTGCAAAAAATCTTTCATATCTGAGAAAAAACCATTAGGTCTTACTATCGTGTAGTTTAATCCCGAAGATTTTAAAGCATCTACAAACTTTTCTTTGGCTTCAAATATTTTTAAATTACGGTGTTTATCTCCATTAATTGCAGAAACGTAAACAAAATGCTTTACACCAGCTTTTTTAGCTTCCTCAAGTAAATTCATATTGGCTTTATAGTCTACATCCAAATAGGTTAACCCATCTTTTTGCCTTGTAATACCAATCGTTGATATTACTGTGTCGATCCCTTTGCATATGTCTCTTAAGGTTTCGGGTTTTGTAACTTCGGCTTGTTTTATTTCTAAATAGTCTTCGTTATCATTTTTTATTCTACTTGGTTGACGAGCAATGGCTAAAACTTGATTGTGATTTTCAATTAAAATCTTTAATAAATAACCGCCTAAATAACCTGTGGCTCCTGCTAACAATACGTTGGTATGTTTCATTATTTAAAAATTTTAATTAAACTCGTTTGTTAATAATTGCTCTATAATAGTATTACGTTGTAACCCTGTATTATCCTGCTTGTTGCTTAAAATTACAATTGTTGCGTCGTATTCTGGAATAAAACCAATCATGCTCCAATAGCCATTAATATCACCACCATGCCAATACATTGTGGTATTGCCTTCTTGAGTAGTGAACCAGCCTAAACCAAAATCAAGATATCCATTTGGTACATCTTGGGCAAATATTTCGGTTTTTTCGGTTTCGGTAAACCAATTTGTTTTTACAGCGTTAATCCAAGTTTCCATATCATTTGGGCTACTGCTGAAGTCTCCTGCACCAAATGCAATAGTCATAGGGTAGGTGCTATTTGAGTTGCCGTTTAAATAACCTTGAGCATGAGTATTAATGTTAATCATATCAGTACCTTTATAAGAATTAGTCATGTCTAGCGGATTAAAAATTTTCTGCTGTATGTACTGATGGTATGGTAGTTCTGATAATTCTTGCACTAATAAAGCTGCAATAAGATAGTTTGAGTTACTATACTGCTTATTAGTACCTGGTGTAAAATTGAGTCCGTTTTCTGCAATTAAATCTGTTATAACATTATAAATATCTGCTTCATCTAATGTTTGCCCTTCTTCGAAAGCTTGTTCTACTACAAGCTGATAATCTGGGATACCTGATTGATGTGACAATAATTGGGCAATGGTTATTTGATTTCCGTTTGGAAATTCGATGTCAAATTCATCTAAAGTTTGATTAAAACTATTGATTAGACCATCGCGTTTTAATTGCACAATAGCTGCCGCAGTCAAAGTTTTGGTAACAGAACCTATGCGATAAGCAAGGTTGAAATCTTGAGGTAATTCAGTACTTTCATTTGCCAATCCGAAGCCCTGTCTTACTAAATCATTTCCGTTTTTAGTTACAATGGCATAGCCTTGAAAATTAATTTCATTCAATAAGCTTTCTACGGTTGTATAGTTGTTTGTTTGAGTGTTGTCATCATCCTTGGAACAAGATGTGAAAAATATTAGGATAGCTACTAAAAATGTTGGTAATAATTTGTGTAAAGTTGTCATAACTGTTCGTGTATTGATTATTAATTTGAATGCAAAGATTCATTAGATTGACAAAGCAATCGTTCTAAATTATAATCTGAAACGAACTAATAATGATTTACAATGTATTGGCTTTTAACCAAGCTTTAGGTGTTGTGTCTTCTATTTTTTTAAAATAGGTATTGAATACACTTTTAGAATTAAAGCCACTATCAAAAGCCAATCCGAGAATAGTGAGGTGCGAATTCTTAGGGTCTACGGCTATGGTTTTAAAGTGATTTAGACGATAAGAGTTAACAAAATCATTGAAATTGATATTAAAAGCTTGATTGATCAAATACGATATTTTATTTGTATTCAATCCTAAAACATCTGCAACAAATTTTAAACTTAATTGCGGATTTAAAAAAGGTTCTTCTTCTTTAAAATAGGTGAGCAACTCTTCTTTTAAAACTTCTATTTGATTTTTATCTAAAATGTTTGAAGTTGATTTGTCTTCTTCTTTAGTTGTTTTAACATCTTCAATAAGCAGATTAGACTGATGTAGATCTGTAAATCCTATTGTGTTGTGTAAAGGTTGTAAAAAAGGCTCTTGCCTAAAGTTTATAATTTGACCACGTCTTTGGTTAATCATTTCTTTTAACTTAGAAAAACCAAGCTCTTTGTGGTTAGAATTACTTAGAATAAATACATCATAAGGAACGATTAAAGTTTCTTGGTTATCAAGCTCTGACCATTTTTTTATGATTTCATCAGGAACTTTAACATGCTTTTCATTAATAATTTTGAATAATAGATTTTTTTCTTCTATCAATGATGTATTGTGTATAAATTCTTCGAATTGCTGTTTTTTGTTTAACCATATTAAACAAAAACATTTTAAATGATGTGCTAGTTCTAATTCTGGATTAAGTGTTAATGCATAGTTTATATTTTCTAAGGCCTTGTTAAATTGTCGTTGATAGTAATATATGTGAGCTATTGTGTAATGATTATTAGCAGAAAGAGGATCAACTTCTAGCAATTTCTTGGCATATAATAAGGCTTCATCAAAAAAACCAAGAGCAATGAACAATTCTGCCATGGCTTCTAAGCCATCAATATGATTTGGATTAATATCTAAGACTTTATTAATATGGATGTATGCATTTTTAAAATCCCATTCCTCCCAGAAAAATTTACCTACAAAAGATAAAGGATACTCTGGCAAAGAGGTGTCTATTTCTTTTGCTATTAAAAGATTACTAATAGCTAAGTTCATAGCTTCTTGATATGGCATGTAGCCCCACATTGCCAGTAAGCCATAACATTGTAGATTGGCATAGTAGGCCTTAGCATATTGCTTATCAAGAGCAATTGCTTGATTATAAAATGAAATTGCTTGGTTTATACTTTCTGGTGTCCATTTTAATTGTAATGAGCGTCCTTTTAAAAATAATTGATAGGCATCAATATTGTCTGTTGGCTGTTTTATCAAGTGGTCTTGCACTTCAAAATGTCCAAAATTATTTCTAACTTCATCTGCAATTGCCAAACTTATTTCATCTTCTAAGTCGAAAATATTTATCAGTTCTCTGTCGTACTTTTTAGACCAATAGTGAATCCCTTCTTTAACATCTATTAACTGGGCTGTTATTCTAACTTTTTCTTGAGACTTTTTTATACTGCCTTCAAGAATTGTATTAACGCTCAATCGTTTACCAATTTCTCTAATATCAATATCTTTTCCTTTAAAGGCAAATGAAGAGGTTCTTGCAATAACTTTTAGCCCCTTTATTTTGGTTAGGGCATTTATGATTTCTTCGGTGATACCATCACAGAAAAATTCGTTGTCAATGTCGTTACTAATATTAACAAAGGGGAGAACAGCTATGGATTTTGAATTGGTTTTCAATTAGGGTGTTACAATGAAATGATTTACGTCTCGAAATTAAATAATTTGGTAAAACGTAAAAATAAATAGAGCTAAGTTTTTTTGAATTTTAAAAAAAGAACATTTACTGATTGGACTGCTTTCTTAATACTGTTAATTAGTTGTGGAAGTTGTTTTTATGTTAATCTAGATCTATGTATTAATTTTTGGCATTATTTTATAAGCTTTTCAAATACATCACAAATTATCGTTTTAGAGTAAAATGTCCTTTAAAAATCCTGCCATCAATTAAAGTGGCTACAAACCAATAATCATCAGTAGGAAGAGGTTTTCCCTCATATTGCCCATTCCATTGAGGATTATTGTCATCTAAGATAGTTATGATTTTTCCATAACGATTAAAGATTTCGACACGAGCTGTCATTGGGAATTGAGAAGAGAAACCTTTAATCTGCCAATTATCATTAATATTATCGCCATTTGGTGTGAAAAATCGAGGAAATCCTAGCACAGAAACCTCCATAGAAGTAATACCGCAATCTGCTTTTGCATCTCTGACATAAACTGTATGTATACCTGCTGTAACGTTTTCAAAAACATTTGAGGTTTGATATGTGGCATTTTCTTCATCTAGGGCATAAACATAGTCTCCCTCACCAGAAACTAAGACAGTGATAGTGTTGTTGTCAGAAATATCATTAATGCTAATCGTTTCAAAAGTTGCAGTGCTAGACGGCAATACCCTAATAGTGCGTCTGTTGGTACAGTCAGCAGGTCGAGTAACCAATACTTCATAGTCTCCGATGGTGTTAACTTCAATGTTGATGGTGGTTTCACCTGTAGACCAATTATAGGCATAATTATTTGGGATATCGTCTATAATTCCTCCACTCAAAGTAATGGTTTCAGGAAACGTATTCAAACAGTAGTATACTTCTTCAAATTGAGTGACATTGGGTAAATCTTTTACTGTTAAATGGACTTCATTTATAGCGTAACAGACATCATCAATATCAACTCTGGCATATATTGTCTGATAATAAGGAACATCATTAAAATAGGGCTCTGTAATTTCATTCGTTTTCAATAGAGCTTCGTTATAAGTAATGTAATATCCTAGCTCAGCATTAACGGGCGCATTTTCAAATATTTGGCTATCGGCTTCATTTAAGTCGAAAAAAGCAAAGCCATCTACTATAAAATCATCACAGACTTCAAGGTTTGCGGAAATACTATCAGATGAATTTACTTGCAGAGTTACTTGAGAACTGTTAAAACACCCAGAAAAGACATCTAACACTCTGGAATAAACAATTTGATGATTCTCGGAATTGACATAATTGCTAGCATTAAGTGGTATGGTAAGTGCTTCATCTTCAAAAAATGAAATCTCCCATATAGGTATAACTTGGCCAGCTTCATTTCTTACAATATCGTCTGTGTAAGTATTGAGATTAAAACTTGAAATACCATCCTCTATTTCATCATCACATTGAATAATTGTAATATCATTAGCAATAGGAGTAGTAAAAGCATTGACCGTAATAGGAATTCTATTTCCACCATTACACCCATTGAACACGGGTAAAATGTAATAGGTGGTGTTCATATCAATATAATCCTCATAAGAAAAACCTGTATTAATAACTTCATTTGAGTTAACGCTATCATACCATAATACCTCATCAACATTGGTTGTTAGATTTATGAAAACAGATCCTTCATCACAAACGTTATTAAAAGTAATTTCTGTCTTTGGCATAATGATAACAGAACTATCTGAAACATTAATCTGAGGTTCACCTTCCATACCGCCAAACTCTACGATATAGCCTTGCGGATGATAGGGGCTTTCTGGATCTGTAGATCCTGTATTGGCCAAATCATTCCATGAGCCCAATATCCCTATGTTAGGGTCTGTAATATGTGCATAATGCTCTTCAAATAAATTATTCGGTTCACCTGTATTCCAAAAAGCAAACATACCATCGGGAGCACTACCACTAACAGAGCCATTCCAGAATATTTGTCCGTTTTCTGGACCAGATTTCCATCTCCATACTCCTTCAACGGCTTGATCAGAACCACCTATCCAGCCTGTTCCTAATGCTTGTTCTCCAGTTATTTGTACTTCTTCGGGAGTTGTAATGGTTGCCAAATACCCTTGTAATCCAAAAAACTCTTGGGCTTCAGCTGCTTCCAAGGCTTCATGCCAAGTAATGCCTACGTCTTGAACATAGAGATAATAATGCCCTGTGGCAGGAAGATAATTGGCCTCACCAAGATTAACAGAGAAAAACTTGTCCTGTGTAAAGTTGTTTTCAGAAGTCTGAAACCTGATATCTCTAATTGCATTTTCAAAATCTTCAGAACTAGCAGGTCCAATAAGCGTGAGTAATCCTGTTTCAATAGACCAAGAGGTGCTAATATTTGGATGTGTACCAGTAAGAAGAAGTTCATCTAATCCTAAAGAATAACCAGTGACTATTTGGACGTAAACATAGTCTAAACTATTGTCACCTCCTGATATGTTGATATCTGTAACAATTGGCATTGGAGCCTCTCCACAATACAACTGATTTCCTGACACCTCTACTTGTGGTGGACTCTGGCCACTACATAATAAAACAGTAGAGAAGTAAAGTACAAAAGTTATGTATATATACATCCTTAGCATAGCATAGTAAATTTACTGATTTTTAAGCAAGTAAACATTATCAGCTTTACGTAATGTAATCAAAAAAATAAATTTGAGATATTTAAGAATATTGAGTCTTAAGCGGTAATTTGATTTAAGCCTGCAGATAATATTTATTATAAGGTATATTTTGTTGGAGAGGCTTATTTCGAGTGGATTAGTATGTTGTTGAAGCAGCCGTAATTGTGATATATATCATTAGCTAATGGCCTAAATTGCTATTGACATCATGGATTTTTGGTGTCGTAAAAATCCTCCTGTGCTTTAAATTGTATTCGTTTATAAACTCTAAGTAATTAAATCATAAATACTATACATAAAAAAACGGTTTAGCGTGAACTAAACCGTTGATTTTGTGTAATTTAAAAATTTGTAGCGAGGACGAGATTTGAACTCGTGACCTCTGGGTTATGAATTAAATCAAGCAAATTTAACAACCTGATAATCAATAACTTATAATTGAAAAAACTTTTAAATTGTGTTCAAAATCATGTTCAGTTTTTGTTCACTAATTATTATAGTTATGAAGATATTATATTTTAGGAAAATTGCAAAACATAAATGTTTTAATTGTAGGTAATAATGATATTTAAGAATATCCTATTAGCACGTATTACTAGTTGTATTGCCGATATATTCGTTGTAATAGTTTTTTAATCTTACACTAAGTGTATATATTTGATTAGTAGATAATTATTTCCCTTAATCTGTCGTTTGCATTTTCCTATGAATAAAATTTGTAGGCTTGTTTCGTTATCTTTTTTTCATTCTTTATGTTTTTAGCTTCCCTTTTAAAGGCTTTGCTCAAGAACCACTTTATGTAGATGGTTCTGAGGTAGGTAATGGTATTGGTTTCAATCGTTTAGGGGAATCTTTTGTGATAACACCTGCTCACGTTGTTGATGGTACGACTAAGTCAATCCTAATTACTGATGAAATGAAATCAATATCAAAAGCCAAATTAGTAGAGTCATACAGTAACGACATAGCAATTCTACGTGTTCAAAATAAAGATAATTCCTATTTACCGTTAAAATTAGACGAGAAATTTGAAAGTGGAATTTCTAATGCTAGTGCTGGTTTTGTGGCTTATATAGATCCTCTAGGGATTATTAATTATATCCATGTTAGTATAACTTCTAAGGATGCTAGTAGTTTTACTATAACGCCAAAAATTGAGTCTCAAACTTTTAAAAAGGGTATGAGCGGTAGTCCTTTTTATATAATGTACGATGATACTAAAGTATTAGCGGGTTTATTGATGTCAATAGAAGAAAACCTTTCTGAAGCGCTTGTTTTTCAGTTTGATGATATAATTGCTAGTGTGTCTTCATTTACTACCATTAAGAGTGTAAGAAAACAGAGAGTAGGTATATTTTGGAACACAAATAATGATGAATGTTTAGCAATTTTGAATCAAGTTACAACAGCAATAAAGGGTTTGGATGATTACCTAATTATAGATCGTGTTCCTGCACGTAAATATTTAGATAGTAATTATGAACTTATTAGAAATGGTTCTCAAATTAGTAATATACCAAAAAAATTGAGTGATAAATTGGATCTAGTACTGTTTGGAAATATTGAAATTACCCAAACAACCAATTCTAAAAAAATGCCAATAGTTAACTTGGATTTTGAAGGAGCACTATATAAATCCCAAGATTTTAGTTTAGAAGATTCAATTTCAATTTCTTCAAAGGGACTTGGTTACAACCTTGATTCGGCGAAGAAACAAGCCATAAAAGAATTAATAAAAAAAATAAAAAGACAACTACATGAAAAATAATTTACTCTTCATACTCTTGGCATCCCTCTTTTTTACAAGTTGTTTATTTGCTCAAGATTTTGATTCTAAGTTAGAAGGTTTGGCAGAAGATATTGCGACAAAAATTGGTGAAAAATCAAAGAAGAAGATTGCTGTTTGGGGTTTTTTTGAAGCTAGCGGTAACCAAACAGCTTTAGGTAATTATATAACTGAAGACTTTTCGGTTTACATAACAAATCATGGTGAAAATTTTGAAATAATAGATCGCAACCACTTAGACTTATTGCTAAAAGAGCACCAACTAAATGCTGAAGGTTTTATTGATAGTGATACGGCAAAAGAAATTGGAAAAATTACCGCTGCAGATGCTATTATTACTGGTACATATTCGATAGTAGGCACAGATAAAGTAAAGGTTAGAGTAAAGGTGTTAGATACTGAAAGTGCTTTACAATTCGCTGCTAATATGGGTTTACTTCCTTTAAATGATGGCTTAAAGGAAATTGCAGGTACTAAATACGGAAATGATGGTACTACAACATCAAATTCACCAAATAATCCTATTGATTGTGAGAGCGAAAAAGGGACTTTGTGTTTTAATAATACTACCAACGAAAAGATGATTATTCTGATAGAGTACTATAAACACTCTAAATCTACTGGTATGAATAGCTTGAATAATTCCAATTTAATTATTGATGCAGGTGAAACAAAATGTTTTTATGAACTTTATGACAGGCAAACTAAATATTACATAGCAACCTTTGAGTCGTTCACAAAAGACTTTAAGGCTGCAGATAAATATTTAAAGCATGATTATTACACCCAATTTTTAAAGGACAAAGGTGAAATAATGGTAGAGGCGTGTAAAGAAAAAACTTTTGTAATTAAATAATGAAGAATCTCTCTCTGATTTGCTGTTTTTTTAGCTTTCTTTTACTTGCAGGGCAAACATCTCCCAAGGAATCTGCTTTAGATGATAATTGGGAACAGTGGCAGGACAAAGTTCCAGTAAGTGGTCATATTCGTGTTGGCTTTATGCTTGATCAGAACGAGACAACATTCAATCCTTCAGAATTTTATGTGCTTATACCAGACACTAACGAAGAAAACCTTTGTGTTGAATTAAGTTCTAAGGATGGTAGATATTCAGCAAATATTAACTATGATATTTCTGAATTAAAACAAGGTATGCAGTTGTTTACATTACCAACAAAATATAAATCAGAACTTAGTAACTATCGCTATGATGAAGTTGTTATTTTATCGTCTCTTAACAAGGATTGTGACGAGGACGAATCTAAAACATATTTGCTGAGTGGTTGGTTAAATACAGAAAGACCTCAAAGTATTTCTGTCTACTTAAATTTGTCAGTTCCTACTTCTCTAGTAGCTGTAAAAGAAGATGGTACAGAAGTTAGATATAAATGTGAAACTTTAGATTTTCCAAAAGTAGCCTTTAGTAAAAGGTGTCAGATACCAGTAAAAGAAACAGAAAACATTGAGAACTTAGTTGTTCAAGCACGTGTTGGTCGTGGTTCTCGTACACACAATATGGAATATGAAATGCCTGTTAAACTAATCAAGTTTTGAGTAAAAAAAAGAAGAGAAAAAATAGTCGTTTAAAAAAAGTGCTATTAACAATATTAATACTCCTTCCGATTACTTTAATATTGTTGTTAAGTATTCCGATAGCCACAACTTTCAATGTATCAGTACAAACTGAGTTGATAACAGTGGAAATTACAGATGCATTAAATTCAAAGATACCTCTCCAAAACGCAATTATATATAATCGAGAAGGAGATAGCATTGGTCTGTTTGACGGCGATTTTAAGTCTTCAGTTGGTGCAGAGGTTAACATAGAGCGTATAGCTAATGGCCCGCTTTCTATACAGATTGAAGGAAAAAACAATGAAAGTGCGGGTTCTTTCTATTCAAAATTTACTGATTTTAAAACAGGTGATGCACAAAATTTTATTGAATTTGTCGTAACTGATATTGGGGAAAAAGCAGATAGCGGCATTACACAAGTTATACCAATTAATGGAAAGGTAGACCTAGGCAGAAATATACTATTCGAAAGTTTTAGTAATTCTTCGGCAATACTTAGGCATGGAGAAGTTGTTGTTATTGGTAAATCTCTACTAACTAATACTTATTATAAATCAACAACATATCAGCTTAATACAGGGGATGAATTTAGGATAATTAATCCCGTTAGTAAAAGCTATGGTTTTGTCATTATAAATGAAAATCCTGGAATGTCTGCGGCATATAAAGTTATTGGTGATGAAGGTAGAATTTTAACTCCTGGCCCTAGAGACGATTCATCTGGGTATCCTGTCAAATTATCTTTATTAAGTAAACTTGAAAATGACATTTTCTTTAAAGCATTATCTATTTTTATCGCCTTGCTCATCACTGTAGCGACTATTTATCCCTTTTTTTCCATGTATTATTAATTGGTAAAATTTCATTTTTTAAAATCTATAATTAATCATTAAAAAGTATTTAGTTTTTAAATTTGAGGAATGAAACAGCCTAACCAATCATTCCTCTTTTTTTTGTTCTTCTGTGGAACTTTTTGCTTTGCACAAAAAAGTCAGGATAGTTTGTCCTATTACAGTACAATTGCACTGCATCCAAAAGAATCGATAGATTTGATAAATGCTTCAAAATATTTCAACAGACGATTAGAAACTTCAACAAGCACTAAAGATTTTCATACCCAATTAAACAGTCTCTATTACATTTCGAGTATCAATTACAAAATTGGATCTTATGGTGAAGCTGAAAAAGCTGCTGTAGGAGCTATTAAAATTTTAGATGAAAATCCAGAGATTAATAACGAGGTAGCCTACAGAAGAAGTTTTTATAACTTATTAGGAGTTGTATATGCCGATCAACATAATTATTCAAAATCGGTAGAGCTTTATGAGCGCGTGCTAGAAGTTGCGAGTAATACCAGAGACAGTGCTATAGTTTATAATAATATTGCTAATGTTTATAAACGGAATGATTTAATTGAAGCATCTCACAAAGCCTCAATGAAGGCGTTTCAATTAACACCAAAATTAAAAGATACCTTAACCGTTGCTTTAGTTTTAAATAATCTAGGATATATAAAGACCCAAATGCAAGACTATAATTTGGGTCGATCATTAATACTTAAAGCATTAAATCTTAGAAATCAAGCACAAGATTCAACAGCCCAGTACAGCAGTTATTCAAACCTTGCAAAATACTATATGGCGACTGATAGTATGGATAAAGCAAAGTTTTATGCAAATAAGGCATTAGACTTTGCTAATCGGCTTAATTCTTCTTCCTACAAACAAAATGCTTTAGGTTTATTGGTGGAGCTAAGTCCAGATCATTATGCCAAAGCCTATAAAGTTTTAAATGATAGTCTAATATCGGAAGACAAAGCAAGGTCAAACAAATTTGCCTTAATGCGTTATGATTATTCCGAATTTGAAAGAAAAGCTTTAGAAAGTGAATTAATGCACCAACGCCAACAATCTCGTACTATAATTGTTTCATTAGTGGCTATAGGTATAACCATAATTTCAGTTTTAGGATTCTTAATTACGAGAGCAAGACACAGAAGAGAGAAATTGCAGCAACTTGTAGAAACTGAGTCTAGGATATCTAAACAGGTACATGATGAGGTGGCAAATAATGTCTTTCAGGTTATGACAAAATTTGAAAGTGAAACCTACGAGCATAGTGTTTTGGCAGATGAACTACATCAGTTATATCATAAAGCCAGAGATATTTCTAATCAGCATAGTTTAGTAGATACTAAGAATTCGTTTTTAGATAATCTAGAAAGCTTATTTGAAAGTTATGAGTCTGACGATACAAATATTGTTGTAAAGGGACTAACAGATGTAAAATGGAGTAACTATTCAGACATAAAAAAGAATACAATTTATAAAGTATTACAAGAGCTATTGATTAATATGAAGAAGCATAGTAAAGCATCTTTAGTATTGATACTGTTCGAAAATGATGAGAAAAAATTAAGAATAAATTACTCAGATAATGGTGAAGGGGCTAACCTTATAAAGCATACAGGATTACATAATACGGAAAACCGTATTCAATCTATTGGAGGGACTATTACTTTTGATACACAACCAGAAAAAGGGTTTAAAGTAAAAATTGTGATATGATGAAGTTTAAGAGAGTTCTTATTAATGATGACCACGATGCTATTGTAGAGAGTGTAGCACAGGTTTTAAGTGTGAATGGAGTAGAGGTAATTGACAAAACACAGTATTGTGATGAAGCATACTTACAGCTTAAAAAAGCAGAATTAGATGGTGAACCTTATGAGCTTTTAATAACAGATTTATCTTTTAAGAGTGATCATAGAACTGTAGAACTTGTCTCTGGTGAAGATTTAATAGAAAAGATACGTGCAGAGAATTCTGAGATTCCAATCATTGTATATTCTATGAAAGATCAGCTTCAAAAAGTAAGAGGTTTAGTAAAGAAACAAGGTATTAATGGCTATGTGTGCAAAGATCGTAATGGTTCCAAAGAATTGAACGAAGCTATCAAAGCGGTTTTAACTGGGAGTTTGTTTTTGTCACCACAAGTGAGTAAGGCACTACAGCCAAAATCTAAAATGGAAATAGACGATTTTGACATTCAATTGATCAATTTGCTTTCAAAAGGATTAACGCAAGAAGATATAAGTGATGATTTAAAGTCTAAAAGTATTTCACCAAACAGTCTAAGTACAATTGAAAAACGGCTCAACAAATTAAAGATTCAATTTAGAGCCAATAATACCATACATTTAGTAGCTATTACAAAAGATTTGGGACTAATTTAGTCATCTTACGGTTAACCGTAAATCAGTGTATAACCTCTCTCATATCTTTGAAAGGATTTTAATTAGTATTGTTGTTAATATTAATTCTTACGGGAATAAAAGGCGTGTAAATTTTACACGTCTTTTTTTTTGTGTTTTATGGTGACATTATGGTTTGCCGTAAAGAACTGAATTAATTAAGGTATAAGTTCGCAACCGATGGTCGGAATAAGCCGAATTAGACCAAAAATAGAAGTAGGTTTTGTTATTAATTTAAATTTTATGAAAAAAATTACAATTGTATTGTTCTTAGTGGGTATTTTATTTACTAGTTGTGCTGCACATTACGGAATGCCGAGACAATTTAACCAAAACACAACAGAAGTTGTTCTAACAGAAAAGAACTTTAAAGTTGTTAAGACTGTTAAGGGTGAGGCAGAGGCAACATATATTTTTGGTATTGGTGGTTTGGCTAAAAACGGATTAATAGCGGAAGCAAAATCAAAAATGTTGGCAAAATCTGATATTGAAGGTAGTTCACGAACAGTAATTAATGAACTAGTTGAAGTTAAAAAGAGTGGATTTTTATTTGTAAATAAGTATAAAGTTATAGTGTCGGCTCAAATCATTGAGTTTTTATAGATATTGAGTTTTTAAAGAAGCTATTAGCTAAAAAGGATGTTCAGATTTTCAATGAGCATCCTTTTTTATGTTTTACGGAAAACCGTAAATAGTCTCATATCAAACTTTATATCTTGTAAGCATATTGGGAATTAGGAGTTAATCAATTTAAACTTTTATAGAATTTGAGAATAGCACATTTTTCTTACCTTTAAAGTCCCTTAATTAATAGCGACTCACAACGAGCCGCTTTATTTGTTTAAACTAATATCAATCAATGTCCGAAAACCAACAACAATTACACCAAACACTCTGGAACATCGCCAACGACCTACGTGGTAATATGGATGCAGACGATTTTAGAGACTATATACTAGGCTTTATTTTTTACAAATACCTAAGCCGTAAAATGACGCTGCACGCTAACAAAGCATTAGCACCAGATGGCTTAACTTATGACCAAGTAATGGGGCATGAGCAAGAAGAAGCGCTTATAGATGCCTTGCGTACCGATGCGTTAGACGCTTTAGGTTATTTTTTAAAACCAACCGAACTGTTTAGCGAGTTGGCAAAACGTGGTAATTCTGGTGGTGTCAATAAGTTTATACTAGAAGATTTACAAAAAGTACTCACTAGCATAGAGCAAAGTACTATGGGTAGCGAGAGCGAAGACGATTTTGGTAACCTCTTTGAAGATTTAGACCTTACCAGTAGCAAACTAGGTAAGACCGAAGAAGCCAAAAACGAACTTATCGTAAAAATACTAAACCGTTTAGAAGCCATTAACTTTGATGTAGACAATGCCGAAAGCGACATTCTAGGTGATGCCTACGAGTATCTAATTGGGCAATTTGCTAGTGGCGCAGGTAAAAAGGCTGGCGAGTTTTATACACCACAACAAGTGTCTAAAATACTAGCGCAGTTAGTCACTACAGACAAAGACCGACTTAAAAGCGTGTACGACCCAACCTGTGGATCTGGTTCCTTACTACTACGTGTAGCAAAAGAAGTGAACGAAGTTGGTGCCTTTTACGGGCAAGAAAGCAATCCAACCACGTACAACTTGGCACGCATGAACATGATTATGCACGACGTGCATTACAAACGGTTTGACATTTATAATGAAGATACGCTAGTAAACCCATCGCCAGTACACAGCGAGCTTAAGTTTGAAGCTATAGTGGCAAATCCACCGTTTTCTGCAAAATGGAATCCAGATGCTATTATAAGCGACGAGCGTTTTTCACCATACGGAAAAATGGCACCCAAAAGTAAAGCCGATTTTGCTTTTGTACAGCACATGATTTACCAGTTAGATACTAACGGAACTATGGCATGCGTATTACCACACGGTGTTTTGTTTCGTGGTGCTGCCGAAGGTCATATACGCAAGTACCTTATTGCAGATACCAACCAGCTAGATGCCGTAATAGGTTTACCAGCAAATATTTTTTACGGTACCAGTATACCAACTTGTATTTTGGTACTTAAAAAAGACCGTAATACCAGCGCACGCAGTAACAACATCCTGTTTATAGATGCTAGTAACCATTTTGAAAAAGTAAAAACCCAGAATGTACTACTACCAGAACATATAGACAAAATCGTAAACACATACAGAACTTATTGTCATCCTGAACTTGTTTCAGGATCTCATGATACGCATCCAGCAACCATAGACAAATACAGCTATGTAGCCAGTCTAGACGAGGTAAAAGAAAACGACTACAACCTAAACATACCACGCTATGTAGACACTTTTGAAGAGGAAGAGCCTGTAGACCTACTAGCCGTATCACAGCAATTACAACAGCTAGAAAATGAGACAGAAGGAACCGATGAAGTAATAGCAGGCTTTTGTAAAGAATTAGGAATCAACACACCGTTTTAATGGCTGCTCAAAATAACAATACTAACGTCATGGAGAGTCACGAAACCATCGCTTCAAAAGCACCTAAAAAACTGGTGCCAAAATTACGCTTTAAGGAATTTGAAGTGGAATGGAAGAAAATTGCGATTCAACAACTTACACCTTCAAATGAGAAATATGGAATTGTTGATGGCCCATTTGGCTCTAATCTAAAAACAATACATTATAGAAATGAGGGTATTCCAATTATTACAAGTGGATATGTAACTGATGGTTATTTTAAAGCTGACGAATATCTCTTTGTTACACAAGAGAAATTTAATAAAGAGAAAAGAAGTGCTGTAAATCCAGGTGATATTGTAATGGCCAAAATAGGAGCAAGATGTGGTTCTAGTGCAATACTTCCGTTATATCATGAAAGAGGAATTCTCTCAGGAAATGCCTTAAAAATTACTGTAGATGAAAGCAGGTTTTCAAGAAATTTAATTTGGCAAATTCTATATAAATTATATAAAACTAAAAAGTTAGAATTATTAAAAACGGTAGGAGCTCAACCTGCAATTTCAATAGCAAACCTTAAAAAGTTTAAAATTTCAGTTCCAACCCTTCCCGAACAACAAAAAATCGCAGGGTTTTTAAGTAGTGTAGATGCCAAACTACAGCAACTCACCCAAAAAAAGGAGCTACTGGAGCAGTACAAAAAAGGCGTTATGCAACAACTGTTTAACCAACAACTACGCTTTAAACAAGACGATGGTAGTGATTACCCAGATTGGGAATATCCACATGCAAACGTTTTATTCAAAAGTATTTCAGATAAAAATCATAATGGTGATTTACCAATTTTAGCTATTTCTCAAGAGTTTGGTGCTATTCCAAGAGATTTAATTAATTATAAGATATCGGTTGAAGAAAAAAGTGTTGATGGTTATAAAGTTATTCAAAAAGGTGATTTTATAATTAGCTTGAGGTCTTTTCAAGGTGGTATTGAATATTCTAATTATAAAGGAATTTGTAGTCCTGCATATAATATATTAAGACCTACATCAGATGATGTCGTTCATGGTTTTTACAAAAGATATTTAAAAACGGAATATTATATAAAACAGTTACAAAGAAAACTTGAAGGAATTAGAGATGGAAAAATGATTAGTTACAAATATTTTTCAGAAATAAAATTGCCTTTTCCTTCAAAACAAGAACAACAAAAAATAGCCAATTATTTAAGCGCTATAGATAGTAAAATAGAAACCGTTACCCAACAAATAGAAGCTACACAACAGTTTAAAAAAGGCTTGTTGCAACAAATGTTTGTATAAAATTATAACGTAATGGATATTAAAGAAAAAATAGAAAAACTTAAAAATGATATTGAAGGTTATAAGAATACTATTTGGGCTTACAAATTTGAGTATCATGATTTAGAAGACTCACATAGAAAGGAAGTTATTGAAGCTTTTGAAAAGAAGATTGAACTGGCAAAGGCAAAGATTAAATCTATTGAGTTAAACAATGTATTTGAAGAAGAATAAAAAAGAAATCAATTATCATTACCCTGAAATATTTCAACAACCATGAACAGGCATTTAAATGTTTTTCGACCTTATAGTTTAGACCAATCCAAAGAACATATTGAAGACAATTTAAGTAGAGCTTTAGTGTTGTGTTTAAAACATGATACTTTATTGTTTCATGAGTTTTTGCAAACAATTATGTTAAACAGCCATATAAATGGCAAGTCAGATTATAATTACCTATTTACTAATTTAAGCGAGAAAGATGCTGTTAATATAGATATACAAATAGACGTTACAACCTTAAACGAAAATAGTTATAGACGTATTTATGCTATTGCTGTTACTTCAGAGGTATTGGAGATGACAAATTTTAATAACTATTTATATTCTGCAACTAAAGACTATAGGCCAATAACTGATATCTTAATCACAATTAACGACATAGCTTTTGTTTTTGAAGTAAAGCGTTGGGGTGAAGATTGTAGACAGCAATTATATAATCAGGTGTATCAATTAACAGCTAAAAGTAACCCAACGACATCAATCAAAAATCAAAGTATTGATCCTATTGATAATGTTATTCCTTTTAGCTTTGATTGGAAGCAGATAATGACATTAATAGTAACTACAAATAACTTTAATACTTTACATTCTAAACCGAATTTGTTTATAAGTGATTTTATTCATTTAGTGCAGTCTTATAATATTAATTGGTTGCCAATAACCCCTTTTGCAAGTATACCACATACTGTAGATATGGATGGTAAAAGGCATCAACGATTAGCTGCTGCGATTAATAATCTACCGGATGAGCTTACAGCATTAGATTCTAATGCTAGAATGGGATTAGAAGTAGATTTTGGTTGGGCAAAAGAGATTTTGCCTTGGTTTGAAAGAGATGCAAAGAATAACTTAAGTCTTAATTTTTATATATGGCCAGGTAATACTAAAGGACAAGGGTGGAAGACATTTTATAGTAAAAAGCTAGATAGACTTCATGACCATAAAAGTGTTATAATTAATAATAAGGAGTTTAATCTTATTATAGAAAACGAAATTAAGTTTTCTCATTTTAATAGGTACGTATGTGAGTTAGATTTTAAAGATGACGATCTATTAAAAGAAATAGTGACAACAAAGAATTTTGAGAAATATGCAGGTAAGCATAATCGGGAAGATTGGAATGAATTAGAAGTATTTTTTGATGATTACTTTAAGCCTGAATATAATTGGAGAGAGTATTGTAAATGGGAACAAAACTTTATAAATACCAATAGAGGATACTTAACCTTATCTATTGGATATCAGATAAAGACTGTAATACCTTATCACTATTTACAGAGTATAGATAGTTCAGAGGGCGATTTGAAAAATCTCACAGATATTTTTCTACAGATTTACAATTTTTATAAAAATCTCTTGTGAAGTTTATACAATGATAAATTAATCTGAAATTATATAAAAGTAAAGTAGTATTAACGTATTCTTTTTTAAGGCATTTAGCAGGATATTTTTGTGTAATTACAACTAACAAACTATGTACAGAATAAACAGAGAACAAAATAATATCACAAAACTAGAAGAACGTAAATTTAGTGAGCTTCAATTTAGAGAACGAGAAAACTTACAAGAATGGATTGCTAAAAATCCAGAAATTCTTGGTGAAGACTTATTAATCATCCAAAAAGAGTTTGATGGCTTTAATGATACGCAAGAACGTTTAGATCTTCTTGCTTTAGATAAAAATGGAGACATCGTTGTTATAGAAAATAAATTAGACGATACAGGTAGACATGTTGTTTGGCAAGCTTTAAAATACGTGTCGTATTGTTCTACATTGTCAACATCTCAAATTATTAAGATATACCAAGAGTATTTAGATGCTCAAAGTTTAAATGAAGAAGCTAAAGATAACATCTTAGAGTTTTTAGATATAGATGAAGATGGTTTATTGCTTAACCGTAACGACCAACGCATCATTTTTGTAGCTAATAACTATCGTAAAGAAGTTACTTCTACAGTATTATGGCTACTACAACACAGTGTAAATATTCAATGTTTTAGAGCAATTCCTTTTGGTAAAGGCGAAGAGTTGTTTTTGCAAATAGAACAAATAATTCCGTTACCAGAAACCAAAGAGTTTATGATAGATGCTATGGAAAAAGAACTTGAAGAGAAATCTAAAAGTAAAAAAGTAGCTGAAACAGAAACAAGGTTGGTAGAGTTTTGGAATAAACTAAAAGCAGAACTTAAAGTTCGTAAAATGGACTTACTAGACAATGTTACAGCCAAGCCATATTTTAATATTAGCACTTTACGTGGTCGTGGTTCGTTTGGTTTTTGTATTGGTAGAAAAGGGTATAGAGTAGAACTTTATATTGGGCAAGATGAGACTAAGGCTTTAATAGACGCTATGTTTCAATATAAAGATGAGATTGATGAAAAATTTACGTTAGGTGAAATTATTTGGGAACGATTAGAAGGTAAAAAAGCTTCAAGAATTAAATTCGAAAAGTCGGCATTAGAGATAACAGGAGATATTGATGGTTGGCGTAATCAAAAAGATGAAGCTTTTATAGATTGGTATTGCCAATCTATGAAGTTGTTTTACGATATCTTATTACCATATTGGATAAAAGTTAATAATGAAGTAGAATGATTTTTAAAAGAGTGGATTTTTTTTAACCGGTTAACCATTTAAAGTGCATTAGCTCTAAAATGTTTTATAATGTGTTAAAAATGAGGTAGTTTCATTGCAAATCCTAACCAATTATGCTATATACTTTTTTTTGTTTTGTATTAGAAGTCGATATTACATTTATTGATAAAGTTAAAAATTTTTTTCAGGATTATTTTCCCAATCATCCTAAGTTGGCAGCTGTTGGTACTATACTGGTCATAATTGCTGTAGTTTTATATGTTGTTCTTAAAGAGCTTCCTGCGTTATCTGACGGATTAAAACTGGTTAAGGAATTCTTGTTTGGTAAAAGAAAGGATGAGGTAATAATTAAGGGTAAAACGCCTTTGATTGATTTAGAAAGTATAATTCCCATCACCAATCCAGAAAACGACTATGTGCGCGAAGAGAACAATAGCGACATAGATGCATTGGCTGTTCTTATAAGCAATAAGGATGTTACATCAGCAAAAGAAAAGAAAAAACGCCAAATTATAGTGGTTGCAGGACCGCCTGGTATTGGTAAGACTAGGTTGGTACAAGAGGTATGTCGTAAAAATTTGCGAGAAGAGTTTAAAGTGCAAATCTATATTGATTTTGAAGCTGTAAATAGCCCAACAACAAGAAGTAAGTTTAGCGAAGAAAAAATCTATGAAAGTGCTTTAACCCAAGTAAAAAGTGCATTAGGTGGAGGTGGTGTTGATTCTAATGATTTTAGAGCTATAGCAAAAGATTTTCAAAAACCTACTATTTTTTTTATAGATAATTATGAGCAGATTTTAGACAACGAAGTTCTGCATCAGAGAATATGGAATCATATAATTATACCAATTGCAGAATCAAATGATTTAATAAAAATAATTATTACATCTCGAGAGAAGATTAATAGCACCAGATTATTTCAAGTGAGTCGTCTTACCAACGCAAAAAAAGAAGATGTGGATACTATGGATGTTAACCAATTGGTTACAAGGCATACCGCTCTAAAGTTGTTTTGTAAAATTCACAATCAAATTTTAGAACAAGAAAATCGATTAAAAGAGGATAAGTATGATTTTACTAAAGAAGAATTTAAAATAATGATTGATTTGTGTGATAAAGTCTCTTGTCTTCCTCTAGGTATTCATTTAATGGCAAGTAGAAGTACAGACATACCATTAGCTGAAATACTCGACAAACTAAATTTTTATATACAACAACCTGTTCCTAAATCATTTAAAGAATATGGGAATCGTCATCTGGATTTATATAGTGCATTTAAGTGGAGTTTTGATGCACTTACGGATGAAGAAAAGAGTTTTTATAAACATTTAACCTACTTTCAGAATGGTTTTTATAAAAACCATCTTCCAGTTTGGCCTCAGTTTAAGTCAAAAGCTGAGACCGATATGGTTGTAGCTAAACTTTACCAAAAAAGTTTTTTACGCAAACAGCAGATAGAATTGGTATCTAAGAGAGACCGAATGGAATACGATCGGTATGAAGCCTATGTTCTATTCAAGGAATTGTTGCAATTAGAGGTTTCAAATTTTGAAGAAAAATTAGACCAAGATTATTTGAATGAAATTCATCTAAAGAGTAACAAGTTTCTTACGGATATGACCAATAATGTGTTTGGTAAAGGTGAAATATTGAATCTTGGGTATATAAAGAAAGCCCTTCGTTTAGAATATGAAAATATAGTTTATAATATAGATAATTGTAGTAAAAGTAACAAGTCGTTGGCTGTTGATACATTAGTGAAATTAGAAAGCCTATTGAATGAAATAGGCCCTTATCTTAAATTGGAGTCCCTTTTTGACGCTCTCATAGAAAAGATTGATAATGGTGAGCAAAGGGCTCAACTACTAATGGGTAGGGCACGTGTATATAAAAGTAGTGATCATAGAGAATTGGGGAAGGAGCCTATACGAGAGGCTATAAAAATTATGGAGTCACAAAATGAAATTAATGAAATTCTTGGTCAGGCATATAGGATTGGAGCATATTTAGGAAATGAGCTAGCTGACGATGAGTTAAGAGAATCTGTTTTTGAAAAAGTAAATTCGTTAAGTGAATCAGATCAACTTAAAATAGGCCAATTGAATTTAGCTTTTATTTTATCAGACAAGGCTAAAGCACTTGAGAAATTGGGAAAAATAGGGGATGCCATTACACAGCTTGAGCAGGTACTTAAACTTATGGAAGGATATGATATTCAACAAGCTAAGATATACAATACTCTTGGTATGCTCTATTGGCGCTATGGTTATCCAGATGAATCCATTAATTGCTATCACCACGCCATAGAAAAATATAATGGTATTGGTGAGGATCGATGGATTTTAGGATTTAATACTAATTTAGGTTTAGTGTATTGTGATAAGGGTGATTTAGATTTCAGTCACGAGATTACAGACACAGCTTATAAAACCCTAAAACATCAAGGACCTAGAGGTTGGTTGCAGATTAATTTACTTAACTCTGGACGTATTTTGGCACGTCGATTCCCAAAGAGTGAAACCTATTTTTCTGAATCTAAAACTAAACTTCTTGAGAGTTTTGAAAATTTAAAGACATTAAAATATTGGGAATCTTATATTTTAAACGCTCTGGAACTTGCAGAACTTTATTATAAATATGATAAATTAAAAGAAGCATTAGACTATACCGAAATCGCTATGAAAAAGGCAAATGAAGAGGGTTATACAAAGTGGATGCGTTATTTTAGATCTTTATGTTTGGCAGGGCTGATTGAGTACCATTACAACGAAGACAGTCAAAAGTCTTTAAAACTATTAAAAGAAGCAGAGGCCTTATTGAAAGAGGATAAAAACAATAAATGGGAGACTTACGAAATAACATCTTTAAGATATAGTCAACTTAAAAAACTGCATATTTAGACCTATGGAAGACACTATTTTTTTATATCCTTGGACACCTTTAGTCAAAGCAAAGAAAAGTTTTAATTTATTCGGTTATGGGAGTTTAATTAATCAATACTCATCAAAAGAAGCAATTAGTAATTCAGTAGCATTAGAACCCGTAATGGGTTATGGAGTTAAACGAATACTTAATTATGATCCTGATGAAAATGTGAGGAGTAGAGCTATCTATCAAGACCCAGATAGAGGTAATGAATATTTTGGTGTTTTTAACTTAGATTATACAGGTGACTATAAGAATAAGGTTAATGGTGTAATGCGAAAAGTAGAGGTAGAAGACTTTGATAATTTGGTAAAACGAGAAGTTGGTTATTCATTGGTAAAAATACAGTGTCAAGATTTTAATAATAGCAAAGCACCTTTAGTGGAAGCTTATACACTTGTAGCACCACTAAACTTTAATGGCAGGCAATTGGTTAATAATGAGCTGCTACCCAACGTTCCTTACTATAAAGTTTGTAGAGATGGTGCCAAACATGTTTCAGAGCAGTTTTTAGAGGTTTGGCTAGATACCTCTTTTTTAGGAAATGGGAAAAATGTAAGAGACTGGGAAAAGGAAGAAGGCTTAATATTTTAATTCTTTATGAGTAAACAATCTGAAGCTAGATTAGAACAAAACCTCATTAAACAACTTATTGGTTTAGGTTATGAGTCTGTAAAAATAACAGATAGTAATGCGTTGTTAGCTAACTTAAAACAGCAGTTACAACGTTTTAATAATCTAGTAATTAGTGATAAAGAGTTTGAAACCGTTTTAAATCACTTAGCAAAAGGTAATGTGTTTGACAAAGCCAAAACTTTACGTGGCAGGTTTCAGTTTACTAACGATGCTGGTGAGCCTACTTATATTCAGTTTTTTAATAGCGAAGATTGGTCTAAAAATCTATTTCAAGTCACTCACCAAATCACCCAAGATGGTGTATATAAAAACCGTTACGATGTTACGCTTTTAGTAAACGGTTTACCGCTGGTACAAATAGAGTTAAAACGTCGTGGTTTAGAAATTAAAGAAGCGTTTAATCAAATTAACCGCTATCAAAAACACACGTTTTGGGGTAATAATGGGTTGTTTCAATACGTGCAATTGTTTGTAATTAGTAATGGTGTAAATACTAAATATTTAGCCAATAACGAGTTGCAATCGGTAAAACAAACCTTCTTTTGGAGCGATGTAAATAACAAAAACATTACAGAGCTTACAGATTTTGCTGCTTCGTTTTTAAATCCCGATCATTTAGGGAAAATGATTGCTAAGTACATAGTACGTAACGAAACCCATAAAATACTTATGGTGTTGCGTCCGTATCAATTCTTTGCTGTAGAACAATTGGTAGATCAAGTAAAAACAAGTATTGATAACGGTTATGTATGGCACACAACAGGTAGTGGTAAAACCTTAACCTCGTTTAAAGCTAGTCAGATTTTAATGGATTTACCACAGGTAGATAAAGTGTTGTTTGTGGTAGATCGTAAAGATCTAGACTACCAAACCATGAAAGAGTTTAACAGCTTTAAAAAGGATAGTGTAGATGTTACAAATAATACCAGTAGTCTAGTAAAACAACTTACAGACGATTCTAAATTGGTATTAACCACCATACAAAAGTTAAACAACGCTATATCAAAAACACATTACGAAAACCAATTATCTACATTAAAAAATCAACGTATTGTAATCATTTTTGATGAGTGTCACCGTAGTCAATTTGGTAAAACGCACGAGCTTATTACCAACTATTTTACAAACAGTCAGTTATTTGGGTTTACAGGAACACCAATTTTTGCAGATAACGCTGCAAAAAATGATTTAGGTAAACGCACCACAAAAGACTTATTTGGCAAATGCTTACACAAATATGTGATAACAGATGCTATTAAAGATGGTAACGTACTAAAGTTTGGTATAGAATACATTGGTAAATACAAGCAAAAAAGCAACACGTTTATCGATATTGAAGTAGAAGATATTGATAAGGCAGAAGTGTTTCAAGATGAAAAACGCTTAGAAAAAATAGCCGATTACATCATTAACTATCATAGTTCTAAAACCTTTAGTAAAGCGTATTCGGCATTATTTGCAGTAAGCAGTATAGACGTTTTGATGAAATACTACGACATGTTTAAACGCAAAAAAGAAGCAGGAGAACATAATTTGCGCATAGCAACTATATTTTCTTATGGTGCGAATGAAGACAGTAAAACTGCACAAGATTATTTACCAGATACAGAAGACGACTATGACGCTGCTGCAGAACCAAGTGCAGTTTATGGTAAACATACTAGAGAAAAGTTAGACGAATACATTGCTGATTATAACAGTATGTATAATACTAGTTTTTCTACCAAAGACAGTAAACAGTTCGAGAACTATTTTAAAGATATTAGTAAGCGTTTAAAGGAACGAGAGAAAATCACTTTTAAAGACAAAGATAGATTAGATATTGTTATTGTGGTAAATATGATGTTGACTGGTTTTGATGCTAAAAAGGTGAATACGCTTTATGTCGATAAAAATTTAAGGTATCATGGGTTGATACAAGCTTTTTCTAGAACCAACCGAATTCTAGGTGAACAAAAATCGCAAGGAAATATTATTTGCTTCAGGAATTTAAAAGGGGCAACAGATGAAGCCATCACGTTGTTTTCTAATAAAGAAGCCAAAGAAGAGATTATTTTACCACCTTATGAGTCTATTGCTTCAAAATTTGATGAAGCCTTAAAAAATCTACTTCAAATTACACCAACTTATCAAAGTGTTGACGATTTACGTGATGAAAATCAAGAATTAGAATTTGTTACAGCATTTAGACGCTTGTTACGTGCTAAAAACGTGTTAGAGTCGTATGTAGATTTTGATTGGGATGATTTGGGTATTGATGAGCAAACTTTTGAGGATTATAAAAGTAAATACTTAGACTTATATGATAAAGTAAAAACCGACAAGCAAAAACATAAAACGTCTATTCTTGATGACATTGATTTTGAGTTAGAGTTAATACATCGTGATGAAATCAATGTCGCTTATATTTTACAACTATTAGCTAAACTAAAAGAATCAAAACCATCAGAAGCAAAAGCACAGAAAAAAGCAATTATCGACTTGTTAGGAGGTGAAGTAGAGTTACGAAGTAAACGAGAACTTATAGAGAAGTTTATTGAAGAAAACCTACCGCATATTGAAAATCCTGATGATATACCAGACGAGTTTGAAAAGTTCTGGCAACAAGAAAAGGTTTTGGCATTATCAAAACTTTGTGAAGAGGAAGGATTAGATCAACTACAATTTAACGCATTAATAGATAGTTATGTATACAGCGGTCAAGAACCTATACGAGATGAGGTTTTTAAATGTTTGGATAGCAGACCAAGCATTTTAAAAGCAAGAGAGATAGGTGAGCGTATTATCTTAAAAATGAAAGAGTTTGTTCAGGTGTTTTTAGAAGGGATGACAGGGTAATCTTCCTTATAATAAGGTGTTGAAAATATTATTGATAAGAATTCAAATTAACAACGGGTATAAAAGAACTATGTCAGTTGTTTTAATTTTAGTTTAAAATTATGAGTTGGCAAATAATAAAGAAATGGTTTAAGCCTAAATTGAGTATAGATAAGCTTCAAGAAAATATGAGATCTATGAATCAAGAACTTATTACTCATATAAAACAGACTAATAAGAGTGTTGAAGAGGTAAAAAATATGGTCAAGCCTAAACCCAAACCAGAAGAACCAATCGCATTAAAAATAACAGATCCATTTGATGCTAAAACCAGTTTGTTTGAGCTATCACAAGAAACTAATAAGCTGTCAATAAAGAATAAAACAAAAATTAAAAATGGAAGAACTTTAATCAATAATATATTGGGTGCTATCCCTGAAATTGCATCAGTGGGATTACTGACCAAATCTTACCGTTTCGTGTTTCCAAAAGGTGTATCTGGTGAAGTCATTAAATATGCTAGCGGAGGACAGGGTAGTGCTATTCTGAATAACAGTGGTATTGCTGCACATGGAGCTTATTACACTAACGTTATGTTTGCTATACCTGTGGGGATTTATAGTTTTGGATCAGTGATCGTTAGACTACATTTTCTTAACAAGATTAATAAAAGTATTGAAGCATTAAATGAAAAATTAGAGTATTTAATAACCTTAATGTTTACAGATAAAAGAGCAACAGTAGACGCTATTATTCATTTTTATAAAAAAGCATTTCATGAGTTCGATAACGTGAATACAAATGAGGGTTATAGAAATGCAATGTTAACCAATATCATAGCCAAAAATATTGAAGTTTATGAGCTTGTTAGGTTTTATGGTATTGAGTTGGGTAGTAATGATAAAGCAAGTAAAAACTCATCAGATAAATTAAAAGCATTTGTAGAATTACATGAATTATTTCTTTATGGAAAAATGTTATCGTTTATGTATGCCAATCTATACGATATAGAACTTGTAGCTGACTTGAAATTGGAATTTAATGAGATAACCAAGTACTATACAGAAGTTTTAAGTGAAAATAAAAATAAACTTGAACTCGAACTGAAAGAAAATAGAGAATATTGGTATGATAGGTTACTACTACGACAATCAAAAAAGAGTAGTTCACGGAGTAAGAGCATACAAGAACTTTTATCTATAGATTCAATAAATAGAGACATTGAAACTAGTTTAGATCAAGGTTTAGAATTATTGGAAGATGTATTGGTACAAATACAAAAACCGCAGGAGTATTTGGTAGAAGAGGGGGAGTTGTATTTGTTATCAACGATTTAAAGATTTTGAATGGGTAAACTATGGTTCCTGTAGAATAATATGAATGAGCTAAAAATATATGCAAATAAACTAAAGCAAAAAGCTGAAGGTTACTTTCATAAAGAGTATGATTTAGAGTCTATAAATATTTCTGTATTTCAATTCATAAACTTTTATCTAATTGATAATGCAATCAATAAAGGGGAGAATATTTTCATTAGGTCATATAATAAAGAGCTGGCTGCATTATCACAATTTCCTGCATTGCTATCAGTTGCTATCTCATTGTTTTTTAAAAACTACTGTGATAGTGGTATGAGTTATAGTAAAGGCGATATCATTCAAAAGGATAGATTAAAATATAAAATTTTAAGCATTTCGGCAGAAGGATATTGGTTATATGGTGGTAAGAAAACCCAAAGCTTTAAAAAACTTGTAAGTCATAGGCATATTAAAAGTTATTCTGTAGTAACTACAGAATATTCTGAAAGAAAAGTAAAAACAGGACTGTCCGAATTTAAAAGACTATACAACTTATTATTCTCTATAAACAAAGAGTTGCCTTCAAAATTTAAGTATAAATCTGCAATTATCCTGACCAAGAAAGAACTTGATGCTGAAATAAAAATACAAGACTATATAAATATAAATATTAAAAAGGCAATCCCTATGCGTTGGATAGCATCGTCTGGTAAAGAATCATGGAACTATCTTCCAATTGAGCCCATGATTTACTGTGTTCCCGATTTTGAAACATTGGAAGAATTTGTGCTGGATAAAGGTATTGAAATTGAAACATTGGTCGTAATTGGCAAAAATAAATACAAAGAAGAACACGGAACCAACATAAAAAGAGCAGTTAGGGAAGGAGTTATCAAGAATTGTATCATTTTAGGTAGCGAAGATCTACAAGATAAAGCAGACCAATTTTTAAAATGGAATTGGACCTATCCTGAATTTGCTTATTTAATGAAACACCCTTATGGGGAAATTACTGTAGTAAACATACAAGACAAACCTTTTGAGCGAGCCTTAAAGAGTTTCACTGACTATTTGTCTAATTTGGAAAAACAACACGGCATTTCGCTTAAAAATATTAAAGGTCTGCGCAAGTTCTTATATGCTTTAGTTTTAGCTAAACAAGAAAATAGTAGAAACCTTACGCAGTTGGAGTATGTCAAGCATCTTATTGGTAAGGTTACTAACGAAACAATCTATGAAGAGTTTTATAATCAAAATTTAGAGCCATATGAAGTTTTGGATTATGTAAATCCATTAATTCAAAACATTTTTGATTGTTTCAATAATGAGAAACTCAAATTCTTGGAACAACTCAACTTTGTGAAAGTATTGATTGTGCCAGAGAAATTAGTTGATAATTGGAAAGAAGAATTTCAAACCACATTCGGCACAATCTGTTCTTTTAAGGAATTTATGACCTTTCAGCATAAGTTTGAAGAAAGTAAAAACATTTTTGTGTTGAGTTTGTTCGGTAATGGAATGAATCAAGGAGAACTTATTGAAACAGCAGCTAACACAAAACATAATTTCAACTTTTTGGCATATTCTGAAGAAGCAGAGATAATTGAGTTATTCAAAACGAATAGGAAGAACAATCTGCTAAATGAATACAAATCTAAAGACAGGAAAAAATTATCTGGAATTAAATTTGAAATCCCTGTAAGTAAGATTGAAATACCTAAATCTCTAGAAGAAATAATGGATGAATTATACGATAGGCAGGATAGAAAATCGTATGATTATGAATATGAGTCTCAAGGTCAGGTAAACTATAAAGTGTGTTTTGAGGACCAAGCAAGCCCTATTGTAATAGATGGTTCAAAAACTGTTTTAATGCTTAGAGATGAAAATTGGATTAAAACAAAAACTTACAATTTAGTAGCTGGAGACACAGTTAGAATTTACAACAACCTTTCAAAAGAAAAATTGTTTGAAATAGCAGCAGGAGAAGATAGCAATGGGCGTTTTGCTGAAATTATTGAACTCTCTCAACTCTGGAAAAAAGAGCTTCGAAGTTATTTTTCTTCTAAAGTAATGAGTAATAAATATTATGACACTTCAGATTTATTAGAGGATTTAAGAATCAAAGGAGCTACTATATCAAATCCAATTACTGTAAATAAATGGTTGGATGAATGGGATAAAGAGCGATTTCCTAACGATTCAAAAAATGTATTGGCAATTAAAACTTTAATAAATAGTGAAGTGTTAAATCAAAACTTTGATCAAGTTCTTAAAGTAAGGAGTTTTTACAGAGGTGTTATGATTTCTTTGGGAAGAGACTTGAGTGATGATGTTATGGACTATATAAAATCAAGAGGTCTATATAAAGGTCGAATTTTATCCAAATTCAATGAAGATGAAATTCAATCTTTTATTCATAATGCAGCACCAATTAAAAAGATACAAAGCATAAAAATCACAGACGATGAAGAATCCAACTGATGAAATAGATTATAAAGCAAGACAAATTTTTCAAAATCGGATTAACCGGGGAATGATTGGTCCAGGTTCTGACACATGGGGCTTACCTGATGAAGAAGAAATAATTTCCGATTATCCCCTTCCACGATATTTTAGTGGTGTTTTGTTTCCAAATAAGTCAGTATGCCCTACTCAAAGTGCACAAGATGATGCAGATGGAAATAGTGAAGGATTAGAAGACGATGTAGATGTAAATGAAGAAAATCCTGAAGTTGAGGAAGTTGACATTGAAGAAAAAGATGTCACGGATAAAACCGTTACAACGAAAGAGGAGTTTAATTTAAGTACAAACAGTTTTTTCCCTACCAACATAGGAGTAACAGTAGCAGTTGAAAAATCGGTTAATGAAATTGATGTAGAATTTTCTTTTGGTTTATATCACCAACCTAAAAATGAAGAACTAAAAATTAAAATACCAAAAGCAGGTTACGATTCATTTTTTGAGGAAGGTATTCCATACCCTTTACCTTTTAGAAATATCCTAAAATATAGTGAGGATGGGTACATGTATTTAGAAAGAGAATTAAAAGGAGAACAAAGAAGACCTCAACGTGCTAATGGAGAATATGGTCAGTATGATGAATTTAAGAGGACACAAAATTTAACAAGGCAAACAGAAGAGGGCGGTTATTTTTCAGCCTACTATTATATAGGGTATTTAGACAAGCTGTTAAGTCGCTCTTGGAAAAGGAAACAATACAATTTTAAATTGAAAGTTCCTGTTGTAAAATCAACACCTTTACCAGAATACTTTCAGTTTGAAGATGAAATTTTTAAACAAACTAGGGCAGGATATAATATTAAGATATTTGAGGATAGTAGGGCAAAATACATAAAGGTTCAATTAGTAAACTTGTCCGATGACCACCCTGCAAATAGGTTTTCCAATAGGTCTGAAAATTTAAACTTGAAATCCTTATTTCAAGGAAAAATAAAAGTGCATTCAGAGAAGCTTATTGAGTATAAGGACAATACGCTTTCAACATATACAGCAGGTGATGATATTAGAGATTTTGAAGCAGAAGAAATTGAGTTTATCTACAGAAATATTAAGAGTTATGGCATTGGACACAATTGCTCTGTAAGTTGGGATATTGAGAACAAAACCGTTGAAACAACATTCCTTCCACAACAAGACATTAAAGACGTTATTAATGAGTTTGAAGATTCTTCATTAGATGATTGTTTAGATATGAGAAACCTCTCAATCTGGGGTGTTTCTAAAGAGCAATTAAAATCCAATTTAAGACGCTTTGTAGTCAGTTATAAAGAATGGATAGAGAAACAATTGAACCAAAAAAGTAAATTATCTAAAAACGAACAGGAAATAGCTGCACGTATTATAAATCGTCAGCAAGCCAATTACAATCGCTTAAATAATAACATAGATTTATTAGATAATGAGGATATTTATGAAGCGTTTAAACTGGCTAATACGGCAATGCTTATTCAGTTTATTATTGCCAACGACAATAAGTTGGGGAAATATGAAAAAGAGCTGCACGAAGTAGATAAAAGTATCAATGCAAATCACTTGGAGTTCTTTAAAAATTATGATGCAACAAAAGGATTGGGTTTCATTCCAAAATATAGACCTTTTCAATTAGCATTTTTGTTGTTAAGTATTGAAGAAATTGCCATACCCGAAAAAAGACAAGAAAATAGTACGGTAGACTTAATTTGGTTCCCTACTGGTGGAGGAAAAACCGAAGCCTATTTAGCAGTAGCAGCGTTTACAATTGCTTATCGTAGAATAAGTAAAAGTAAAGATTATGACGGTACAACGGTTATGATGCGTTATACATTGCGATTGTTAACAGCACAGCAATTTGAAAGAGCTTCACGATTAATAGCCACATTAGAATTTTTAAGGGAACAAAAGGAGTTTACACACCAATTAAAAGATGAGCCAATAACTATTGGTTTATGGGTAGGTCAAGCATCAACACCAAATAAAATTAGTAATGCTAAAAAGCTTTTGGATGACAAATACGGAATGGAAGCTGAAGCCTTAAAAGGAAAAGATGGAGACCCTTCAAAGAAAAATGAATTTCAAATAAGTAGTTGTCCTTGGTGTGGCACAAAATTAGTGTCACAAGAAAAAAATGCAAAGGGTGAGCTAAATTGGAAATATGGCTTTAGGGTAAGAAGTAGTGTTTTGAATATTCATTGCATTAACAGTAAATGCCATTTTCATAATAGCCTTCCAATTCAGGTAGTTGATGAAAACTTATATAGAAATCCACCCACGTTATTATTTGGTACAGTAGATAAGTTTGCAATGTTAGCATGGCAGGAGGATGCACACAACTTTTTTAAGACAAATATTGATGAAGGATACCCACCTGATTTAATTATTCAGGATGAGTTGCACTTACTTAATGGGCCATTAGGTTCAATAACTGGCTTATTCGAATCTACAATTGAATTATTATGTAGTAAAAATGGTATTGGTCCTAAAATTATATCCTCAACGGCAACAACACGTAATACGCAATACCAGATTGAAAAATTATATGGAAATCGAACAGTGAACGTATTTCCACCTTCAGGAATTAATCACGATGATAGTTTCTTTTCAAGAGAAAGTAAAACAAGTAAAAGGCGATATATAGGATTTATGCCTACTGGTAAAACATCTATCGATACACAATTACAATTACTGGCACATTTATTCGTGGCGAGATTAGAAGTGCATAGAGATAAGAAAACGGAGACAAGAACAGACCCTTATTGGACAATAGTGTCTTATTACAATAGTTTAAAAGATGTTGGTAAAATTTATAACAAAATAGGTGATGAAATAACAACGTTTACATCAACTTTACAATATAGGTTAGCACAACTTTTTAACCCTTACGACGATTTTAAATTCAATTATTTAGGCATAACCAATAGAACAGAAGAGCTAACAAGTAGAGTTGAAAGTGCCAGAATTAAATCTGTTCTAAAGGAATTGGAAAAAGAGTTTGATACTAAAAACATTGTAACAAGTGAGCGAGGACATAAATACCTTAACGATGTTGTCGATTTTGTATTAGCTACCAATATGATTTCTGTAGGAATTGATATTAGCCGTTTAAATGTGATGCTTATCAACGGTATGCCAAAAAATATAGCAGAATACATTCAGGCATCCAGTCGTGTAGGACGAAAAAATAAAGGATTGGCTATTGCTTTATTAGACCCTAATAGGGCAAGGGAAAAATCATACTTTGAACATTTTGCTAATTTCCACCAAGCATTTTATAAATGTGTTGAACCTTTAAGTATCACGCCATTTACAGAAAGCACAATTGATAAAATGCTAACAACTGCTTTAGTAGCTTATATAAGAAATAAGTTAACCAAAATGAACGAGGATAAAGATGCATCAAAATTCGTAAAGGAAAACGCAAGGGAATTTAAAGAATTTGTAATGAGAAGATTTAGTGAAGACGTTCAAATGTTGGCTTATTTTGATAACAAGTTAAACGATGTGGTAGATGATTGGTATAGAAGGGCAAATACAGAGGGAGATTTGAAATACAAAGCTTTATTAAAAAAGCCTTCCCAAAAATCTGAAGGAGATGTAGATTGGACAGTGATGCAATCCATGAGGGAAATAGATACAGATACATTCATTCAAATAAAATCTAATTTTTAAATGGCAGTAAGAAGAAATAACACAGCTACTGATAATAAATATGTCAAGCTTCAAACTCGAAAAGTATTGAGCGCTTATGGTGGTTCTGGCTCAATTATAGAAACACCTTTTGGAGCTTTAATGATTGAGGATTTTGATAAATGGCCATTTTTTAAACCCGAATATAAAGATGGTGAATGGGTAGTTAATATAAATGGTCTGTTTCATGTAATAGATGAAAGATTATTACAAAGGTTATCACATAAGGATGGTTTTGAGCAATTAGAAGCTTTCGTTTATGTACCGGATAATGTATCATCATCAAGTCGAGCAGATATTCCTGAAACACCTGAAAATACGGTAAGTGCAGAATTCTTCCCTAAATGGTTTTATTGTAACAAATGCAATAGATTAAAGAAAATTAAAGAGTGGTGGGATATTTGGCAAAATGAGAAAACAGGAGCAACTAAAAAAGATTTTGCACCACCTAAATGTGGGGTGTGTTATAAAAGCAATGGCAAGAAATATGCACCAGAATTAGAACAAGTAAGGTTTATTATGACTTCACCTATAGGTAGATATAAAGAAATACCTTGGGAGAGATGGAATAAAGCAGAAAAGGAAGCCAATGAGGAAGATACATCAAGTGGATCGATTCGATTAGATTATGAAAGCCTATGTTGTGATAATCAAGATTTACGCTACATAAAGTCCAAAAAGTTTTCTGATATGGCTGGTATCAATATTAAATGCATGAATGATACTTGTGAACATAGAGGGCGTCAAGTTACATTGGCAGGTATGTTTGGTTTAAGAGAGCGCGTGTGGTTTTCAGATGAAGAGATTATGGAGCGCCAAACAGAGAACAAGGAATTAAAAGTGTATTACAAACCAGTTATTCGAAGCAGTAATAGTGTGTACTACCCAATTTTGGTTACCAGTATATTTTTACCTACGGATAAAGGTATTCGAACCAAAGATTTAGAAAAAATTGAAAAATGGAAAGAAAAAGGTAAAGATGCTGAATTTATTTTTGATGCACTATTAGAGGAGTATTCTTTAGAAGTGATACAAAAGTTATTGGATAAGGAAGACAAAAACGAGTACATTCCAGAATTGGAATACCGCCTATATGAGTATAATTTTTTAGTTAATCATAAAGAAGATAAGTTTGAAGATGAAAGCCAGAATCTAATTTTTCAGAAAGAAAAATTGAAAACACTAATTGATTATGGTTTTGAACAGCTTATTGGTTTAAGAAGAATAAAAATGACTTCGGTACAAATTGGCTATACAAGACAGGAACCTTTGAGTAGTGATGATTTTTTTACGGAAATGGATGCTACGCAAGGCTTGATTGAGAAAAAATATACTTCAAAATGGGGGAGAATGACAAAGTACTTACCAGCAGTAGAAAGCTTTGGTGAAGGCATTTTTATTAGTCTATCTAATGATAAAATACAAGAATGGATAGAGGCAAGTGAATCAAATGATAGATTTAAAAATAAAATAGACCGTTTACAAAATAACATCTTAAATCATGCTTATCGTTCTGTAAATCAAAAATTTGACACAGAAAATAGTAGGGAGCATTTAATTAGATTTTTATTACTTCATACCTTATCCCACTTGTTAATTAAGGAATTAGAATTTCTTTGTGGATACCCTTCAACATCATTAAATGAGAGGCTATTTGTAGATGACACAAGAATGCAAGGAGTTTTGTTATATACAATCGCAGGTGCTGAAGGTAGTTATGGCGGCTTGGTTTCTCAAGCGACCGAAGAAAGAACGTTGAGGTTATTAAAATCTGCAATCCATAGAGCTACCGATTGTGCTTCAGACCCAATATGCTATAATACCGAAGATGGTCAAGGAATAGGGGGATTAAATATGGCTGCTTGCTATAGTTGTACATTAATACCTGAAAACGCTTGTGAAGAGTTTAATTCATTCTTGGACCGTTCATTGCTAATTGATGAAGAATATGGATTTTTTAATAATCTAATAAGAATTAATTCATAATGCAACAACAAAAAGCAGGCTACATATTAGAAGGAATTCAAAAACAACTTAAAAAATTTGATAGTAACAAGGTAAAAGGCCTACTGGATTACTTGTCCTGCTTTGATATAGAATCGAATATACCTGAATCAATTGATGAATCTAAATACGTAGCCTATTTTAAAGTTATAAACAATCAAATTGTAAGAGGCTTGCCAACCAAACCCTCAATTTATATTGAAGAAACCTTTAGTGAGTTGTATGGGCAACAACAAAGGGATAACTCTAATTTAGCAAAGCAATTAGGGTTTATTGCCTATAACCCTGTTAGTGGTAAAAATAATGACCAGGTGTACAGTGCATTGCATCTTATTGATCCAAGATTACAATATGATGAAACAAACTACAACACACAGCTTTTGGGTAGTAATTTTGAAAAACAATTCCTGTTCAATTACTTAAACAGTAAAAAAGCAAGTTATTTAAATCAAGTATTCCAGCCACAACGAGCTATTGACACAATTGTACCTTTAGAAAGAGCAAATGAATTTAATAGGCAGCAAGTTGATTTTGCTATAGAAATACCTTATAAAAGTGCATTTACATATAAAAAATACGGTGAGGAAAAAATAGGGTATCGTAAAAATATAGGTGCAATAATTGAGATTGAAGGAGCTAAATACCATGCAGCTTTTACTCAAAAAATATTAGACAGCCACCGTGACAATTCGTCTAAATCAAATAATTGGGAAACATTACGCGTTGAAAACTTACAGGAACAAACTGCAATTCCATGGCTTCAAAAGCAGCATAAAGATATTGGCGAGTATTTAAAGATTATAGAACAAAATGTAAACAAATCTTTAAATAGGGATGAATGGAGAGAAATTTTAGAACAGGTATTGGCACCTTTTGCCGTAGCAAGACTTCAAAAAACAATAGTCGATCGATTAATTTCAGGAGTTTTAAGTATAGACGCTAAAGAGTGGAACATAGCAGTTTTTGAAAGAGACATACCTTGTGCAGTAGTAGCGATAAAAGACCTTAAAACTACAATAACAAAGCTATTCCAAATGAGTAGCGATAAAGCGATTAGAGAAACCGACTTTCCAAAAATCAATCTAACGGTAATATCTACAAAGGAGTTTAAAAACTCAAAACTACACTTAAATCAAAAGGTGGTTTTGGAAGATGACATTCAAAACACTTCAAATTTCGACTTATTTATAGATATATCTATGTTTCGTCGCTCACAGCTAGAGGCCAATAAAGTACAGTCACACAGTAACTGGATTAAAATAAGAAGCGTGCATTACGTTGATTCTAAAAGAACAATTTTAACCTCTAATACCATTAAGTATAGGAAGCTTACAAAAAAATTGGATAATGACGTCTATGAAAATTATAGTGAAGCTTGCGAACATTTAAGGTATTTTGTTCAAAATATATTTCGTAAAAACGACTTCAGAAAAGGACAGCTGCCCATACTTAATAGAGCATTACAAGGAAAAAGCGTAATAGGGTTGTTACCTACAGGAGGTGGTAAATCCTTAACCTATCAACTGGCTTCCATGATGCAACCAGGTATTACCATAGCAATAGATCCTATTAAATCTTTAATGCAGGATCAGTTCGATAGTTTAAAAAAAATTAATATTGATGCCTGTAATTTCATTAATTCGAAATTAGATAGGTTTGAAAAAGAAATTGCAACAAATCAGTTAACAGATAGTGAAGTTATATTTAGTTTCATTTCACCAGAAAGATTACAAATTCAAAGTTTTAGGGATGCACTTGATGCCATGTATAATAATCAAGTGTTCTTTAGCTATTGTGTCATTGACGAGGTACACTGTGTTTCAGAATGGGGACACGATTTCAGAACCTCGTATTTAAGTTTAGGTAAAAATGCAATAGAGCATTGTAAAGGAAAAGAGTATCCTAATAAATTACTGCCAGTTTTCGGATTAACAGCTACGGCCTCTTACGATGTGCTGTCAGATGTGGAAAGAGAATTGTCTGGTAATGGAAGAGCTGATTTGGATACAGAAGCTATTGTTCGTTTTGAAAACAGTAACAGAGACGAACTTCAATACAATGTGGTTAATGTTGAGGTGAATTTTGAAAGAGAAGAGACCTTTACAAAAACACTTCCTAATGGCGAATCTTTAGAGTTTTCAGTAACCCCGTTAAAAACAGGGGTAAAAAATAAAATAGCAGAAGCAAAACAAGAAAAGCTGATTGCGTTACTTGATGAAATTCCTGTTAAATTATCCGGTTTTAATGAGCAAATCAATTTTCTTAAAGAAAAAGCACTGGAGAGGGTAAACGATCTATCACAAAGGGATGACGTAAACATAAAAATTGAAAATTTTAATACAGAAACATTCTTTCAACCTATAAAAGAAAACAATAGCGTTTTATATCAAAATGCAGGTATTGTATTCACCCCACATAAAAGTTGGTATCAAGGGGTAACTGACCAGTTTAAAGAGGATAAGTATGACCAAGATATACTTGATGATGCAGGAAATATTATCTATAGGAGGGGAGAAATAAAAAAAGATGAACAAGGGAATGCGGTTAGGGTACCTTTAGATAGACGAAAAGGAATCGCGGATAAAATAATGCGTGATGCGTCTCATATCAAGGTTGGGATGTTTATGGGGTCTTCAGATGATGCAGAAAAAGTAGGCAAGGAAATTGAAGCGAAGTCATTTGCCAACCAATATAAATTCATTAACAATCAACAAGGTATAATGGTAGCGACCAAGGCGTTTGGTATGGGCATCGATAAACCTAATGTACGTTATACCATACATTTCAATTATCCGGGTTCTATTGAGAGTTTTGTACAGGAAGCTGGAAGGGCTGGAAGGGACAGGAAATTAGCGTTAAATTCCATACTCTTTAACCAACAACAGATTGTGTCTTTTGAAACTGAATTTTATGATGAAATAAAAGAAAAGGTATCAGAAGAAATCTTCAATAAGTTGAGGTTGTTAAAAGGAAATCTATTCTTAAAAGAGGATATTCCAGTATTATGTGAAAATTTAGACATAGAGGATTTATCTCAAAATGTTGCATTTAATGACACAATCATCATTAAAAATTTAGATAGAGACAACCTTGCTTATTTTCACAACAACTCATTTAAGGGAGAAGACAAGGAAAAAGTGATGATTTTTGAATTGCTAAATAAAATTACCTATCCAAGTCAAAGAGTAACCTTTAATCTTGCAGAAGAAATTGAAGATATAACAGGAGAGTCAGATGTTTATGTAAATGTTAATCAAAGTTGGTTAAATATTAATGCCGATAGAAATAGAATTGGGGCTATTAATCTAAATACTTTCTATTACTCTTATAATTTTTCCACCTATGAACAAAATGATGCAAAACAGATTTTAGATGTTGCTAAAGACTTAATTCAATCAAACTTCCCAGATTATAACAATTCACAATTGCTTATTAACTGGCTAAATAGCACGCAGGATCGTACAGCGCAACCAGGTATTGAAAAACGATTAGTGGATTGTGAAATTGGTCAGGAAGTAAATCCAGCTATAGAAGTTAATTTCTCTAATAGATATGCAGATAAACAAGTCTTTTTCCAAAGCTTAACACGTAAGCTTCAATCACTTTTACATCCTAACATAAATGAGAATAATGTTCAAGAATGTCATTGTTCTAATTATTCTGAATTTATTAAAAACCTCATTGCAAAGAGACCCGATTTACAAATTGATACGATAGACACTGATATAGTAGATAAAGGAAAAACACTGTTTTACAGTCCAAGAAGAAAAGACGATACTGATAAAGCATTATTTAGGTTAATGTCAATTGGCGTTATTGATGATTATACGGTAGATTATAATTTAAAAACATACACATTAAAAGTAACCAAGAAAAATGAAGGCGAATATATAGAAGCTTTGTTTGAATACATAAAGCGATACTATTCAGAAAGCAGAGCTAAACAAGAAATACAAAAAGTACAAGAATATAAAGGGAATACCGAGATCCAGAAGTGTTTAGGATTTTTAACAGACTTTATTTATCGTGAGGTAGAAACAAAACGCTTAAGAGCGATTGACGATATGATATTGGCTTGTAAAATAGGTCTGCAAGAAAATGGAAATGAAGAGTTAAAAGATTTTATATTTCTATACTTCAATTCCAAATATGCTAAAAATGATTATACAATCGAAGTGGATGGCGAAGAACAACCCTATTCTTTATCCGAATACACGAATTTTGGAAGAGATTTCGATTTCAATGTGGTTTGGAAGTTCATCAAAGCAATTGAAATAGATAGAGGAGGAGAAAAAGATAACATTAAACACTTAAGAGGGGCTTGTTTACGACTTCTACGTTCAAACCCTGAAAATGGAGCCTTATTACTATTGAAAGCCTTTACATTGTTTGCGTTGGGCTATGGTGATAATGCAAACTTATTTGAAGAAACAAAATCCTCATTTTTTAAAGGTGTAGAGTCCTTTTTAAAAATAGAACCACGAATAGAGTTTAATGAAATTATAGATAATATAGAACGATTTAGGGACTTAACCATGAAATTCTCAAACGATCCAGTTGAGGTTGCAAAAGTTATGGATACCTTTATTGAACAACTATATTTTAATTATCATAAAAAGTGGCTAATACAATTCAATAATAAATTCCTTATAGGTTATGACAGATAAAAACACCAACGATTTACATGCTGGCCTTGTAGCTTTACAAGAACAGCTTGAAAAATTAGATAGCGCATCACAACAGATAGAACAAGTAAAGACAATCGGTAAATCAGTAATTGATGCAATGTCAGACCTTCAAGATAAATATGAAGGGCATTTACAAGCCTTAACTTCGGAAAATAAAACGGTGCTTCAAGGGCATGATAACGTGTTTAAAGAACAGTTGTTAAATAATAAAGAAGCTAATTCCAAATTGGTTCAGAACACAGAAAAAGCTATTGAAGAAATAAAGCACGCTTTAAATGATAATGTTGAAGAAAACCAAAAAGTACACCAGAAGAATAGTGAAGAAATAGCATCTCATCTAACACTATATAGTGAGTTTGTAAACAAGGTAGAGAGCCTTACAAAAACAATTGAAAGTGTAAATTTCCCTAACAGATTGGACAAATTAGACAATACCGTTAGTGCCATAAATTTAGGGATTCAAAACATTCAATCTTCTGTTGCAAATACCGAAAAAACACTGTTGGATGAAATGGGTAAAAATAGAGAGGCCATAAAATCAGAATTTGAAGAGTCAAAAAGTCAATTAAAATCTACTAAAAATGTAATATTTATATTTGGAATAGTATCAATTTTATTAATGTTAATATTAGTAATAAAATCATTTGTATAAATTTTTAACCTTAACACTAATAAAGAGAGTTGGTTATGGTTTTAGCTCAAAGAAACAGGAATAACATAAATATTGTAATAAAAAGCTTAACGGTAGCCGTACTTCAAAACAAACCAAAAATCTTCCTATATCATTTATTAGCCAATAACATAGAGACAACCTTTCCTAATAAATTAAATTTTTATAAGTTCTTTACCCGTATGCTTAAATGTGCTTATAAAACATCTAAAGGAAAGTTGCATTTAAAAATTGAAAACCCAGAATGGGAAGATGAGGGTTACGAGCATTACTGTTTCTACGATAATTACCATAAACATAGCCGGTTAAATATTAAAATAAAGGAGTCGAACAATAAACTAATTTTTAATTTAACTCCATTTTAAACTTTCAAACGATTACCAAATATTTTGAAATTAAAGAATAATGGTGTACTTTTTAATTTCCTGATTCATGTATTATTTAAAAAATCCTACAAGCCTTCCTATATAACTTTGAATCATATTAATTTTAAAATATAAAAAATGAAAAGATTTAAAGATGAACCAACACAAGCGGATTTAGACAATCATGCCAATCAATTGAATCCAAATAATGAAGAATATTGGCATTCTAGGGAAGAAAACTAAAACCTAATTTGGACAATCCTAATTGGTTTAGTAAAAAATGATTTTTACTATTTTTATAGCATAAGTTCATGATAAAATGAGTTTATAAATTTTCCAAACTAATAGCAATGTTTTTATAGCATTGCTATTTTTGTTTATATGATAGATTTTATAAAGTTAATTGAAGAAACTGAGCAGCTTCTGAGCAATAGCAGTAGTTTGAAAATTGTAGAGGGTTTGTTTATAAATAAGTATGGCAGTGAAGAAAAAGCTAAGGAGGCTTTTAAAGCAATTTTAGAACAATCTAAAAAAAATGATAATCTTCAAGAATTAATTTTTTCAGAGTTTGGATTGGATAAAATTATTCGAGTTTTAAATTCATTTAAAGAAGCATCAAATTTGAAAGAGACCTATGAAAATCTACAAAACGAGAAGTTAAAATTAATTAAAGAGGAAACACCAAAAAGTAAAGAAGAACTATTAAATAATTTAGAGCTTTTAAGTAATGCAGCACATCAGGTTGATATATCTGAAACCTCTAAAGATAACCTTATCAATTATATTAATGAGAATGTTATTTTTAATCTAGCAAATACCAGAAAAGAATTAGGCTATCCAGATCCTCGTCCATTTAATTATTGGTTGAAATTTTTTTTTCAGGGTAAATACAATGATAAAATAAATGAAGGAAACTCTAAAAACTCAGGTAAGCTTACTTTATTTGAATATTTAGAGGTTGTTTCTGCATTTCTTTTGAGTTATGATGAAAGTAAAATAGACTATTCAAACCCTGAGAAAATGCTCAAACGTTTTGAACTTCAGAAAAAAACACAAAAACAAGTATTAAAATATATTACTAATAACAACTATAGCTACTTAAAGGAGAAACTAGAGGATTTATACATTTCGGATGTGTATAGGAATAAATTTGGTGACCAACCTTTTGATACATCTAAGAGGAAAATACCATATAGTCTTATAACGGTCATAGAAAAGCATATCAAAGAAGAATACCTCAATTAGATTTCCGCTTAAAAAAATGAAATTTAGAATGTGGTGTTATTAATTGTTATTATTAGCTGATTGCACCTTTTATTATGTTTTACCAACAAAAAATAACGGTTGTTAATTGTTGTTGCAATATTGGTTGCACTAATAAAAAATGGTTGTGTTTATTGATAATCAAGTAGCTTTATTATTAAAATTTGGTTGTTTTTGGTTGCAAAACGGTTGAGTTGTTGTTAACAATTGGTTGCATTATTAAAGATAATGGTTGCTCTAATTAATAAATTGGTTGTATTATTTTTTAATAATAACAGTTGTTAAGAGTTTGGTGAGGTATTGTTTTTTCAGTTAATTTACCTCAGTGTAGTTAATATAAACAGACGTTGTTAGCCTATCTCTCTTATCAAAAATTTCTATTGAAACTAGTTTGTCATTCTCATCTTTTTCTTCAATCTTGTAGCCACCTTTTTTAGTTTCTAAAGTGATACCGTAATTGATACCTTTAGAGTCATAATAATAGGTCTTTTTAAATTTTCTTGGTGCTATTTCAATGGTTTCAGTATTTAATTCTAAATTTCCCTTTTTGTCAGTTGTATAATATTTTTCTGATTTCCCGTCCTGAGAATATTCAAATTTTTGAATTTTTACTAATTGGTGGAGTGGATTGTAGTAATGCCTTGAGATAATTTTATTCTCGTCGTTATATTTAGCTTCAAAACGTAGAAAGTATTTACCATTTTTCTTATTATATAATTCTAGATTGTTACCGTTTTTATCATAAGTTCGTTTTTGATCGTTTAAGGTATCACCTTTTCTTATTTGGTAGTAGTTTGTTCTATTTCCATTATCATCAAAAAGATATACGATATAGTCTAAGGTGTCTTTTCTTGAAGTAAGTATAGCTTGAACAAACTTCTTTTTTGTATCTAAAATGGTTACCGTTTCTGATCCTTTATCTAGTGCAGAAGACAGTGTGTTAGTATTTGTGAGTACATTCCAATCTTCATCATAGTATGTTACGGATTTTCTGTAATCAATAGTGTCCTTTTTTTTATAAACTGTGGCATGAATGGTTTTTATGTGCTTGGTATTTTTTGGATAGTCTTGAGAGTATGTATTAAGACTAATAACAGATAATAAGAAGAGTAGTATATATTTCATATTTGTTTGAAGTGAATTGTTGAAGGCATAAAAATAAAATTCTTTATGTGAAATTATCCTAATAATAAGATTTTATAAGGGCTAGAACTTAACTTACTTTAAATAAACCAATATACCTTGTTGCATATCATAATAGGGATATTCTCCATGAATATTAGGCGGCATGTTTTTTACAAGATGATAGCGAGCATTCAACTTTTCTATTAATGAGAGTAAATCACCTTTGGTGGCAGGTTTATTTTCTCGAGATGTCAGGAGTGCTTTTGCTGTATCAACCGCTAGAACTCCAAGTGCTGCATTTCCAACACCTGCTGCTGAAATCTTTTCTTTAATAGGTGCTTGTGGAACATTGGAATTTGTAAGCTTAGATAAGTTATCTTTTGCTTTATTTTCGATAGCCTTTCTTTGTTGATATGCAGAGGAGCGACAAGAATTGCTACAGTATTTTTGTACGCGTCTACGTTTTGGTTGAAATTCTTTGAAGCAATACTCACAGGTGTAATATTTGGTTTCTTTCATGATTTAATCGTAAATTAAACGTTAAATTTACGCTAAAATATCATTTTTTACCGTTGTTAAACAATTTTGAATCCACATTAAAAACATTAATTAAGAGGTCTTTATCTACAATATCAACATTTGGCTGCGCTTTTTTTGCCTTTGGTTTTGTCTTTCCTGGCATTAGTCTCTTAACAGGATTTTCTTTAAGTGATTTAGGAATTGTTATTGGTTTTCTATTTTTAATTTCTTCGAAAGATGGAAGCTTAACATTAAAAGTTTTGTTGAGGTTTGCTATTCGTCTCCACTCACCAAATCGTTTAACAAGATCTGCTTTATGATCTAAGGTAATTTTATGTTGTAATTCTAAATAACTTTGAATTCCTGATAAATAATTTGATGCCTGATGTTTAGCATCATTTTGTGTAAGCTCTGTTATTCTTAACCAAATATCTAAATTTTGAAAGTATTTATTTAAAAAGTAAAGAAAACTTTCTTTGTCTAAGAAGTTACTCATTTTTAGAATTTCAAACGTATTTGAATCTAATAACTCCTTATTGTTAATGATAAGCATACCTTCAACAACAGATTCCAGTGGTTTCATTTTACCAATAGAATTTCTAACAATTAATGTGTTGGTCATACCAATCGCATCCAATTCTTTTAAATCCATGCCTGATAGTTCTTCAAATATATTTCTTGGATAAAAGAATATGGCTGGCTGAGAAATTCTTATTACCAAATTTTCTAATGTTTGATACTCCATGCTTACTTCTTTAATAAATCCGAATAATCCTCTGGTAATTCAGCATCAATATCACGAAGATATTTTTCTAAAGCTGTCATAGTACTATGACCAGTAATGAGCATTAGTCTACTTTTGGCTTCAAAAGGCGATGAGTCCTTAACCATGGCACGATATAGTCTAGTAATAAATGTATGTCTAAAGCTATACAAACTGTAATTATTGGTAAATCCTAATTCCTTTTTTACAGTCAAAAAACGCTTACCAAAATTGTTTCTACGATTAATCTCTGTTGCTTTCCATTGACCGCCAATCTGCTTAGGTGTAAATAAAAAATCGTCAGGTTGACATTTGGATAAGTCAGGCAATTCGTTAAACAAGATGTCAGGAATGATTTTTGTTTTCAAGACCTTATTTTTAGCTTGGAATCTCAGGGTCTTATTTTGCATATTAATATCTTTAATCCTTAACCTACAAACTTCTAAAGGTCTTAAAAAGTTGTACGAAATAAATTTAATATAAAGTAAAAGTATAGGGTCTTTATCTTCTAAGTATTTAAAAATACGTTCCTGCTCATCATCCGTGTAGGTTTTGTGACGTTTAGGTTTTGAATTTAGAGGTTTAATACTCGTTACGAAGTTGTGTTGTATGATTTCATTATCCTCTAAAACTTGAAAAATAGTGCTAAAAACGGTTCTGTAATTGTTTCTGTTTCTTGGAGAAGAGCTTAACTGTACTTCATTAAGAAACTCTAGGACATGCTTTCTCTCTAAGTGTTCTATATGAGTTACCTTTTTATGGTGCTTTTTTAACCATTTATGAAGAATGTAAATACGTGACCTATAGTCTTCATAAGAACTGTGGCTAATGACGTTGATCTTTAATTTCAAGGCATAGTTAAATGCTTCTAATAGCTCTAGTGATGTAGGTTTATTAGTTTCTTTTGCATTTAATCTTTCAGTGGCTTTTGATGTAGGTTTGGGTATTTGCTTTTGTGCTTCTTTCTCTGGAACACTATTTTTTTGTGAGACGTTTACTGTTTCGTTATTTGTTTTTTGTGTGGAGTTAGTCTTTTGAAGATGCAGTTGCGTGTTATCTTCAAACGGATTATAACCATGTTTTAAAAATCTCGTTAGACGTTGTTTATATAGACCTAGTATTCTATAACGATCTGCTTTGGTTTTGAATCTATTGGCATTACCATAGATGTTTTTCATACGCTTCATCTTTCCAGTTTCAGGATTTCGGTATGAGAAATAGACATACCAGCGTTGTTTTAAATCTCCATTAGCATCATAGATTTTTGGGGTTGTAAATTTCCTTCTGTGTTCCAAATCGTGTTCTAAATCGTGTTCGTTTATAAACTCTAAGGTAACTAAATCATAAATATTATACATAAAAAAACGGTTTAGAGTGAACTAAACCGTTGATTTTGTGTAATTTAAAAATTTGTAGCGAGGACGAGATTTGAACTCGTGACCTCTGGGTTATGAATCCAACGCTCTAACCAACTGAGCTACCTCGCCATTTTTGCGGTTGCAAATATAAAAACAAAATCTAGTACCACAAACAATACATTCTAAAAAAATATTTTTATTCTAAAGTTTTGAATTGTATCATAATTGCATATATTGAGCAAATAATTAAATGCTTCTATGGACGATAAAGAAAAATACGAAATGGAGTTTGTGATACAAGCATCCCCTTCTTTAATATATCAATATATATCTACACCTTCTGGTCTTTCTGAGTGGTTTGCTGATAATGTAAACTCACGTGGTGAGCTATTTACTTTCATTTGGGATGGCTCTGAAGAACAAGCCAAATTATTGACTAAAAAAAGTGGTGAACGCGTAAAGTTTCGTTGGTTGAGTGATGAAGAAGATGGTGCAAGCTACTATTTTGAAATAAGAATCCAAGTAGATGAAATTACCAAAGATGTCTCTCTTATGATTACCGATTATGCTGAAGAAGATGAAATCGATGAAGGCAAAATGCTTTGGGATAATCAGATTTCAAGTCTAAAACAAGTTTTAGGCTCAAGGTAACCTGTAACTAACTCAACTATTATATCTTTGTCTCGGTTTAATTTAAAACTAAATCGAGACTTTTTTTATGGTAAATTTTAACGGAAACCTTATAAACTCTACAGACCCTTTTTTTATTTCAGAAAATAGAGGCTATAAGTATGGAGATGCGCTTTTTGAAACTCTAAAGGTGGTTAATGGTAAAATCTTTTTTTGGGAAGACCACTATTTTAGGCTTATGGCATCGATGCGTATTATGCGTATGGATATTCCGATGAACTTTACTATGGAATTTTTAGAAGCTGAAATTCTTAAAACAATTGAAGCAAACAATCTGCTAAATACTTCTGCAAGAGTACGATTAAATGTCGATAGAGGTGAAGGAGGTAAATATTTACCAGATGAAACTTCTAAAGTAGCTTTCAATATTATAACTGAAACTTTTGACGAGCCATTTTACACAATTAAAGACGGTCAAACCTATGAAGTTGATTTGTATAAAGACTTTTTTATAGCGCCAGGTTTGCTTTCGGGTTTAAAGAACAACAATAAAGCTATTCAGGTAATGGGAAGTATTTATGCCAAAGAGAATGATTTAGAAAATTGTTTGGTTTTCAATACCAACAAATCTGTAATAGAGGCTTTAAACGGTAATTTATTTTTAGTAAAAGGCGATAAAATTAAAACTCCACCACTTGAAGATGGTTGTTTAAAAGGCGTAATGCGCAAACAAGTTTTAGAGATTTTGTCTAAAGATGTTAACTTATATACCGAAGAAGCTTCGATAAGTCCGTTTGAACTCCAAAAAGCAGATGAGTTATTCATTACTAATGTTGTTAAAGGTATAGTGCCAATAACAAAGTATCGTAAAAAGACTTATGGCAACGATTTTGCAAAAAAACTTGTTGATAAAATGAATACAAAAATAAGGTTAGGTGCTTAATTATAGCTTGGATTTTCTGGTGCATTAGACCATATTTTGTATTCACCACCAAGCTCTAGCATTTTTTCGCGCCAAAAAGAATTACACGATTTAGCAATAATCTCATTGTTGTAGATATTTTCAGAGACAAGCCAAGCGTTAGATTCAAGCTCGTTATCTAGTTGTTGCTCTGCCCAACCAGAATAACCTAAAAAGAATCTAATATCATCTTTAGTAATTTTCTTATTATTTATAAGGTCTAATACTACGTTAAAATCACCTCCCCAAAAAATACCATTAGAGATTTCTATACTATCAGGAATTAACTCTGGTGATTTATGAATAAAATACAAGTTATCCTGTTCTACTGGACCACCATTATAAACCGTAAAGTCTGAGTCTGTACCTTCTATGAGATCTTTTAAGTTATATTCTAGAGGTTTGTTTAAAATGAACCCAACAGAACCTAGAGCATTATGATCTGCCAAAAGAATCACTGCTCGGTTAAAAGAAATGTCACCGATTATGGATGGTTCTGCAATTAATAAGTTGCCTTTTTCGGGTTTAATCATCTTAAAAATCCTCTTAATCTCAACTAAATCTAGAATATTTTTGCCACTTAAACAACTTAAAGGCATTAAAATTAGGGCAAAAATAAAGCCTGCTCATTGAGCAGGCTTAATATTTTAAGAAAAAAATGTCTTAGTTTACAGCGTTACTTAAGTCAGAACCTGCCTTAAACTTCACTACATTTTTAGCTTTAATCTTGATAGTTTTACCAGTTTGAGGGTTTCTTCCGTCTCTAGCAGCTCTTCTAGAAACTGACCAAGATCCAAATCCTACCAAAGAAACTCTGTTTCCTTTTTGTAAAGATCCTTCGATATCAATTAATAAAGAATCTAATGCTTTTTTTGCAGCTGCTTTAGTAATTCCAGCATTCTCTGCCATACCATTGATTAAATCTGTTTTGTTCATAAATTTTAAATTTAAATTGTTAAATATTCAGTTTTTAAAAAATTGATTTTTAAAAATCCGTACACAAATTTATCAGTAATATTAAGCCACGCAAGTAATAGCAAGGGAAATCGGCGATTTTGTTAATAAATCATGCTATTTGTTAATAAAGCACTGCATTTTATCGGATTTTTCACTATCTCAATGATAACAAGGCTTTACAGAAGTTTAGCGTTTTTATAAAATTCAAAACCGTTTAAAAGTGATTTCGTGTCCATTTTTCGCTTTCCAGGTAGCTGCATTTCTTTCACTTTTATGTAACCTCCTTTGCATGAAACTTTTAGTTCAGTCTTGTCTGAAAAAATTAATCCAGCGTCATAATTATGCGTTTCATATTCTTTTTCTACACCATAAAGTTTAATGGATAATAGTTCATCTTCATTGTTATTCAGAAAACACCAGGCTGTTGGAAAAGGATTTAAGCCTCTTATCTTATTATATATGGTATCTAAGTCTTCTGTCCAATTAACTTTACAATTATCACGATTAAGTTTGTAAGCTGTTTTTAGATCGCCTGATTTTGGCTGAATGACGGTTGTTACATCTCCTTTTTCAATAAGTTGTACTGTTTTTACAACAAGCTTACTTCCTATAGCCATAAGCTCATCGTGTAGTTCTCCTACTGTAGTACGTTCATTAATGTCGGTTTCTTCACTTAGTATTATAGCTCCTGTGTCAATTTTTTCGTCTATAAAAAATGTGGTGACTCCGGTTTTCTTCTCACCATTTATAATTGCCCAGTGTATTGGTGCGGCACCTCTGTATTGTGGTAAAAGTGAAGCGTGTAGGTTAAATGTGCCAAATTCTGGCATTTGCCACACAACTTTAGGTAACATTCTAAAGGCTACAATAATTTGTAGGTTAGCATTGAGAGCCTTTAACTCTTCAATAAAAGATTCAGCTTTGAGGTTTGTAGGTTGAAGAATATTCAGGTTATGTTTTAATGCAAATTCTTTTACTGCTGATGCCTTTAATTTCTGACCACGACCAGCTTTTCGGTCTGGTGCAGTAATAACTCCAACGACATTATAATCATTCTCTAAAAGTGCTTTTAAGGTCGCTACAGCAAAATCTGGTGTGCCCATAAAAACAATTCGTAAATCGCGTTTTTGTGTCATAGTAGTGTATAAGTGTTTGCTTCTGTGATTTTAATTTTTCTGGTTTCTATAAGTACTTTAAGCGATTCTATTAATTGGCTCTCAGTACAGTTAATGGCTAGTAATAATTGGCGCGAAGATAAATTTTCTTGCGCTAATACTTTTAGAATTTTGTTAGCAATAGTAACATCAGGTTTACTTTGCGGCTTTGATGTTTTCTTAATACATACTGAGCACAAGCCACAATCTTCCTCAGATTTTTCACCAAAGTATGCTAATAGTTGTCGGTTTTTACAAATCGTTTCGTTATTGACATAGTTTATAACAGCTTCAACCTGATGATGTTTTAGTTGGTGTTGTTGCTCTATGGTCTTAATGATTGGGTTTATAGTAATCTCATCTTCTCGAGGTTTTAAAAACGTGATTTCAGAATCTGTATTTGCCATTTCTAAACTAATAACCTCGTCTTTTTCTAATTGTTGTAATTGTTGAATGACCCTTTTTTCTGGTAAACTAGCTTTGTCAATAACCAAATTGAGATTCACTTTAGTGTCGTAATCAAAAATGCCTCCATAGGTGCGAAGTAACACTTTAACCAATGTATTGAATTCTAAGTGATGTTCTAAATATTGAAATAATGCATTGTTAGGTATTAAAAACTGAATCTTAGTCCTAAAGTTAAAATGTTGAGTTAGGGCTATAATTGAGTTACTGTCTAAAAGTGTCAATGTATTGTATGTGATACTTGGATTGAGTTTGTAAGTACCACAAAATGTTTTAAAATCGAATTGATATGTACTGTTTTCTCCTTCTCCGTAAGCAATTTGAAAATAGTTACACAACTTCTTATATATAGTTTTTACATAGTCAGAAGACGGTAAGGTGCTTAAAAATTGCTTCTTTAGGTGGTCTTCATCTATGGCTTGTTTTAAGATTATAGCATTTGCTAACTGGCCATCTCTACCTGCTCTTCCTGCTTCTTGATAATAACTTTCTAAACTTTCGGGTAAATTAAAATGTATTACGTTTTTTACGTTAGGCTTATCAATTCCCATACCAAAAGCTGTAGTTGCTACCATGACAAGCTTCTGCTCACTAAGCCATAATTGAAGTCTTTCATTTTTTTCTTTATTGGTAATGCCACCATGATAAAACGTTGTCGAAAAGCCTTGTGCTTCCAGATAACTGCTAATATCTTTTGTAGCTCTTCGGTTTCTAACATACACAATAGAGCTTCCTTTGTTTTTACTCAATAGATGTTTTAACTGAAATAATTTGTCTTCAGTTTGAACTACTTGATAAGCAATATTACTTCTTGTAAAAGAAGCTTTAAAGATTTTTGGGGCAACAAAATCTAAATTGGTAACAATGTCGTCTATAATACTGTATTTGGCCGATGCGGTTAACGCTATACAATTCACTTGTGGGTGAAGTTGCCTTAGAATTGAAATATTCTTATAAGCTGGTCTAAAATCGTTTCCCCATTGACTAATACAATGTGCTTCGTCTACCGCTATCAAATTTACTTGCATAAGTTGCAAACGCTCTTGAACTAAAGGTTGCTGTAACCGTTCGGGAGAAAGGTATAAGAACTTATAATTGCCATAGATACAGTTGTCTAGCTGAGCGTCTAAATCTTTGTAAGACATGCCAGATGTTAATGCAATGGCTTTAATGCCTTTTTGTTTTAGCGTATTTACTTGGTCTTTCATTAAGGCAATAAGTGGAGAAACCACAATGCAAATGCCTTCTTTCATCAGTGCAGGAACTTGAAAACAAATTGATTTTCCTCCACCAGTTGGTAGCAAAGCAAAGGTGTCTTCATTTGCTAATACAGAATTGATAATGTCTTCCTGTAATGGTCTAAACGAAGTATAATTCCAGTGTCGCTCTAAAACTTCAATAGGATGCATCACTGCAAATTTAAGACCTCTAAAATAAAATCGGTCCTTTTTTCTATAGTTTCAAAAGGTACATCAATTAATTGATAGCCAAATCTCATGTAGGTTTTTAGTAAATGATGGTGAATCTCTATAGCTTGCTCAAAATTCTCATAACGTTCACTGTCGCTTGTGAAAATTTCTTGCCATGGAGCTAACACAAAAACATAATCGTAACTGTTATTCTGTGAGGCATCATTAAAATATTGAGGATATTTGTCACCTATATAGTCCATATAAGCCAAAATGTCTGGTATGCCTCTGTCTAAAAAGACAGCACTTATGGTTTCTTTAGAAGCATCATTATATTGCTTTAATCGTCCTTCTAAAAGCTTTTCGCTAAACAGAAGCGGTTCGGTTAAAAAGAGCTGTTCTATACCATCTTTTCTGGCTTGTAGCGTAACTTCTCTTGATATTTCATCGTAACATAAGAAACCTCGACTTTTTAAACTATTAATGATAGAAGACTTTCCGGTACCAGGACCACCTGTAATAACAATTTTCTTAGGACTCAAATTGGCAGTATTTTTGCAGTAAAAATCGTGATAAAATATTAAAACCAAAAATGTAAAGTAAGATGTATCTTTGCATTAATAAAAAAAGATAATGGACGAGAATAAAAAATCGGAAGAGTTTTACAAAAAGCTAAAATCTCAATTACAGGATACTGCGCTTTGGCCAACAGAATATTTATATAAGTTTATAGTGCCTTCTGAGCCTTCAAAAATAGAAGAAATAAAAGCATTGTTCAACCATTTAGGCGCTGTAATAAATACAAGGCCATCAAAAAATGGTAAATATACAAGTGTTTCTGTAAATGTTAGAATGAAAAATCCTGATGAAGTAATAGCCAAGTACAAGGAAGTAGGCGAAAAGGTAGAGGGTGTAATTTCCCTTTAAAATTTCTTCTAGGCTTACTATTTTTTTGTACTTTGCGACAAAACCTAGAAACTTCGGGTTTATATAATTTACTACACATTTTTATATTTTGATTGACAATTTAGAATACAATACAGAGCGCGAACATTTAATAATACCAGAGTATGGTCGTCATTTGCAAAAAATGATTAATTATGCTAAAACTCGCGAGACTAAAGAAGAACGAAATAAATTAGCAAAAGCTATAATTTCTGTCATGGGAAATCTGCAACCTCATTTAAGAGATGTGCCAGATTTTCAGCATAAATTATGGGATCAGTTGTTTATTATGTCTGATTTTGAATTGGATGCAGACTCTCCTTATCCAAAACCATCTCGCGAAGAGCTAAGCGCAGGTCCAGATCCTCTAAAATACCCTCAGAGTCATCCAAAATATCGTTTTTATGGAAACAATATAAAAACAATGATTGATGTTGCTTGTACTTGGGAAGAAGGAGACATGAAAGAAGCATTGATTTACACCATTGCAAATCATATGAAAAAATGTTACCTCAATTGGAATAAAGACAGCGTAGAGGATAATGTTATTTTCGATCATTTGTTTGAATTGTCTAATGGTAAAATCAACCTAAAGAATAGCGAAGAAGATCTTAGTGATTCTTCTAGCTTAATGCGTGCTAAATCTAAGTATGGCAATAAGAGCAACTCTAAAAAGTCCAAAAAGAAATATTCTAATAACAGAAAACGTTACTAATAACGAATGGGTACATTTAAAATCGAAGGCGGACACCAACTGAAAGGATCTATTAAACCTCAAGGTGCTAAGAATGAGGCCTTGCAAATTCTTTGTGCAGTATTATTAACTCCAGAGACTGTTACTATTAATAATATTCCTGATATTATTGATGTTAACAAGCTTATTGCTTTATTAAAAAAGCTAGGTGTTAAAATTGAAAAGCTAGGAAAAGGATCATACAGTTTTAAAGCCGATGAAGTAAATTTAAAGTACTTAGAGTCAGCTGAGTTTAAGGAAGATGGAAAGGGCTTACGTGGCTCTATTATGATTGTTGGTCCATTATTAGGACGTTTTGGTAAAGGATATATCCCGAAACCTGGAGGTGATAAAATTGGTCGTCGACGTTTAGATACGCACTTTGAAGGCTTTATAAATCTTGGAGCGAAATTTAGATACAACAGAGAAGACTATTTCTATGGAGTAGAAGCAGATGAACTTAAAGGTACTTACATGCTTTTAGACGAAGCCTCTGTTACAGGTACAGCAAACATTGTTATGGCTGCCGTTTTAGCTAAAGGTAGAACAACAATTTATAATGCGGCTTGTGAACCTTATTTACAGCAGTTGTGTAAAATGCTAAATAGAATGGGAGCCAAAATCTCAGGTATTGGTTCTAATATGCTCATTATTGATGGTGTTGAAAGCTTAGGAGGAACTGAACACAAGATGTTACCAGATATGATTGAAATTGGTAGCTGGATTGGTTTAGCAGCAATGACAAAAAGTGAGCTGACCATTAAAGATGTAAGTTGGGACGATTTAGGACAAATTCCTTCTGTCTTCAGAAAATTGGGAATTACGGTAGAGCAACAAGGAGATGATATTCACATTCCTGAACATAAAGATGGCTACCAAATTCAGAATTATATTGATGGTTCTATTCTAACCATTGCAGATGCACCATGGCCTGGTTTTACGCCAGATTTATTAAGTATTGTTTTGGTCATTGCAACACAAGCTAGAGGTGAAGTTTTAATACATCAAAAGATGTTTGAAAGTCGTTTGTTTTTCGTAGATAAGTTGATAGACATGGGAGCTAAGATTATTCTTTGCGATCCTCATAGAGCAACCGTTATTGGTCATGATTTTAAATCTAATTTAAAAGCAACAACCATGACATCGCCAGATATTAGAGCTGGTATTTCGTTGTTAATTGCTGCATTATCTGCAAAAGGAACATCCACAATTCATAATATAGAACAGATAGACCGTGGTTACGAGGATATAGACGAACGTCTTAGAGCTATTGGAGCAAAGATTGAGCGTGTATCCGGTAATTAAATACATATACGATAATAAAAAGAAAAGCTTCAAATTTATGTTTGAAGCTTTTTTATTATAACAAAACCCTGAATTAAAATTCAGGGTTTTAAAATTGTTTATTGAAATGGTTATTTCAGATAAGACAAAAACTGTCTTGTTGTTTATAACGTTCAGATTTTGAGTTTATTGTGTGAAGCGATAAAAAATTAATTAAGAGCAGCTTTATAAGTTTTTAAACAACGTTCTCTAGCTTCTTTATGGTCTACCATAGGTTTAGGATAGGTGAGTTCTTGATATTCTGGAACCCACTTTTTTATGTAATGATGTTCTTTGTCAAATTTCTGAATTTGAGTCGTTGGGTTAAAAATTCTGAAATAAGGTGCAGCATCTACACCAGAGCCAGCAACCCATTGCCAATTACCAACATTGCTTGCCATTTCGTAATCGTGTAGTTTTTCTGCAAAATAGGCTTCTCCCCAACGCCAATCTATAAGTAAGTGTTTGCACAAAAAGCTACCAACCAACATTCTTACTCTATTGTGCATAAAACCTGTTTCGTTTAATTCTCGCATTCCTGCATCAACTAAAGGATAACCGGTTTTTCCTTCACACCACGTTTTGAATTCCTTTTCATTATTTCTCCATTCAATTCGGTCATATTTAGCTTTAAAAGCTTTATCTACCGTATGTGGAAAATGCCATAGGATTTGCATAAAGAACTCACGCCAAATCAGTTCTTGCCAAAAGACTTCATTTTTTTCGGCTATGGCTTTTTTTACCATCTTACGAACACTTACTGTCCCAAAACGAAGGTGAGGTCCTAAACGAGATGTACCGTCTTTAGCTGGGAAATTTCGAGTGTCTTCGTAGTCTTGAATCAGCGTTGGTTTAACATCATAATCCGCTATCTCTTGTTTTGACTTTGTAAAACCGATATCAGATAAACTCAGATTAGGTAAGCGTGTATGCTCTATTAAATTGTTTAGATAATTGTTGGTATAAAAAATTTCTAAATCAATGGTTTTGAATGTCTCTTTCCAAGTTTTCATATAAGGAGTGTAAACGACATAAGGATCACCATCATTCTTCACTACTTCGTCCTTTTCAAAAATTACTTGATCTTTGAATGTTTTGAATTCAATGTTTTGTGTTTCTAAAAATGATAGAATTTCTTCGTCGCGTTCCTTGGCATAAGGTTCATAATCATGATTGGTGTAAACAGTATTAATCTTAAAGTCTTTAGTGAGTTGTTTGTAGATTTCAATCGGTTTACCGTGATATATGGCAATGCTGCTGCTATGTTCATCCTGCAAGGTTTGTCGCATGTTTTGCAAGGTTTCGTGTATAAAAGTAACACGAGCATCATCTTCAGGTAATTTGTCTAATATTTCAGAATCGAAAATAAAAATTGGTAAAACAGGATGTTCACCTTTTAAGGCTTCATAAAATCCTACGTTATCATCTAGTCTAAGGTCTCTACGAAACCAAAATATGTTTACTGTTTTGCTCATATTAATATTTTCCGAAAAGCGCTTCAAGCTTTGTTGTTCTGTAATTAAAAATTTCTTCAAGTTTTGGCTTTACCAAAATCGGATGCACCATTTGACCCAAAATACCCATAGGAACTTTATAATCTATAATATCTTCCATCTCTATACCACCTTCAATAGGTTTTATAAAATGCTTATGATGCCAAAGGGAATAAGGTCCAAAACGTTGTTCATCTACAAAATATGCTTTATCCTTAACGTGTGTAATTTCTGTCACCCATTTTGTTTTAATTCCTAAAACAGGTGTAACAATATATTGAATAATCTGCCCTGGAAACATAGGTCTATCGGCACCAGAGAGTATATGAAAACCCATATAATCTGGAGTAATGGTTTTTAAATTTCTTGGATCGGATAAAAAATCCCATGCTTCATCTACAGAAATTGGTAAATTCTGCTTTTTATGTAAGGTGTAAATTTTCATGTTTAGTTGTTTAAAACGATGTAAGCATTTAGTGATGTGGCAATACACAACCAAATGATATAGGGTAGAAGTAGGTATTTGGCATATTTCAATCGATCACTTCTAAATGTAATGAATAAATAAAGAATGACTAAGGTTAGTAGGATAATAACTCCAAGCCCGACAGTGGTTAAATGTTGATTAAAAAATACATAGTTCCAGCCAACATTCAAAACTACCTGAAACACATATATCATCCATAAATATTTTGAAGCTCTCAGTATAAACAACTCTACTAAATACCAAGAGAAAAAAGCCATAATTGTGCCCCAAGCCACACCAAATAACCAACCAGGCGGAGTCCAAGGAGCTTTACTTAAACTTAAATACCAATCAGAGGTTGGCCCATTATCCATCAGCCAGCTTCCTAAAGCTAAACCACCAAAGTTAATGACTAAAAATAGTATGAGATATTGGATTTTTTTCATCAAACACTAAAGTTTAAAACTTACAATTCCACAATCCATTTCAAAAATCTGTCCTGATAATGATGCAGCTTTATCAGACAATAAAAAAGCAGCCATATCAGCAACTTCTTCAGGTTGAAGGAATTTTTTAAGTGGATGACGTTCGTTCATTTTTTCAACCATACTGTCATTCCTCAAAAGTTTTGAAGCTAATTCTGTATCAGTTACTGTTGGAGCAATAGCATTAACTCTGATAGTAGGTGCCAATTCTGCTCCTAAAGATTTTGTTAAGCCTTCAACTGCCGATTTTGATGCAGCAACACTGGCGTGAAACGGCATTCCTAATTTTGCCGCAACAGTACTAAAAAGTACAATAGAAGGATTATTTCCTTTCTTTAATGCCGGTAAATATTTTTGAATTGCTTTTACAGCTCCAATAACATTGATATTAAAATCGTCTTGAAAATCTTCAATACTTAAACGGTTTATAGGCTTAAGATTAATGCTTCCAGGGCAATAAACCAGTCCCTCTGCACTTTCAATATCTGGTAAATCATCCGTGAGAATATCACAAGAATAATGCTTTACATTATCACCAGAAACTTCGGGTTCAGTTCTACTGATATTAATAATGTTATCATAAGAAGAAAGCAAAGACGAAATTATGGCCTTGCCAATGCCTTTGCTTCCTCCTATAACAATTATAGTTTTCATTATGCAGCAGTTAAGGGCTTACCTTTTAAACGTTTTTCTATTTTTTGTTTTATAACTGTCAGGCGCTTCATAAGATCCATAAGTTTTTGGTCTTTTTTCTTTTTGTAAATCTCGTTTACAGCAAGGATTATGTCTTTAGCTTCTCTCGCAGCTAAAATTCTGTCGCTAGTTGTCTTGAATGAAAACTTTCTGTTTTCGAATTCTTTGGCTTGATCTATTATATCCATGACTTAATTATTTATGTAATTCTGAATTTCATTTATTTTTTCTGGTGTATTAAAAATGCCACCATAGTAGGTCGTAACTGTAGTAGAGGTATCATCTTGAACTCCTCTTGAAGATACACAAAGGTGTTTGGCATCAATAATCACTGCAATATCCTCAGTATCTAAAATCGTTTTTAGCTCGTTGGCTATTTGCTGAGTTAAACGTTCTTGTACTTGAGGTCTTTTAGCGTAATATTGAACGATTCTGTTAAGTTTTGAAAGCCCAATAACTTTACCTGAAGATTTGTACGCAATATGTGCTTTTCCTATAATTGGAACAAAGTGATGTTCGCAATTAGAATAAAACGTGATATTCTTTTCCACCAACATTTGGTTGTATTGATATTTATTATCAAATAATGCAACCTTAGGTTTATTTTGAGGGTCTAAACCCGAAAATATTTCTTCAACATACATTTTGGCAACACGGTCTGGTGTACCACTAAGTGAATCGTCTGTAAGATCTAAGCCTAAAACGTCCATAATTTCAGAAAATAAAATGGAAATTCTATTTTTCTTTTCTTCATTAGACATGTCGAAAGCGTTTGCTTTCATTGGTGTTTCTAGGCTTGTAAATAGATGGTCGTCACCAATAGCTTCTGTACTAAAACCGTTGAGGTTGTGACCATTTTTTTTGGAAATTGCTTTTGTATTCATAGCATCTTTTTAATGTGCTGTCTTTAAGTACTCCAAGCTTAAATCAAAGCACGTGTTAACGTTTTGAAATAGAGTTGTGTGATATTGTTTTTTGACGTGAGCATTTAAATCTGCCTTTGTCGAACGTTCTTTTTTTTATGTGTTTAGTAGCTCTTCCTTGAACGCGTTTTCGCCATAATCTAAAGCTACTAGGTTTTAATTCCTTGCGCATTAAAGTGATAACCTCTTGTTCTTTTAAATCGAATTGAAATTTAATAGCTTCAAAAGGTGTTCGATCTTCCCAAGCCATTTCAATAACTCGATCTATATGTCTTTGGGTTAAATCCATAAAGACTGAGGTATCTTGTAAAGCATATCATGCTTTGTTTTTTGGTCGACTAACTTGTCGAAAAATTTCTTATTTTCTTTAAAAGTTTTGTTAGCTCTAAAGTGCACAAATTTTCCTTGTGCATGTATGCTAGAACCATTGATTTTATAAATAACCAAATGGTAATAAGGTATAATCCAAGTAAAGTTTTTTAAGCCTTTTGTAATATGAACCAAAATGCCTTTTGGTCGCAATTCAATATTACCGTAATTTATGTCCGATACTGTATTTAAAACTTGTTGTAAATTAGGGCTAACTTCGTCAATAATCATGCGCTTAGAGCCTACACCTCTTAGTTTCAATTTCTGTACCAAACTATATGGTTTACCAACTAAATCAGAAATGATTTGTTTGTGTTCAGAATTATGATGTGTAGTATCTATTAGCATATTCAAATATACTAAATGTTTAACTTTTATTTTAAAAAGTTAAACAAAATTAACAGAGAATTATGATGGTAATATTTCTATAGTAAAGCAAAACAGCTTAGTTGTTTCTCAAAAGACTATTTCTGTCTTGTAAAGTGTGTCGTTTTAAAATGCGAAAACTTTCTTTTACAACCTCTGGATTTTTTTTCATATTCCAAAGTATATCGCTAGCACGCTTTCTGTTTTCTTTAATGTCTACGATGGGTTCAGGATAGTCTTGGCCAAGTTTAAATTCGTACAAGCCTTGCTCTAATTCGGTCATTAAATAAGGTTCGTGAATAAAAGGAATATCTAGGTGAGCAAGTTCTGGTACCCATTTTTTTATAAATTCAGCATCAGGATCGTGTTTAAGTCCATTTAAGGTTGGATTGTAAATTCTTAAGTTATTTATTCCGGTTTCACCAGCTTGCATTTGAAGCTGTGGAAAATGAATACCAGGTTCAAAATCTAAAAATTGTTGCGATAAATGTTCAGAAGCATTTTGCCATGGTTGCCATAAAATGTGAGTAAAGAATGAAACTAGCATTGCCCGCATTCTAAAGTTTACATAACCTGTTTCTATTAAACAACGCATACTTGCATCTACAAGCGGAAAACCTGTTTGACCTTCTTGCCAAGCTTGTTGGTATTTTAGAGAGATGCTCTTTTTTAATTTGTGATACCCTTTGTTAACGCTTTCGTTTTCCATGGTATGTTCCATTTCAAACTTTTGAATAAAATGTGCTTGCCAACGTAAGCGCGATAAAAAGCCACCAATATGTCTTTTATCTTTACTTTGTTCCTTGACTTTTTGTGCTTTTTTAAAAATCTGCCTTATAGATATATTGCCCCAAGCAATATAAGGTGAAAGTCTACTACAACTTGTGCGTGATGCTTCAGGTTTTGATATGTTGAACATATAGTCTTTATGACGATTTTCAAAAAATGAATAAGCATATTTCCAAGCAGTAGTACTTCCTCCTTTTTGAAATAATGAATCTTTAGGTGTGTCTAAATCTGCAACAGTTAGAACATTTTCTAATTTTGATATGGTGTTTATATCTATTAGTTGATTTTGTGTAGGTTGAAATACGTCGAGAGGTTGACTCATATAGTCCTCCCACTTTTCTAACCAATTGTCTCTGTTTATGAGTCCACGTTCTACGCCATTGTTTTTACTTTCATTCCATTGAATAAAATTGTTTCTACAGTAACGTGTAAATTCTTTATCTCTGTTGTATGTCACCAAAATGCCAGTTTCTACATGAGAGAAAATGGCGTCAATTTTATAGAATTCTTGAATTATATTAAATACAGTTTGAACATCACTTTTTACCGCAAGAACTTTAGAGTCAAAAGGTTTTAATTGCTCATTGAGATCTCTAATGGATTCTTTAATAAAATTAAAATGACGTTCGCTGTAATGGTTATCGTTGAGTAAAATATGTTCAAACACATAGAGCAGTAGGGTAGGTTTATCAGTATTAAGTGCATTACTAATAGCTTCATTATCCTGAAGCCTTAAGTCTCGTTTTAACCAGACGACGTTGATATGTGGTTTAGGTGTCACTTTAGAGTCTTGAGAAATTTTTCAGCGTTATTAAAATGGTTTTCTAGTGTATCCTTTTTCATACGGTCGAGATTACCTAAGAGCATACCTAATCTAGGATTGCTTTCAAAAAAGTTTCTATGTTTATCCATAAAAGTCCAGAATAATCCATCCCAAACCTCTTGCCAATTACCTTTGGAATAATTACTCATTTTCATGATGTAGTTGCTACTACTTATGTAAGGTTTGGTAGACATTAAACCACCATCGGCAAACAGACTCATGCCATATACGTTGGGTACCATAACCCAATCATAGGCATCAATGAATAATTCCATAAACCATTGATAAACATCATCTGGATCAAATTCGCAAAGCACCATAAAATTTCCCAGAATCATCAGACGTTCTATATGATGAGCGTAAGCGGTTTTGTTAATTTTCTTAATAACATCATCCACAGGTTTTATACCAGTGGAACCATCATAAAATGATGAAGGGATTTTTCGTTTGAAGTTCCAGAAGTTTTTAGTTCGCTCTTCGGTACCTTTTACTTCATAAACACCTCTGATAAATTCTCGCCAACCTAAAATTTGTCGTACGAATCCTTCTGTAGAATTTATTGGCACATCATTGGATTTAGCATAATCTATAGCATTTTCAATCACCTCGGAAGGATTTAGCAAACCAATATTAATTAATGGTGATAACAAACTATGATTTAAAATATGTTCTTCTTTTACAATAGCATCTTCATAAACTCCAAATTCATGAAAGCGATAGTCGAAAAATTGCTGTAACCATTGCTCTGCAGATTCAAAATCGATTGGGTAAGTCAAGAAGTCATTCAGTTCTCCGTAATGATTACTAAAGTGTTCCTCTACACAGTTTTCGGCTTCTTTATGATATTTTGATTTATCAGGAAATTGAATATTTGGTGGTGTTTTATCTTTTGGGTATTTCTTTCGGTTTTCAGAATCGTAAGTCCATTTGCCGCCTTCTGGTTCTTTTGAAACTATTAAAATATCTCGTTTTTTCCGTTGTTCTTTATAAAATGAGGTTTGAAAGAATTTCTTTTTTGAAGGTTTAAAAAATGAGCTTAGATCTTTTTTTGTATTGATAAACAACGGACTTTCGTACCATTCAATTGTGATGTCTTTTGAAGTTGATTTAATACGTTTTTCTAGCCAATTGTCTGTAGGATCTATAATGTGAAGTGTTTCTGTCCCTTCCTCAATTAATTTTAAAATCAACTTACGAACATCACATAAATTTGAAGTTGCTTCAATATAATTTATGGTCTTGCCTTTCGATTTTAAATAATCTTCATAAGCTTTCATAGAAGCTCGGTGAAACGCTATTTTTTGTTTATGGAATTTATATTGTTTAAAAAATAGATACTCTTCAATAAGATAGATTTCTGCATTAATATTTAGAATTGAAGAATTCTGAAATAATTGATGAGGGAAGAGTAATATGTGTTCTTTATTTTTCATTTTAAAACAAACTCGGTTGTAACCATAAATTTCTATAACCTCCTTTACTGTCGTAGCGTTCAGCTTGAAGCTGTACATTAAATTTTCTATCTCTTGGATCGTTACCAACTCCTGCTACATACATCCAATTGCCATAGTTGCTGTGAACATCGTAGTCGAGTAGGAGTGATTCAAAATAGGCGGCACCAATACGCCAATCTAGTTGTAACTCTTTTGCAAAATAGGATGCAACGTTTTGGCGACCTCTATTGCTCATCCAGCCTGTTTCTTTGAGTTCAATCATGTTGGCATTTACAAAGTCGCTTTTAGTGTTTCCATTAATCCAATTGTCAATTAATTTTTGGTCTGTTTTCCACTCATAATTTTTATTTAGAATGCCATCTAACTTAAAAATTGAATTACCATGCTTAAGGGAAATGTATTTGAAATAGTCGCGCCATATCAATTCAAAAATATGCCAATAGGTAGATTCATTGTTATAGAATTCTTTTTCAAATTGCTTAACGTTCCAATAAATTGTTCTAGCAGAAATACTTCCGTTAGCCAACCAAGGTGAAAATTTTGAGCTGTAGTCCTTACCAATTAAACCATTTCTGGTTTTCTTATAAAAACCAAGTTTCTTAGTGTTGAAGAAATAGTCTTCCAGTCGTTGTAAAGCTTTGGTTTCACCTCCTTTAAATGGAAACGCAGAATGCGTATGTGTTTCAAAATCTTCAAAACCTAAATCTGTTAATGATGGAATCTTAGTTTCGTTTTCAATTCTATTATTTTGAGATTGTTTTTTGATTGTCGACTCGTGTCGAATAGCGATATACTTTTCAAGTTTTTTTCGGAATACTGTAAATACTTGAGGTGTTTGGTGAATCTCAAAATTGATATCTTCAGGATGATATAGGAACTGATTATAAATGTGATGCCAAGACACATTGTTTACCTTTTCTTTAACAGCATTTTCAACATCAACTTCTTCCTGCGTCCATTCTTTTTGAAGATAAATATTACTAACATCGTAAGTCTCACAAATTGAAGGAATGATTTCTTCAGGATGCTCATGGTAAACTAATAAATCTATATTATGGTTACTGAGTTGCGCTTTTAGATTTTCTACAGTTTCAATTAAAAATTTAGCTCTGTATTTTTCTGTTTTTTTAAAACCAAAAGCATCGATTTCAAACTGTTTTGGATCAAAACAATACACACCAAAAACTTTACTACCTTTATTTGTAGCTTCACTTAATACGGTATTATCTATGGTTCTAAGATCATTTCTGAACCAAACTAAGTTTTCTATTTTGTCCTTCTGCATTTTTCGCTACAATATTTAACTTTGTCCCAATCTTTTGCCCATTTTTTGCGCCATGTAAATGGTCGTTCACAAACAGGACATATTTTTGTGGACAAATGTTGTTTTTTTACACCTTTCATTTTTTGTTAATCAAGGCGTTAATCATTCCATTAAAAACAAAAGCGTGAAAGGGTAGAACCGAGTACCAATACAATCGTCCCCAAATACCTCTTGGTCTAAAAACTGCACGTTGGTAGAGCTGGTCTTTTACAATTTTGAATTCTAACCAAGCTTCGCCTGGTAGGCGCATTTCAGCAAATAGTAGTAAACGTTTTTCGTCTTTATCGGCAAATAGTACACGCCAAAAATCGAGCGCATCACCTGGTTCTAAATAAGTGTCGTGCGTTCTTCCACGACGTAACCCAACACCACCAAAAAGTTTATCAACATAGCCTCTAATTTTCCAAAGCCAGTTAAAACTATACCAACCATTTCGCCCACCAATGCTCCAGATTTTATTGAGGGTAAACGTTTCATCTTTTACCGTTCTATGTCGTATATCTTTATAACAACCAAAATGTGGTAACTCAATGTATTTAGAGAGCTGCACATTAAATCTGCCACTGCTTATGGCATCTTTCCAGCTAGAGACTACAGCATTTTGCTCGATTTTTTGAAAGGCTAGGTTTACTGCTGTTTTGTAATCTACAGGTTCTATACCAATAATTTCATTGATGTTGCTAGGTTTTCCGATCACTTCAACTTTCATGCTATCTACCAAAGCAGCAGCCAATTTAAACGACGTTGAGGTTACAAAATACAGCCAGTAAGATGATAATTTTGGTGTTAAAACCGGAAGTGTTACGATATGACGTTTGAGGTTACGGACGTCAGCAAATTGTAATAACATTTCTTTGTAGGTAAGCACTTCTGGACCGAAAATATCGAAGGATTTATTGTACAATTCTTCTTTGCCCAATCCGCCAGATAGAAAACTCAACACATCACGAATGGCAATAGGTTGCGTTTTTGTTTTTAGCCATCTTGGCGTAATCATAAACGGTAATTTTTCTACAATATCTCTTATGATTTCAAAAGAAGCACTTCCACTACCGACTATAATTCCTGCTCTAAATGTTGTAAGTGCATAGTGGTCTGACTTTAATGTATTTTCAACTTGTAAGCGTGATTTTAAATGTTTTGAAAGTGAATTGTCGTTAACAATACCACTGAGATAAATCACTTGTTTGCAACGTGTAGCATTGACCAAATTCTTAAAATTTTGAGCACATTGACGCTCTAAATCCGCAAAGTCGTTAGAGCTTGTGGACATAGAATGTATCAGATAATAAGCTGCATCTATATCTTCAGGAATCTTATTTGGCTCTGGATCAAGAAAATCTAGCTTAATAAAAGAGCAAGAGGGATGATTTTCAATTTCATCTGGAATACGATTTAAATCACGAACGCAACAAACTAGCTCATGCTCATCTTCTAAAAGCTGAAGTGCTAATCTTTTGGCAATATAGCCCGTTGTACCTGTGAGTAGAATTCGCATTTAATCATTTATGTTTTCAAATTCAGGTTTAGGTCTTTGATATTCTAAACGTGTGTTGAAATTAGGAACAGCATAAGCATCTAAACCATTAATTGCTGCAACTTTTCCTTTTGATAAATTGATGAAGCCATCCTTTTCTAATAAGCCATCTCTCACATATAGTTTCTTGATTTTTCCAATCAATAGAATGGTATCATTAGCTTTAATTGGATACTCTTCAACATATTCCAAAGCCAATTGCAATGGACAGTTTTTTACAAATGGAGCTGAAAAATTATCCTTGTATTCTTCATCGAGACTAGTAACATCAAACTCAGAAATAGAAGCATCGTATTTCGCGGATGTGTGATGTGCATCTTCAAGAATATTTTGATGAATATGATTTAATGTAAAAAAGCCAGTTTCTTTTATATTGTCATACGTATTTCTGATAACTGTAGTCGGTCTGAGGAAAAAGCCGAGCAATGCAGGATCAGATCCTAAATGTGTTACAGAACTAAACACAGCTACATTGCTTATACCATCCTTACTTCTTGTACCAATAAGGTTTGCAGATTTGTAGCCAGAACAACTGTTTATAAGATTTATTCGGTATAAATGGTGCATTTGGTTAATATCATCGTTATCAAATTCTATCATTTATAGCGTGTTAAAGTTGTTGATTTTGATGTCTTTTGCTTTGAGATCGAACATTAGATTGTAAAGTCCGAAGAAGGTTCTGTTGATGTAAATAAAATGTTTAGAACCACGATTACCGTTCATGTTTCTCAATTCTGTACTCTTAGAATATTTCTGTCCCATTTCGGTAATTTTTCCGAAAAATTGAGCATTAGAAAAGTCGAAGTTTTCTGCATGGAAAGGCTGGGTAAATAAGCTTAATAATTCATGAAACATATCAGTGAAAAAGATAATTTCTTCTTCAGAATCATCTTTTCTTAAAATTTCTAATTCGTAAAGTTTGGCTTTAAATTCTTCAGGATTATTAATCACTTTTTTGTCGGCTAACTCAAAATACGGTTTATAGAATTCCTCTGGAATGCTTTTCATACACCCAAAATCTAAGGCGATTAAATTTCCATCTTCAGAAATCAAAAAATTACCAGGATGTGGATCGGCATGAACTTTTTTCAACCTATGAATTTGAAACATATAAAAATCCCATAGTGCTTTTCCTAATTGATTGGATAATTCCTGATTTGTATTGTGTTGCACAAATTCAGAAAGGTGCTCACCTTTCATGTAATCCATGGTGATAATGCGTTCCGAGGAAAATTCTTCGTAATACTTTGGGAATTTAAGATTAGGAATATGATTACAAGCTTCTACAACCGCTTTGCTTTGTTGTAATTCTAAGATGTAATTGGTTTCTTCAATAAGTTTATTTTCAACTTCTTTGAAATATTTATCCGAATCTTTCCCTTTAATATTGAACATCTTAATAGCAATAGGTTTTACCAAAGCTAAGTCTGAAGCAATACTCTCTGCAACTCCAGGATATTGGATTTTCACAGCAAATTTTTTCCCATCCTTTTCGGCCAAGTGAACCTGACCAATGCTTGCAGCATTTACTGAAGTTGCATTGAAAGTATCGAATAATTCTTCTGGGTGTTTCCCAAAATATTTTTTAAACGTCTTAATCACCAAAGGAGCAGATAATGGAGGTACAGAAAATTGAGATAAAGAAAACTTTTCTACATAAGCCTGTGGTAATATGCTTTTTTCCATACTTAGCATTTGAGCAACTTTTAGCGCGCTACCTTTAAGTTGTTTTAGGCTATCGTAAATATCTTCAGCATTATTTTTATTGAGACGTTCTTTTGCCTCTTCCTCAGATTTAGTAATCTTATCTCCGTAATATTTTAAGTAGTTTACACCAACTTTTGCTCCAGTAGAGACTAATTTGGTAGCTCTTGATATTTTTGAAACAGGTATTTTGTCTATCGTCTTCATGCGTTCATTTTAAATTTTTCTTTGTAAATAAACTTTCCGAAGTCGATAAGACTTTTTAAAGGAGTTGTATCGATGAGATCAAAACTAGTGTTGACTGATTTTTCAATAAATACATCTGTTTTTTCAAATGCTTTTGAAGTGTCATCTATCCAAAACTTTATGGTCATCAATAATTGAATCCAAGCGGATTCTTCAATACTTCTTTTTTGAAGTTTCTCTAACTTTTCTTCTTTTAAGTCTAGCGTCTTAATATCTAAAGTAGAAACATATTTGGTAAAGCTAGATTTCAAGCTTGAAAGCGTCTTAAGTGTTTTTAACTTGTTTTTTTTATTTTCTAGTGCATAAATGACATAACTTCTATTAGCCGTAAGTACTTCAAAAAATGTATAGTAAAAACTTAAAAGTTTATTGCGAGCATCAAAAGATTGATAGTCTTCACTCTTTTGTAAAACGTCGTGAGTATTATCAAAAAACGCTTTGAAAATACTTTTTTCTAAAGCATCAAAAGAATTGAAATGTTCATAGAATTTTTGTTCTTCAAAATTGTTGTCTTTTGAAAAGGAGTATACAGATTTAGGTTGTTGGTTATGCGTTAATACATAATCCATATATAGCGACATCAAATCTGCTTGTTTTATGTTTTTTTTCTTTGCCATTGTAATTGATTTACAACGTAAAGATATTAAATGTTTAACTATTTATTTTAAAAGTTAAACAAAATTTAACATGAAACTACTTTATGAGTTTTCAGTAACACCCTTTTTCATAAACTTATGGCAGATAATGGCTAATTGAGCGCCAAGAATTGGAGCTAAAATATAAAGCCACAAGTCTTTTAAATGTCCGGAAAATAATGCAGGTGCAATTGAGCGGAGTGGTTCATAGATGCTTTTGTCATTGGTCCTGCAAACATAGCTTCTAGAAGTATAACAGAGCCAACAGCTATTGCAGCCATGGTACCAATTTCTTTACTTCCTGTAGATACATTTATAATTACCATCATTAAGAAAAAGGTTAAGAAAAATTCTAGAATAAATGCCTTGTAAGGTGCAAAGCCTTCTGCAGGATAAGTGTGTCCGAAACTTTTACTTTCTGGGAATAGAATCCAAAGTATAAAAATGGCTAATAATGCACCTAACAACTGCGCTAATATATAAGACGGAACTTTTTTCCATTCAAATTTCTTGGCAGTAGCAAAACCTAGTGTAACTGCTGGATTAAAATGAGCTCCCGAGATTTCTCCAAAAGTATATATCATAGACATTACAATTAATCCCCAAGTTATGGCGACACCAACATGTGATATACTGCCGTTAGTAATTTCATCAATGGTCATTGCGCCACATCCACAGAATACCATTGTAAAAGTGCCTATAATCTCAGCTAATAATTTTCTCATTTATTTTTAATTTGAGAAAAAATAAACTTCATTTCAGTAGCGATTTGATTGCTGCGCTCTTCATATTTTTCAGCTTGTTGCGGTGTGCCATCTGAGACTTTTGGATCCTCGTATGTAATAGGAATACGTTTTTCTGCACCTACAATAAACGGACAGCCTTGATCTGCCGAAAAGCAGGTCATAATAGCAGCAAAACCACTTTTGGGATTAAAGTTTGAAGTAATAGTTTTTGAAAATCCAATGATTGGATGTTGGTTCTCGCTATATTTTATACTGTAAATAGGATTTTCTCCTTGAGACAGTGATTCTACTTTAAATCCTGAATTTTCTAAGGTTTTTGCAGCTACAGGAAACAAGGCTGTTGCTTCGGTACCTGCGGAGTAGCAAAACAAGTTTGCTATCTCAAAATAAGAGCCTGTCGCTTGTGCCCAAGCTTGCGAGAGATGACTTCTTCTAGAGTTATGTGTACAAATAAAATTGAGGTTGATAATTTGTTTAGCATCAACTTTAGCCTGAATAAAGTCAATTAGAGGTAGAAGAATAGTTCTTCTTTCTTCAGAAATTGAAGCTGTATTCAGGCTATTTAGTTTTTCTAATAATTTAGAATATAACATCTTTAATTATTGTATTTAGCAGCAGTTACCATCAGGTGAACAACATGGCTCGTCATTAGTAATTTCTGCTAATTGAATTTTCGGTTTCTTTTCCTTTTTTCCTAGTTTTTCAGCATAAACTGTAATACTAAAAATACCAACATTATCAGAGTTAAACTGTTTAGTCATCTTTTCATCCAAATACTTACTTAAAATATCATCTGGTATCGTAATAGGTTTTTCTTTTTGAATATTGATATTTACAAAGCCTTCATCAGAAATGTGTTTTAAATAATCCTCTTTTTGAATAGCTCCAGCCACACAACCAGCATACATCTCGGCATCTTCTTTTAAAGCTTTAGGTAAATCACCAACCAAGACGATATCTGAAATACTAAAGTGACCACCAGGTTTTAGAACTCTAAAAATTTCACTGATAACTTTTTGTTTGTTAGGCACTAAGTTTAGTACACAATTACTTACAATGACATCGGCAACATTATCTGAAACAGGCATATTGTCTATATCACCTTCTCTAAACTCAACATTGTTGTAGCCTAGTTTTTCAGCATTGATACGTGCTTTTTGTATCATAATAGGTGTGAAGTCAATACCAATAACTTTACCTCTGCTACCTGTTTCATGTCTCGCCACAAAACAATCGTTCCCAGCACCAGAGCCTAAATCTATAACGGTATCTCCTTTTTGGATTAAAGCAAATTGCGTTGGCAATCCACAGCCTAAGCCTAAATCGGCATCACTGACATAGCCATCAGTTTCTGAGTAATCATCCATCATAATGTTATAAACTTTATTGGATGGAGTAGTGGCACCACAACAAGAAGAAGCATTTTCAGCTTTGCCTTGTTCAGCAATTTTTGCGTATCGTTCTTTTACTATGTCTTTAAGTTCTTGTTCAGTTTTCATAATTATATGTTTTGTATTGCTATAAAATCAATATGACTTAACAACAATTAGTTTTTTTAGATTCATAATTTAAAAATTGAGAAATGAGATTCTTTGCATTAGCCCAATTATCCTCATCTATACAATAGCAAACACTTGTACCTTCTATGTTTCCTTTAATTAAGCCTATGTTTTTTAATTCTCTGAGGTGTTGTGATATTGTAGCTTGTGCCAAACCAATTTCATCTACCAAGTCACCACAAATACAAGTATTAGAGTTGAAAATATGTTGCAGTATAGCCACTCTTGCTGGATGCGCAAAAGCCTTAGCTATGGTAGCAATTTGGTTTTGTTCTTCGGTAAAAATCTCAGATTTCGTTAGCCCCATAATTTCACTTAATTATTATATTGCAATATTACGATTAAATAAATTGTTGAATGCAATTTCAGTGTTAATTTTTCTTTTTTAGGTATTCGTTAACATTCTTGGCCTGTGTTATATTGTAATTTTAACAAAACATTAATCAACACATACAAAATGAAAAAACTAGTACTTTTTGCTTTTGCCTTAACCTTAATGTTTTCGGTAAATGCACAGGTGGAAACACCACAGCCAAGTCCTTTTACTAAAATTGAACAAAAGGTCGGTTTAACAGATGTAACCTTAGAATACTCTCGTCCGAGTATGAAAGGAAGAAAAATATTTGGGGATTTAGTTCCTTACGGAAAAGTATGGCGTGCAGGTGCCAATAAAAATACTGTAGTTACTTTTAGTGATGACGTTTCTGTAGAAGGTACTACTCTAAAGGCAGGTTCTTATGCCATTTTTGTATCTCCCAACAAAGATTCGTGGACTGTTTTTTTCTATACAGACACCAATAATTGGGGAACACCAGCTAAATGGGATGATTCTAAAGTCGCAGCTAAAGTTACTGCTAAGGTATACGAGATGCCTATGGATGTAGAAACTTGGACTATAGGTTTTGATGACTTAACTAACAGCTCTGCCAACATTGGTTTCATTTGGGAAAAAACATATGCTTCTGTTACATTTAAAGTGCCAACTGAAGACAAGGTGTCTGCTTCAATCAAAAATGTAATGTCTGGTCCATCTGCTAATGATTATTACTCTGCTGCAGTGTATAATTTATCTGAGGGTAAAGATTTAGATCAAGCTATGAAATGGATAGACAAGGCGGTTGATATGACAAAAAATGAACCGCGTTTTTGGTTTTTAAGACAACAATCTTTAATACATGCTGCCAACGGAGATAAAAAAGGAGCGATTGCTGCTGCAAAAAAATCTTTAGAAGGTGCTAAGGAAGCAGGTAATGATGATTATGTGAAAATGAATAAGGACTCTCTAAAAGAATGGGGAGCGATGTAATAGTATTTTACACAATATAAAAAAGCGCAACCTAAATGGGTTTCGCTTTTTTATTTTATACTATATATGTGATCTAAATAGGTTGCTTAGAAAACTTCTGAAGAAGATTTGCAATAACTATAACTACAACACAACCGAATAAATTAAGCCATAAGTAAGGCATCCAATCTAAAGCCCAGCCAATAATAACAATAACTTGGGTTATAAGTGCTCCAATAAATACAGCATTTCCTTTTATATACTTAAAAAAGAAAGCCAATAAGAAAATGCCTAGGACATTTCCATAAAAAATAGAACCAATAATATTTACCAATTGAATTAGATTTTCAGCTAAATCAGCAAAACAAGCAATAATGATTGCAACAATTCCCCAGCCTAATGTAAACCACTTGGTCATATTCACCATGTGCGTTTCTCCTTTATCTTCTTTTAGGTTTCTGCCGTACAAATCAATAGAGGTAATCGTCGCCAATGCATTGATTTCTGAAGCTGTTGAAGACATCGCTGCTGAAAGAATCACAGCCAATAACAAACCTATTAACCCAGTTGGTAAATTATTAAGTATAAACCGAATAAACATATAATCTCTGTCATTGGTTTCTGTATCTTTTGCAGCGTCTTTATACAATGCTAAAAGTTCTGCAGACTTTGTTTTAAATGCTTCGCTTTCTGGATTTGATTTTAAATTTTCAATTTCTCTTTCAAGTGTAGCGTAATTGGCTTTGTATTCTGAATCGATTGCTTTTTTTATCAGGAATTTAGACTCCAAGCGATATGTTTTTTCGATACTGTCAATTTGAAATAGTTCCTGTTTTAATTCAGGGTTATCGTTCTTTGCATAAGCCAAACTTAGTCGTTGCTTCATGTTAAAAAGTTCAGCTTGCTTATCTTGAAGTGCTTTGTATTCATTTCCGTATTCTGAAGCTAAAACCGTTTCAGTAGATTTGTCAATAAAATTTAGTGGTGAAGGGTTAAATTGATAAAATACAAATACCATAACACCAACTAAGAGGATAAAGAATTGCATAGGTACTTTTAACAGGCCATTAAAGAGTAAGCCCATTTGCATTTCTTTCATGCTTTTACCAGAAAGGTAACGTTGTACCTGGCTTTGATCTGTGCCGAAATAAGACAGCATTAAAAAGGTTCCACCAATAAGTCCTGTCCAAACAGTATAACGATTCTCTAAATCAAAAGAAAAATCCAGTACTTCCATTTTTCCTGTAGCACCAGCAATATCAATAGCATCGACAAAAGAAACTTCGTCTGGTATGAGGTTAATAATTATAATAAGCGCAGCCACCATACCAGCAAAAATGACAAACATTTGCTGTTTTTGGGTCACAGTTACTGCTTTGGTGCCACCAGAAACGGTGTAAATAATAACTAAAACACCAATGATGATGTTTAGAGTAACAATGTTCCACCCTAAAACCACAGAGAGAATAATGGCAGGAGCAAATATGGTAATACCAGCAGCCAAGCCACGTTGAATTAAAAAGAGGATAGCTGTGAGTGTTCTGGTTTTTAAATCAAAACGATTTTCGAGAAATTCATATGCGGTATACACTTTAAGACGATGATAAATAGGAATAAATACCATGCAAATAATAACCATAGCAATTGGCAAACCGAAGTAGAATTGTACAAATCCCATACCGTCCGAAAATGCCTGACCAGTTGTAGATAAGAATGTAATAGCACTAGCTTGAGTTGCCATTACAGACAAACCGATGGTCCACCATTTGGTATTATTACCTCCTCTTACATAATCCTGAACATTTTTACTGCCTCGTGTTTTCCACGTGCCATAGCCAACTATTATTGCTAATGTGGTAATTAAAACTGTCCAGTCTATCCAGTCTAAAGTTTGTTGCATAGGCTTAGGCGAATGATGCTGTTATGAAATAAAAGAGAAGAATGTAAAGTGCGTTGGCAATGAGCACAATGGTGTACATTTTATCCCACTTTTGTTTTTGTTGCGGTTTGTCTTGGTTGTGCATATTAATCAGTTGTTGGTTGTTAGTTTTTCAATGTTTTATTATCTCCTTTGCCAGCCGAGAGTAAGTTGGCAAAAAGACGATATGCGCCAGAAACACCAGCTGGAAACTCTCTAAAGAAACTTAAGCCAGTATAGATATAGTTGCCCTTACCGTATTTAGCAACCAATAGACTCCCTTCTTTAGAAGATTCACCTTTATCGTTCATAGAAAGAAGTGGTGTAAATTCATCTGACCATTGATTTGGAAAATATAAGCCACGTTCTTGTACCCAACCTTCAAAATCTTGATTGGTGATTTTGTTGGGGAAATTAAGAATAGGATGGTTAGGCTCTAATATTTTAACTTCAGCATTTTCATCAGTAACACGATCTTTTGATAATTGCAAATCGTAAGGTGCTATGTTGTCTGTTTTTAGGCGTCTGTTGGTATTATATTGAACAATAAGATTTCCGCCTTCTTTTACATATTCTAACAAGAATTTTTGTTTGAATTTTAATTCGTCGAGAATATTATAAGCTCTAATACCTACAACAACAGCATCAAAGTTAACCAAGTTTTCTGCTGAAATTTGTTCTGGTTTTACGATGGTAACATTGTAACCGATTTGTCTTAAACTCTCTGGTACTACATCTCCAGCACCTTCAATGTATCCAATGTTATTACCACGTTTATCAATGTCTAAACGAACCACTTTACTCACACTAGGCATCAACACAGTTTGATACGGAATGTGACTGTAGTCTATTTCAATAAGCTCGTCTGTGTAATATTTTCCATTAATATTTACCATTGGTGTAATAAGGCCTTCACTTTGGTTTTTAGGTGGTATTACAGTAAACACCACTTTTTGAATATCTCCTTTGTTTACGATTTCAATTTTTTGTTTTTGAGGATAGACATTCCAATCGTTTGGATAAGCCATTTGCACATAACCTTCAATAGCATCTCGACCAGCTTTTACAGTAACTTCGATCTCTTTTTGTTGGTCATTTTCAAAAATGAAAACCTTATCAGAGATACTTGCAGACACTTCTGGGATTATTTCAAAAGGTCTGTATAATTCACCTTTGTCAGGTTTTGAATATCTGTAAATTACTGGTTTGGTTATGGTTATTGGTGTACCTTCAATGTTAAGATTAAAATCCACAAAAACAGCTCTTGGTGTTTCAGGCTTACCAATCCATTCTTCATTATCAACATGATACATGCCAAGTGTACTCTTTTTGTTGAGCCAATATGGTGTGGTATAATGGCTGTTTTTTGGTATGGTAATGCCTTCGTTAAAATTTAATTTCTGATTTTCTGCCATGCCTATTTGCTTAGAAATAGGATTCTGAAGCGTTGATAGCTTGTAGGACATTAGTTTTATGGAAGCAGAACTTCGGTTTAAAGCTTCAATATCTAAACTAACAGTGCTGTTTGGTGCTGCATGTGGCGAGTTTGAAGATGCTTCTAAGTATAAGCCTGCACATGCCTCTATTATTGTTAATAGCTCTTTAGATTTAATAGCTTTCCAATGATCGTCTTTAACATTTTGAAGCAATCTGTAGGCTTCTAATAATTGCGGTAGGTGAGTGACTGGATTTTTAAAGTTGAAATTCTCCTCAACAGAATTCAGAATGTTTCCAATAGCTAATCCTCCTTCTATGCGATTCCAAGATGTGTCGATACCAGCAAAAACCGAATTGCTACCGTTAAGAGGTTCACCTTTTAAAAACTCTATGTATTCTTGCTGTGTACCACGTTGCGATAAACGACCAAAACCTTGGCATAAATGCTGACTACTAGCTAGTGCTGCGACTTCGTTATTAGATAAGCCTTTGCTTGGGTAGTAAACACCAATATCAAAATTTAGCATGTTGCTTTTATCAGCCTCTTCAAATTTTTCTTGACTACCATAAAACCACCATGAGGTATTAAAAAAGATACGTTTTGGTTGCCATGTTTCGGTATATTGTAGTTGTGAAGGGTATTGAGAAGCGTCATTAGCTAAATCAAAAGCTTCCATGCTTAACATTGCAGAAGACGTGTGGTGACCATGTGTAGAGCCTGGTGTTCTGTGGTCAAAACGATTAATAATCACATCTGGTTTAAAATTTCTAATTGCCCAAACGACATCTGCAAGTACCAGATCTTTATTCCAAATGGCTAAGGTTTCTTCAGGATGTTTAGAATATCCAAAATCATTGGCTCTTGTAAAGCGTTGTTCGCCACCATCTATACGACGTGCAGCTAATAATTCTTGTGTTCTAATGACTCCAAGAAGTTCTCTAATTTCTGGTCCTATGAGGTTTTGTCCACCATCTCCACGAGTTAGCGATAAATATGCTGTGCGAGCTTTAACCTCGTTAGACATATACGAGATTAGACGTGTATTTTCATCATCTGGATGAGCAGCCACATACAAAACAGAACCTAAAACATTGAGTTTTTGAACGGCTTCGTAGATTTCAGAGGAATTTAGTTTTTTGGGTTGTTGTGCTGGTAAAGAAATTAAACAGCTAAAAATGAATAGGATACAGAGTCTAGCCTGAAACATGAGGTTATTAAGTTAGTGTGCTCTTCAAATATAAAAAAGTAGACTTTTTTAACCTTGCTTTTAGGTTTTGTTTAACGAAAAAAGAGATGGATTAAGACTTGTTGTTTTCAATGTCGTAGAGCTCTTTTTCTGTGAAATTTCTAAAAGAAAATTTATAACCTTCAACCGCAGCAATAGCATAAAAAACGAAATCCATTGGACTAGCAATTTCTGAAATAATACTGAATGTTTGTGAATAGTCAAATAGTGAAAGTGTTTCAAAAAAGCCTAATTCTTCAGCCTCTGCGACTAAACCAACAATACTTAATAGATCACCTATAAAACAACTTAAAACTGCAATTATAGCACCACAAATACCAAAGATTGGGTCTATGCCTTTGCCAAATATGCGCATACCTATACCTACAGCGGCACCAACACCAATTGCCACAATACCTACCTTGTAACCCGTAGTAACAGTGATAAATGCCCAAGCTATTGCTGCTAGAATACCAATAATGATACCAGCAAAAATAGCTATAGGTAAGTTCTGTTCTGCTTTTAATGCGTTTAACTTTTCTTCAGAAAGACGAGTGTTAATCTCATCTCTTTGAAAAGTAACTTCGTCGTTTAATTCAGCAACTTGCTGCTCGTCTAATTTATAGGAGTCACATTCGTTTTCGAAGTCAGCAATGCGACCTGTTAGTTGGCATGTAAGACCAACTTTTAAGTCCATTTGACGATTAACACAGGTTTTGCAAAACTTAAGGTGTTCTTGTCTAGTCATTGGGTAAGGATTGGTTATGTAGCAAGTATACTAAATTATAACCACTTTTTCCTTTTAAAATAATAAAGCATTCCTAAAAAGAGCAGAACCATTACTCCTATGAGTATATGGTAACTGTATTTATAATGCAACTCTGGGATGTTATCGAAGTTCATGCCATAGATACCAGCGATGAAGGTGAGTGGAATAAAAATTGTAGCTATAATAGTGAGCACTTTCATCACTTCATTCATTTTGTTACTAATGGTGGTCATGTACATATCCATTAAACTCCATATCATTTCGCGATAAATATCTATGTTTTCTGATACTTGAATTAAGTGATCGTAGATGTCTCTAAAGAAGTTTATTGTACGTTTATAAATAAAAGGGTGTTCACCTTTTTCTATACGGTTTATAATTTCGCGAAGAGGAAAAATAGCACGACGTACCTTTAGAATTTCACGTTTTAATTGTTGCACTTCTACATTAATGTCTTCTTTTGCATTACCTGTAAACAGCTCGGTTTCTAAATCTTCAATTTTGTTGCCTAGAGTTTCAATAATGCCAAAATAGTTGTCGACTATAGCATCAATTAGGGCATACATGAGATAATCTGATTTTAGACCTCTAATTCTTCCGTTTGCCAAACGCAGACGTTCTCTAATGGATCCAAAAACATCTCCTTCAGATTCTTGAAATGTAAGGACATAGTTTTTGCCCAGAACAATGCTAACTTGCTCTATAACAATGTTTTCATCATCATCATAATAAAGCATTTTGAGCACAACAAAAAGATAGTCGTCGTACTCATCTATTTTTGGGCGTTGCGACGTGTTAACGATGTCTTCTAATACCAAAGGATGAAGGTCGTATAGCTTACCAATATCTTCAATCTTATCTGTATGCTTTAGGCCATCTACATTTATCCAAGTTACGGAGTCTGTTTCTTTGTAGTTAACAGCATCTTCAATATTTAGTAAAATGGATTCTTCGATGTAGTCTTTTGTATAATCAAAGCATTCTACATGAAAATCTTTATCTGATTTTTGGCCAGTGTAAATAAGAGTTCCAGGAACCTGACCAATGTGCTTTTTTGATTCTTGGGTGCGTTTTTTCTTGGTACGTCTTTTTATCATAGTTTAAAGAATACTGCTATCGTCTAAAGCATCTTTCTTCATTAAAGTTACAGCTTTTTGAAGAATTAAGTTGTTTGGGTAGGTAACTAAATCTCCATTATCTTCTCTAAGTATGAGCTGAAATGCTCTAATATCCTCTATAATTGCTTCTACAGGATAATCTTTATCGTGTATTTTTATTTTATCTCCAACTTTATAAGGAAACGAGAAAAACATAATAACACCAGAAGTTATGTTACTTAAAATAGACCATATGGCAAATAACGCTATCCCAATAACAGCAAATACAGAAGAAAATACTAAAGTGATATCACTGGTCCTAGCACCAAGAATAAAAGCCTCTATTAACAATGCCAAAAGCACTAATGTTACTGTGACATAACGACCTATTAAAGCTGCTCTGGCCTCGGTGGTTCCACTTTTTTTTCCAATTTTGTTTACTGCAACAACAATTATTGCTCTAGTAATAAGAAGTATAATTAATACGATAAACGTATATATTAATTCATCTTTATAGGTTGTGAAGAAAGAATACATAACTAATGATTAATGTATAGCAAATATAATTCTGTTTTTTTAGAATTTATCCAGAAATAGTATTTAACGTTTCGTAAAGTAAGTGTGTTGGTAGCCCAACGACGTTGTTGTATGAGCCTTCGATGTTGGTAATTGCTATGGCTCCAATCCATTCTTGGATGCCATAAGCACCAGCTTTGTCTAATGGTTTGTAGGTGTTTACATAGTACCAAATTTCGTCATCTGTTAACGCTTTAAAAGTAACTTTGGTAATGGTATTTACAACCTTTTGCCGCGTAGTTTGTGTAAAGCAAATAGAGGTCATTACCTCATGGGTTTTGTTGCTAAGCGATTTAATCATCCTAAAGGCATCATTCTTGTCTTTTGGTTTTTCAACAGGTTTGTCGTCTAACCAAACAATGGTGTCGCTAGTAATTAAAATGTCTTTGTCTTTGAGTTGGTTTTTAAAAGGTTCGGCTTTTAATTTTGCTAAATAATCTGTGATTTCAGTGCCTTTTAAAGTATTGGGATACACTTCGTCAACAGGCTGAAGACGCACTTCAAAATCTATATTCATAGACTTTAAAAATGCATGGCGCCTTGGTGAAGCTGAAGCTAAAATGATGTTATAATTCTTTAGTTTGTCGTTTAGCATACTACTTCAAAATAAAAGGATAAAGACTCATAGAAAGCATACCAGTAAGCATGACTAATTTTAACATCAAACTTATGTGCTTGTAATGCGATTGTTGTTCTGCACTAAAGATTTTAATGGTAATATAAATGAGTGGTGCAACAACAAATACTAAAAAATAACCCACTAAAAGTTGTTGTGTAAATAAACTAGTGATGATATAATATACAACGGCAAACAGAGGTATTAGAGACAGTACAAATGCAATTTTGTTTGCTCTATCTCTTCCTAAAACTATTGGCATGGTTTGCATACCAACTTTGTGATCTCCGTTAATGTCTTCAATATCTTTAACAACTTCTCTAACTAGGTTTATTAAAAAAGCGAAAATGGCATAGTCTCTTATGATTTCTAAAAAAGGAACATTAGCCACATTATTGATGGACAACATTGAAGGAATTAATTCAAAAATACCAACTACCAAAATGCTTAGTGCAACAACAATAGATACGACAATATTCCCAATTAAAAACATTTGTTTTAACGCCGTAGAGTAGATGTATAATAATGCAGAACTCATAAAGAATACCACAAATAGCGATGAATAATCTACTAAATACGACAAATAAAATCCTAATCCAACACCAATAACATTAAGAAGCATAAAATAGGTATAACCATCCTTCTCTGAAATGTATTTATTAATGATGACTTTATTGGGTTTATTCACTTTGTCTGTTTCAATATCGTAGATATCATTAATGACATAGCCACCTGCTGCAATACATATTGTGGCTAATACCAAAATAGTAAAGGCAAAAGGACTTAAGGCAGTTGTAACACCTTGACTTTGGTTAAAAGGAAGTAACAATGCGTATTTAATTAAGATTTGCACAAGCGCAATCATTAATAGGTTTTTCCAACGGATTAGATTAAGAAAATGAATCATTTTAGGTGATTAATGAGAAAGAATTTTAGTAATTAAATAATACACAACATATATCACAATAGCAAAAACAATAAGGCTAATAACAACAGTTCTTCTTAACAGTTTTCGTTCTTGTCTACGTATTTTGTTTTTTATTTTTTCTTTATCAGCTTTACTAAGGTTTTTGTGCATAAACTCCATCTCATAATGAAGATGTGCTTCTAAATCTAGCTTTTCTTTATAGACAGAAAAGGGAGTGCTTGTTTTTTGGTTAAAAGTAGATTGGTTGTTGCCAAACCCTATATAACCAAAACCAGTGCTATGTCGTCTGCTTCTACGAGCCATATTTTTTAATCGTATTTAGCATCAAAGTTACCATTCCATTTTTTGTGTACTTTAAGTACTTGCTCAATAACATCTCTGGCAGCTCCTTTTCCTCCATTTTTATGCGAAATATACTTTGAAATGGCTTTAATTTCTGGAGCAGCATCCTGAGGACAACACGGTAAACCAACAAGTTGCATAACAGGAAAATCTGGAATGTCGTCTCCCATATACAAAACATCAGAAACGTTCACGTTTTTCTTTTCTAAATAATCGTTGAGTTGCTCAATTTTATTGTGTGCACCTAAGTAAATATCCTTTAAGCCCAAACCCTGTAAACGTTTGCGAACACCTTCGTTAGAGCCTCCAGAAATAACACAAACATTAAATCCTGCATCAACAGCAGTTTTTAGGGCAAATCCGTCTTTAATACTCATTGTGCGTAACATTTCGCCAGAGGTTGTAATGGTAACCGTACCATCTGTAAGTACACCATCTACATCAAAAATAAAGGTGTTAATATTTATAAGGTATTCTTTGTAGCTTTTATCGTTGTCCATGTGTTTTAATCTATGATATTTCTATCATTCAATTTTTTAAATATATCAAAATAATGTTTGTCAGTTCTTAATTCAATAACTAACTCTTTGTTATTGTTGGAAATGTGATACACTTCACCCGATATTAACAAAGGTCTTAAAATAGTAGTCAAATCTGAAATAGATTTTGATTTGTTTTTAGATATTAAAATGTACTTTTTAAGGTTTTCTAACGCTTTGAATTTTGAATTAAATATTTTGAAAAGTGAATCTTTTGGTTTCTTTTTTCTGATTATAAATTTTTCATTTTCTAATCCATGTGTTTTCCAAACAGAGGATACAAATAAGTTTTGTGTTTTGCTAGAAAGTAATAAGTTACCTGAGGTTAAAGTAGATTTCTTATACTTTAAAACCCATTCTTTAGGAGTATTAATTTTGCCAACGATCAAATAAGACCAAGCATTATACTTACCTTCACAGACACCTTTATTCTTTTGAATGAACTCTTCAAAAGTTAAGCAGAACTTTTTATTAACTTCATAAAAAGGTGATGACTGTTCAGAAGGTGAAGCATTGGAGACAATCATCTATAATTATGCGTTTTCTTTATAGAAGCGGTTAGCAACTCGTAAATTGCTTTATGTTCTTTGTTTTCTAACTGTTTTAAATGACGCTTTATGGTCTTTTTATCATTGCGTTTTGCTGGCCCTGTTTGCGCTTTGTAAGGTGACATATCTTGTACCTTTCTGGCAGTTTCCATAATCAATGGCTTTAGAATATCAAAGTTAATGCTTTTGGCATCACTGATTTCGTGCGCTATTCTGTATAACTGATTAGTGAAATTATTAATAAAAACAGCAGATAGGTGTAAGGTTTGGCGTTGTTCGGTTGTGATTTTATAAGGTTTACAGCCTAAAGCTTCAGCTAAATCTTTCATAAGCTGAAGGTTTTCTTTTTCGGTAACTTCAATGCAGATTGGGACTTCGCTAAAATCCAATTCCGCATCTTTAGAAAAGGTTTGCAGTGGATAAAATACAGCACGCTGATTTTTTCTATCTAAATCGTGGATAGAAACACTGCCAGAGGTATGTGCTACTATTCTGTTTTCAAAAGGTAACGCTCTAGAAAGTGATGCAATACTATCATCGCTAACAGCCATAATGTAAATGTCAGCATCTTCAAGTTGAGACAGATCATCTATAGTGTCAACCTCATTGGCATAAGACGATATGTCACTATACGTACGGTTATACCATTGCTTTACAGTAACGTTCTTAGCGTTTTTAAAAGCTTTATATAAGTGAGATGCAACATTTCCTGCACCTAGAATTGTAACAGTTATCATGCTGTAAAAATAGTAAGATTTAGATTAAAAGAATAACTTTGAGGCATGAGTAAATCTGATATTAAAACAAGAGACGATATTTACCGCTTAGTTTCACAATTTTATACAAAAGTGCGTAAAGATGAAGTGTTAGGTCCATTCTTTAACGAAACCATAAAAGATTGGGATGCACATTTAGAACACCTCACTACGTTTTGGGAATCTAGCTTGTTTTTAAAAACACGATTTTACGGAAATCCTTTAGAAGCTCATGTAAAAGTAGATGCTGAGCATAATCATAGCATTACAGAATTGCATTTTGGACTTTGGTTAAATCTTTGGCATCAAACCATTGATGAATTATTTGAAGGAGACTATGCAGAAAATGCCAAACGAAGAGCTCGTAAAATGGGCACATTTCTTTATCTAAAAATATTTGAAGCCAAAAATAAATAACCCTCTGCTTCTTGTTAACTTTGTGGGTTTGAATCTTAATTAAACCTAATCAAAAATGAAGTTACTAAAAGAATTTAAAGAGTTTGCAGTAAAAGGTAATATGATGGATATGGCCATTGGTATCATCATTGGTGCTGCTTTTAATAAGGTTATAGACGTATTGGCAAAACAAGTGTTGTTACCTCCGTTATCCATGTTATCTGATGGCACTAATTTTCAAGATAAACGATTAATATTAAGAGAAGGTGTAACCGATGCTTCAGGCACTGTAACTATAAGTGAAGTAGCAGTTGAATACGGAAAATTGTTTGAAGTATTTTTAGATTTTTTAATCATAGGATTTACTGTGTTTATTGTTGTAAAAGCCATGAACAAATTAAGAAACAGAGCACAAGACACCAAAGATGAAACCGTTGCAACACCTAAGGACATTCAGCTATTATCTGATTTAAAGGTGTTAATGGAGGAGCAAAACCGACTTTTAAAGTCTCAGGTTTCAAAATAATTGAGGGTAGAGTATTAAACTTTAACGCTTTTTGGGAATTGAAAAATTAAGACAAAACAGTAAAAAGCGTTATCTTTGCGCGAGCTTAAAAAAGCCTTTAAGACTATGCAAAAGAAAATCGCAAACTTCCTCTTTTCCACTAAACTTACTGCTGTTTTATTCATTGTATTTGCTGTTGCTATGGCAGTTGGTACAATATTAGACGCACCATCTTTTGGAAACCCTACAGATAAATCTCCAACACCTTACACCAGAAATTTAATATATAATACTTGGTGGTTTGAGACTATTATGGTCTTTTTTGTGATCAATTTTGTAGGTAACATTTCACGCTATAAACTTCTTAAAAAAGAAAAGTGGTCAATCCTTATCCTGCATGTATCATGGATATTAATTATAGTAGGAGCAGCTGTAACCAGATATATTGGTTATGAAGGTATGATGGCGATAAGAGAAGGTGAAACCGAAAGTCAGTTCCGTTCTCAAAAAACATATATAAGCGGAAGAATTCTTGGTGATTACGAAATTAATGGACAATTACAACAACGTAACATCATGGAAGAGGTCGATTTTTCACCTCGTTTAGATAATGAATTTGAAAGAACTTACGATTACGGAGGCACAGAGGTAACCCTAAAACTTAAAGAGTTTGTACAAGGAGCAGAGAAGGATATTGTTCCAAACGACAAAGGAGAAAGCTATCTCAAGGTTGTAGAAGCTGGTAATGGTAGTCCACACAACCATTTTTTACAAGAAGGACAAGTAGCCAATATGCACAATGTACTTGTGTCTTTAAATAAAGAGCAAGAAGGAGCCATTAATATTTTCAATAACGAAAATGGCCTGTTTATTAAGTCACCTTTTGAAGGTGAATATATGACCATGGCCACAGGACAAACAGGGAGATTAGAAAAGGATAGTTTACAACCTTTAGCGTTAAGATCGCGATATATCATTGGTAATATGCAATTGGTGTTCCCAAAACCAGTGGTTAAGGGTGTTTTTGGCATTGTAAAAAAACCAACCATTTTAAAAGGTGATGACGACGGTGTGGTACTAGACGTTACTGCCAATGGTGAAACTAAGAGCATCAATCTTTTGGGTGGACAAGGTATTTACAACAGAATAGAAGAAATTAAAGTTGGAGGATTAGATATTGCTCTGCGCTATGGGTCTCGATTAGAACAGTTGCCTTTTGAAATAAAACTAAATGATTTTATTGCCGAAAAATACCCAGGAACAGAAAAGGCCTATTCGTCTTACGAAAGTAAGGTTACTGTTATAGATAAAGAGCAAGGTGATTTTGATTACCATATTTACATGAATCATATTTTAGACCATAGAGGTTATAGATTCTTTCAAGCAAGTTTCGATCCAGATGAAAAAGGAACCATACTTTCTGTAAATCACGATCGTTGGGGAACTTATATTACTTATACTGGTTATATGCTTTTATATTTTGGTCTTATAGCCATTTTATTTGCTAAAAACACCAGATTCGATGATATCAGAAAGCGTCTTAAAAAGCTTAAAGAGAAGAAGGTAAAGATGATGACTATGATGCTTTTATTGTTAAGTCTTACCGGTTTTGCACAAGAGCATTCTCAAAATGATGGTCACGATCATACTTCAACTCAGCGTCCTACCAAGGCACAAATAGACTCTATTTTAAGTGCTAATATTACACCTGCAGAACACGCAGAAAAATTTGCTAAAATTGTTATTCAGGATTATAGTGGTCGTATGATGCCAATGCATACCTATGCATCTGAAGTGTTGCGTAAGTTGAGTAAGAAAGATACTTATGAAGGCTTTACGGCAACTCAGGTATTTTTATCCATACAAGAAAGTCCACTGTTATGGTATAATGCACCAATCATTTATTTAAAACCACGTAAAGCAGATTCTATAAGAACGATAATAGGTGTAGATTACGATCAGAAATATGTAAGCTTACTCGATTTTTTCACTGAAAATGGAAGAAATAAATTAGGACCATATATAGAAGAAGCATATAAAGCACAGGTACCTAATGGTTTTCAGAAAGAGGTAAAAGAAGCCTACGGAAGACTTAGTCTTTTATCTGAAGCAATTGAAGGACGCTCTATTAAAATTTTTCCTGTTCCAGATGATGAAAACAATACTTGGATTTCGGCTTTAGAATATAGAACAAGCGGTTATCAAGAAAAGATAAAGGATTCGTTATATGGTAACTTTATTAACAACGGATTTAGTTCTTATTTAATTCGCTTAAATAACGACAAGCAAACAGGTGATTTTTCAAATTCCGAAGCTATGCTAGATGCTATTAAAAAGACGCAACAGCGCTACGGAAGTGAAGTAATGCTATCTGATAAAAAGATAGAATCTGAAATTTTATACAACGAGTACGATATTTTTAAGCAATTATTTAGCTGGTATCTGTATGCAGCCACATTCTTATTCATATTTATTATTGTGCAAATATTCTACCACAGAAGTAAATTGGTAAATGTTGTGGTAAAATCTTTAGTAGGTATTGTAGTGGCTCTATTTGTATTGCATACATTAGGTTTAATTTGGCGCTGGTATTTATCTGGTCATGCTCCATGGAGTGATGCATACGAATCTTTAATTTATGTGGCTTGGTCTTTAATGTTGTTTGGCTTGTTGTTGGCATATAACAGACAGCTTATGCCTAAAAAGTTTTCAATTAAATTTTTAATACCGTTTTATGGTCTTTTCGAAAAGCGTTCTTCAGATTTAACAGTTGCTGCTTCTGCATTTGTGGCAGCTATGATTTTAATGATTGCGCATTGGAACTGGATGGATCCTGCAATTGCCAATCTTCAACCAGTTTTACAAGGGTATTGGCTAATGATTCACGTTTCTGTTATTGTAGCTAGTTATGGTCCATTCACGTTAGGAATGATACTAGGTGTTGTGTCATTGCTACTAATGATTTTTACGACCGAAAAGAATAAAAAACGAATGGATATCAACATCAAAGAGTTAACCATTATCAACGAAATGGCATTAACAGTTGGCTTAATAATGTTAACCATTGGTAACTTCTTAGGAGGTATGTGGGCTAATGAAAGTTGGGGACGTTATTGGGGTTGGGATCCAAAAGAAACATGGGCTTTAATTAGTATTATGATTTACGCTTTTGTTATTCATATGCGTTTGGTACCAGGACTACGAGGACGTTGGATATACAATCTTATGTCTGTAGTAGCATTTGCAAGTATTTTGATGACGTATTTTGGTGTTAATTTCTATTTATCTGGTTTACATGCTTATGCCAGTGGAGATCAAATTTTAAGTTTAGAAATTAGTGCATATACGTTGTCTGTAATTGCCATAATAGCAACAGCCGCTTATGTGAAATATAAGAAGTATTACAAATAGGGTTTAATAAGTCATTGTAAATTTCTTAAATTGAGGTGTTAAAACTAACCCTCAATGATGAATTACTTCAAAAAAATAGGAACTGCAAACGTATTGATGTTGATTTTGTGTGCAGTTATTGTCCTTGTTGCCGAATACTTATTTTTAACAGGAGACCAAATGCATGGTTTATTTGTTGGCCTTTGGGCACCTACCTTGTTAGGTATTATGATATATTTAAAACTCGTAGACCATGGTAGCAAATGATATAGTATTATGGTTTTCTATAGTTGTTATAGTCTTCGTAGCCATTTGGGCCATTCTTATGATTAGGGCTTATAACAGAGCAAGTAACAACGATTAACCTCTTGTTTTTATGATAAAAGGATTAGTCTTGTTTTTATTCCTTATAATTTTTTCGACTGGTTTGTTTGCACAAATTCCCATTCAGAATTATAGAGAGGAGATTTTGAAATTAAAATCTGAATCTGAAAAAGATGCATATTGGCAAAGCCTATATAAAACAGATCAAGACACACTTTTAAGGTTACCAACAGATAATATTACTGCTTATGATTCCTTGTCAACAACCTTGATGATTAAGACTTCATTAATGTTTGAAATACATGGTAAAGAAGTCTATAAGAAGAATAATGTTGTTCCAATACTTAATTTTACCCATAATTATTTAAGTAAAGCTAATCTGATATTCTGGCCAATTATTAATCAATGCGTAGAAATAGGAGGCTATATTAATAATTTTGCTACAGGGTTTCCTGCTTATCAATTAGAAGCTATTTCAAATAATTTTTATCAGTACTCATTATCAGGTCAGGAAGAAAAATATGCTAAGCTGGTTGATAAAATTGAAGCATTTCCCAAGGATCCAATTATTCCTAAGCTTGTTGCAGCATATCAAAATCAAAAAGAATTAAGAACACTTAATATAAAAGAAGTAATAGGACAATGGTATGTTCAACCTTTTAAAAACCTCAAAGAAGATTTTTGCTTTCAAATTTTAAAACTGTCAGATGATAATATCTATATTAAGCATGGTGAATATTTTCAGAAGTTACTTTTGTTAGATGATGGTAATAGGATGAAAAAGTTCAAAATTGAAAACGAACCATTTGGTTGGTATTATAAGCTTTCATCAGATAATCAACTTAAATTATATAATTCTAATCATGAGAATTTAATCGAATATTCTCAATGCAATTAATGGCATGTTATAGATTGTCTTTTTTGAATATAAGTTTTATGAATGCTATTATCAATCTTCAAAATTTGATGAAGACTTAATCAGTTTTCTTTATTTTTAGGGTTTATTCGAATAGAGTTATGAAAAAAGAAAATTTAGGATTAAATACCATATGTACACATGTAGGAGAGGTAAAAGACGAACAGTTTAAAGGTGCTGTGTCTCCTATGTACTTAAGTTCTTCGTATGAGTTTTTAGACGTTGATGTAAAGCGCTATCCAAGATACTTTAATACACCAAATCAAGAATACTTAGCAAAGAAAATTGCAGCTTTAGAGCATACTGAAGCTGCTCTGATTTTTGGATCAGGTATGGCAGCGATTAGTCATATGTTTTTGGCGTTTTTACAGAAAGGTGATCATTTGGTAGTGCAAAATACATTGTATGGTGGAACGGTTAATTTTATAAAAGAAGAGTTTCCAAAATATGGAATAGAGTACACCTTTACTAATGGTTACAAGGTTGAGGATTTTGAAAAGGCTATTCAGCCTAATACAAAGCTTATTCATATTGAAACGCCTTCGAATCCATTATTGACTATTACAGATATTAAAGCAATTGCTAAGCTTGGTAAGGCTAAGAATATCATAACATCAATTGATAATACGTTTGCTTCTCCAGTAAATCAAAACCCAATTGACTTGGGTATTGATATGGTAATGCATTCTGCAACAAAATATTTTGGTGGTCATAGCGATATTTGCGCAGGTGCAGTAGCAAGTTCTCAAGAATACATTGACAGAGTTTGGAATGTGAGTAAAAATCTTGGAGGAAATCTTAGCGATATGACAGTTTGGATGCTAGAGCGTAGTATGAAAACTTTAGGCTTACGTGTAAAAGCGCAAACCAAAAATGCTATGAAAATGGCCAAATGGTTAAATAAACATCCAAAGATTGCTAAGGTGTTTTATCCAGGTTTAAAATCGCATCCTGAGCATAAACTGGCAAAATCTCAAATGAAAGGATTTGGTGCGATGCTGTCCTTTGAGCTTGAAGATGGTCTTGATGCGTATCAATTTCAGAAATCATTAAAACTCATTAAATCTTCTATGAGTTTAGCAGGTGTAGAAAGTACCGTGATATCTCCACACTTAACTTCGCATGCACTTTTAACGCAAGAAGAGCGAGATAAGGTTGGGATAAGCGATAGACTAATTAGATTTTCAGTTGGTATTGAAGATGTAAAGGATTTACAACGCGATATAGATAAGGCTATAGCTGCGCTAAAGTAGCCTTTTGTTTACGGTTATCGGTTTTAAAACTAATACCAACTTGTATTCTGTTAAGATTGTTTTTACGAATATGTTGTTTCAAGTAGCCTATTTGTAATTGTGAGTGGCTAGTAACGTTAAAACCAAAACCACTATAAAATCTATTTTCATGAAATACCTGATCTTGAAAGTTTACAAAAGGTTCTTCTGAAACATTAATAAAAATGGTATTACTCAGGTTATATTTCAAACTCAAACGATATCTAAATCTGTTTTGAAGTTCATTTCTATCTGAGAAGTCTAAAAAGCGTTGCTCAAATCTTGCTCTATGTTGTATGTTTAATTTAGATTTTGTTTTGTTATATGTGTACTGTTCATAAATACGATGCTCGTGTACGTTGGGTTGATGATCAAATTCAAAAACAGTATCTATATCTAAATAAGCATATGCTAACCCTAAGGTCTGATTACTTTTTATGTGATAGTTTCCACGCAAAGAAATATAAGCTAAGTTATAGTTTGAAGACGTCTCGTAAAGGCGTAATTCAGCCCATGGATTTAGACTAAAACGTTCACTTAATCTATGATGAATACTGTAGTTATACCAAGAACCTATATGGCTTTCTGATGGATTTTGGGCTTTGAGGTTGGTTGTAATTAAAGTTAAAAATACAATCGTTAGTAAAATTCTCATTTGACTTTTCATCTTTGTTTTTTGAGAATTAGAGTTCAGTTAAGATAATGAAAAAGAGGAGCTCCATGAGAGCTCCTCATCCTTGTCATGGAATTATTAAACATGATCTGTTAATTGATGATGCTCATCAATTAATGGACCTCCTTCTATAATTTGTTCAGAAGCTTCACTTGCAAATTTTTCAAAATTCAAATGGAAAGAGTGCGCTAATTGGATAGCTTTACTTACATAAGCTCCTTTTTGTAGCCAAGTATTCATTGGGTCTAACATTTCTGATGGAACGTTAGGAATGTATTTTGGCATATATAATCCAAAAATTGGATGTTGTTCATAGTCAACGTTTTCTAGTTCACCATTAAGAATGGCAGTAATCATAGCTCTTGTATATTTTAGTTTAATACGAGAACCAACTCCGTAAGGTCCGCCACTCCAACCAGTGTTTAGTAACCAAACATTAACACCAGCTTCTTGCATTTTGCTACTTAGCATTTCGGCATACTTAGTTGGGTGTAATGGCATAAATGGTTCACCAAAACAAGCAGAGAATGAAGGGACAGGTTCTGTAATACCAGCTTCTGTACCAGCTACTTTAGCAGTATATCCAGAGATAAAGTGGTATGCAGCCTGACCAGGAGTTAACTTAGAAACAGGAGGTAATACACCAAAAGCATCACATGTTAAGAAAAATATATTCTTAGGATTATCTGCATAAGAAGGTTGTTGAATATTGTCTATATGGTAAATAGGATAACTTACACGCGTATTTTGTGTAATACTGCTATCCATATAATCTATTTCACCATTGTCTTTAAAGATTACATTTTCTAATATCGCACCAGGTTTAATAGCTCGGAAAATATCTGGTTCTTTTTCTTCTGTTAAGTCAATAACCTTAGCGTAGCAACCACCTTCAAAATTAAAGATTCTGTTATCGGCAGTCCAGCCGTGCTCATCGTCACCAATTAATTTTCTGTTAGGATCTGCAGATAAGGTTGTTTTACCAGTTCCAGATAGTCCAAAGAAAATAGCAGTTTCGCCATCTTCGCCAACATTAGCAGAACAGTGCATAGGTAATACGTTTTTGTCAACAGGAAGTATCATGTTTAAAGCAGAGAAAATCCCTTTTTTAATTTCGCCTGTGTATGCAGAACCACCAACTAAAGCTATTTTTTTTGTGAAGTTTAAAATTGAGAAATTACCTTGTCTTAAACCATATTTTTTAGGTTCAGGACATTCGTAACCAGGTGCGCATAAAACTAACCACTCTTCATTAAAATTTTCTAGTTCTTCTGCTGTTGGTCTTAAAAACATGTTGTGGACAAACATATTAGACCAAGGATATTCTGTTACAGTTCTAACTCCCATTTTGTATTCTGGGTCAGCACCTACAAAACCATCACGTACATATATTTCTTTACCATTTAAGTATTTTTCTATTTCGCTTTGTAAATAATCGAAATTTTCAGGAGATATGGCTTTATTTGTTTTTCCCCACCAAACTCTATCTTTAGTATAATCGTCTTTTACTAAAAATCTATCTTGAGGTGAGCGTCCTGTAAATTTTCCAGTATTAACTGCTAATGTGCCATTAGCGGTCTCTCTACCCATTCCTTTTTCGATAGTAATGGCTTGTAATTCTTCTGGTGAAAGGTTCCAATGTGCTTTGGAGTCTTTCAGTCCGTACTTTGCAAGGTCTCTAGTTTTCATAATCGGATCTTTTAATAGTGTTTCCATGAGTTAAAAATTTTAAAAAGGCCAAATCAATGGCACTAATAATAATGTTGTTATTAAGAAGAGCAGAAGCAATGGAGCTCCTACTTTTACATAATCAATAAATTTGTATCCACCAGCTGTCATTACCATGGCATTTGTGGTTGTGCCAACAGGAGTTAAAAATGCAGTTGAAGCACTTATAGCTACTGCAATCATAAATGGAGCAGCAGATAGATTTAAAGTGCTGGCTGCGATAATAACAATTGGCGCCATTAAAACAGCGGTTGCAGAGTTGTTTATTACTTGACTAAATGTTGTTGTAAGTAGAAATACTCCTCCAAGTAGAACGATTGGGTGTAAATCACCTAAGGCACTTACTAATCCATCTGCTATGAGTTTAGCGGTTCCTGTTTTTTGAAGCGCTATTCCCATAGGTATCATGGCAGCAATCATAACCACACTTATCCAGCTTATGCCTTTATAGGCTTTTGGTATAGGTACACATCCTGTTAATAAAATGATACCAGCAGAGATTAGTGCAGCAATGGCACCAGGAACAATTTTAAATACCAGTAAACCAATCATAAGTAATAGTGCAAAAAGTGCTATATAAGACTTATATGTAATGTTGGTTACTGTTTTTGCCATACCTTCTGGACTACCAATTATGACTAAATTTTCGTGATAAGATTTTAATTGTTCTATATCACTCCAAATACCTCTTATTAAGAAAGCATCGCCAGCTTTAACCACAATCTCTCTATCTGTAAAAGGTTTATTATTTCTGGAGGCAGCCATAAGTTGTAGACCAAATCTTCTAAAGTATCTACCAATTCTCAACTTTCTTCCTACAAGTGTAGAATTTGGTGTTACAATAATTTCGGTCATACCAACTTCTTGGTTAATCAAGTTGTTACGCAACTCATCTGCAATAGGCTCTAATGGTAATAGTCCTAATCTAAATTTTATCATTAAAGCATTTATAGCTTCGGTAGTACCTTTAACAGTTATAATGTCATGGTATTTAAACTCGGTTTCATTAGAAGGAAATTCAATAAAAGGTTCATTTCCTTTAAGAACATTTGGGTGACGACGTTTAATTCTTAGTATTGAAACTTGATGATTATCTTCAAAATTCCATTCTCCAATATGAGTACCAAGTAACGGAGAAACAGAACGAACTCTTAGACGGTAATAGTCGCCTTCAACTTTATAAGCCTCTATCCATTTATGAAGCGTTGTGCTAATATCTACAGGCTTGTTATTGGTTTTATTGCTAGGTAATAACTTGTACCCAATAAATCTAAAGTAGAGTAGGGCAATTAACAAAAGAGGAAGGCCAATTAATCCAAATTCAAAAAAGGAAAAGCCTTCTAATCCACTTTCTATCATGGTATTGTTAACAATGATGTTTGGAGGAGTACCAGTTAAAGTTAACAAGCCGCCAGTGTTAGAACCAAATGCCACAGGCATTAATAATTTAGAAGGAAGTGTTCCAATACTCCATGCAGAAGATATTGTTACAGGCATTAAAGTTGCCACAGTACCAGTATTACTAACAACTCCAGAGAGTAAGCCAGAACCCAAGGTTGTGATGAGTAAAAGTTTTGTAATGCTTTTGCCAGCCATTTTAATAAACTTCTGACCAGCTAGGGCTGTCCAACCCGTTTGGGATAAACCTTCGCCAATAATAAATAATGCAGCAATCATAATTACTGTAGGGTTGCTAAAACCACTTAGTGTTTCTTGCAAGTCTAAAATCCTAAAAAGGAATAGGCTGAGCATAGAAAGCAATGCAATAATGTCTGGTGTAAATTTTCCCCAAATAAAAAGGATGATAGTGATAGTTAATATGACCAGCATTAGATTCATAGTGGTTTGTGCTTTAAATTCTAGGGTAAAGTTAACGGCAATGTATACCAATATTTATGACGAATGTCATGCTTTTTGGGATTTACGAATTATTCAATTATTGGTAGATTCTGAAACAAGAATTCAATGAAAATTTAAACGAAACCGTTTGCGAAATAGAAAGAAGATGAAATTCTATCTCCTTTTTAATATTTTTGACATCAGATACAAATGAAAAATTGATAAAAGATCCATTATAAACTCTTAGTTAAACATCAGAAAGATAATTTGGATGTTCTATGTAATTATTAAAAAACAATAAAAATTCATACATGAAATTAGATATTTTAGCCTTCGGAGCACACCCAGATGATGTAGAATTGGGTTGCGGAGCTACCATTACAAAAGAGGTAGCAAATGGCAAAAAAGTAGGTATTATAGATTTAACTAGAGGCGAACTTGGAACCAGAGGTACAGCAGATACAAGAGATGAAGAGTCTTTTAATGCAGCTAAGATCCTTAATGTAGCAATGCGCACCAATATGGAGTTTGCTGATGGTTTTTTTGTTAATGATAAAGCGCATCAAATAGAACTTATAAAAGAGATTAGAAAGTATAGGCCAGAGATTGTTTTATGCAATGCTATTGATGATAGGCATATAGATCATGCTAAAGGGAGTAGCTTGGTCAGTGATGCTTGTTTTTTGAGTGGATTGAGAAAGATTAATACAAAACATCAAGATGAAGATAACTGGCAAGAACCTTGGAGACCAAAAGCAGTGTATCATTATATACAGTGGAAAGATATAGAACCCGATGTAGTTGTTGATGTTACAGGTTTTATAGATAAAAAGATGGAAGCTGTTTTAGCGTATAAAACACAGTTTTTTGATCCGAATAGTAACGAGCCAGAAACACCAATTTCTAGCAAAAATTTTACAGATAGTATTATTTATAGAGCCAGAAATGCAGGAAGACTAATAGGTGCAGAATATGGTGAAGGTTTTACTGTAGAACGCTATCCTGCAGTAGATTCTTTATTTGATTTAAAATAAGTGAAGAAAACCTTTTGTAGAAAAAGGTAAATAATTTACATTTGCAATCCAATTTAAAATGGTGGTTGTAGCTCAGTTGGTTAGAGCGCCTGATTGTGGTTCAGGAGGTCGTCGGTTCGAGACCGATCTTCCACCCAAAAAGACAAAGCCTTTCAGAAATGAAAGGCTTTTTTTGTATATCTATTTTTAAAGTTGTTATTCCGTAGCTTTATCAACAACCGGTTTGTTTGCTCTATTAGCAATTTCCCAAGCTGTATAAAAAACTAATCGAGCTCTGTTTTCTAATAAGTCGTATTCAATTTTATCTGGTGTGTCACTTGGTTGATGGTAATCATCATGCGTACCATTAAAATAAAAGATAACAGGTATGTTGTTTTTTGCAAAATTATAATGATCAGATCTGTAGTAAAAACGATTTGGGTCGTTATCATCATTGTAAGTGTAATCAAGTTCTATGTTGCAATATTTTTTATTTACTTCTTCTGAAATATTGTGTAAATCTGTACTCAATTTATCACTACCTATTAGATAAACGTAGTTGCGGTCTCCTTCTTTTCGTTTTGGGTCTATTCTACCAATCATATCAATATTTAAATCAGCAACAGTATTTTCTAAAGGAAAAATAGGGTCATTGTCGGTATAGTGTCTAGAGCCTAAAAGCCCTTTTTCTTCACCAGTAACATGAAGAAATAAAATAGAACGTTTTGGTCCATGACCAGCTTTTTCAGCCATCTTAAAAGCTTCAGCAATTTCTAGGATAGCAATGGTGCCAGAACCATCGTCATCTGCACCATTATAGATCTTACCATTTTTAATACCTTCATGATCTAAGTGTGCAGAAATTACAACAATTTCATCTGGTTTTGTAGAACCTTTGATGTAAGCTACTACATTTTCAGAAGAAATTTGCTCAGATTTATTTTCTATTGCTAGATTTAAATTTGTTTTAAGTTCTTTTGGTTTTTCATCTTCTAAAATTGAAGGATATAGTGCTTTTGCAAGGTTTTCATTAACCATTAACATTACCATTCCATCATCATTACTTTTTAAAGAAAGACGACCAGAAGCTCCATTTGCAGCTTGTCTTTGATAAAAAGGAGCATACCTTATAAACATATAGGAATCTAGAAGAATAAGTCCTTTAGCACCATTTTGTAGTGCTGCATCTCTTTTACTCGATAAAGATTGACGACCATTAGACCATTTAGTGTCTTCTGAATTTCCGGTTGTTACGTAGTTTCCATTTGCATCTTTAGGCTCTCCCGCTTTGGCTAAAACAATTTTATCTTTAACGTTAATATTTTTATAGTCTGAGTAGTTATCTGCATCAATACCATAACCTACATATACAATATCATTGGTAATTAAATCTATATTATTGTCAGCTCTTAGGACAATATGGTCTTCAAAACTTTTAAATTCTGTACCGTTTACCGAGATCTTTGCTTCAGAAACACTTTGTTTTTCTAGAGGTACTTCCTGAAAGTAATTGTCATTACCAAGAGGTGTGGATATTTCTAAAGATTGATACTGATTCTTTAAGTACTCAACAGCTATTTTTTGTCCCTTTTCACCAGTTTCTCTTCCTTCAAATTCGTCTGAGGCATATTTATAAAGCATCTCTTTGAGCTCTTCAGCTGTAATTGTTGAAGCATACACAGTAGGATCTACAGTTTTTGCTTCATTCATGTTTACCGACGAGGCACTACTTTTTGAAGAAGTTCCGCAATTAGTGATTAAAAATGCGGAAAAAAAGAGTAGGATTAATTGTTTCATTTTATGCATGTTTATTTTGTTATAATAACTTTGACTGAAAAATACGAAAATCGAAAATACAAAGCCTGCTTTGTTATTTTTCTTTAGGCAAAGTTTAACACTAAATGATTTCAGGCTTTAAGCGTTCGGGTGAGTTGGCCAAATACCATGCGGTAGCAAAGATTAATTTTGTACGTTTTGCGAGCAATGGATAATTTATTTTATCTGCTGTATCTGTTGGTTTTGTATAGTCTTCATGTTCTCCATTGAAGAAGAAAACAACTGGGATACCTTTTGTAGCAAAGTTATAATGATCAGATCTGTAATAGTAACGATTAGGATCATTTGTAGCATTAAATTCGTAATCTAATTCTAAATTCACAAAATTGTAATTGGCTTCTTGAATTATGAAATGAAGTTCTGTACTTATGCGATCTGCACCTATAACATATACATAATCTTCATTGTCTTTATGTCTATCGTCTACACGACCAATCATATCAATATTTAGAGTACTTACCGTATCTTCTATCGGAAAGATAGGGTTATTGGTGTAATATCTAGAACCATGAAGACCAACTTCTTCGCCAGTAACATGTAGAAATACAATGCTGCGTTTAGGACCATTACCATCTTCTACGGCTTTTTTGAATGCTTCAGCCATTTCAAACACTGCTGCTGTACCAGAACCATTATCATCTGCACCAGGGTAAATTTCTCCTTCTTTAACACCTTCGTGATCTGAATGTGCGGTAATGTATATATATTCATCTGGAAATTCAGAGCCTTCTATGTAGGCAATAACATTTTGAGAATCGTTTAAGTCTTCAGGAAGAGAAGATTTAGGTACAGTTTGATAATAATCTGGGTTGGTTTTTGGTGGTTTTATGCCCAATGAATCATAATAACTTCTAATGAAGTTACAAACTTCATTATGGCCTTTTTCACCAGTCATACGACCCTTATATTTTTCTGATGATACTTCTTCTACATAGAGTTTAAGCTCATCTGTAGTAATTGTGTTTAAGTAATTTTCAACAATCTTTTTGTTATCGTAAGATATACTATCTTTTAATTGTTCAATTTTTTCACTATGTCTTAATGTAGCGCAAGATCCTACAAGAATAAGTGCAGAGGCAACTAATACTTTCATTTAACTAATACTTGTTATGACTTTTTTAATAAATCCTGTCATTTATTCTCTTGCGAAAAATTGGGGCTAAAAGACAGAACTTACCTGTAACTATTTGATTTAGGCAAAAATAAGTTAAAAGTATGAGATATTTTCTTACAGTTAGTATGAAATTTTATAAATCTTCATCAAAATCTATATCTTCTAATAATTCTTTAGAATCTTCTAGGTTCTCTTCATCGCGCTGTTCTAGTTGCTCTGTATTACCAACTTCAGATGTGTAATAAACACTTTTATAAATAGTTATGCCCAAAGCTATAATTACCATTAAAAAAATATACTGAATAGATTTTGGTTTGGTTTTATCTTTTTTGGACATAAAGACAATCAATAAACCACAAATAAAAGCCACAACAATTGGTATCACAGCAAGATTTGAGAATGGTGTCACAGCCAAAATAACTGCTAGAATAGCAGTTGTAAATCCTAAAAATATGATTAGTTTCTTTCCCATTGTTTTTTTAATGTTTTAGTCCTGTTGCAGATTGTATTTTTAACTCTCCATTACCAACAGCAATTTTAAATTTTGCGTAAACTGGGATTTTGTTCTCGTCGGCAGTTAACCAAAGTAAATTTGAATTACTTCCTTTTAGCACATCGCTACCTTTTACAGAAAGCGCCAATTTGTAACATTCTTTAGATCCTATGTTGGTTGAAATGGTTTCTTTGCTAATGTATTTTAGAGTAATTGTAGTTTCTTCATTATCAAACAAAACAGTAAAGTCTTGTTGGTCGCCTGGTTTTGCTTTGTGAATGTCTAAATTTCTTATGTGGTATAAGGTACTTACTATGTCTTTTGTAGATGCGCTGATTTTTATACTTTTATTTTCATCCCAAGTAGTACCATCTTTTCTTTTTTTTCGTTTTAGGCTTTTTACCAATTTTGCTTTGTGGTTGTATTTATATTGCATAAACTTATAATAGCCACCTTCGCTAATGTCCCTTTTGTATAAATAAGGAGTTAGTGTTTTTGGGTTAACATAGCTTTCGTACAAATCTCTTATTTTAAAGAAGTTGTCCCATTTCTTGTAAGTTGTGGCAGTACACTTTAAGCGCATTAATGTGTTTTTTGAAGTCTTTACTTCACTTGTCTCCATTTTTACTTGAGCAATATCTGTTAAAATGCCAGACATATTATAAGATGCCGAAAAGACTAATTTCTCACCAAAAGCAATAGTACTATTTTGAGCTTTCGCATAGAATCCACATAAAATTGTAAGAACAAATAAATATTTTTTCATAGAGATTGATTTGTGATAATAACGGTATATGTAGCATATATTGTGCCGAAAATACAATGCATTATTCAATGGTGCTAATTTTATTTTGAAAACGCTCAAAAACATTTTGAAAAAAACTAGTAAAAAATCTTTGGCTACATCAAAAAGGGTTTTATATTTGCACCCGCAATCGGAGAAATGGCAGAGTGGTCGAATGCGGCAGTCTTGAAAACTGTTGAGGGTCACACCTCCGGGGGTTCGAATCCCTCTTTCTCCGCAAAGAGTTCCTAGAAATAGGAACTCTTTTTTGTTTATGGCATATCTTTGCAAAAAAAGTTTAGATGTCTATAATAGAAAAATTAAAGTGGCGCTACGCCACCAAAAAGTTCGATACTTCAAAAAGTTTATCCCAAGAGCAATTAAATACATTAAAAGAAGCATTTAACTTAACGGCTTTGTCTTACGGTTTACAAACTCTCAAATTGGTTGTTGTAGAGGATAAAAATAAAAGAGAACAATTAGTAGACCATTCCTATGGTCAGCGTCAGGTAGCAGATTCATCTCATTTATTGGTTATTTGCATTCAAAATGAAATTAATGAAGAGGACGTTGATAATCATTTTGATATCATAAAGAACATAAGACAAACACCTGATGAAATTTTAGATCCTTTTAGAGATGGTCTTAAATCTACTATTCAAAATATGACTCCTAATACAAAAAATAATTGGGCTACTAGGCAAGCTTATATTGTATTAGGAAATTTAATGACGGTTTGCGCAGTAGAACAAATAGATAGTTGTCCTATGGAAGGCTTTGTGTCAGAGAAAGTAGATAAAGTTCTAGAATTAGATAAATACGGATTAACTTCAGTGCTTTTATTTCCGGTTGGTTACAGGGCTGATGATGATATGTTTGCTAGTCTCAAGAAAGTAAGGAAACCTTTGTCTGAAACCATTATAGAATTGTAGTTATCCCTTTAATAAGTAATTCAAAAGTTTATATTTGTTTAAAATAAAACAAGAAATTTATGCCAGGATTTGAGTTGTTTGGTGACTTAGAACGAAAAGAAGTTAACGATGTTTTAGATAACGGTGTTTTAATGCGCTATGGTTTTGATGGTATGCGCAAAGGCCATTGGAAAGCTAAAGAACTTGAAACAGAGTTAGGTAAAGCCTTTAACTCTAAGCATGTACAATTAGTATCTAGTGGAACTGCAGCAGTGTCTGTAGCATTAGCTTCTGCAGGTGTGGGCGCAGGTGACGAGGTTATAATGCCAACATTTACTTTTGTAGCTAGTTTTGAAGCGATAATGATGTTGGGAGCCATTCCTGTTTTGGTTGATATTGATGATACGCTTACTTTAGATCCAAAAGCAGTTGAAGCTGCAATTACCGATAAAACTAAGGCTGTAATGGTAGTTCATATGTGCGGTAGTATGGCCAATCTAAATGAGCTTCAGAAAGTTTGTAACACCAACGGTCTTGTTCTAGTAGAAGATGCATGCCAGGCTATTGGAGCAACTTATAATGGTAAACCATTAGGAAGTATTGGAGATTTAGGCTGTTTTTCTTTCGATTTTGTAAAGACCATTACTTGTGGTGAAGGTGGAGCAGTAATAACCAACAATAAAGATTTTTACGTAAATGCCGACCATTATTCAGATCATGGTCACGATCATATAGGTAGTGATAGAGGTGCAGAAACTCATCCGTTTTTAGGCTATAATTTCAGAATTTCAGAGCTTCATGCCGCTGTAGGACTAGCACAGGTAAGACGATTGTCTGAGTTTCTGGAAATTCAAAGGAAGTATCTAACGATATTTCAAGATAAACTATCCCAAATTCCAGAAGTTACATTAAGAACTGTTCCAGAAGGGGGTGAAGAGAGTGGCGCGTTTTTTAATTTCTTTCTACCAGATTTAGAAACGACAAGAAAAGTAATTCAAGCTTTTAAAGAAAATGGAATTGATGCTTGTTGGAATTATTACGACAACAATTGGCACTATATACGCAAATGGGATCATTTAAAGGATTTAAAATCTTTATTTCCAATTACTCAAGAGGTAAAAGATGGTTTAAAGTACCTTAAAACAAAATCATTTAAACAATCCGATCATTTTATTGGACGAAATATATCATGCCTAATTAAGTTGTCTTGGACTCAGGAAGAAGTTGAGGAAAGAGCTAAGAAGATGACAGAAATAATATCTCAAATGGTTTAGCTGATAATTGAGTATTTAAAGGGGTCTTTTTTTAGACACAATAAGTTAATTTGTTAACTTTAAGTATTCTAATGCTGTTAATGAATACTTTAAGACTATTTTTTCTACTTATTCCGTTATGTCTGTTTTCGCAATCTAAAGAGAAGCAAATTGCCTTTAGAGAGTTAACAGTAGAGTATGGATTGTCTCAAAACAGTGTGGTAAGCATTTCTCAAGATAGCGTTGGTTATATGTGGTTTGCTACACAAGATGGTCTTAATAAATATAACGGTAAACAGTTTACTCACTTTCAATATCAATTTGAAGATGTTACCCGAAGCACTTATAGCAAACTAGGAAAAGTTTATATAGATGGTGATGATGATGTTTGGATAACTTCCAATTCTGGCATACTTCATAAGTTAGATAAAAGCTCTCAAAAGTTTATAAAAGTTAGCAACATTGAAAATGTAAGTGCAATTGTTCAATCCAATCGCAATGACCACTATTTGGGTACTTTTGGTTCTGGGTTGTACAGGATTCATAACCAACCTCAAGACACCATTCAAATTTTAAAACCTGAACATAAACACTTAACGGTATACGATTTTTTTCAATATAAAGATAAAGTGTTATCGGCTTCAGAAAATGGTATTTTAGAGTTGAAAGGTAGTTCTTATGAATATAAGAAACTCATACAAAATACTAATTATAGTGCTTTTTCAGCAAAACAAGATACCTTATTTTTAGGAAGTTATGGTAAAGGTCTCTTTTATAGTATAGGTGATAACTTAGAGTTTAAACCTTTTATTGGCTTTAAAAATGCTTCATTGCCCAATGACTTAATAATACAAGACCTTTTAGTAGATAGTCGTGGTAAATTGTGGATAGCAACTTATGGTGATGGTGCGTATTTAGTTGATTTTAAAAAAGAAACAGTTCAGCATTTTGTGGCCAATAAAACCAATCCCTATGCCTTACATTACAATGATGTATTGTGTCTCTACGAGGATTTTACAGGAATTGTTTGGCTGGGAACAGATGGCTCTGGACTCAACTATTACGATGAAGACTTGGTGAAGTTTAATGTGCTTACCAACAAACAAGCTCCAGACAATATAAATATAGATTTTGTTAGGGCAATTGCTGTAAACAACAATCAGATTTGGTTGGGCACATCTAATAAAGGACTTACAGCCATAAATTTAGATTCAGAAACCTATACCATGTATACTACTGCAAACTCTAATCTATCAAGCGATAGAATAATGAGTTTAAATAGTGATCAAGATAATCTTTGGATTGGGCATCAAAATAACGGATTACAAAAACTAACTAAGGAGGGTAAGTTTATATCTTTTCAGGCAATAGAAAATATGTCTGTTTGGAAAATTTATAAAGCGAATAACAATGGTTTTTGGTTATGCACCCTAAATGGCTTAATTCTATTTGATGAAAACCAAGGTATTGTAAAAAGATACACTACAGAAAATTCTAATCTAACATCAAACAGTATAAGAACTGTAGAATATGGTGAGGAAAATCAATTATGGATTGGAACAGAATCTGATGGGCTATTTTTGTTATCAATTAATGAAGACGAAATTTCTAAAATATCTACTGTAACCGATAGAATAAAATCTCTTTATTACAAGGATAATATACTTTGGATAGGAACAAATGGTAATGGCTTAAAATCTTTAAACACTCAAAATAAGCACTTAAAACATTTTACGACAGAGCAAGGTTTAGCAAATAATGTTATTTATGGAATTTTGCCTGCCTCAGATAACACATTGTGGTTGAGCTCTAATAACGGAATTACAAAGGCGACAATAAACACTGATACGGTTATAGAGATAGAGAATTTCACTAATTATGACGGTTTGCAAACCAATGAATTTAATACAGGAGCTTATTTTAAGGATAAAAATGGAACGTTGTATTTTGGTGGGCTTGAGGGTGTAAATTGGTTTAATCCTAATCTACTTACTTATAATTCTCAAAAACCTAAAACCATAATCACCGACCTAGAGGTGTTTGCTAAACCAGTTGAGTTGACCCAAAATAAAGTATTTTCTGCAGACCAAAATACAATGACCTTTACTTTTTCTAGTTTGCATTATTCGCAACCAGATAGAAATAAATATAAATATCAATTAGTAGGTCATGATCCAGATTGGATTTCCTCAGAAAACAACAACATAGCACATTATACAAACCTTACACCAAATACATATACCTTTAAAGTAATTTCTAGCAACTATGATGGTGTTTGGAATACCAAACCTGCAACTTATGCTTTTACAATAAACCAACCTTGGTATTTAAGTAAATTGGCAGTATTGCTTTATGCCATACTAACTATTGCAGTTATTGTTTTTGTTTACAGATATTTAAAATGGAGGTGGCAAATGCAGTTAAGACTAGAGTTTGAACACAAAGAGACCGAACGTCTTAAAAAAATAGATGAATTAAAAACGAAACTTTACACCAATATTTCTCATGAGTTTAGAACTCCACTTACCTTAATTAAAGGTCCAATAGACAACCAACTAAAGAAAAAGAATATAGATAAAAAAGATAGAAAAGAACTCTATTTAGTTAAGCAAAGTGCCAACAGGTTGCTCAATCTTGTAAACCAGATGTTAGACTTATCTATGGTAGACTCTGGACAACAAAAACTTAATGTTTCTAAAGGAAATCTGGTTCATTTACTTAAACAATTAGTAGAGGCTTTTCAGTATCAAACCAAAGATAAAAATCTTAATTTGAGAGTTAATCTAGGTGAGTTAGAAAACGTTTGGTTTGATAAGGATGTTGTAGAAAAAATCATTTCAAACTTATTATCTAATGCCATAAAATATGCGCCAGAAAACGGTGAAATAAACTTTAGTGCCAGTCAAAATAATGGCACATTAATTTTTTCTATTATAAATCAGACGAGCTCAGTAACACTAGAAAATCTTAGCAACTTATTTAAGAGGTTTTATCAAGATGATGAAGCTTCAGATGGTGTTGGTGTAGGACTAGCTTTGGTAAAAGAACTAGTAAACTTATCTAGAGGAAATATAGTGGCCAATAATATTGGGGACAATCGTATACAGTTTAGTGTTACACTTCCTGCTACAAAAAATGCTTTTACTGAAGAAGAAATACAAATTAAAAGCATAAGCTCTAAAGCAGTTAATACCGAAGTAGAAAATGAAATAGCTAGTAAACAAGATAAGACCAAACTACTCATTGTAGAAGATAATACAGATATTAAAGATTTTATAGTGTCGCTTTTTAAAGATTCCTTTGTAATAATTACAGCAAATAATGGACAAGAAGGAATAGATAAAACTTTAGAAAAACTTCCAGATATTGTTATTAGTGATATTATGATGCCTGTTAAAGATGGTATAGAACTTTGCCATGAAATAAAAACCAATAAGCTTACTAGTCATATCCCAGTAGTATTGCTAACCGCCAAAGTAGGAGAAGAAAATGAAATTAAAGGTTACAAAACAGGAGCAGATGCTTACATTACAAAGCCTTTTAGTAGCGAAAAGCTAAAACTTATAGTATCTCAACTTATAGAAACTAGAAAAAAACTAGAAGCATATTACAGTAAAACATTCAATATAAACCCAGAATTGGCAATTACCTCTACCGAAAGTGATTTCCTGAAAGATTTACAAAAAGTACTAGAAGAACATATTACAGACACTTCATTTACAAGCGAAAAATTTAGCAAGCTTATGCTAATGAGTCGCACACAATTACACAGAAAACTTAATGCTATAGTAGGCATGTCTACAAGCGAGTTTATTAGGTCGCAACGTTTAAAATTGGCAAAAAAGTTATTACAAGAATCTGATAGTTCTATATCAGAAATAGCTTATCAAGTTGGTTTTAATACACCATCATACTTTAATAAATGTTTTAAAGAAGTATATGGTACTACACCAAAAGAATATATAACCAAAAGAGACTAATCTCACTACTTTATGTTGTAAACATATGTTCTATTATTTGAAACATATGTATATCGTATTCTATTACCATACTTCTAATTTAGGAATCAATTTAGTAGCAACCAGAATCTTCTTAAAGACCATGGAAAAAGAAGTAAACGACATTCCTAAGAACAATAAAATATTTATAAGTATAGACCATTTAAGTGTAGGGACGTACCAGCTACATATTTTATTAGAAAACAAAGTTGTAAAGACTTTTATACTTAATAAAGAAGCGTTGCAATAATTGTTTGATAGCGTGTAATTAATAGGAGAGAAACATATGTTTTAAAGTTTGAAACATATCTAATAATAAAAAAATAAGATAGCCTATACTTTTGGTAATGTCAAAAAGGCAATTAGCTAAAAAGCTTTAAATCATACAGATAGTTATATAAAAACATAAAACGTGCTATTAATCATGTTAAGGGGGAAGGAATAATGAAAAGTGTCAACAGAGTAGTTATTCCTTTTTTATCTAAATCAATTATTATGAAAACAAAATGTATTCTTTTATTCGGGTTTTGCTTAGCTTTTAGTTATAACTCACAAGCGCAAATACTCAAAAAACTCAAAAAGAAAGCAGAGCAAGCTGTAGAGCGAACCATACTTAGAAAAACAGACGAAGAAGTTTCTAAGACAACAGAAAAAACTATAGATGGTGTCACTGGAAAAAATGATAATAAAGATTCTAAGAGTGATAATCTAGAACCAGCAAATTCAGCATTAGAAAAAAACACAGAAGCTAAAAGGGATTTCTTTAAAGAAGATGCTGTAATAAATCTGTTTGAAAACGGAAACCTAAACCAAACCCAATATTTCGATAGTAATTCTATAGCATTAAGAACCAGCCAAAATGATAGTCCTAAACCTACTTATATAGATAGCGAAGGGTTTCTTTATACGTACCAAAAGGGAGAATACACAAAATCATCTCTCATTGCATTGCAAAGTCAAGGTATGATGGTACCTACTATGTTGTTAGAAGCCTATATGTTACCTCAAGAGCCTTTTATGGCTCAACTACAAAAACAACACGATCTAGGATTAACAGCCAATCCATTCAATGGGTTTGTAGAGTTTGCTTTTATATACAAGCCAGATGATTTTAGATACCAAGATTATAAGGAAACCACTCAAACCATTAGAGGAAGAAAACATACAAAGTTTGAATTACTGAATGAGCCAGGTTACCAAGGTAACTATGTGCTTTTTGATGATAAGGATAGATTGGTAGAAGTGTATTCTAACAAGTTAGAAGGTGAGCAGTCTATGGATGATTTTACTCAAATGAGTATGGTACAACTTGGCGAATCTCTACTTGTGTATGAGTATAAACCAGTAGAGGTAGAATTGCCACAAGCTAGAGAAGTAAAAACCCGAGGACAAGGCTTAATGGAGATGACTATGGGAGGTATTGCAAAAGGAGGACAAAAAAATGGTAAAAACATAGATGAGGATGATTATGATACCAGTGATAGCAAAGGGAGTGTAAAGTCTATGAAAAAAGCATTAAAAAATCATAAAACAACAGTTGATGACCTACCAGATAGCTATGAATTTAATTGGGAGTTAAAAACCGAAATGGTTATGGGCAAAAAAGGAAAAGATGTTATGGAAATGACATTTTTAATTAATGAGAATGCCAATTACCAAGCTACAAAAATGGTAGATACAAATTCAAAAAACAGTGGTGAGGCCACAATGTTGTTTGATTCAGATTTAAAAACTATGGTAATGTTTATGGATGCTCAAGGGTCTAAGTTTTTACAAATGTACCCAATACCAGAAGTTGCAGAAACCAATAGTGCTCCAAACAATTATAACATTTCAGAATTACCAGCTAAAACCATAATAGGTTATAAATGTGAAGGGCTGCAATTAGAAGATGACAGGTATATACTAAAAGTTTACCATACAACAGAAGCTAATATTAAACTTTCCAACTTTTTGAGTTTTGGTAATCAGAATCAAAAAATGGACTTGCCAGATATAGATCCAAAAGTGTCAGAACAGTTTTCTAATGGGCTAATCTTACAGATGGATATTATAGACAAAAAGAAAGCTAAAAACAATGTAAATATTATAGCAAAATCCCTAAAAAAAGAAGAAGTATCTATAAAAAAATCAGATTATAAAACAATGGATTTTTTCTCTGGCAGAAATATGTCCAAAAACTAAAACGTAAATCAAAATGAAAGCACTATCAATTTTAAAACCTTTCAATACACTAACATTATGTGTTGGTTTACTAGTCTTTGTTTCATGTTCTAGTAACGATGATGGAAACTCAGAAAACAGTAATCCATCTAGTACTAATTCGCAAATTACATATTCGTTGAACGGAACAGGGATCATTAATGGTACTAACATAACAATAAGTAGTGAAGAAGATACCGAAGATACTTTTATATTAATATCTGGGCATGTCTATTTTGAGGACACAGCTCTTGGTACAGAAAAACTGGTCACTTTGGGATATGGTTATATTGGACCTAATGGAGACATACAAAGAAGTGTTGAGCTTACTTTCTCTGCAGGAACTGGATCCAAAGTACTTGGAGAATTTCAAACAGGATCTACGGGTTTAATAACTTATCAACCTACAGAATATATGATTGTATCTGTAGATGAAGAAGACTTATTTTATGATAGTGATGGTGATATGGATGATGATGCAGGGCATAATCTTTTGTCCAAAAATGTTGTTGTAACAATAACAGAATATGAAGAAACTACTAACGATTTGGGCATTCTAACGCTAGCACATATCAAAGGTAGTATAGGAGGTTCGGGAAATCAGTTATTTAGTAATTATTTCACGAGTCCAACAACAGATCCAGGGGAGTTGTTCTATAATATAACTGCAAATTTTGAGTATAACATTTCAGAAGATTAATAAAATCATAATTATGAAAACAAAATTTATCACAATTTCATTATTAATAATCTCAATACAAATAACTATAGGACAGCCCAATATAGAATGGCAGAAATCTTTAGGAGGAACAAATTCAGATGTTGCAAGATCTATAATGCAAACCTCGGATGGTGGTTATATTGTTGCAGGTTATACATCATCTAATGATGGAGATGTGTCAGTAAACAATGGAAGTAGAGATGTATGGGTTGTTAAACTTAATAATTCTGGCTCAATTGAATGGGAAAAAAGTTATGGAGGTACGGGAAGCGATGAAACCTATGAAATACAACAAACAATAGATGGTGGTTATATTTTAACAGGAATGTCAGATTCTAACGATTTTTTAGGTACCGGATTTGGTAACGACGATATTATTGTAATAAAAACTAATAATAATGGAATTGTTGAATGGGGAAATAAATTTGGTACTGGTGCAGGTGAACGAGGACATAGTGTTATGCAAACTTCTGATGGTAACTATATTGTTGCAGGTTTTATTGGTGGAGGAGGTACTTGGGTTGCAAAATTAGACAACACTGGCAGTCTTGATGGTAATTGGACCAATACCACTTTTAGTGGTTCGCAAGCGTATTCGGTAGATGAAACTTTAGATGGTGGATTTGTTGTTGCTGGATATAGTAACAATGGAGCAAATGGTATTGATGTTAGAGTTTTTAAGTTAAATGCAATATCAAATGTATTATGGGATTATAATTATGGAGGTACTGGCGCAGATTATGGTTATTCAATTCAAGAAACAACAGATGGAGGCTTTATTGTTGCAGGAATGACTCAATCAAGTAATGGAGATGTTACAAATAATTATGGAAATCAAGACTTTTGGGTCTTAAAGCTAAATGCTTCAGGCATTATGCAGTGGCAAAAAACATATGGTGGTACACAAAACGATTTTGCAACTGAAATAAAACAAACAAGTGATGGAGGTTATATAGTAATAGGACAAACAAATTCCGATGACAATGATGTTAGCGGTAATCCAGGTAGCTATATTTTTGACTATTGGGTTATTAAACTAAATGAGACAGGACAATTAATATGGCAGTCTTGTTTGGGTGGCTCTAGTAATGATTACGGTAGCTCAATACAACAAACCGTAGATGGTGGTTACATAGCAGCTGGTCGATCAATATCTAATAATTATGATGTTTCTGGAAACAATGGAAATTATGACTTTTGGGTAGCTAAATTAGAAGCAGAAACCCTTAGTCTAAATGATGTTTTTAACCAAGAACTTAATGTCTATCCCAACCCAGTTTCAGAAACTTTGTATATATCAAACACCTCTAATGTTGAAAGTGTCAAAATCTATGATACAACTGGAAAGTGTGTAATAAATCAGAAAACTGTTGATTATATAGATGTTAAAAGTTTACAGCCAGGAATATATTTTTTGAAAGTTTTGCAAGGCAATTTAGAATTAACAAAAAAAGTAATTATTGATTAATTCGTTAATAATCATTATTTTATATAACTAAAATACTAACCAAAAAAATATGAAAACTAATAATCTAACCAGTCTGATTTTGTTATTATCAGTATTACTTTTTTTTAACTGTAAAAATGAAAAGAAAACAGAACCAATAGAAGACATTGCAAGTGATGAAAATTATAGTCAAGTAGAAGTCATTACTAGAGCTATGGAATTTCAAACTTTAGATACTCTAAGGTCCGGATGGACAACATTTAGCTACAAAAATTTATCTGGTGAAGTACATTTTTTCTTAATGGACAAATTGCCTTCAGACAGTATAGTCAAATCTGACATTACAGATCATTTAATGCCAGCATTTGACGATGGCATGAAATATTTAATTGAAGAGAAGGTAGACAGTGCTATGGCTGCATTTGGTACGATTCCAACGTGGTTCAATGATGTTAAACGTTATGGTGGCTCAGGACTTATATCACCAGGTAAAACAGCAGTATCAACCATCAATTTAGAGCCTGGCAAATATATGATGGAATGCTACGTGAAAGCGATTAATGGCGAATGGCATACTTCTCATGGCATGTGGAAGTTTATTACGGTTGTAGATGAACCAACAGATCACAAACCTTCAAAAGCAACTCATACACTGAGTGTTTCTAGCACAAATGGCTATGAATTTGATGGAAAACCTACGGCTGGTAAAACTGTTTTTAAAGTAGATTTTATAGACCAAGTGCCTCATGAGCATTTTTCAGGGCACGATGTCAATCTAATTAAATACAAAGAAGGTGCAGATATGGATGCATTAGTTCATTGGCTAAACTGGATGAATCCTGATGGTTTGCGAACACCTGCACCAGATCAATTTGAGTTTCTTGGTGGCATGAATAACTGTGAAGCAGGCGAGACTGGTTACTTTGAAGTTGTGCTAGAGCCTGGAAACTACGTACTGGTCTCAGAAACACCAAAAGCAGACGAAAAAGGTATGCTGAAAACGTTTGTTGTAGATTAAAAGGTTATGAGAAAGACAAATTTAAAACTTGCTATCATTCTATTAATGGCATTCGTTATGTCATGTAAGTCAGATAAAAGCGAATCTTCGAATAAATTCTCAGCTACTGAAATTTATAAACCTATTAAAGTAGTTTCGGAAGGTATGGAATTTCAAATGAAGGATACTTTAGAAGCTAGCTGGAATACGTTTAAATACCAAAACAAATCTAATGAGGTTCATTTTTTTCTGCTTGAAAAATTACCAGAAGGTATTCGTATTGCTAACTATAAAAACGAGCTAATTCCTCCTTTTAAAAAAGCTACAGAACTTTTACTCGAAGGGAAAGTAGATGAAGGATTAAAACAATTTGAAACTATTCCCACTTGGTTTTCTAAGGTTAAAGTCTCTGGTGGTGTAGGATTGATTTCACCAAACGTTGTTGGAGAATCAACATTTTATTTAGAACCCGGAATCTACGCCATGGAATGCTATGTAAGAATGCCCAATGGTATGGCTCATGTCTACTTCGGAATGCTTAAAGAGGTTATTGTTACTGAGCAAAAAAGCCAATTGGAACCACCAAAAGCTAGTGTTAATCTTTCTGTGTCTTCGAAAGAAGGGATTGTTCTAAACGATTCTATTACAGCTGGAGATCATGTTTTTGGAGTACATTTTAAAGACCAAACGACTTATAAAACCATGTTAGGGCATGATGCTAACCTCGTTAGGTTAGATGACTTTGCCTTATTAGATACATTGAATAACTGGATAAATGCAGCAGATTTAAATGCGTTTAGGTCACCAGCTCCAAAAGGACTAACATTTTTAGGTGGAATTAACGATTTACAAACAGGAGCAACAGGTTATTTTAAGGCTTCGCTTACACCAGGAAACTATGCCTTTATTTCAGAAGTGCCTAATGCTAAAGAAAAAGGCTTATTAAAAACCTTTAAAGTTATTGATTAGTAACCAACATAATCTACAATCTCTAAGCCATAACCTATCATACCAACACGTTTGGTCTGTAGGCTGTTAGATAAAAGATTGATTTTACTAATTTTTAAATCGTGAAGGATTTGAGCTCCAATACCAAAGTCTTTAGAGTCCATAGAAATTCTAGGAGCTTTAACCAATTGACCTTCTTTTTGGTTTTCCTTTAAAACAGATAAACGCGATAATAAGTTCATGGATTGGGCTTGCTGATTAATAAAGATTATAGCACCTCTTCCTTCTTTGTTGATGGCGTTAAACATATCATCTAGTTTTTGGTCAGCATTATTGGTTAGTGTACCAAGAATGTCGTTATTAACCAGAGTAGAGTTAACACGAGTTAAAATCGTTTCATCAGATTTCCATGTGCCTTTAGTTAATGCAATATGTACTTGATTGTTGGTGGTTTGTAAATAAGCTCTGAGTCTAAATTTACCAAAACGTGTTTCTATATTAAAATCTTCTTTCTTTTCTATTAAAGAGTCGTGCTCCATACGATAAGCCACTAAATCTTCAATAGAAACAATCTTTAAATCGAACTTTTTGGCAACCTCTAATAACTGAGGAAGACGCGCCATAGTCCCGTCTTCATTCATTATTTCTACAATAACACCAGCAGGTTCAAAACCAGCTAAACGTGCAAAATCTATTGCAGCTTCTGTATGACCTGTACGTCTTAAAACACCACCTTCTTTAGCCACTAGCGGAAAAATATGACCAGGTCTTGCCAATTCAAAAGGTTTAGTATCTTTTTGTATTAAAGCCTTAATCGTTTTGGCTCTATCGCTAGCAGAAATTCCTGTACTTACACCATTACCTCTTAAGTCTACAGAAACGGTAAAAGCAGTTTCCATAGGGTCTGTGTTGTTTCTTACCATCATGTTGAGTTCTAATTCTTCACAACGATGTTCTGTAAGTGGTGCACAGATTAAACCTCTACCATGAGTAGCCATAAAGTTAATCATCTCTGGTGTTACCTTTTCAGCAGCAGCTAAGAAATCTCCCTCATTTTCGCGGTTTTCATCATCAACAACAATAATTACTTTGCCTTGACGAATATCTTCAATAGCTTCTTCAATAGTATTTAACTTGGTTTCTGTATTCATGGTAGTATTCATAACTAAGCGTTTAGATGAGCAAAGATACGGTTATTTAATGTTACTGATACAACTTTGATAGAAGTCGTACGTAATCTTATTTCTGAGAATAATATACTTTAAAGGGTAGAGTGGAAGCGAAAGAATTAAAACAATAGGATTTATTCTCTTACTTTTTTGACCAATCGTTTTATAAAACTTAGAATACACAAAGGCATCTACAACAACATAGATTGCAAAAAATATAAATGCAATGATACTTAAGCTTAGAGAAGCATCAGCAACTTCTGGTAATTTGTTGTTTTTACAAATAAAGTGTAAGCCGAGTAAGGCTCCTCCAATAAGAAAACTTACCAAACTTGTTTTTGAATAATCTTTGTAATCTTTCAGTAAGTCTCTGCCTTTAATGAGTTTATCATCTACTTCTAATCCTTCCTTTTTTAGATTCTCTAAAGGAATATTTCTATTTAGAAGGTTATGTAGAGCAATTTCTTTAGGTTTTTTATCAAGATCAAATTCACCTTGTTCTTTTATTACATTAACTAACTCTTCTACAGTGTACTTTTTATAGTAGTTGTAAGATTTGGTTTCGCTTTCAGAAAGTTGTAGTTTGTTTTTTGGAGTAAATAATCTTTTAAGCGGAACTATAATAGCATCAAATTGAAAAACTCCCTTATCATTAGTAGCTCTGGTAGTTAAGTAAATACTCAAAGGGAGCATAACAGCTGTAGATAACCAAGCACCAATTATTGGACTAAAACTTCCTTTCTCAGCACTGTTTCTGGCAAATATGCCAAAGAAGTGATAGGTAAGAAATAGCACAACAGCAATTACAATTGGTAACCCTAATCCACCTTTGCGAATTAAAGCGCCTAGAGGTGCTCCAACAAAGAACAAGATAATACAAGCGATGGCTAGCACAAATTTTTCATGAAAAGCAATGATATGCTTATTTAGATGGATGGATTTGCCTTCGAAATTCTTTTTATTAGAATCTATGATTTGGTTGGTACTGTTTGCTGAGTTCAAAGCAAGATTTATAATCTGTCCTTTTTTGTTTGCAGGAAAGAGATCAATAACATTGCCAGTAAAAGAAGAATCTTTTTCGGTATTGATATTAAGATTTAAAGCAGCATAAGTTGTACGATTGTATAGTGTACGAGATAGGTTTTTGTAATCCTCTTTTCGTTGACCTTTTAAGCTATCTATGGTATAATCAAGTTGGTCTATGCTAAGCATGTTATGACGGCCCTTGTAATTTTTTTCGTCAAGGTCTTCGTCATTGAGAATTTCTAGGTCTACATTAATGGTATAACTGTCAAAATAGCTTTTAGCATGAGGTCTGTTAATGTTTTTACGAATGTCTTTATCTATAATTTCTTCGTAATAGTTGCCGTTTATAAGTTCTAATTGCAACACATTAGAATCTTCACTACTTTTTAATTCACCCTTTTCAGAAACGATGACTTTGTAATTGCCAAGTCTGGCAGAACTTTTATCGTGTATTAATACATTCTCCAAATATTGACCTCTATCTCCAGTTTTTTTGTCGACTTTGATATTGATGTTGCCAATTTCATTGAATTGTCCTTCTGCAATGGCAAGGGCAGGTTTAACTTTGGCAATGTTTCTTCTTAGGTTGTAAAAGTTGTATTCTCCCCAAGGAATAACATTATTAGCGAAAAAGAAACAGGCAATACCAAGTGCAACAATAAAAACGCTAAGACTACGCATGGCACGTTGCAGAGAGATGCCTGTAGATTTCATGGCTGCAAACTCATAGTTCTCTGCAAAATTTCCAAAAACCATAATTGAAGATAATAAGATGGTTAGTGGTACAACCAAAGGAATAAGCTTTGGCATGTAGTAGAGAATAAATTTTGCAGTTACAGAAACATCTAAGTCTTTACCTGCAAGCTCTGATATATAAAGCCATACACCTTGCAGTACAAAGATGAACATGAATATAATAAAGACGCTAAAAAACGTCCTTAAAAATGTGATAAGTATGTACCTATCTAGTATTTTCACACATTAAGTATTAAAACCTTAGTCTATTCTGTTGATGTAATAATCAGCATATTTACTTTCGTCAAAAGTAAACAAGGTTTTTGAGATAGGTTGGTCGGTTTGAAAAGAATTAACAGTTAATGTTGTTTTTGTTCCATTTTTACCAACTTCAATAAGGTTGTAAATGTGTTTTGTTGTGGCATCTATACCTAATAAGACATGTTTTATTTCAGAGTTGGTATCCATAGGACTCAATTTTACATACTGAATTTTGCGACCTTTTACATTTTGAACAATATCCATTTTATAGGTATAACCATCTTCATAAAAAGATAACATATCGCTAGGTGAAATCGTGCTTTCATCATCTGAGTTGTCTGAAGAAATAGTTACTTCTTCATCCTCAGGACTAATGGTATAAAGTGTTTTGCCATCAAAAATTCTTGTAACTCCTAATATGTTTAATTTATATTTTTCACCTTCAATAACAACGTCACCACGAGTTTCTTGGCTCATGTTTTCTTCATTAACGTTGTTAAGTTCGTATTTAAAGTCGATAGAAATATTCTTATAACTTTTTATTTTATTGCTTACTTCATTTAATAGAGTTTCAGCTTTTGAGTCATTTTGAGCAAAACCTGTAAAACCAAGAGTGATGAATGCTAAAATTAATAATCGTTTCATTTTATGTGAGTGTAAGATTTATTGTTGTTCATTTTCTAATAATTGATCTAGAGCTACTAAATCTGGGACTAAAACTTGTCTGGCTTTGCTACCTTCAAAAGGTCCTACAATGCCAGCAGCCTCTAACTGGTCTATAATTCTACCAGCTCTGTTATACCCCAATTTTAGTTTTCGCTGTAATAGTGAAGCTGATCCTTGTTGTGCAGTCACAATAATTTCGGCAGCTTCTCTAAACAATTTATCTCTGTCTTCAATATCTATATCAAGATTTGTGCCACCTTCTTCACCAACATATTCTGGTAACAAATGTGCATCTGGATAGGCTTTTTGAGAGCCAATAAACTCTGTAATTTTTTCAACTTCTGGTGTATCTACAAAAGCACACTGTAGACGAATAAGATCATTTCCTTGTGTATAAAGCATATCTCCACGACCAATAAGCTGATCTGCACCAGAACCATCTAAAATGGTACGCGAATCTATCTTACTGGTTACTCTAAATGCGATACGTGCAGGGAAGTTTGCCTTAATAATACCTGTAATTACATTAACCGAAGGACGTTGAGTTGCAATGATAAGGTGAATACCAATAGCACGTGCTAACTGTGCCAATCTGGCAATAGGTGTTTCTACTTCTTTACCAGCTGTCATTATTAAATCTGCAAACTCATCAACTACCAATACAATGTAAGGTAAGAATTGGTGACCATCATTAGGATTTAATTTTCTGGCTTTAAATTTTGCATTGTATTCAGCAATGTTTCTACAAAATGCATTTTTAAGCATTTCGTAACGGTTGTCCATTTCTATACAAAGTGAGTTAAGGGTGTTAATCACTTTTGTGTTATCTGTAATAATAGCATCTTCGCTATCTGGAAGTTTAGCTAAATAATGACGTTCTATTTTATTAAAAAGCGTTAATTCTACCTTTTTAGGATCAACCAAAACAAACTTTACTTCAGCAGGATGTTTTTTGTATAATAGTGAAGTTAAAACAGCGTTTAAACCAACCGATTTACCTTGTCCTGTTGCACCTGCCATAAGCAAGTGAGGCATTTTGGCTAAATCGACCACAAAGGTTTCATTACTAATGGTTTTACCAAAGGCAATTGGTAATTGCATTTTTGACTGCTGAAACTTTTGGGATGCAATCACAGAACGCATAGAAACTATGGTTGATTTCTTATTCGGAACCTCAATACCAATAGTACCTTTGCCAGGAATTGGAGCTATAATTCTAATTCCTAAAGCAGCAAGAGATAATGCAATGTCATCTTCGAGATTTTTGATTTTTGAAATTCTAATTCCTGCATCTGGTACAATTTCGTATAATGTAACTGTAGGACCAATAGTTGCTTTAATACTCGTAATACCAATTTTGTAGTTGCTAAGTGTTTCTACAATTCGGTTTTTGTTTTCTTCAAGCTCTTCCTGATCTATAGAAATCCCTTCATTATCATATTTCTTTAATAAATCTAAATGTGGAAATTGATAGTTGCTCAGTTCTAAAGTTGGATCAAATTGCCCAAAGTCTTCCACTAGTTTATCGGCTAAATTATCAGTTTCAGATTTTTCTTCTTCTACCGTTTCAACTTCAACTTTTAGTTCAGACTCTAATTCTGTTTCTTCTTTAGGTTGAGGCTTAACTTCAATATTTAAAGGTTCGTTGTCTTCTTTTGGTTTAGAATGGTTGCTAATTGTAGGTTCTGGTTTATCGAGAGAAATCTCAAAAGCAGATTTAATAGCTTCGGCTTCTTCAGTTAAGCTATTGTCTACAATGGCAGTTTGCGATTCATCCTCTCTATTAGGATTCATGTCATTTTGGAAATCCTTTTTTGCACTACTAAAAAGTTTTACAAACGTATCGCCAGTAACTTTAAATCGTAAAGCCAGATAAGCGATGAGCCCAAAAAGTAGTAATAGAGCAGTACCTATTTTACCGATATAATCCTGAAAGAAATGGTTCATTTCAAAACCAATAGTACCACCAAGAATGTCGTATTTATGAGTAAAGAAACCAAAGAAAATAGATAGCCAAATGACAATTAATGTTCCCCAAATCCAATGTTTTCTGAGTTTTGCTTTTTTGAGATTTAAGGTTACATAAACACCAGACAGAAAAATTAAACCAGAAAAAATAAAAGACGGAACACCAAATCCTTTGTTTATAAACAACTCACTTACCCAAGCACCTAATTGGCTTGCCCAGTTTTTGTATGTTTCTGAACGTTCAGGAAAATTACCCAATGCACTTTGATCTTCCTTTCCTGTAAATATGAATGACAAAAAGGAAATAAATAAAAGCACTCCCAAAATAATCAGTAAGCTCCCAAAAATGAGCTTTTGCTGATTGGATAACGTAAGCGAAGGCTTTTTAAAAGGTTTTTTAGTATTAGCCTTGGTTTTGGTTGTATTTTTCTTTTTAGTTGTCTTTTTTGCCATATTTTTTCCGAATGCGATTTCGGTAACTACCTCTATGCTTTTAAGGTGTATGTTGTTTATATTTTTTCACTTCAGTAGGAATCCCATTAACGTAATCTTCAATAATACGAAGATCTTTAGCAAGATGAGACCCTTCAAACTCAGAAATATCTTCTGTTTTTATATTAGAATTATAAAACTCTAAATATTTACTTGCCAAAGGTACAAAAGACCAATGCCATTTTTCTTCATTATATCCTGTTCTTCCATTATTTTTATTGGTGTAAACCTGATAGAATCCAAAACTATTGGCATGCGATTGTAACCACTGGTATTTTTTTAAGCCTTTTCCGGTGTTAAAATACGAATTATTTAAACTATTTAAGTCTATATCTGTTCCCCAATGATGCCTAGATGTAGATGGCATTGAACTGTACTCTAAAATTTTCTTTGCTCTATCAATTGGATTTAGGTTACTATTAAGGTTCCATTTTCGCTCCCAAATGACTTTTTGTTCATAGAAATTTCTTGTGCCAGATAAAATCTTGAAATCTATGCTGTCTTTTTTTGCAGCCTCGGACATTTTTAAAAATGCAGAGTAAACAATGGTGTTTATGTAAATTTCTTTTGCTGAATATTTTGAATCTACCTTTGTAAATGTTGAGTCTGATTTGTAATCGAATTTACCGAGAACAAAATCTGTAGTGATATTGAGTGTGTCTTTTAAGAGTTTACTTTTTTGTAGCTTAGTATCAATCTCAATATTAGTTTTAGTTTCAAGTACTATTGAAGTAGGCTTAGGCTTATCTTGACAATTTGTAACAATTAAAATAAGAGAAAGTAAAACAGAAAGCGACTTCATTTTATTGTACACCATTGGTCTAAGATTGATTAAGTTTTCAATCATGTAACGTAATTAAGCTTAAGTTTGGTATTTAAAAAATCTTAGGCAGATAAATTATTCCTGCGACAATAACTGCAACTATTGAAGCGATAAAAACAGCTCCTGCGGAAATATCTTTAATGAGTCCGATTTTTGGGTGATGATCAGGATGGATAAAATCTGCAATATATTCTACAGCAGTATTAACACCTTCAATACTCATTACTAGGCCTATCATTGCAGTTTGAAACATCCATTCTGTAGTTGAAATATTGAAATAAAAACCAGCAATGGTAACCACAATGGCAATAAAGAACTGAATTTTAATGCTAGCTTCGGTTTTAATAAGAATAAGCATTCCTTTAAAAGCGAAGCCAACACTTTTTATTCTATTAATAATAAAGGGCTCTTTGTTTTGTTGCATCTAATAATTAAGATAAACTGCTTAAGGCACTTGCGTAATCTGGTTCGTCTGCAATTTCTGAAACTTGCTCTGTATGCAAAACAGTACCATCTGTATCTATAACAACAATACATCTAGATAGTAAAGTTTCAAATGCTCCACTGGCAAATGCTAAACCGTAGTCTTTTCCAAATTGCCCTGTTTTATAATCAGATAGGCTTATGACATTGTCTAAACCTTCAGCGCCACAAAAACGCGCCATTGCAAATGGTAAATCTTTAGAAATACAAAGTACTTTGGTATTTTCTAACTGACTGGCTTTCTCGTTAAAAGTTCTTACCGATTGTGCGCAAGTACCTGTGTCTACACTTGGAAAAATATTTAATACTAATCTGTTACCTTTAAAATCTGAAATGTTCTTGTCTTTTAATTCAGTATCTGTTAGTTTAAAATCTGGTGCTTTACTACCAACTTCAGGTAAATTTCCTATAGTTTCTACTGGAGTTCCTCCGAGTGTTACGTTTGCCATGGTTTAGTGTTTTAATTTTTGTTAAAAATAAAAAAAGCAATATTTAAAAGTGTAAATAAAATGATAATGTTTTAAATAAAAAGCCATATTAACTCTAAGATTAATATGGCCTTAATTATATGGTGTGTTTGAGTTTTACCTCAACTCAGCACCAAGCTTAGACTCAAAGTTAGATTGAAGTTTAGACATTATTTTATCAATCTGTTTGTCGTTAAGCGTTTTGTTTTCGTCTTGTAATGTAAAGCTCATAGCATAACTCTTTTTGCCAGCTGGTAGATTTTTACCTTCATAAACATCAAATAAATTTACATCTTTAAGTAATTGCTTTTCAGTTTGTTTGGCAATGGTGTAGATATCTTCAAAAGTTACATTGTTGTCTAATAATAATGCAAAATCTCTTCGAACCTCAGGATATTTTGGTATGGCAGTAAATTTAATCTTGTTATGTTGCGCCATTTCTAATACATTATCCCAATTAAAGTCCGCAAATAAGACATGTTGAGAAATTCCAAAATGCTTTAATACTGATTTTTTAACCAATCCGAATTCAACCATTATTTTCTTACCAACAGAAAGACTCATGCCTTCACTAAGAATATCGGTTTTGTATGGAGCAGATTTTAATCGGTTTAAGCCCAAACGTTCAAGAACAGCTTCAATAGTACCTTTTAAATAAAAGAAATCACTAGGTGTAGTTTGTGTGTTCCAACGTTCTTGTGCTTTATTTCCTGTTACAAAAAGCGCTAAATGTTTGTGTTCTTCTCTGTTGTCTGAATATTGATGGTAGGTCTTGCCAAATTCAAATAATTTGAGATCGTCACGCTTTCTATTAATATTATGAGACACAGCCTCTAAACCTGAGAACAATAAGGACTGACGCATAACTTCTAAATCTGTACTTAAAGGATTTAGCATTTTTACATTATGATCTGCATTAAGTTGCTCACTTAACTCAATATATTTGGGCGATGTTAATGAGTTAGCCATAATCTCAAAGAAGCCTTGAGAAGCTAACTGATTACCAATAATATTCTGAAGTTTATAATCTTCAAAACGCGACGAATTAGAGATTGAAGCATTAAGCTTTTCGGTAGTGCCAATATTATTGTAACCATAAACTCGTAAGATTTCTTCAATAACATCTGCTTCGCGTTGTACATCGTTTCTATAGGATGGTACTGTAAGCCCTAAGCCAGCTTCGGTAACATTATTTATTTTTATATCTAAAGAGGTTAAAATACTTTTAATTGTTTCCTTCGGAATTTCTTCACCTATTAAGCGTTTCGCATTATCAAAACTCAAGACCACCTGAAAATCTTCAATCTTATTAGGATAAGCATCAGAAATATCACTTGTAATTTCACCTCCAGCAATTTCAGTAATTAAAAGAGCAGCACGTTTTAAAGCATATTTTGTGAAGTTAGGATCTATTCCTCTTTCAAACCTAAATGACGCATCTGTATTGAGTCCGTGTCGTTTTGCGGTTTTTCTAATACTTACAGGATCAAAATATGCGCTCTCTAAAAAGATATTGGTTGTAGCTTCGGTTACACCAGAGTCTATACCACCAAATACACCAGCGATACACATTGGTTTTTCGGCATCGCAAATCATTAAGTCGTCTTCGTGCAATTCTCTTACAACTTCATCTAGGGTTGTGAATTTGGTACCTGCTTTACAGGTTTTAACTTCAACTTTATTACCAGATATTTTTGCAGCATCAAATGCGTGTAACGGTTGGCCTAACTCGTGTAAAACATAATTAGTAACGTCTACAATATTATTAATAGGAGATAAGCCAATAGCTTTTAAACGGTTTTGCAACCAGCTTGGTGACGCTTCTACTTTAACACCAGAAATTGTAACACCACAATAACGCGGACACTTGTCTTTGTCTAAAACGTCAACATCAATTTTTAAAGAACGTGTATCTACATGGTAAGACATAACTGAAGGAGAAATCAACTCTAAGTTAACATCCTTTTGTAACAAACCTGCTTTTAAATCTCTGGCAACTCCATAATGACTCATGGCATCTGCACGGTTTGGTGTTAAGCCAATTTCAAAAACTTCATCGTTTTCTACTTCAAAAATCTCAGCAGCAGGTGTGCCAACTTTCAAGCCAGCATCTAATACCATAATACCATCGTGAGATTCGCCAAGACCAAGTTCGTCTTCAGCGCAAATCATACCGTGGCTTTCTTCACCTCTTATTTTACCTTTTTTTATTGTCCAAGCTTCACCTTCTGCGGTATAAAGGGTAGTTCCGATTGTGGCAACAGGTACTTTTTGTCCAGCAGCAACGTTAGGAGCACCACATACAATTTGTAAAGGTTCTGTCTCACCAATATTTACGGTTGTTACTTTTAGTCGGTCTGCATTAGGGTGTTGCTCGCAGGTTAATACCTCGCCAATAACAATACCTTTTAAACCACCTTTTACGGATTCGTAGGATTCTATACCTTCTATTTCTAAGCCAAGATCTGTAAGTAATTCGCCAGTTTTCTCGACATCCCAATCTATCTTAATAAACTGCTTTAGCCAGTTGTATGATATCTTCATGTGTTGATTTATTCAAGCCACAAAGATAATAATACTTGCGGCTTAATAAAATAGGAATACAGTTACTTTAAAAAGAATTATTTTATGTGACTTAACACAAACTGAAGTGTCCAAATTAATGTGTAGACCATAATTTTTTGTCTAAATTAGTTGAATAATAAATCGTATTAAAATGAAAAAATTAACACAAGTAACACTTTTGTTTACTCTGCTTATAGGCTTTTCCTGTAGAGAAACAAAGCAAGATGAAGCTCAAGAAAATGCTAAGCTAAAAGATATTGATGCTGTAGAGGCAGAAGTAGAGGTTATAGGCGATAACATTAATAAAAAAGAAGTAGAATTAGAAGAAGCTCTAAAAGATTTAGATAGCTTATAAAACATAATGATTATGAAAAATTTATTGAGATTATTTGTGCTGGTAGTAATAGTATCTGGTATGCAAAATATGGTTTACGCTCAAGGTAAATCTAAAGAAGCTAAAGAAAAAGTAGAAAAGCATGTTAAAGAGGTAAAAGGTAAAAAACAGGAGAAGGTTAAAGAAGTTGAGGAAATAGAAGAAGCAAAGGATAAAGGAAATGCTAAGCTTAAAGAAGTAAAGGATAAAGCACATAAGAATAAAGACAAGCATCTAGATAAGGCAAAAGAAAAAGGAAAAGAAAAAATTAAAGAGGTTAAGGAAAAATCTAATAACGGAAATGCTTATGGTAAAGATAAGCAAGGCTTAAAAGGTCGCGAATTTGGGCAAGCAAGAGCAACTGAGGCACACCAAAAAATAAAGAAAACCAAAGAAATTATTTCTGATTCTGATAGAAAGATAAAAGAAGGTAGAGATAAAATTGCAAAGGCTAAAGAATCTTTAAGAAAACAAAGAGAATCAGGAAAAGTTTCTGAAGAGGTTCTTAAGACTAAGCAAGATAGAATTGAGAAAGCAGAGAAAAAGTTATCAGATTATGAGAAAACAGTTAAAGAGGCAAAGATAGAGGTCATGAAAAAAGAAGAGCGTCTTAAAACAATTACTAAGGAAAAGGAGTAATAATACTTTTGCAGAAGATAGGGAAAAGGCACTAATTTGATTAGTGCCTTTTTTATGTAAGGTAATTGTTGTTATTTCGAACTTTATATAAACTCAAAATTTTATGCGATATATATTCGGGCTTATACTAACAGCTCTACTTTTTTCTTGTAAAAATGACATAAAAACCAAACCTCAAAATAGTAATCAATTAAAACCCGGAACCTATAGAGGTTGGATACCAATACAAGATAACGAAGAAATTCCATTTATCTTCAAGGTTGAATCTGATAAAACTATAGAAATTTACAATGCAGATGAAATTATCGTTGTTGATGAAGTAGACTATCAGAACGATTCAGTATATATTAACTTACCAGTATTTAAAGATTTTTTGGTCGCTAAAATAACTGAAGAGAATAACTTATCTGGTTATTATGTTAGTCCTGATAGAAATAGAAAAGTACCCTTTGAGGCAACTTATAAAAATGCGATAAGATTCGGAACAGGAACAGGTGCGGCTTATAATATTGAAGGTGTTTGGGAAACGGTTTTTAGTAAAGGTGTTGAAGGTGATGAGTATATAGCTAAGGGTATTTTTAAGCAACAAGATGACGGTAAGGTTACAGGAACCTTTAGAACTACAACAGGGGATTATCGTTATTTGGAAGGTGTATTAGACGGTACACGATTAAAACTTTCAACCTTTGATGGAGCTCATGCTTTTTATTTTACTGCAACAGTTACAGACAGTACAATGAATGGTTATTTTTATTCTGGTAACCACTGGAAAGAGCCTTTTGAGGCCAAACGCAATGTCAACTACGAACTGCCGAGCTCTAACACATTAACCTATTTAAAAGAAGGTTATGACAGTTTAGACTTTGTGTTTCCTAATACCTCAGATGAGTTGATGAGTCTAAAGGATGACCGTTTTAAAGATAAAGTTGTTGTGGTGCAAATAATGGGAACTTGGTGTCCTAATTGTTTGGATGAAAGTAAATACTACGCAGACTTTTACAAGAAAAACAAAGATAAAGGTATAGAGTTTGTTGCTTTAGCCTTTGAGTATGCAAAGGATAAAGAAACTGCCTTTAGTCGTATAGATCGTTTGGCGAGTAAAATAAATATAAATTACCCTATACTTTTAGCACAATATGGTGGTGCAGATAAAACAAAAGCACAAGAAAAGTTACCGATGCTTAATCATGTGTTGTCATATCCAACTTCAATTTTTATAGATAAAAAAGGAAGGGTTAGAAAAATACACACAGGTTTTAATGGCCCAGCAACTGGCGAAAAATATTCTGAATTTAAAAACGAGTTTGAAAATTTTGTAGCTGAGTTGCTGAGCGAATAATTTAGTTTTGCTTTAACTTATTTAAAAAACGTAATTCTTTCCGGATACTGTATATGATAACTGCAATAACACCAGCAATTGAGGCGAATCCTGAAATCAAAAGGTAGAGATAAAAGCCTTCAGAAAACTCACGTTTAAAGTAAGGTAATAGCAAATAGAAGCCATAGATATAGATTGCGATACAAATAGGTGTTATGATGTAGTTGATCCATAAGCGTAATTTATAATGCTTTTTAAGATAGGTTTTGTATGATTTGCTATCTAATGAAATAAGTTTACTTTCTTTAAGATAAATAGTACGTAGTTCTAATAGTATTCTAAACACTAAGCTCAAAATCATTAGTAATAAACCCAATGCGAAGTTATTCCATTGATTTGGTGAGACAAAGATGGTGTAGCCAATAAGTATGGCTACGGTTAAACTCATAATTAATACAGACCAATACTGTCTTTTGCGCTGTTTTTTTGCTTTGCTAATAATAGCTTCAGGATTGCTTATGGATTCGTTATCCTGACTGTTCCATATGTTGTTTAGTATATCATTTTCCATTTGTAATACATTTTAAAAGTGATTTTCTTATTCGGCTTAGTCGTGTTCTAAGCGTGCCATGTGCTAATCCAACGGTTTCTGCTATGGTTGCTTGAGGTAAATCTTCTAATTCTAAAAGGATTAAGGCTTTATTCTGTTCGGTTAATTGATCTATGCAGCTGTACATTTTTTTGAGCTTTAACTCATGTTCAGTAATGTTACGATCAATAGTATTGTTCATTAATATAGACTCGTTAATGGGAACATTTTTTTTGGTTTTGCGCAAATCGCTTAAGCATGTGTTTACTGCTATTCTATAAATCCATGTGTTAATTGAAGCCTCTCCTTTAAATGATTTTCTATGATTCCAAACTTTTATAAACGTTTCTTGTAGCCATTCATTTGCAAGATCCTGGTCACCAGACGCATAGCCCAGGCAAAGTCTATGGACTTTTGAGGCATGTGTATTGTAAATTGTTGTAAAGTCTTTTTCTGTAATCATTATTGAGGTGATAAAACCGTTTTGACTGTATCTAAAAACCAATCAGGTTGATCTAACATAATAAAATGTGCAGCATCATCAGCTAAAATAAAATTATAATCTTTCAGATTAGCATATTGGTCATTATAGGTTTTTGTAACCATGTCCTTGCCATAGGGTTTTGTTGCGGCAATAATCGTTGTTGGTATCGTAATCTTATTTAAATCTTCTCTAAGGTCTAACTTCAGATAATCTGTATAGCCATAAACATAAGTCTTTCGGTCAGCTTTTATTATCCATGTTTTAATGTCTTCTTGTGCTGATTTGTTAAGACTCATACCTTGAGACATTGCTGTAGCCATTTGTTCAAATTGTTCGTCGTTCATGGCAAGTTGCTGCTTATTATATGGGCTGTCGTAGGATAAACTATCTGGTTTATAATTAGGAAACATCAAAGTACCTGTTGCAGGTAGAGCATCTACAATAACTATGTTAGAAACCTTAGACTGATCTCTACTAGCGAGCCATGTAGCTATTGTGCCACCCAAGCTATGACCAATAACAGTGACATTTTCTAAGTTGTTGTCTGTAATGTAGCTGTGTAACGATTCATTAACTTTAGGTAACCAAGGAAATTCAATAGGTGCTTTGCCACCAAAACCAGCTAAAGTTACTACATGGCATTCATAGTTGTTTTCTAATTCTTTAACTAATGGATTCCAAACTTCTCCAGGAACTGTAAATCCGGGAATTAGAATAATGGGTTTGCCTTTTCCTGAGACTTCTACGTGTATAGCTTTTGGTGTTTGCTCTGTTGGAAACGAAAAAGAAAAAAATGTTGAAAGAATTAATACTACTATTGTTTTCATAATTTTTACGTTTTAATTTTTCCTTTAGATGCAGATATTAGAAAATGTTACATCATAAGATTTAAAAATTTCAATTTCAGAAAACGTTATCGTAGATTTTTAGTGGTCTTCACGCTCAAAAGTTGATAAATAAATATCTTCGCATTGTATATAAAAGTGTAATTACTTGATGAGTCTATAATGAAAAAGATATTATATTTTTTATTGCTATTTCCAATATGGCTTTCTGCACAAATCAATGAAAGCGATTCGTTAAAGATTAAAGCCGACTTGTCGCTCACAGGCTTTTGGCAAGGTGGTAATGTAGAGACTTTAATCTTTAGAGCTAAATCTGGTGTTACCTACAAACCTTGGAAAAAATGGGTCGTAAAAACCCAAAACTCTTATGTGTATCAGGAGTTTGGTAAAGAAAAAGCCGATGCTGATTTTTTAAGCCTTAACTTTCTATACTTTAATCCTGAAAAAAAGATATATCCACAACTTTTGGGCTTTCTGAGTACTAACTATAGGCGAGAAATCAGTTCACGTTCTTTATTGGGTGGTGGAGTTACTTTTCAGGTGTATAAAAAAGATAAGAATTGGTTGAAGTTTTCTTTGACCAGTGAGTATGAGCAAACCAATTTTAACAATACAAATTTTAATCTTAACGATTACGACGGTAAAGATGAAATTAATACTTGGCGTAGCACAGTATGGGTAAGCGGAAAGTATTATCTTTTTAAAGAAAAAATGATTTTAAGCCACGAAAGTTATGTGCAGCCATCTTTAGAGGAAAGCAATAATTACCGTTGGCAAGCCGATTTTGGACTCGAATTCCCAATCTGGAAATTCCTCAATTTTAAGATTAATTACTTACATACGTTTGAAAGTATTGTAGTGCAAGACCAAAAACGTGAGGATCAGTTTTTAACTTTTGGCTTGACGTTGAAGAGTTACTAGTTTAAATTCATTACAGCTAATTGCCAAAGGTTTTGGATAGTGAATCTAAACATGGGCTGACATCAAAGTACAATCCTTCAATACCAGTGTCATTCTCTGCAACTTCAAGATAGTCGTAGTGTTCTATAAGGCTTTGCGAACCACCAAACTTAAATCCTAAAATATTCAACAAAAAATATTCGTGCGATGTCTCAATGACGTAAAAAGCTGTTTTCTTTTCTTCACCATCACCAGAACTTAAAATAGCATCTAGTAAAATATTTATCTTATCTATAGTTTTATTAAAGTTGATGGTGTCTTGCTTTTTGTCAAAAACATATAATTGATAGTTCATAACATCAAAATTAAAAGGTTTTTCCATGAGCATAGAATCTGTAAACTTATGCATGTTGTTAAGTTCTTTGTCATTGAGCTCAGACTTTTTTAAGATTTCTCTTAAGCTATCTCCGTATTTAGATCTGCTGTAGGGAGAATAACTGTCTTCGAATGTATAACCGTAATACAAGTGTCTTTTTTCATCAATGGTCATTGTAGAATCTCCATTTTTAAAACGTTCCATGAGTACAGGATAATAAAATTCGCTACTTTTTTTCTGTATACTTTTTTTGATTTTTTTGTAATTAGGTTTTCCAATTATCTCTTGTTGTGCAAAAGCAGATAAAGAGAAGGTAAAGAAGCAAAGTAGTAATGTGTAAGTTTTCATAGATGTGTTTTAAAGATTAAAAAGTACAAATTTTAATACTTATGGACTAATGTTGAAGTAAATGCTTTTGGAAACTATGGTATCGATAAAATTATGAATGAAAATAGATAGACTGTAATTGGAAAAATAAAAATTAGAGTTGTGTAAAAAGGATAGTTGTTTTCTTCACCTGAAAGCTTTGATTTTGATTTGTATAATTTGAAAATATAATAGGAAGAAATAAGGTTTATAATAACAGATAATAAGTAAGCAAATATTGTTGTTGCAAGTTTGTTTTCGTAGGGTGTAAACCAAAGTAAATTGCCAAATTGTTTAATCGCTGTTGAGTCAAAAAAATAAATTAGTCCCAAGCCTATAGCAATACGCGCTAGGTTTGCCAACAAAATACCAGTAACCGCGATACCTAAGACAACTAAAAAATGAAGATATATTGATTTTTGAGTAAAAGAAGTTTTTAGAGTGTTCTTATTGAATTTGTAATATATTAGGAATAATATTGGACAGCATATCAGCACTAATAAAATTTCAATAAAGGCAAGAGGGAATCCCATAAATCTAATTCTCAGTAATTTTTTTAAGCTTTAATTTGAAGTTGTTAGGAAGAGAAACATCGTATTCAGATTTTTCAATAAGTATTTCAAAAAGTTTTTCTATATCCTCAGATTTATAATCTTTTGTTTTTACAGAAACTTCAGACTTAGTTCTAAAATGAAGTATTAGGTTTTTAGTAAACCTATTAAATTTTATTTGTACAAGCTCATCTAGATCTCTAACTTTTGCCCAACGATTCTTTAATATTAATCTATTATCCTTAATGTAAATTGTATTCGGTTTAAGCTTTCTGTAAACAAACCACATTATTATGTCTACAATTGCATTAACCCAAAACAATGAAATAAGATAAATGATGTCTTTATCTCCTTCCCATGGCCATAACAATAAGGTCATAAAAATAGTGTACAATAAATTGAAAACATCAATTCGTTTGCCTTGACTTTTTATTTTAAAGTCTGCAACATATTCTTTTTTTAGAGTGTTAAATTCCCATAATAAAAATGTTATGTAACATAAAACGACTAATAAAATATTTAATACGCTAGAAAATTTGTTTTCAGTGAATTGACCTATAAATAGGATAATCATTAAAGCAAACAAGGCAATAAAATATCTCATTAGTTGGTAGGTTTTAAGAAGTAGGCGAGAACAAGCAATTACTTATAGTCTTTGTTGTAACCAGTATTTATTCAAATTTGGAATTTAGAAATGCGTTTAACATTTTTTCTCCTATTTTCTCATCAACAGAGGTTATATTCATTGTAAGTTCTTTTTTATCAAATAATCGGCTAAAACTAGTAGCTTTCATTTTTATGCCATTGGGAAAATCAACTGTAATATCAAACCTCTGGAATTCCAATCCGCTTACTTTTTGAGTTGACGATATAGAGTCAAGTTTAGCGTCAGGAATTTGAATTTCAAAAGTTTGGTACATCATCTCATTTACTTCTGAGTATGTTTGCATATAATCTCCGTCAATTTCAACATCAAAGGGTTGCCAATTTGCTTCAAAGTTATTAAACTGTCCATTTTTATATGTGAAAATAGTTGTTGCTTGATTATCTACTTCTCCTTCAAAAGTACTTTCAATAGCATTAATTCCTTTTTTTAGTGTTTTATTCCATTCTTCTTGATTAATGGGCTTAAAATTTTCAGGAATATTTACAGTCCAATTAAATTCCTCTATTTTAAGAGTTTCTGAATCTGATTTAGTTTGACTAATACAACTTGAGAGCAGAAGTATAAGAATTATACAATTCAAAATTATTTTTTTCATTTCACTTTTTTGTATTGATTACAGCGGTTTTGTTTATGATTAGTTGCAGAAAAGGATGTGAGTCATTTTCAGCCGTAAATAATCATACACGTTGTTGAGCATAGTTTTTATTCTTCCACGACTCCTATGAACATTAAATATTCAATTTCAGTATCATAGATTTCGATTAATTCGTCTTTTGTTAGGTCAACTTTTTCCTCATTTAGGGCATATGCCACCATTTCGTTAATATCCATTTCTGTATTTGATTCCGATTCGCTTTCTGTATTAGGATTTTCTGAAATCAGTCCAATTTTATTCATATAGTTTTCTTCTGCAATTAGAGCACTACGAATCAAATTCAAGTCCGATTTTTTCTTATTCAGTTTCAATGCAATGAAACAAGCCGCTTCGTCTAAATCATATGTTTGTTTTCCAGCGTTATTTTTATTTACAGTACAGATTGGTTCTTTTTTACAACCGAAAAAAGAGAGTAAAGTCAAAATGAATATTTTTTTAGTTAAGTTCATAGAATTGATGAATTGTAAAAGTTATTGGATTAAGAATTCAAAAAATCTGTTTTGTTATGATATCTAAAAATCTTTATTAACAAGCCTAATATTGAGAGGAAAACCAATAAATTAATTCCACCTCCAATAAAACCAAAAGTTAAAGGTTCAATTTCAGTTTTAGTAACGATAATTGGCATTAATAGCTCTAATCCAATTCTTAAAATCAAACTTATTATTACTAAATAGACTAAATGTTTTGCTTTCATAAATGCGTTTTGGAAATTAAGCACAACGGTCTTGGTTATGATACGTTGCGGAAAAATCCACAGGATTCTTTCCGCCGTAGCCGAAAGATAGAAAATTGCAATGAAATTCCGATAGGAATTTCAGCCGCAATGGATTATAGCCGTTGTTGTGTACAGTACTTTTTATTAATAATTATGGTTTTCCATAAAATAGCAATCCCGATTAACAATATTATTATTCCACCAATTAGAAAAGACATTCCATATCCTTTAGCAAATAGACTACAAAAGGAATTTAGGGATCTGTTTATAATTCCAGACGAGTAAATTCCAGTTATAGAAATTCCAAAACTCAGAATTAGAACTATTATTGAGTTTATAATTCCTACTTTAAACTTCAAGTTCGTAATACCAACGATTAATATTCCAACAAGTAAACTAGCTAATGTCCAGTAAGCTTGGTCATTTAAAAACTGTCCAATTCTTACATCAGTTAAACTCTCAAATTTTTCCCAATCATCATTCATTAAAGCATCAAATTCTTCTCCGTTATAAGCTACGTAAAATCTTTTGATTCCGCTTATAATGAAGATTAAAGCTAAACATTCAAGTAAAATTAGTTTTAGGTTAAATCTCTTTATCATTCTTGGTATTGTACCCAACGGTTTTGTGTATGGCTCGTTGCGGAAAATCAGCTATGATTTTCCGCCGTGACCGATAGATAGCAAATTGCAATGAATTCCGATTAGGAATTCAGCCGCAATGAGCTATACACGTTGTTCTACGCAGTTTTTATTCGTAAATATAAATTTTAGTTAATTCAATATTATCATTTGAATCATACCTTTTTTCAGATGTAATTCGATTGGAATTATCAAAAGTCCGCACAATTCTATAATCTTGAGAGCCATCTTTTTTTGATGCAGTTTCCTCTATTTTATTGCCTCTACTGTCATTTTTAAATCTTACCTCATATTTATATGGCCAATCAGCTATTGTTTCTATTTCAAATTTTCCATCCCAATCTAAAATATAATCATATCCATTTTCAACATAAGAATAGTATTTAAGCCAAACAATTTCATCGTGATTAAGAGATGATTCTTTAATAATTCTGTCTTTATTGTCATAAAAATATAAGTAACGATTCTGACTATCCCAATGATATTCAGGTGCATAGTATTCTATTTTCTGACCTTGCTTATTGTAAGTAAATTTTATTTTTGAATAAACCTCCCAAGTTGGTTCTGGTTGATAATCAGTTGAATCAATTAAACAGTCACCAAATTCTAAATCCTTTTTCAGCCTTTTTTTAAAGTCGAAATAAGTCTTTCCAATTAATTGTTTCTGTTCATTGTAGATAAATTCTATTCGTACACTATCCTTTACAATTCCTCTTGGATAGGCTTTCAATGTTTTTATTAGTAAAGTGTCTTTATAAAAATTTGTTGTCGAAACATCTGAAAATCCGTTATACTTACTTGTTTTATAATCTGATAATTTTTCAAAAACTAATTGACCTTTAGCATTGTATTTGACAATTTTAGAAATGTGACTATTTATACTATCATTTCCGAAAAACTGATAAATTTTAAAGTCTGATTTCACTTGACATATAATGCCTGAAGTAAAAAGTAAGAATATCAAATTCAGAAGTATTTTCATTTGGCTACAATGTTTGTTTCAAATTGCGTAGAACAGTTATATATACAAACCTAACCAAAAAGTAGCTATATACAATGCTAATTGTGTGTTATTCAGCACCTTTTTATTAATTGATGCATAGCAATATAAAAATTGGTTATGTTGCACTTTATTAGCGTAAAACAATTTATAAATCTATTGGTGTAGCCTAACTATTATGGTAAATACGTCACCAAAAGTGCTTGTATCACAAATAACACCACAAATGGGATAAATAAATAGCCAATAATATCTCTGGCTTGTATTTTAATGCCTTTTCCCATTACTGGGAATACAATGAGCAAAAAGAAAGGTTGTAACAAGTTGCTTAAGCTTTCTCCATAAGCCACAGACATAGAGGCTCTGGCTGTCATGGCTGTAATTTCGGTAGGTGAGAGGCTAGATCCAAGCTCTTGCACCATGCTAATAATACTTGGGCCAATAACGGCAAACTCACCACCTGCAGAAGGTATGGCAAAATTAATGACTCCTCCTGTTATGTAAGAGATAAAGGCATAATTCTCTGTAGTCGCAATAGAAACTAAAGAGTTGCTTATTTTTTCACCCAAACCAGAAGCAAGCATAATACCCATAATACCAGCATAAAATGGATATTGAAACAACACGCCAGATATATTGCTACTAGCACGTTTCATGGCAATACTGTAGCGCATAGGTGTAATGTGTAGTAGCATACCAACCACAATGAAGATAAAAATCATAATGTTAAAGTTGAGGTCAAAACCCTTAGTTTTAAAGTGGTAAACAATGTATGTTAATCCTAATGTGGCAACAGTAAGCTGTAACCAGCCAGCGTTATTTAAAGCATCAGAAAGTGCTTTGTATGGCAGTTTATAAGAGAGCGCTTCGTCTTTTACTGAGCCTTCCTCGTCGTCTAATGAGGTTTGCAAATCTTTGAGTTCTTTGCCTTTGTAAGATTTTGGAACGAGGAGCCAGATTAAAATAGGTGAAACCACTACAAACAAAATAATCATAGCAAAGTTAAGGTTTGCTCCTAAGCTATAGCTTGTAGAAATCGTATCGTTTAAAATACCTTTTTGTATTAAAAAGTTGTTTTCGGTATTAAGTAATAAAGCAATGGAACTCGATAGTCCACAAACCCAACCGTTAAAGGAAAAATACACACAAGCCACCAAAAAAGGATAATGAATACCTTTAATACGTAATGCCAACTCGCGTCCTAAAATAGCCGTAACCACAACCATACCAAAGCTAATAAGAGAGAGTAGTGCACCAAGTGCAATAATTATAACATAGACTTGTGTTGGTGTTTTTATGTATTTAGTAATATAGTCAATACCCTTTTTTACAGGCGAAGATTGTGCAATACAATAGGCAGTAATAATTATAAGAACAATTTGCATCCCAAATGCTAGGAGACTCCAGAACCCATTATACCAGCCTTTTAAAATAGTTATGGGTTTGCTGTCTGTAAACGCAAGCGCCAAAATACAAGTTAATAACGTAAGTAGTAGTGCAAAGACGTATGCGCTAGGCATGTATTTGGTAAAACCGTCTGTAAATTTTTGACCGAGCTTGGTAATCATAAGAATGTTAGTTGGTGCAACTAAGATAAGGGATTTGTAGAAATTATACTTAGACAGCAAACATCTTAATAATACGTTAATTAACAATTGGTTGCAGTTCTTTAACAAGTCGCTAACAGCCTTGCTTTTAAAATCAGTCTACCTTGAAAACATATTCATCAGCAAAACACGTTTGGTTATGTTTTGAAAGGTCTGGTTATTGTTGGTGCCAGGCCTTTTTTTATTCCTGTGAAAGCAGGAATGTCATCACAAAAGATCCTAATCTATATAAACAACGTATGGTTATCCTGAACTTGTTTCAGGATCTTAATAATATGTAGTAATTATCGGAAAGAAGGATTTTAGAACTTTAACTAATGTAATTCCAGATGTTACGGTACTTACTCATTTGTCTGTAAGTGTTCAAAATCATTTTATGTTCAGGTAAAGCTAAACTTGGATCCAGATTCAAAACAGATTTAGCGTGGTGTCTTGCGCTTTGTAGAATATCTTTATCCTTCACAATATCTGCAATTCTAAGATTTAAAACACCACTTTGTTGTGTGCCCATAATATCTCCAGGACCTCTGAGTTTTAGGTCTACTTCGGCAATTTCAAAGCCATCGCTAGAGCGTACCATGGTTTCTAATCTGGTTTTACTATCGTTACTCAATTTATGGCCAGTCATTAAAATACAGTAACTCTGCTCAGCACCACGGCCAACACGTCCTCTAAGCTGATGCAGTTGCGATAAACCAAAGCGTTCAGCACTTTCAATAACCATTACAGATGCGTTAGGTACATTAACGCCAACTTCAATTACAGTAGTGGCAACCATAATGTTGGTTTTACCTTCTGCGAAGCGTTGCATCTCATAATCCTTGTCTTCGGCTTTCATTTTACCATGAACTATTGAAATTTGATAATCTGGTGTAGGAAACTCTCTGGAAATACTTTCGTAGCCATCCATCAAATCTTTGTAATCCATTTTTTCACTTTCCTGAATTAAAGGATAGACCACATAAATTTGTCTGCCTTTGGCAATTTCGTCTTTCATAAATCGAAAAACTTTCAGTCGATTATTGTCGTATCGATGAACCGTTTTTATCGGTTTTCTACCAGCAGGTAATTCGTCAATAATTGAAATATCCAAGTCTCCATAAACAGACATTGCCAAGGTTCTCGGAATTGGAGTTGCAGTCATGACTAAAACATTTGGAGGCAGTTCGTTTTTATGCCATAATTTCGATCTTTGTTTTACTCCAAAACGATGTTGCTCATCGATAATGGCAAGTCCTAAATTTTTAAATTTTACCTTATCTTCGAGCAGCGCATGAGTGCCAATTAAGATCTGTAAAGTGCCATTTTCAAGATTTTCATGAATAATTTTCCTGTCTGAAGTTTTTGTTGAGCCAGTTAATAATGAAATGCTGATTTTCAGTTTTTTACACCACTCAATTAATCCGTTGTGGTGCTGGACTGACAAAATTTCAGTTGGCGCCATTAAGCAGCATTGAAAACCGTTGTCAAGTCCCATGAGCATTGACATAAAGGCAACTATGGTCTTGCCAGAACCTACATCTCCTTGTAAAAGGCGGTTCATTTGTGCATTACTACCTAAATCTGCCCTGATTTCTTTTATGACACGTTTCTGTGCATTGGTTAAATCGAATGGTAAATGGTCTTTAAAAAAGGTGTTGAAATAGTCTCCAACTTTGTCAAAAACATAACCTTTAACTTTCGTTTTATGAATTAAATTTTTCAGAATTAGTTGAAGTTGAATATAAAATAATTCTTCAAATTTTAGTCGAAATTGAGCCCTCGAAAGTAGCTCTGGAGACTTCGGAAAATGCACATTAAAAAGCGCATCAGATTTTGATAATAATTTTAATTCACCTCTAATTGTATCAGATAAAGTTTCGGCATATCTCCCTTTGGTTTCCAAAAATAATTGCTGCATTATTTTGCTAACCGTACGGTTTGTAATCCCTTTATTGGATAGTTTTTCTGTAGAAGGATAAATCGCCTGCATGACAGAACGTAGGTTTTTTTCGTGTTCTGATAGCAGTTCTAGCTCAGGATGCGGCATACTAAATTTACCATTAAACCAATTGGTTTTACCGAAAATCACATAAGGTTGTCCAGTTTTTAGGCTTTCTCTAATCCATTTTTGTCCTCTAAACCATACGAGTTCCATAACGCCAGTATCGTCTCTAAATTCCGCTACTAAGCGTTTTCCGCGTTTTTGAGCAACCTCTCTAAAGCTGGTTATTTGGCCAATGACCTGAACTTCTGCATTGTTGCGCTGTAATTGGTTGATTTTGTAATATTTGGTGCGGTCGATGTAGCGATTTGGGAAGAGATTAATTAAATCCTGATAGGTGTGAATACCCAACTCTGAGCGCAATAAATCGGCTCGGTTTGGTCCAACTCCTTTGAGGTAATCAATAGGTGTTTGTAAGTTCACACTCATAACTGCGAATTTACCAAATTCTTGCAAAGCTGTAATTCTAAAATTTTGTTATTTCTAGAGGATAAGGTTTAGTGTTTGTTTTAAAAGCTTTACTTTGGTCTAATCCTTGATTTAATTGAGCTTATGAAAAGATTATTGATTGTATGTCTTCTGTTCATTTCGGTGTTTTCTAATGCACAGCAAACGGATTATGTGGATTTTTTGAAAATTAATTCAGATATAATTTTAAATGCTGATTCTTTAAAAATATGGGGAAATAGTACAGTTGAATTCAAAATTTTAAAATCTGTAGATTCAATTTTTATGGATGCAAAAAAAATGAATTTTCAATTTGAATTGCATGATCATGACGGTGTTGATTATAGATATGATGGTGAAAAGTTGTGGTTTTTAAGTCGTTTTGAAGCAGGTGAAAAACATAAACTATCTTTTAAATATGAGGTTGAACCCAAAAAAGCTCTTTACTTTGTTAACAAAAACGGCGAACCACAAATTTGGACACAAGGCCAAGGAAAATATACAAGTAGCTGGTTACCAAGTATTGATGATGTGAATGATAAAATCATTTTTGATTTATCGTTAGTTTTTAATGAGGATTTTGAGATCATTTCAAATGGGAAATTCGATAAGACATGGGATATAGAAGGGTATAAAAGATGGTATTACGACATGCAAAAACCCATATCTAGCTATTTAGTTGCTTTTGTTGTAGGTGATTATGAAGTTAAGACAGAAACTTCAAAAAGTGGCATTCCTCTAGAGTATTATTACTATCCAGAAGATTCTTTAAAAGTCGAGCCTACCTATCGCTATAGTAAAAGAATGTTCGATTTTTTAGAGGAAGAGATTGGGTTTGCGTATCCTTGGCAAAACTACAAACAAGTGCCAGTGCATGATTTTTTATATGCTGGTATGGAAAATACAAGTTGTACCATTTTTTCAGATGCTTTTATGGTAGATGATATAGGTTTTAATGATAAAAGCTATGTCAATGTTAATGCCCATGAATTGGCACATCAGTGGTTTGGTGATTTGGTAACGGCTACTTCTGGTGAACATCATTGGTTGCAAGAAGGCTTTGCGACATACTACGCCTTGTTGGCAGAGTGCGATATTTTTGGTGATAACCATTATTATTTTAAGCTTTTTGAGTCTGCTGTAGATCTTGGACGACAAGATTTAGCTGGTGATGGTACATCGCTTCTCAATCCAAAGTCGAGCAGTTTAACCTTTTATCAACGTGGTGCTTGGGTGCTTCATGCGTTGCGAAGTTTGGTTGGTGATGAAGTGTTTAAAAAGGCTGTTAAATCCTATTTAGAAAAACATCAGTTTAAAAACGTTGAAACTTCAGATTTTATAAAAGAAGTAGAGCGTTTTTACGGTAAATCACTAAATACATTTGTTAATGTTTGGATTAAGCAAAAAGATTTTCCTGTAGATGCAGCTTTTGGTTTGTTGCAGGAACAGTCTACGTTTATCAATGAATATATTATGGTAGATTGCCAGGCAAAAACTTCGAAATGTGAAGACTATTTAAAGTATTACGTATCTGACGAGGCAAAGGTTAAGGTGATTTCTCAAATGCCAGAATTGGTAACAAACGATACGTTTAAGCATGGTTTTAAAGTAAGGCAAGCAATTTCGCAATACGTGAGACAAATACCAAAGGAATTAAAGGATGAATACGAAACCTTGCTAGATGATAAATCATACATCACCATAGAAAATGCCTTGTATAATCTTTGGACGTCGTTTCCTGAAGATCGAGCAAAATATTTATCTAAAACCAGAAATGTAGTTGGTTTTAATGATAAAAATGTGCGCTTGCTTTGGATTGCATTAAATCTGAATACGCCATTTTATCAAGCAGATAATAAGCAAGGCTTATTTGAGGAATTAGTGGGTTATACAGATGAACGCTATAATGCAGACTTGCGTATGAATGCTTTTAATTATCTCAATCTTATGAATGCATGCAACGATACTTGTAAGGCTAACTTAGAAAAGGCAAAATCTCATCATAACTGGAGAATGGTTAAGTTTGCAAAAGATATGTCTGAAAAACTAGAGAACAAAAAATAATGCGAGCATTAGTAATTTCTGGAGGTGGAAGTAAAGGCTCTTTTGCAGGTGGAGTAGCGCAATACCTTATGGAGCGCGAAAAACGTGATTACGATATGTTTTTAGGAACGTCTACTGGGAGTTTGTTGGTGCCGCATCTAGCATTGGGTGAAATAGGTAAGCTTTATGATATTTTTACTAATGTTCAACAGCAGGATATTTTTAGTGTAAGTCCGTTTGTGCAGCGCAAAAAAGGAGATAGAGAGTATGTGTCTATCGATTTTGTGAACTCGCTATGGCAGTTTGTAAGAATGAAACGCACTTTTGGTGAAAGCAAGGCACTTAGAAAACACATTCGAAAACATTTTACGCTTGAAGAATTTCAGAAGATTAAAGCGACCAAACATGATGTTGTGGTTACAGTAAGCAATCTATCAATGAATAGGGTAGAGTATAAGTCTGTTAACGATTGTTCTTACGAAGAGTTTTGTAATTGGATATGGATTTCGTGTAATTACATTCCGTTTATGTCCTTGGCTATGGTAGATGGTTATGAGTATGCAGATGGTGGTTTGGGTTGTGTAATTCCAATAAGAGAAGCGATTTTGAGAGGCGCAACAGAGGTAGATGCTATTGTTCTTGAAGCTGAAAACTTAGGGAAACAACGCGTACTCGGTAAAAACCCGTTTTCATTAATGATGAATTTATTTGGGCATCTACTCGATCAGGTAGAACGGAGCGATATTGTTATTGGTCAGCTTGCGGCCAAAAATAAAAATGTAAAACTGAATCTATATTATACACCCACGAGTTTAACCGAAAACTCTCTAATTTTCAGTAAGCGTTTAATGGAAAAATGGTGGCAGCAAGGTTATGATTATGCCGAGAAAAAGCATTCAGATTAATTACCACATTTCTCCAACTTCTTCTTTTATAAACGAAAGTGCAGCATTGCTCGGTGCAGATTTATCCATGAGTTCGGTTAAAACGACTTCACGTAATTTATCAGCGCTATCCGTTTTCTCGTTCATATTGGCTTTTCTGATTAATTGAATCGTGGCATTTTTAGCAGCTAAAATAATGCTCCAACATTGATCGCTCACGTAGATTTGCTGGGTTAAATTATGTTCAAACTCTTGTTCAATGGTTGCTATAAGTAAGTTTTCATAATCCTCTTTATTTGAGGATGTTGGACTTGTTCTTGTTAGTAAGCTCTGAGGTTTAATGCGTTCAAGGAAAAGAGACATTCGTTCGTAGGCTTGTAGCCTAAGTGGAAACGATTCTTTTTTTAAGTCTCTTTTTATTAAAAAATTACGTCGATTATATTCGTTTTCTACATGTTCTCTAAAAAATAAAAAAGCAATAGCTCCTGTTACAAGTGCAGGAATAGTGTACATTAAAAGATTGAGAAGTTGTTGTTCCATAGTAATCAGTAATCAGTGTTTTTTAAGGTGTCATTCACCATTTTTTATTCCGCCAAGATACTGACAATCCTTTAAATCTTGCATAGAAGTAAAAGGAACTTTCGTTTTATGGTACATGTATGTGCTGCTGAGGTCTTTTGCTAGATTATGGTCATCTACATTAACTTCAATATCATCCATTGTAAATTGGCAAGGATGTTCGTATCCAGCTGCATGCGTGATTTCTATAAACTCTTTTCTGAAGGTTTTAAAGTATTGCGCCAAACGTTCAGATTTTAACGGAATATCAATTCCACGTTGCAACCATTTATTTTGAGTGGCAACACCAGCAGGACAACGGTTTGTATGGCAAACTTGCGCTTGAATACAGCCAATACTCATCATGGCTTCACGAGCTACATTAATACAATCAGCACCCATTGCAAACGCCATTGCTGCTTTTGCAGGGAAACCAAGTTTTCCACTTCCAATAAATACAATACGATCAGTTAGATTCTTATTCTTGAACAGTTTATACAAATCTCCAAAGCCATATACCCAAGGTAGTGATACGTGGTCAGCAAAACTTGGAGGTGCAGCTCCTGTTCCACCTTCGCCACCATCAACGGTAATAAAATCAGGACCCTTATTTGTTTTTAACATAATATCAGCAAGTTCTTCCCATTGGTCTAGCTTACCAATGGCTGCTTTAATGCCAACTGGTAATCCTGTTTTATCAGCAATCTCTTCAATAAAATCGACCATTTCTTGTACTGTGGAAAAAGCAGAATGATTAGGTGGAGACAATACATCTTTACCAACTTCAACATGTCTTATTTTTGCTAACTCTTCTGTGATTTTTGCACCTGGTAGAACTCCACCTTTTCCAGGTTTAGCACCTTGAGAAAGTTTTACTTCAATTGCTTTTACAAAAGGATTATCTTCAACAAGCTTCACCAATTTTTCCATCGAGAAATTACCATTATTGTCTCGTACACCAAAGTAGCCTGTACCAAAATGGAATATAACATCTCCTCCGTGACAATGATAAGGGGACAGTCCTCCTTCACCAGTATTGTGGTAAGCGTGCGCTATTTTTACACCTTTATTTAAAGATTCAATAGCTCTGGCAGACAAAGACCCAAAACTCATCGCAGATACGTTAATTACAGAAGCTGGTCTGTAGGGTTTTCTTCGTTTGTTGTAAGCTCCCATGACCTTCGCGCAAGGTAAAAAGTACTTGTCTAGTGTATTTGGGTGATTTTCTCCGGTCTTAAAAGGGAACATAGCATTATTGATAAATATATGCTGATGAGCGTAGATATCTCTATCTGTTCCAAAACCTTCATAATTATTTTCATTTTTAGAAGACGCATATACCCAACCACGTTCAATTCTATTAAAAGGTAATTCTTCTCTGTTATTTGCCACAAGATACTGGCGCAATTCAGGGCCAATACTTTCTAACCAATACCTTATATGACCTACTAATGGGAAATTATGTACTATAGTATGCTTTCTCTGAGTAATGTCTCTAACAAAAATTATTGCTAAAACAATAAGAACCCAAGCCCACCAAGAAATATTGCCTAAGAACTCTAAAATGGAATCCATAATCTGAAATAAATTTGCACTAATATATTGAAAATAGATTATATAAAACTCTTGATATTTTGTTTATAATTATTAGATTTTAAGTATGGAAAAGCCTAAGACAATATGTATTTTCACAGTTTGAAAAAATGAAGTCTTGGAAAAGTATCTCAGTCAACTTAACGACGCACAATTAGCACCAACATTACAAAAAGATGGACCAATGATAGTTATCGCTGGTGCAGGTTCTGGTAAAACACGTGTACTTACATATCGCATAGCTTATTTAATGAGTCAAGGAGTAGATGCCTTTAATATTTTGGCGCTAACCTTTACAAATAAGGCAGCACGTGAAATGAAAGGTAGAATTGCTGATATTGTTGGTGATAGTGAAGCTAAAAACCTTTGGATGGGTACGTTTCACTCTGTGTTTGCTAAAATCCTTAGGTTTGAAGGACATCATTTAGGTTTTCCAAGTAACTTTACCATTTACGATACTCAGGATGCGCAAAAGCTTATCGGTTCTATTATAAAAGAAATGGGACTGGATAAGGATATCTACAAAACCAAGCAGGTTTATGGTCGTATTTCTTCGTATAAGAATAGCCTCATTACAGTTAAGGCCTATTTTAGAAATCCAGAGCTTATGGAGGCAGACGCAATGGCTCGCAGGCCTAAAATGGGAGAAATCTACAAAGAATACGTTGACCGTTGTTTTAAAGCAGGTGCAATGGATTTTGACGATTTGTTATTAAGAACTAACGAGTTGTTGACGCGTTTTCCTGCAGTTTTAGCACAATATCAAGATCGATTTAGATATATTTTAGTGGATGAGTATCAGGATACCAACCACTCGCAGTATCTTATTGTTAGAGCCTTATCTGATCGTTTTCAGAACATTTGTGTTGTGGGTGATGATGCGCAAAGTATCTATGCCTTCCGTGGTGCTAACATTAATAACATCCTTAATTTTCAAAAGGATTATGATGATGTAAAGGTTTATAGATTAGAGCAAAACTACCGTTCAACAAAGATGATTGTAGGAGCTGCTAATTCTGTAATAGAACATAATAAAACCAAGCTTGATAAAATTGTTTGGACAGCTAATGATGTCGGAGAACAAGTCATTGTGCATAGAACTATGACAGATGCAGACGAAGGTCGCTATGTGGCAAGTACCATTTGGGAAACCAAGATGAATAAACAGCTTCAGAATAGTGATTTTGCGGTGCTTTACAGAACAAATGCACAATCTCGTGCAATTGAAGATGCTTTAAGAAAGCGTGATATTCCATATAGAATTTATGGCGGATTATCTTTCTATCAACGTAAAGAAATTAAAGATGTAACGGCTTATTTGCGTTTAATTTTAAATACCTCAGACGAAGAGGCTTTAAAACGAGTTATTAATTATCCTGCACGAGGCATTGGTCAGACTACAGTAGATCGTTTGGTTGTTGCGGCTAATGCTACAGGAAAGACTATTTATGACATTATGAAAGATATTGATAGTGTATCTATCAATATTAATAATGGTACCAAAAACAAGCTAAAAGACTTTGTGACGTTGATAGAAAGTTACAAAGTTATGAACCAAAATGCTAATGCGTTTGAATTGGCAGAACACGTTGCTAAAACAAGTGGTCTTATACGTGAGTTAGGTAAGGATGGTACACCAGAAGGCGTTACCAAAATGGATAACGTTCAGGAATTATTGAATGGTATTAAAGATTTTGTTGAAGGGCAGATAGAAGTTGCAGATAGCACAGGTTCTTTAGCAGAATTTTTAGAAGATGTAGCTCTGGCAACAGATTTAGATGGTGATAAAGGCGATCCTAATCATGTGGCTTTAATGACTATTCACTTAGCAAAAGGCTTAGAGTTTCCTCATGTTTTTATTGTTGGGATGGAAGAGGATTTATTTCCAAGTGCCATGAGTATGAATACCAGAAGTGAGCTTGAAGAAGAGCGTCGTTTGTTCTATGTTGCATTAACTAGAGCTGAAGCACAGGCATACCTTACCTATACAGTATCGCGCTATCGATGGGGAAAACTAATTGATGCAGAACCAAGCCGATTTATTGAAGAAATTGAGGATGAATTTGTAAACATCACAACTCCGTTAAAAGAGCAACGCTTCAATCCAATGTTAGATGCGTCAATTTTTGGAGATGTAGAACCTAATAAGGTGCGTTTTTCAAAACCAAAAACTCCAAAGTTTAAAAAGAAAGAGACCAAGAAACCAGAGAAGTTTCAAATTAGTACTCCAAAGAAGTTAAAGCCAGTAAGTCAGACCAATACTGGAGCTAATTTATTTGACACCAAATTAACTGTTGGTAATATTGTTAACCATCAGCGTTTTGGTAGAGGAGAAGTACTTAAAATTGAAGGTGCTGGTGGTGACTTAAAAGCCGAAATTAAGTTTGAAGGTGGTGCAACTAAAAAGTTGCTTTTGCGTTTTGCTAAGTTGGAGATTATTTCTTAGTTAGTAACGCAACCCTTTATAACTTTTATCATCTATAAATAAATATTTCAATATGCTTAAAAGGCTTCATTTGGCTATTTGGCTTATTCTATTAGCTACTTTTAGTTGCGAAGACACAGAAATACAGAATAATATTAGAGTTTTGGTACATGGTAGTGTTGTGGATCAAAATGCAGAACCAATTATAAATGCGAGCATTAGAGTGTATGCAGATGCAGATGCTTTTGGTGCAGACCGAGTACTGCTAGGCGAAGGAGTTAGTGATGCTTCAGGAAATTTTAATGTAACGTCTTTATTTGGACCAAATGAATTGTTTCTTGTAGATATTTCGTTTGGTGATCAATTTTCTACGTATCGCTATCAAACTAATACAGAAGAATTCACGCCTAATGATCTCAATTTCAACTTGGAAACTATAGAGTTGAAAGCGATTACAAATTTCAATTATAACATTATTAGAGAAAGTGGAGAGGACAATACGTTGCAATACAGTTTTACTTTTTTTGATGCTGATTGTACTGAGGTTTTTGAGAATGGTGTTTTAAATGAATCTCAGAGTAATTGTAATGGCATGAGGTTTATAGGTTCTACCTTAAATAATTTATCTCCTAATGCCGAAAACAGAAGCTTTGTTGTGCCATTGCAATCTCAGATTGAGTTTACCTATAGTCTTAATGGAGGGGAGGAAGTTTCAGAAATTATAACCATTAATTCAGTTGATTATGCGTTTGAATTTAGCTACTAAAGTTTTAATTATTCTTGTTTTTGGACTTCAGCTAAATGCGCAGAACGATAGTATAAGTAAGCGTACCCAAACATCAAAAATTCCTTTTTTATTTGATGAAGAACGTCAATATTTTGGTGCAATGTCAATGACATATCAAAATCCAATGCCTTATGGCGACAATTTTATTGGCGAAGGATTTGAAGGTAAAGGAGGTTATAATTTTAAAGTTCAGGTTTATGTGTTTAAAAATTTCTTTGTTGGTTTTAGCTATGGTTTCAGTCATTTTGATAATATAAATACTGAATTACTTGGTAATTATACAGAGAGTACAGTTGAAGAAATTTCTGGTGTAATCGGCTATGAGTTTATTCCGTTACCTAAAGTTAGGTTAGGTGTTAATACTTCGGTTTTTGGAAACGCTACGCTGACAAATTCAATTCAGCCTGGATATGGTAATAGGGATTTTGGTAAACTAAGAAACTTTGGAGTAACCTTAGAGTATGAGTTTGTAAGAAACCTAAATGTGCTTCTAGAATACAATTGGCGTAAAATAAAGACGGATATTAGAGTACCAAATGAGTTGAAACCATTTTTTGAAGAAGGAACTTATAACACATTGAATATAGGTTTAAAGTTTAATTTTGGAAATGAAGCTTTGGTGGATAAACTGTCATTTTAAAAGTCAATTACAGAAAGCTACTTCACCATACACACCGAATTGATATTGCCGTCATCATCATATTCTTTTACAGAATTTGCAGGATCTGTAATCCACTCTCCATCGACAATAAATTTATAATGGTGTTTTCCTCCGGATAGACTTTTGTCGTAAACCCAACAATCATTCACCTTTGTCATTTTACAATCATCTTCAGTCCAATCATTAAAATCTCCGCTGAGAATAACAGTTTCAGCATCTAGATAATCACAAAGTTTGAATGTTATATTTTTCTGTATATCAATTACTGAATTGTAACCACCGTATTCGTTTTCAACCTTTGAAGGATTTTGAGGGTCTATAACCCATAGGTTTTTATCAATAATAAATTTATACTGATAGATATCTGGTTTTAATTGCAAGGTTACTTCCCAACCATCATCTGTGGGGTTCATTTTAAAACCAGTCTCATCCCAACGGTTAAAAGTACCACTCAGAATAACTTGTTTTGCACCTTTATAGCCTTTTAGTTTAAAGGTAACATTGCCATAATCAGTTGCAAAAGCACTATAAAGCTTAAGGTTGTAAGTCATTAGTCTATGGCCTCCGTAATCTCTAGCATCTACAATATTTTCAAAATCGTCTGAAGGTTCTGCCCAATGAAACCCATTGACAATAAACTTAAACTCCCAGTCAAAGTCTGACGTAAAAACCGAAAGATCCCTTTTTAATTCATAAATAGAGTCGCTGACTTTGTTCATTTTCCATTTGTCATTGTCTCTTGTCCAATCATTAAATTCGCCTGATACACACACATAATCGATGTCATCTCCATTGTTTTTTATGTTAGGATAGTCGTTAACATTGAAAATAAATGTGAGATTATCGCCTTCAATCTTGTAGCCCTTTTTGTTTTGGGAATAAATGTTGATGGTTAAAAATAAAAGACCTAAAAAAGGTAGTAATATCTTGTTCTTTGTTGTCAAGGTTCTGTAATAGGATAAGCTATAAAGTATAGCTTCTTTTTCCTGTAATTGATTATTGTTCTCTTTTGCATGAAGAATTCAAAACCTAAAACACCATCTAAATTAGTACCGAATGCATTATTCATTTTTCTCAAATTGGTAAGCACTGTTTTCATAGGGCCAAAGTAAATTGAATCATTCAATTTTACTTTGTACAATTTTCCTGCCAAAACCTTTTTTTTCTTACCACTGGCACCAGTAAGTTTTAATTCTCTGCTTGGATAAAAGTAATCTAAAATTTCTGAACCTAGGTTTTTATTAAGCTGATTGTATTCTGCGGCTGTGTCTAAACCAAATTCTACCTTTTTATCACCGACATAAGCATCTAAAATAATTGTATGCTTTTTTAGTTTAAAATCTATACTATCTTCAATAGTTTCTGCATAGACTTTATCAGAGAGTTTGTTCCCTTTTTTGTCAATTCTGGTTAAGGTTAGCTGGTTAAGGTGCATGTCTATAAAGATTTCAAAATCTTTAAGAACGCTGTAGCCAATAATGCCTAAAAGTTTAATCCTTTTGGTTTTTTCTATATGCGATAAATCGATAACATCAGCATTCAGTTTTTCTAGGTTTATATCGTTTATGCTTAATAAGTTAAGGTGTCTTTCTTTAACGTCTTCAATATGGTCATTAACTCCACTTTTTTGCTCACCATCGTCACCATATTTTCGGGTAGGTTTAAAATGAACGCTGTTTAAAATAAGTGTTTCAGAGCCAGTATCTATAATAAAGTCGCCAATTTCATCAAGAATTTCTACTTCAACAACAATAAGTTGATCTATAACCTTAAACGGTATACGTGTTGTAGAAGCGTTAACAAATTCTGCTTTAGTAAAAAAGAAAGGAGGAACATCCTTTACAGGCTTATCTTCGGCTGCAAAAATATATGCAGAGAATAAGAGTGCGATGATTATTTTGATTGATTGATGCATACTATATAGACTAAAATTAGGATTAAATGTTACAGTCTGGAAAAAGATTATAATTTTTTTAGCATTTATATGTATCTTTAATTTATGGCAGAATTCATTAAGATATATCCAGAAAATCCAAATCCAAAAGCTGTTCAAAAAGTTGTTGAGGTTTTAAAAAGAGGAGGTTTAGTAATTTATCCAACCGACACAGTATATGGTTTAGGCTGTGATATTACTAATATTAAAGCACTAGAGCGTATTGCACAGATAAAAGGTGTAAAGCTCGAAAAGTCTAACTTTTCTTTTGTTTGTGAGGATTTGAGTAATCTTAGTGACTATGTAAAGCAAATAGATACGGCTATTTTTAAAATTTTAAAACGTGCTTTACCAGGTCCATATACTTTTATTCTGCCAGGATCAAAAAGTTTACCTAACCCTTTTAAAAAGCGAAAAACGGTAGGTATTAGAGTACCGGACAACTCAATAGCTTTAGCTTTAGTTAGTGCCTTGGGCAACCCAATAGTGTCAACATCTATAAGAGATGAGGATGATATTATAGAATATACCACAGACCCAGAATTAATTCTTGAAAAATGGGATAACTTAGTTGACATTGTCGTAGATGGTGGCTACGGAGGAAATGAAGCTTCTACAATTATAGACCTTTCAGGTGATACTCCAGAACTGGTTAGAGAGGGTAAGGGGAGTTTAGATATTTTTTAGTATTGTTTTTGCTTTAGCACTAATTGAATAAAAAAGAACAAGCGAAACAATTCCGCAAACTAAGAAACCAATAAATAAAGGAGTTACCGATTCTTTTACAAAACCTCCAATATAATTAGCAATTGGTACTGCCATTACTGTAGATATAAAACCATTTAGAGCAGAGCCAATACCAGCAATATGTCCCATAGGTTCCATAGCTAAGGCACGAAGATTACCAAACAGAAAAGCTACGCTGGCAAATTGTAGCATAAAAAAGCCTATTAAGACTTCAATACTAGGGTTTCCAGAAAATCCAAATAAGATAACATAAGTAAGAGAAATGCCAATAAAGGAGAGTAAGGCTACATTAACAAGATTTCGCATACCAAAACGCATAACCAAAGCACTGTTAAGGTAAGTAGCTAAGCCAATAGTTACAGCTAAACTCGCAAAAATATAAGGGAAGTATTCTCCCAAATCATATTGCACTTGAAATATTTGTTGGGCAGTACTTAGATATACCATAAAAGAGCCTGTAATTAAACCAGAAAATAAAGTGTAAATCACCGCAGGTTTAATTCTGAAAAACTCAATAGTACCATTCTTAAATATGGCAGGTCTAAACGTTTTTTTATACTTTGGTTTTAGGGTTTCCTTTTGTCGCTTCCAAAACCAAAACATGATTAGTAATCCAAAAGCTAAATTGAAGGTGAATATAGACTTCCAACCAAAGTGCAACATTAAAAACTGACCAAGCATAGGCGCAATAACAGGAACCAAAATAAATGTCATTACCACAACAGATAATATTTTTGCCATGTGGTCACCACTATAAGAATCTCTAACAATGGCAATACTCATGGTTCTTGGTGAGGATAATCCAATGCCTTGCAAGGTTCTTCCTAAAAGCATCATCTCAAAACTTTTGGTTGTAATACAGATGTAAGACGCAATTATAAAAACAAAAAAGCCAACATATACCATAGGCTTTCTTCCAAAACTATCTGAAAGCGGACCAAAAGCTAACTGTCCAATACCTAATCCCAGAAATATAGTTGTTATTAATTTTTGATTTTCAGTGTCACCCAGACTACCAATATGTGCTCCAATTGTAGGAAGTGCAGGTAATACGGCGTCTATAGATAAGGCTACAATAGACATTAATGCAGCCATAAGCACAATAAACTCTAATTGAGATCTGTTTCCATTTTGCATAGGGCAAAAGTAAGTCAATTATTATCTATTTTTGAAGAGTAGCTATACTATAACGCAACATTAACATTCAAATAACTAATACCATGTTAACAGAAACTTTACCAAAGTTATTCAAGAGAGATTTAACCAAATTAAAAGAAGAAATTCAAGCCTATAAAACCAAAGAAAATATCTGGGTCGTAACAAATGAAATTTCTAATTCGGCAGGTAATTTAGCGCTTCATTTAGTAGGTAATCTAAATCATTTTATTGGAGCTGTTTTGGGGAGTACAGGATACGTAAGGCAAAGAGACTTAGAGTTTTCTTTAAAAGATGTTCCAGTGACTGAAATAATGAAGCAAATAGATGCTACAATTAGCGTTGTTGAAAGTACGCTTAGTAAGTTAACAGAAAGCGATTTGCAAAAAGAATATGAAAGAAACCCTTTTAAGGATAGCATGACGACCGAGTATTTTCTATTGCATTTGTCAGCGCATTTAGCATACCATTTAGGGCAAATAAATTATCACAGACGTTTATTAGATTCGTAAATATGAAATTTGAAAATTTTGAAATAAGACTTCTTCAGCCAAATGAAGGTGAAGCATTTTTTAATCTCATAAAAAATAATAGAAGTCGTCTCGAAGATTTTTTTGCAGGTACAGTTTCAAAAACAAAAACCTTAGAAGATACGCTTTTATATTGTGAAGAAATCCAGAAAAAAATAAAAGATTTTATCTATTTACCTTATATGATAACAGATACAAATACCAATGAATTTATTGGGCTTGTTGATGTAAAAAATATTAATAAAGATATACCTAAGGCAGAGCTAGGATCATTTATAGATAGACAATACGAAGGAAAAGGTATAGTAACCGATGCAACTCAACTTGTGGTAAATCATATTGTAAAGGAGTATAAATTTATTAAACTACTTTGCAGAGCTAATGCCAGAAATAAAGGTAGTATAGCAGTAATTCTAAAAAATGGTTTTGAACTTGAAGGTACTATTAGAAGAGATTACAAAACGACTAAAGGAGAAGTAGTTGATCTAAATTATTACGGTAGGGTGTTTGATTAAAGGATTTAGAGCAAATTTCCCATCGTTTTAAGACCATAATCTTCATAAGAAATTTAAATGTTTTATATACAGATTGTTAAGAATTTGTTCATAAAAATTTTGACTCTTTTTTCATTGTTGAATTTTCAATCAAACCCCAAAAATTAACTTTTATTTTGAAAATAATTACTTAAAGCATCGATTTTTTTGATGTTTGTCTAACGTTACCTCAATGTTAATAAAAGTGTTAAAAAAAATGAAATTTAACTCTGGAAAAAAGGAGGAATAAATTAGATATTTGACTTCGTCCAAATATTAATCTAAATACATTTCCTCATGCAAATAACACATATCCAGAAGCGGGATTTTTCAACAAAACCATTCCAGTTAAACAAAATTACTAATGCAATTCTAAAAGCCATGACTGCTCTAGAACATGGAAGTTTAGAAGATGCAGAGCGTATTTCTCAGAGTGTTTTAGAGGTGTTATTAAAGCAAAAAGAAAAAGAGCCAAAGTATGTGCCAACAGTAGAAGAGATACAGGACGGTGTTGAAAATGCCTTAATGGAAAACTCTTTTTTTGATGTTGCCAAGGCATACATACTTTACAGAGATGAACAAGCAAGAAAACGTAAGACAAACATCTTTGAAAAACGAATTAACCTTAAACCTTATGAATATCCCGATTTGTATGAATATGTGCCCGCAATAAGGCATTCGTATTGGATTCATACAGAGTTTAATTTCACAAGTGACATTCAAGATTTTAAAGCAGGATTATCTGATGTTGAGCGAAGTGCAATAAAAAACACAATGCTTGCTATTTCTCAAATAGAAGTTGCAGTAAAATCATTTTGGGGAGATATCTATCACAAAATGCCAAAACCAGAAATAGGTTCTGTTGGAGCAACATTTGCAGAAAGTGAAGTAAGACATCATGATGCTTATTCTCATTTATTGGAAATTTTAGGTCTTAATAAAGAGTTTAATGATTTAAAGAAAAAGCCAGTAATAATGCGTCGTGTGCAGTATTTAGAAAACGCTTTAAAGAATTCTAAAAGTGAAGACAACAGAGCTTATGCAGATGCCGTTTTATTGTTCTCATTATTTATTGAGCATGTATCTCTATTTTCTCAGTTCCTTATTATAATGGCATTCAACAAACATAAGAATGTATTAAAAGGTGTTTCTAATGTTGTAGAAGCAACATCTAAAGAAGAGCAAATACACGGTGATTTTGGAATAGATATTATAAATATCATCAAAAATGAAAACCCAGAATGGTTTGATGAAGATTATAATGCAACAGTTCAGGATATGTGTAGAGAAGCCTTTGATGCAGAGAGTAAGATTGTAGATTGGATTTTTGAGAAAGGAGAAATAGACTTCTTACCAAAAGCCGTTGTAAACGAATTCCTTAAGGATAGATTTAATAAATCTTTAAAGAGTATTGGAATAGATTCAATTTTTGATACAGACGAAAAATTACTAGCTGAAACCGAATGGTTTGATGATGAAATTATTGGAACCAAACATGGTGATTTCTTCGTGAAACGATCAATCAACTATAGCAAAAGAACCCAAAGTATAACCAGTGATGACCTTTTTTAAAAATGATAGAACAAAACCAGATTAATAGCGCAAACAATACAGAAAGTAAAGTAGAAAACGAATTAATAAATGCAAGAAAAAAATCGTTACAACAATTAAAAACCAAAACCGATGGTGATTTTAGTTGGTTAACAGATTATAGCCGTCAATTTTTAGCTTCAGGTTATTTAACAGAAGGTGTATCGGCAGAAGAACGCATTAAGGAGATAGCTGACAGAGCAGAGCAAATTTTGGGAATTCCTGGTTACGCGGATAAGTTCTTTAATTATATGTCACTAGGTTATTTCTCATTGTCATCACCCGTATGGTCTAATTTTGGGAAAGAAAGAGGTCTTCCGATATCTTGTTTTGGATCACATGTAGATGATGATATGGGTAACATATTATATACGCAATCAGAGGTTGGTATGATGTCTAAGCTTGGTGGAGGTACTTCAGGTTACTTTGGTAAAATAAGACATCGTGGTGCAGCTGTTAAGAATAACGGTCAAGCTTCAGGAGCTGTACACATTATGCAGTTATTTGAGTCTATGGTAGATGTTGTAAGTCAGGGTTCTGTTCGTCGTGGACGTTTTTCACCATACTTGCCGATTAGTCATCCAGATATAATGGAGTTCTTGGAAATAGGAACAGAAGGAAATCCAATTCAGGAGTTAACACATGGTGTTACTGTAACTAACGATTGGATGCAAGAAATGATTGATGGTGATGTGGAAAAACGTACAGTTTGGGCAAAAGTATTACAGAGAAGAGGAGAGATGGGTTATCCTTATATCTTCTTTACAGACAATGCTAACAATGGCGCAGCGGATGTGTATCAAGATAAAAAATTGCCAATTTACGCGAGTAACCTTTGTACAGAGATTATGTTACCGTCTAACGACGATTGGTCTTTTGTATGTTGTTTATCTTCATTGAATGTGTTGCATTACGAAGATTGGAAAGATACAGATGCTGTAGAGACTATGATTTATTTCTTAGATGCTATAATAACTGAGTTTACTGAAAAATTAGAACGTTATAAGAATTCTCCAAGCAAAGACGATCAGCAAACATTCCTTTTTATGGAGCGTGCTTATAACTTTGCAAAAGATAACAGAGCATTAGGCTTAGGTGTTTTAGGATGGCACTCTTTACTGCAGTCTAAGATGTTAGCATTTAACAGCCAAGAAGCATTTAATTTGAATAGTGAGATATTTAAAGTTATAAAAGAGAAATCTTACAAAGCATCTGAAGAATTAGCGGCTCAGTTTGGAGAGCCAGCAGTTTTAAAAGGATATGGTAGAAGAAATACAACGTTAAACGCTGTAGCACCAACAACGTCTTCTGCATTTATTTTAGGACAAGTATCTCAAGGTATTGAACCAATTTGGTCTAATATTTATGTGAAAGATATTGCAAAGATTAAGACAACGATTAAGAATCCATATTTAGAAGCATTTTTAGAGTCTAAAGGTCAAAACACTACAGAAGTATGGAGAAGCATTAGAGATTACGATGGTTCTGTACAGCATTTAGATTTTATGACAGAAGAAGAGAAGGATGTCTTTAAAACTTATTCTGAAATCGATCAAATGGATATAATCTATCAGGCAGCTAATAGACAAAACCATATCGATCAAGGCCAGTCAGTGAACATCATTGTACACCCAGATATGTCTGTAAAAGAGATTAACAAAATCCACGTTACAGCATGGAAATTGGGCTTAAAATCATTGTACTATCAGCATAGTATGAATGCCGCTCAAAAGTTCAAACAAAAGAAAGAGTGTGCAAGCTGTGAAGCATAGATTTTTAGACTATTGAATATAAAAAAACCCGATTTCTCAATCGGGTTTTTTTATTGGTGTAACTAAAAATTATAGTGGAATATTCCCATGCTTTCGCTTTGGTTTGTTAATTTCCTTATTCTCTAACATACTAAAAGCTTTAATTAATTTTCTTCGTGTATTTTTTGGTAAAATTACTTCGTCAATATAACCACGCTCTGCAGCACTGTAAGGATTGGCAAAAAGTTCTGCGTATTCTGCTTCTTTTTCTTTCCATTTCGTTTCAGGATCTTCTGCAGCAGTAATTTCACGTTTAAAAATAATTTCAGCAGCACCTTTTGCGCCCATCACAGCAATTTCGGCATTTGGCCAAGCAAAGTTCATGTCGGCACCAATATGTTTAGAGTTCATTACATCATAGGCACCACCATAAGCTTTTCGAGTAATAACCGTAACTCTTGGTACAGTTGCTTCACTAAAAGCATATAATAATTTAGCACCATGTACAATGATACCGTTCCATTCTTGATCGGTTCCAGGTAAGAAACCAGGTACATCTTCAAATACTAACAGCGGAATATTAAAGGCATCACAAAAACGTACAAAACGAGCCGCTTTTTTAGAACTATTTACATCTAATACTCCTGCTAGAAACATGGGTTGGTTAGCAACTATTCCTATGGATTTTCCACCAAGTCTGGCAAAACCTACGATAATATTTTCAGCATGGTCTTTATGAATTTCATAGAACGAATCAGTATCTATAACACCTTCTATAACACTATGCATGTCATAAGGTTTGTTAGGATTATCTGGAACGATTTCAGAAAGATTGTCTCTTACTTCGTCCTTAAGTTCAAAGACTAAATCTTGTGGTTTTTCTCTGTTACTTTGTGGTAGATAGCTTAAAAGTTTTTTAACGTCCTCAAGACATTCTACATCGTTAGCAGAGGTTTTATGCGCGACACCAGATTTGGTAGAATGTACACTTGCACCACCAAGTTCTTCACTGGTTACTTCTTCATTGGTTACGGTTTTTACAACATTTGGACCTGTTACAAACATGTAGCTAGTATCTTGTACCATTATTGTAAAGTCTGTCATTGCAGGTGAATATACAGCACCACCAGCACAAGGACCCATGATAGCAGAAATCTGAGGAATAACACCAGATGCTTGTACATTTCTGTAAAAAATATCGGCATAACCACCTAATGAGCGTACACCTTCTTGGATACGTGCACCACCAGAATCGTTAAGACCTATAATTGGAGCACCAACATTAACAGCCATATCCATTATTTTGCAAATTTTTTCAGCATGTGTTTCAGATAATGAACCACCAAATACCGTGAAATCTTGTGCAAAAACATAAACTAAGCGTCCATCAACATTACCATAGCCTGTAACTACACCATCACCATAAAACTTTTGATCTTCCATGCCAAAGTCTTTGGTTCTATGAGTTACTAAAGCACCAATTTCTTCAAAAGAGCCTTCATCTAACAAATAAAGAATACGCTCTCTAGCTGTTAGTTTTTTCTTTTCATGTTGCTTATCTATTCGTTTTTGACCTCCACCTAATTTAGATAAGGCCATTTTTTCGTTAAGTGTTTTTATTTTAGAACTCATAGTATCTTAATTAGGTAGTCTTAATAATTTTTGGTCTTCCAGATATTGTTTCAAAGCTAATTTGGCAGCAATTTCTGCTTCAGCTTTATGTTGCTCTTCTAAAAGGCTAGGTGAGTAGTATTTTTTTACAAAATGAGTGTCGAAGTTTCCACTTCTAAACGCATCGTGCTCACAAACAAAACGACCAAAAGGTAATGTAGTTTGTACACCTTTAACGTGATAGTTATCAATTGCTTTTATCATAAGCTCAATGGCTTCTGCTCGTGTTTTGCCATAAGTAATCAATTTAGATAGCATTGGATCGTAATAGATTGGTACGTCCATGCCTTCTTCAAAACCGTTATCTACGCGGATATTTTCACCAACAGGTAATTGGTAAACCTCTAAATTACCAACACTTGGTAAGAAATCATTCATAGGATCTTCTGCATATACACGAAGCTCTAAGGCGTGACCATTAATTTTTAAGTCTTCTTGTTTAATGTCTAAAACTTCACCACGAGCCACTTTAATTTGAAGCTCAACTAAATCAACACCAGCAATCCATTCAGAAACAGGATGCTCAACTTGTAATCTAGTGTTCATTTCTAAGAAATAGAAATTATGGTCGGCATCCATTAAAAATTCAACTGTACCAGCACCAACATAATCACAAGAACGTGCTACGTTTATTGCAGCTTGTCCCATTTTTTCTCTTAATTCTGGAGTTAATATGGCAGAAGGTGCTTCTTCAACAACCTTTTGATGACGACGTTGCACAGAACATTCACGCTCAAAAAAATGAACAATATTGCCATGTGTATCTGCCATGACCTGAATTTCGATATGTCTTGGAGAGGTGACGTATTTTTCTACAAAAACAGAACCATCACCAAAAGCAGAAGTAGCTTCACTAATGGCACGCTTCATCTGGCTTTCAACATCTTTCTCATTTTCAACAACACGCATTCCTTTTCCTCCACCACCAGCAGCGGCTTTTATGAGTATAGGTAGGCCAATTCGTTTTGCAATATCAACGGCTTCTTTTGGATCCGTAACAGCATGGTCTACGCCAGGTACCATCGGAATATCGTAATCTTTAACAGCATCTTTAGCTGCTAATTTGTCTCCCATCATTTTTATGGCTTTAGAACGTGGACCAATAAAAATGACGTCATTTTTTTCGCATAACTCAGCAAAATCAGCATTTTCGCTTAAGAAGCCATAGCCAGGATGGATACCATCGACATTTAATGATTTTGCGACTTCAATAATTTTATCACCTTTAAGGTAAGATTGGTTAGAAGGTGCAGGACCAATGCAAACAGCTTCGTCTGCATATTTTACATGTGGTGCATTTCTATCGGCTTCAGAAAATACAGCGACTGTTTTTATTCCCATTTTTTTTGCAGTTCGCATGACACGAATTGCAATTTCGCCACGATTGGCAACTAATATTTTTTTCATTTTATTCGAATTCGATTAAAAGTGCATTTTTTTCAACAGTGTCTCCTTGATTGACTTTTATAGATTTTATAACTCCATCACGAGGTGAGTTGATAACATTTTCCATTTTCATAGCTTCAAGAATTAATATTGGGTCATCTTCTTTAACTTCTTGAGCTTCTTTCACATTAATCTCTAGAATTAAGCCAGGCATTGGAGCTTTAATATCGTCTACTTTTTTGGAAGCACCGATTTCAAAACCTAATGCAGCAATTTGCTGATCTAAGGCATCGTTAATAACAACATCATAAGTGTTGTTATTCACTTTAACGCTGTATGTTTTTTTGTTGAAGTTTGAACTAACAATGTTAGCTTTAATAGAACTGTTGTTTTGAAGAATATGATACTTATTTGTTGAGGTTTCAACAGCATCAAGTTGGTCTACTGCTTCTTGGTTGATGTCAAACTCATAAGAAGCATTAACTTTTGCTTTATACATATGTAGAGGTTTATTAAACTTTGGCTAAGTTATATTTTAATAGACTTCTAAAATATGAAATAAATCAGGTTTACAGAAAGACTTTAAGTGATTATAACATTTTAATGATGTAATAAAATATGTTTTTAATCGGTTTTGAAAGTTGAATTGTCTTGATGACGGCGTATAGCTTTTCTTGATAAAATAACACCAACAATTAAAGACACAAAAGCACCAATAGAAATACCAGGAATAAATCTTATGAATAGGAAGAAATCATACGCACCATGAAATAATACAGCTAAAAATAAACCAGCTATATTATATTTTATTCTGTTGTTAGAAAACTTGGCTAAGCCCATAAAATAACCCATTAACACTCCAAAAGTTGCATGTGCAGGTACAGCTGTAAATGCTCTAAGAATAGCGGTTTCGTAGCCTCCTTGTAACACATACATAATGTTTTCTGTGCAAGCAAAACCCATGGAAACCATAACTGCGTAAATGATACCATCATAAGGCTCGTTAAAGGCTTTTTTGGGTTGGGCAAAATACTTTACGATAACATATTTACTAAATTCCTCAGAAAGTGCAACAACCACAAACGCCTGAATAAATTGCTGCCAAACACTGTATTCATCTGTAATAGGAATAAATCGTCCTGTAATAAGATAGAGAATGGTTACGATGAAGATACTAACAACTGCACCAAAAAGAAAATTAGCAATTAAAAGTCCTACAGGTTCCTTTTCATATTTATCATGAAAATAAATGTATATGATTATTGTTAATACAGGTGCAACAGCACAAAGAATTAAATTCATAGTTCTAGTTGGGCTTTAATTGCATCTAAGATAAAATTATAATACGATTTGTTGGTTGGTATAAAGTGATTGTTTGTTTCACTTTGACTTAACAAAGTCTCAAACTCATTAAAAGTAACGAGTTTTAGAGCCTCAACCTCTTCTTCTTGTGGTTTTAAATCCGTTAGATCTACTTTTAATTCTGCAATATAAACCTGATGAAATTCATTATCCTGAATAGTGCCGTTAGCATACGAACTTTCATAAAGTTTTGTGCCTATTTTCTTTAAATCATAAGAGTTTAATGATAGACCAAGCTCTTCTTTGGTTTCTCTAAGAGTAGCTCCTATAAAGGATTCTCCTGCATCTATATGTCCAGCTGCCGAAACATCCCAAAGTAATGGGTGAATTGCCTTTTTATGAGATCGTTGTTGTAGAAGAATTTCACCATTTTTGGTGTATAACCAAAGATGTATGGTGTTATGATACCAACCGTTTTTGTGTGCCTCAGATTTAAGGGCGGTTTTTCCTGTTGGTTCACCACTAGCGGTGACTATATCTATGTATTCGTCCATATAAAAAAGATTCCCACTTTCGTGGGAATTTTGATTATTTAAAATAGCTAAATGTTTCTCCGTCTTTTATTTTTAGAAGTGTTTCGTAAATGAGTTTTATCACATTTTCAACATCATCTTTATGTACCATTTCTACAGTCGTATGCATATAGCGTAACGGCAAAGAGATGAGGGCAGAAGCTACACCACCATTGCTATACGCAAAAGCATCGGTATCTGTACCTGTAGCTCTAGATAATGCAGCACGTTGAAAAGGTATTTTCTTTTCTTCAGCAGTATCTGTAATTAAATCGCGTAACTTCTGCTGTACAGCAGGAGCATAAGCAACCACAGGACCATCACCAATTTTCGCCAGACCTTGTTTTTTAGGATCTATCATTGGTGTTGTAGTGTCGTGTGTTACGTCAGTAACGATTGCTACATTTGGTTTTATAGTTTGAGTAATCATCTCTGCACCACGTAACCCTATTTCTTCTTGAACCGAGTTGGTAATGTAAAGCCCAAATGGTAATTTCTTTTTGTTTTCGTGTAGTAAACGTGCTACTTCAGCAATCATAAAACCACCCATTCTATTATCTAGTGCTCTACATACAAATTTGTCTTTATTTAGAATATGGAATTCGTCTGGGTAAGTAATTACACAGCCCACATGAACGCCCAATTTTTCAACTTCGTTTTTGTCTTTTGCACCAATATCTATACAGATGTTATCTGGTTTTGGTGATTCTTCTTTAGAGCGGTCTCTAGTATGTATGGCAGGCCAACCAAATACACCTCTTACGATGCCCTTTTTGGTATGAACATTTACAATTTTACTAGGTGCAATTTGGTGGTCGCTACCACCATTTCTAACCACATATAACAAACCATTGTCTGAGATATAGTTAACATACCAAGAAATCTCATCGGCATGACCTTCTATAACGACTTTGTATTTTGCCTTTGGATTTACTACTGCAACAGCAGTTCCGTAGGTATCTGTTATAAATTCATCTACATACGGTTTTAGGTAATCCATCCATATCTTTTGCCCATCCCATTCGTAACCTGTAGGTGAGGCATTATTTAAATATTTTTCTAAAAAGTCCATCGACTTTTTGTTGAGTAATTGCTTTTTGGCCATTGGTAAAAATTTTCCTTAAAAATAATAATATTAATACGAATTTAGGGTTAATGGGAGTAATAATTGTTAATTTTGAATTCCCTGAAATTTGTTCTTTGGAACGGTTTTAGATTCCAATTTCAATATGAAACATATAACCTATATAGCTTTGTTGTTTTCAACGTTGATTTTTGCTCAAGAAGATCCTGTAGAGCAAGATTCTACCGTTGTACATTATATGATTATTGAAGGGGATTCTATTCCGGTTACTGAAGTTGAATTAGATGAAGTGTTGATGCTTCCTAATCTTAGTTTTAAAGATAGAAATGCACGTATTAGATATATAATCTTAAGACGAAAAACACACAAGGTATTTCCGTATGCTAAACTAGCGGCAGAGCGTTTAGAAACTTTACAAAAACGCTTAAATCAGTTAGAGCGAAAACGTGATAAAAAGAAGTATGCCAAAGTAATACAACGGTATATAGAAGATGAATTCTCGGCTGAGTTAAAAAAGCTCACAAAAACCGAAGGGCAAATATTGGTAAAGCTTATACACCGACAAACAGGTAAAACGACCTTTGAACTCATTAAAGAATTGCGGAATGGTTGGCGTGCCTTTTGGTTTAATAGTACCGCAAAATTATTTAATATTTCCTTAAAAGAACAGTTTAATCCTTTAGCAGTAGAGGAAGACTATTTAATTGAAGATATTTTACAACGTGCCTTTCAAAATGGGCAATTAGAAAAACAAGAGCCAGCATTTGAAATAGACTATTATGCCTGTGTAAATAAGTGGTCTAAACCAAAAAAGAAGTCTAATAAACCAGAATAACTAATGCGTACACAAACCAAACTAGAAGAACAACTTAATGCTTGGTCTCATGGTATTGGTGCTGCTCTTGGGATTGCTGCATTAGTTTTGCTTATTGTTTATTCAGACAATAATACTAAACCTTGGAGTCTTTTTAGTGTTATTGTTTATGGTATTTCTTTAATTATTTTGTTTTTGGCATCAACATTTTATCATGCGGTAAAAGGGGAGAAGCGTAAGCATAATTTTAGAATTGTAGACCACATAAGTATCTATTTGCTTATTGCCGGAACTTACACTCCTGTACTTTTAATTGCATTAAGAGATAGTCTTGGTTGGCCATTGTTTTGGATTGTTTGGGGAATTGCTGCTTTTGGATTGGTGTTAAAACTCTTTTTTACAGGCAGGTTCGAAATCTTTTCAACACTATTGTACCTTGTAATGGGATGGCTGATTGTTTTTGATTTTGCTAACCTTTCTAATGCTATTGGACCAACAGGTGTGTTGTGGCTATTTGCTGGTGGCTTAGCGTATACTATTGGTATTGTTTTTTATGCTATCCAAAGGATTCCTTATAATCATGTTATCTGGCATTTATTTGTTTTAGGAGGTGCTATTTGCCATTTCTTCATGATTTTTAATCATGTGATTTAAGATTCTTTTTTAATGATTTTGGATATGGTGTAAGTGCTGGAATGGTTTTTATTTCATCTCTATTGGTGTAATGGTGTAACCAAGTTTTTTAAGTTGGTTTATTAAGCCACAGTCGAACATTAAATGACTTAGCCCAACAGCAATAAAGCAGTTTTTTTGCTTTAGCATATTGCTAATAGACGTCATCCACTTGTTGTTTCTGTCGGTAAGTATAAGTGTATTTGTACACGTTGTATCCAGCTTATAGTCAATTTGCATTTGAGAATACCAATCTGTTTCTTCACAGGAATTTGAATTTTCAGTTCTAATCTTGTTTATAATGTTGGCGAGTCTCCTTTTGTGTGTTCTACGTGGCATTCCTTCTACATCTTTATTAATTAGCTCTATTTGTTCTTCGGTAGTTTCTAATCCGTAAAGTGCTATATCCTGTTCTGTAGCTTTAGAACTTATATAATCATCTAAAGACAGAGAAGTGTCATTTGCGTTTTTGTTTAGGCATATCTGTTGCTTAAAATATCGGTTAAGAAATGTATACATTTCTGTTGGTGTCATCTTTTTATAATCTGTAGGACTATTGGCAAATAGATCTTCAACATAAGCTAGGTTTTCTTTATCTAGAAATTTATTCCACTTTACTTCTGTAGTTCTTTTGTTTATAATGTCCTCAGCCATTTTTCCTGGAATATTTAAGTTTTCCTTTATCAATACATCGCAAGACTTTAATGCTTGATTAGTTTTTGTTAAAGAGTCAAAAAACGTTTTTCCAAAAGCATGATGTGTACCAAATAAATACGAAACGTTTTTATGATCTGTGGAAGTTATTTTAAACAATATGGTGTTAAAAGAGGAGCTAGAATCTATTTCGGTTTTATTTTGACATGTTGCAATTTGAAACGAAAACAACGAAATGAGAAAAAGAAAATTAAGGACTTTGATTGTTTTATGCTGCATAAGATTTTTTAATAGTTTCAATTTCTAACAATTAAAAATCGATTCTTAAATTTAAGAAAATCGTTCTGGATTATAAACACATGCTATTGTCTTTTAATTTTGTTTAGATTCAGAGTTTATATAATTAATCGAACGCCACCTAATTGTTCTATCTTATAAGGGAATTTGTTGCCTGGAGAACCAATGAACATAAAGTTGATTGGGATTTTCCATTGGATAGAAAGTTGCTTAATGAGCTCAGGGCCAAAAGTTCCCTCTAACGCAATAAATTCAATTTTAACCTCTGGATATTCCCTGTCGAGTACTTCAATATCTGATTTAAGTCGTTCAGAAATTGTTTCTCCTTCTTCTATGACCGAAACTACTTTCAGTTTTTTAGTATGTTCGTTTTTACTGATATAGAGCATTACTTTATTTAAGGTAGCAACATCATCATCCTTAGTAAAAAACACAAATTCTTGAGAGTTAATGTCTTCAATTAGTCTCAGGATATTGCGATTAATCTTTCGTACACCTTTTTGAACTGGTTCAAACAAATATTTAATTAATTCTAAGATAGCTCTCAATAGCTTTGTTCTATTGAGCATTACCAATACGAAGAGGAACGTAGGTATAAAATACTCTAAGAAAACTCCTAGATAAGGAGGATTCATGATGGCATTTCCAACTATTGCAGTTATTACAGCAATAATAGCAAGAATAATAGCTATTGGTGATGCTTTTATTGGTCTTGGCAGTTTAGAACGCCTTAATTTTAATAAGATATTACCAAAGCCAAATAATGTCATAACCAATAAAAATGAAATGGTGTAAACGCCTGCTAGAGCACCTAATTCACCTTTAGTAATCATCAATATAGAAATACACATTAAGAAAAACATTATCATTATGCGATAAGAACTACCTCTGTTGTTTTTCTTTAATAGGAATTGAGGTAAAATACGGTCTAGTGTCATTCTTTCCAACAAACCACTTACTCCAACATAAGAAGTTAGTACAGCTCCGCTCAACACCAATGCAGCATCGATTGAAATGAGTGTAGACAACCAATTGCCTCCAACACGTCCTCCCATAAAAGAAAGTAATGCTTCTTGATTGGTTTGCACATCTGGTATTGCAATAATTGCCAATGCTAAAAAAGCCATAAGTGGATTGAATACACTTACAACAACCCACATATTTCTTAGTGTTTTAGGAAAAACACCATCACTTTGTTCTTCAACAAAATTGGCAGAGCTTTCAAAACCAGAGATCCCCAACATAGCGGCAGCAAATCCAAAGAATAGGGCTTGTGTTATACCACCTTCAACAGGTTGTGAGTAATTATCAAAAAATATATCAAAACCATTTTGAAATAAATACCACCCACAAAACCCAGCTAATAATGTTAAGGAGACTAGGTGAGTTATAAAGATGACAATAGCAACTTTAGAAGATTCTCCTATACCTAAAATGGTTAATCCCATAAATATTGCCAACAAGACAATAGTAGTTATAATGACAGGTATTTCGTGCCATATGCTATGAACATAATGCATAGCCTCACTCGCTGAAATTACAGCAGTTGCCATATAAGATAATAAAGTGAGAGTAGCGGCTAAAGAGGCTGTTGACTTACTGGTTGTGTTTAATAAAGCATTGTATGCACCACCATTAAGAGGTAATGCTCCTACGACTTCACCATAAATTTTTCTGAATAAAAATAGTACTCCAGCAACAATAAGTAGAGCAAGCCAAGCATATTGCCCTGCGTATATTATTGCCAGTGCAGAAACATAAAGACAAGATGAGCTAATATCATTTCCACAAATTGCTGTGGCTGCTAGTTCGCTTAATTTTTTTATTGGTTTTTGACTCAAGTGATTTATGTTTTTGATTTACAATAGTCTGTTACAACTATCATTATTAGGATTAAAGTTAACGATTTTCCATTTAGTATGGATGTTTGTCAAATTATAGGTTTTCTTCTCAAAATGTAATTGTTACACCCAGTCCAAATTCTCTTCCGTTATAAAAAGGGATAGCAATGCCATTTGTAACTTCTTTATCTTTAAAAATAGATTTTTTTATAAATGGATGTAGCCAATAGGCAATTTTAGTACTCAAAATTCCAATTCCAGCTCCTGTTGCTACATCGGTTAACCAATGTCTGTTGTTATACATTCTAAAAATTCCGGTTCCAGTAGCTATTAAATAACCTGAGATCCCGTACCAAACAGAAACGTCTTTGTATTCTTGATATAAAAATTCTGCACCCATAAAAGCTGTAGCAGTATGTCCGGAAGGGAACGAATTTTTTGAGGAACCATCAGGTCTTTCTACATTACCTGTATGTTTTAAAATATTTACAGTTCCACCCATAATTAAATAGGCTGTTCCTAATATAATCGTTCTGTCCTTAAAATTATTTTTCCCTTTATTTCCAAAAGCATTTAGCGCATACACCGATAAAAATGGACTATATTGAGAAAAATCATCTATTGTAAACTTAGAGTCTATATGTTCATTAAATTCATTTTGAGTGCTTTCATTTAGTATTTTTAATGAATGATTTTCAAGACCAAAAACTCCATATCCAATTAAAACCGTTGGAATTATAAGAGATTCATATTTAAATTTTACAGTTTTTTTGTTTGCTAATGAATCAATTAAAGTATTCTGTCCTTTAGCTTTAAATATGCAAAAGAGTAAAAAAAGAAGGATTAATGTTCTATTCATCTGGTATATATGGCTTTCATTATTTTGTCTTAACTATTGTTAAACAAGCTTCAAATAAAGCTATGTAGATTTTATGAGAACTAAGTGTAATTCTTTAATTAACTTTTACATTGGGTTAAAGCCATTCTGTAATACGTTACAGAATGGCTAAAACAATTAACTAATCAAAAAAAATGAAAACAACTAGTTCCAACCACCACCTAAAGCTCTGTAAAGTTGCACTTTACCATGAATTTGTTTTAACTTGGTCTCTATCAATTCCATTTCGGCATCCAAGACTTCTTCTTGGGTCAGGAGAACTTCTACATAATCGGCTTTAGCAAATTGAAACAAACTATTAGCAATGTCAACCGACTCTTCTAATACTTTTACTTCTTGAGATTTGGTATCTACACTATGAGTGTAATTATCGAGTTTTGCCAATTGATTCAACACATCTGTGTAGGCTTGCAAAAGGGTTTTTTCGTAGGTGTACACCGTTTGTATTTGCATTGCTGATGCCATGTTAAACTTGGCTTTAATTGCTGCTCTATTAACCAATGGAGCCATTAAATCTCCAGCGGCATTAAATAATAACGATTTAGGTTTAAATAAATAGCTTGGGTCAAACGCCTGATAGCCTAATCCGGCTTTTATATCTAATCTAGGATAAAAATTAGCCTTAGCAGATTTTACATCCAATTTTGCCGCTCCCATTTGTAGTTCAGCCTGTCTAATATCTGGGCGATTTTCTAGTAGTTGAGATGGAATACCTGCTTGCAAGCTATCTATTTTAAGATTCATAAATGAGTTTGAGTTTCTATTCAATTGTCTCGGATACGTACCAGTGAGAAAATGTATTCTATTTTCAGTTTCTACTATTTTCTGCTTAATGGCATATTGTTGGTTCTGAGTGTTGAGCAATTGAGCTTTAAATCGATTAACCACCAATTGATTAGATTTAGCATACTCCTTTAATTGCTTAACTTTTTCGTAGGCCTCGGTTTGAATAGTAACGTTTCTGTTGATAATTTCCAACAAATTATCTAAGGCCATCAACTCGTAATAAGATTCGGCAATTTCTGAAACTAACTGTGTGACTAAAAAGTTTTTCCCTTCCGTTTGTGCTAGATAGCGCAGTTGGGCAGCATCTTTGGTATTTCGTAACTTACGCCAAATATCAACCTCCCAAGAAGCTGAGAGTCCAAGTTGAAAGTCGTTTAATGGCTCTGGAAATTCCTTGCCTTCATCGATTTCTAAATTGTGTTCCACGGCACCGTTACGTGTAAATCGCGAAGCCTTTTCTGTACCACTACTAAGCCCTATGTCTACAAAAGGTAAATATTCTCCTTTCTTTTCAAGTACTTCATTTTTACTTATTTCAATTTCTTGCAATACAATATTAAGTTCTTGGTTATTGACCAGAGCACTGTCAATTAATGCATTCAAATATGTATCCTTGAAGTAATCTCTCCAGCTAATTTTTGCTATGCTTGTACTATCTAAAGTAGTGTTTGTAAATTGTTTTGGTATTGTATTTTCAGATTCTTTAAAAACAATTTTTGGAGCATTACAACTCCATATAACAACTCCAATACAAAAGACTATTACATGTTTTATATTTATGAAATTTTTCATCATTTTTATTTTTTTCTTCGCGCTGCTTTTAGCAGAACATTTAATTTTGAAATCTTTTTTAATAGGGTAGCATTAGAACTTTGACTTTTTACATAAGCCTCAGATAAAGACGAATGTGCTTCATCTTGAAGTAAGTTTTTACCTTCAATCATTTTTCCAAAGAAATAATATAAACCAGGTATTACAAAAACACCTATCAAGGTTCCTAGCAACATACCTCCCATAGCCGAAGATCCTATTGTGCGGTTACCAACAGCTCCTGCACCATGAGCAATAACTAATGGAATTAGTCCTGCGATAAAAGCAAAAGAGGTCATTAAAATAGGTCTAAATCGCATTTTAGCACCTTCAATAGCAGCGTTAAACACATTTACGCCTTCATTGTGCCGTTGTACACCAAACTCAACAATCAAGACGGCATTTTTACCTAATAAACCTACTAGCATAATCATTCCTATTTGGGCATAGACATCGTTGGCTAAGCCCATCATTTTGAGCATAGCGAAGGATCCAAATATCCCAATTGGTAAGGATAGCAATACAGCTAAAGGCAATACAAAACTTTCGTACTGAGCAGCCAAAACCAAATACACGAAGAATAACACAATTATAAAAATATAAATGGCTTCATTACCTCTTTGTGATTCATCAAATGATAAATCTTCCCATGCAATATCATAGCCACGAGGTAACACCTGTTCAGCAACTTCGCGTATAGCGTTAATAGCATCACCAGTAGTATAGCCATCGCCTGGTAAACCTCTAATTGCTGCTGAATTGAATAAGTTGTATCTCGTAATTTCGTTTGGCCCTTGTGTTTTCTTTATTTTCATAAAAGAAGAATAGGGCACCATTTCACCATCTTCATTTTTGACAAATAGAGACGTTAAGTCTGATGGATATCTACGGTACTCGGGTGCGGCTTGTGTGTAAACTTTGAAGAATCGCCCAAAACGAATGAACCCCTGCTCATAAGTACTACCAATTAGGATGTTTAGATTTTCCATAGCTTTACCAATAGAAACGCCCTTTTGCATTGCCGATTTATTATCAATTTCCAACTCATACTGAGGGTAATTAGCAGCAAAAAAGGTAAACAATCCTTTGAGCTCTTTGCGTTTTTTAAGAGCGGCAAGAAATTCTTGGTTTATTTTATCAAATTCTTGATAGTCGGTTTCACCACCTGACTTATCGAGTAAACGCATCGATATACCACCTGAGGATCCAAAACCTGGTACTGCTGGTGGTTCAAAATATTCGATAATAGCACCTAAATCTTTGGTTTCTTCCTCTAATTCTTCCATTATTTCATGAACGCTGTGTTTACGTTCTGACCAAGATTTAAGATTTATAAGACATGTTCCTGCGTTTGATCCACGACCCTCAGTCATAATCTCATAACCAGCCAAAGAGGTCACCGATTCGATATCTTCATATTCTTCAGCGATTTTCTGTAATTTTTGTGCAACACTATTGGTAATCTCTAGTGTAGATCCTGGAGGAGTTTGGATAATGGCATAAATAGTCCCTTGGTCTTCGTTAGGTACAAAACCCGATGGTAGAATTTTATTTGTATACATAATTCCCGCTAAGAAAATTGCTAAAATTCCGAAGGTTACTATCCTACGAGCTATGATTTTGTTTAGGACAGCAACATATCGACCAGTAATTTTTTCAAAGATTCGGTTAAAGCCATCGATAAATTTATCAAATAATGATTTTTTACGTTTGCCGTGGTGATTTCTCAATATCATTGCACAGAGCACAGGTGTGAGTGTTAAGGCTACAATACCTGAGATTAATATTGAACTTGCCATGGTTATGGAGAACTGTCGATAGAATACACCTACCGGACCACCCATAAATGCAATAGGGACAAAAACCGAAATCATGACTAAGGTAATAGCGATAATTGCACCACTTAGCTCACCCAATGCCTTTTGAGTGGCTTTATAAGGTGTTAAACTCGGGTCTTCTTCCATTTTGGCATGAACTGCTTCAACAACCACAATAGCATCATCTACAACAACACCAATAGCAAGCACTAGTGCAAATAGTGTTATTAAATTGATGGATAATCCAAACATCTGCAACACAAAAAAGGCACCTATTAGTGATACAGGCACGGCAATAATAGGTATTATGGTAGATCGCCAATCGCCCAAGAATAGGAATACAACTAAAGCAACTAAAATAAAAGCATCACGAATGGTATGTACTACCTGTTCAATAGATGCGTCTAAAAATTTAGAGACATCATAGCTGTATTCGTATTTTATTCCTTGGGGAAAATCTTTTTCGAGTTCTTTTAGTTTTTCCTTTACATCTTCTATAACGGTACTTCCGTTACTACTTGGGGTTTGTTTAAGTACAATAGAGGAAGAAGGGCGACCATCTAAATTAGAATAAATATCAAAAAATTCGCTTCCCAATTCTACTTCTGCAATGTCTTTGAGTTTTATTAGCTCACCTTCCTCATTCCTACGGATGATAATGCCTTCATATTCTTCGGGTTCGTTATATCTACCTTGATATGTTAGTACGTATTCTAGTGATTGGGCTGTTTTTCCTGAGCTTCGCCCTAGACGTCCAGGACGTGCAATGATGCTTTGCTCTTCCATAGCTTCTAAAACCTCTTCGGCAGAAATTTTATAGGCACGCATTCTGTCAGGTTTTAGCCATACACGCATGGCATATTTTCTCGAACCTAGTATTCGTGCCTGAGCAATTCCGTTTATACGTTGTAATTCAGGAACTATTCTTGTGTAAGCATAATTATAAAGGAATTTTTCATCGATGTCCTTACCGTCTTCACCGTATAAATCCACATATAACAGCATACTTGGTTGAACAGGTGTAATTACCACACCTTCTCGCTGAACCAGTGGCGGTAAATTAGGCATAACTTGATCGACTCTGGTTTTTACACGGACTACTGCTTGGTTAGGGTCTGTACCAGGTTCAAAAATGATGCGAATAGTTCCTTCTCCAGCACTAGTAGCATCTGAGGCTATATAACGCATTCCTTGAACTCCATTGATAGAAGTTTCAAGGGGAATCAATGTAGATTTAGTAAGCACGTCAGCACTTGATCCAGGGTATGCCACAAAAATGTTTACTGTAGTTGGGGCAATTTGCGGAAATTGTGAAATTGGCAATTGATTAATGGCAAGAAGTCCTGTAAAAACAATCATTACAGAAACTACTATAGCCAAAACTGGCCGTTTTAATATATTTTTAAACATGTGTTCTGATTTTTGTTAGAAAATGAAATTACTCTGCATGCAAGTGTAAATTCTCTATGACTGACGTAGGATCTACTTTTTCGGCTTCAATATGGTCACCATTTTGAACTTTACGCAAGCCCTCTAGAAGGAAATTATCATTTAATTTTAATCCTTCTTTTACAAGAAAAATATGGTCTAATTCTCCTACAATTTTAATTTCTTGAGAATTTATTTTCCCTTGCTCATCTACCAGAAAAACAAATTTTTTGTCTAAAACTTCGAATGTTGCTTTTTGAGGAATCATGGTAACATTATTTAACTCTTTTGGCCAGAGAATGTTACCGGTTTGTCCATGTCTAAGCACTCCTTTTGGGTTGTTGAAAGTTGCTCTAAAGGCTATGTTACCAGTAGTATTGTTGAAATCGGATTCAATGGTTTCTATAATGCCTTCTTCTTGAAAGATTTGCTGATTGGCTAATTTAAGATGTACATGATCTTTTTCGGAATTTTTGTCTTGCATAGCATAATCTAAATATTCCGCTTCAGGAACATTAAAATATACCCACATTTTACTATTATCAGAAAGGGTCGTTAATAATTCGCCTTCATCGAGTAGACTACCTAGTCGAACATCTTCAAACTTCCCCACGATACCATCAAAAGGGGCACGTATTTCGGTAAATTTTAAATGTGTCTGAGCGAGTTGTAATTCAGCATTAGCTTTTTGAAGTTTTGCTTTTGCTAGAACAGCTTCATTCTGAGAAACTATATTTTTATTGGCCAAGGCTTTGACATTATCATATTCTGCTTTTGCAAATTCTACTTCAGATGCAGCTCGTTGTGCTTCAGCTTGATAGATGGTAGGTTGAATTTGAAATAATAACTGGCCTTTTTTAACGTGTTGACCTTCATCGACAAATATTTTTTGAAGATAGCCTTTTTCTAAAGCACGTAATTCAATATGTTGAAATGCATGAATTTGAGACACATATTCTTGATTAATTATAGTGTCCTTTTGAATAGGGTTTGTTACAGGAAAGGTTATAGATTCTTCGTGTTTTTCTTTTTTTGTTTCGCAGCTTGTGAATGCTAGTGTAAGTAATACTGCAAAAACGGTTACAATAAATTTTGTTTTCACTTTTTCTGAAATTTTTATAATTTGATGTAGTTATGTTATTGCATCGATTTTATAATGCAATACGGTATGGAAGACAGCCTAAGTAAGAATTTTAATTCTACTTAGATGCAATAAATCAAATTATAAAAACCTGAAATTGGAGGAATAACCTTTCTTTAGGTCTAGTTATTGTATTGGGTGATCGGAAAACACTCTTTTCTAGCTCTTTTGAAAAATTTTCGAAAAGAAGTGCATTAATAAATGCAGTTGCAAATAGAATATCAGAGTCTGATTTTGTTTTAATAGTAGACTCTTCATTCTCAGATTCATCAATTTCTGGTACTTCAGCATAGTGATCCTTATCAGACGTTTGATGAATAGGTAAGTATTGAAATGAACCAATGCCTTGATCTTGTATATACTCATTTGAGTAAGTATGACTATGACCAACAGAATTAGCTGCATTTGCATTGTAGCTAGATAATAAACCCAGCAGCAATGCTAATGTAAAATACAGATATGTTCTAAAAGAATATTTCATTTCAGCGGTCAAAATTATTGCAATCAAAACACATTAACAAAAAAAAAGGTAATTTTTAATCTTAATTTAAGAATCCTATCACTTAAGATGCTTTTATAATATCCTTGTATTCTTCAAAGAAAGTTTCAAACAACATCATGTTGATGTTAAAGAATTCCATAACATCGCGCCATGTGTTTTTGTTGTGTATAGACACTTTTTGTTCTAAAGGAAGGTAAATGCGCGAGATTTCTTTGCCGTTATCTAAATAGTATTCTTCTTCATAAATAGCATCTGGTAAGTAATCTGTATGCAAAATGTTTTTTAGTGCTTCTAGTTTTTCCCAGCAATTAATGCGGTTTTCGAGATCGTCTTCTAAATCTAAGGATATAAGAGCATTTTTTGTGTCGAAATGAAATTTAAAAGAAAGCCCTTTAATCTTAGTGTTGTACAGCAACCACTTTCTTGGAAATGATTTTCCAAAACTAGTCCAGAATTCTTGACGCAATAACCGACTTTCTTCTTTGCTAAACATCTATATAAAGTATGCAATTAATACACCTAAGCTAATAGCAATTAGCTTGGATAAATTAAACTTATGTCCATCTCCCGTTTCAAACAAAATTGTAGTCGAAATATGTAAAAAGATACCAATAACTAAAGCGTTAATACTCATAAGTAGATTGGAGCTGATAGATGTTGCGTTAGATACCAATGTGCCTATAGGTGTCATTGCTGCAAATACCAACATAAAACTTATAGCCTGAACTTTTGTATACTTTGATTGTAATAAAAAAGACGTTAATAGTGCCGCAATAGGTATTTTGTGTACTAAAACACCATAGACCATATCGTTGTGTTGATGGATAGGAAAGCCTTCTAAAAAACTGTGAATACATAAGCTGATAAACAATAACCATGGAAAAGCAGTGTCTTTTTTATGTATGTGAACATGGCCATGCTCAGCACCTTTAGATAAAAATTCTAAAATAATCTGTAGCATGATACCACACATTATAAAAAGACCGGTTTTTTTGACTTCTAAATGTTCATAGACTTCTGGGAGTAAATCAAAAAGTGTGAGTGCCAATAAAAATGCTCCACTAAACGATAGCAGTAATTTAGTATAAATTGACTTTTGCTTTTTGGTTAGAAATGCAATGATAATACCAATTATTATAGCATATATGGGAAAAAGATACTTGTTCATTCTATTTAAAAATCATAATCAAACGCTCAGATGTTTTTGGGTAGTATTTACCGAGTTTATAATCTCCAAAAACATCTAATAAATGGACACCTGCTTTTTCAAACAAAGTTTGAAAGTCGTTTAAGGTTAATGCTTTTACACGTTCTTGAAATTGGTATAACTCAGCATCAATTTCAAAACTAATATCTTTAATAATATAGCCGTCTTTAATGCTTCTTTTTTGATGAAAATCTATGCTTTCAACCGTTTTTATATCCTCAGCAACTAAGTTGTCGATTACATAATTAACGTTCATAAAATCGATGACTCCAAAGCCATAATCATTTAATTCTTCTTTAATAGAAGCAATAGTTTTTAGGTTACAACTCTCATCTTCAAAATAACCAAAACTAGTGAATAGGTTAAAAACAGCATCAAAAGTTTCTGGATAAGGTTTGGTCATATCGTGTACAACAAACCTTAGCGTGTCATTTTTAAATTGGCTAGCGTGTTTTATACTCTGTTCAGATAAGTCTATTCCCGTAACATCAAAACCTAGTGTATTTAAATAAATAGAGTGTCTGCCTTTACCACAAGCCAAATCCAAAATTTTTCCACCCTCTGGAATATTTAGGTAATTGGTGAGATTATCCATAAATACTTGGGCTTCAGCATAATCTCTGTCTTTGTATAAAATATGGTAGTATGGTGTATCAAACCACGAAGCGTACCATTGTTTTGTAGAATTTGTCATAACATATTACGTCCTGCAAAAATAGTTTAAATTTGCAATCTATTTGACGTGTTATATGGACAATAATTTCAAAATGGTAGCCAAAACCTTATTTGGCTTTGAAGATATATTAGCTAAAGAACTCACCCAACTTGGTGCAATGCAAGTTGAAAAAGGTGTGCGAAATGTAAGTTTTGTAGGTGATAAAGGCTTTATGTACAAAGCCAATATGGGACTTAGAACAGCTATAAAAATATTAAAACCTATAAAATCTTTTAGAGTTGCCAAAGAGGAAGATCTATATAACAACGTAAAGAATATTAAGTGGGAAGATTACTTAAAGTCTAATGGTTCTCTGGCAGTAGATGCTACTGTGCATCATAGTGTTTTTACACATTCTAAATACACAGCTTTAAAAACTAAAGATGCTATTGTAGACCGTTTTAGAGAGCAAGATGGAAACAGGCCTAATATAGATTTGCGCTTTCCAGATTTAAAAATCAATGTGCATATAGACCGTCAAAGATGTACTATTTCTTTAGATACTTCTGGCGAATCCTTACATAGACGAGGCTATAAAACAGCGACAAATATTGCTCCAATAAACGAAGTTTTGGCTGCAGGACTAATTATGATGAGTGGTTGGGATGGCCAGTCAGATTTTATGGATCCTATGTGTGGTAGTGGAACTATTTTGGCAGAAGCTGCTATGATTGCATGTAATATTCCGCCAAATTTAATGCGTAAGGAATTTGCTTTTGAACGTTGGGAAGATTGGGATGTAGATTTATTTGAAAAGATAGAAGAATCGCTTTTGAAGAAAACAAGAGATTTTCATCATAAAATCATAGGTTATGATAAGTCACCTTCTGCAGTAAAAAAGGCAAAGGAAAACATCAAGAATGCACATTTAGATGAGTTTATTCATATACAGCACGAAGATTTCTTTAAAACCCAAAAAGCTGGTACAGCTAAGCTTCATATAGTATTTAATCCTCCGTATGGTGAGCGTTTAGAAAATCTTAATGTAGAAGAGTTTTATGGTAATATTGGTGCAACCCTAAAGCATGGTTATCCTAATACAGATGCATGGTTGGTAACGTCTAATCTTGAAGCTTTAAAATACATAGGTTTACGACCATCTCGAAAAATAAAGGTCTTTAACGCCAAGCTAGAGTCGCGCTTAGTTAAATACGAAATGTACGAAGGCAGCCGAAAAGCTAAAAAGCAAAATCTTGACTGAAAAACTTGAGGGTTTTAAAATTTAAACCCAAATAAAAGACCAATTGTATTTAATGTTTGAATGTTTTGTTCATCTTGAAACGAAGCATTATTTCTGGTTTCTAATTTATTAAAGTCAGATTGAGTTGCTATGTTTATACCAACGGTCCAATTACTAGAGACTTCATATTCAAAACCAAATGCACCTTGGAATCCAAAACTCCATCCTTCATAAGCGTCTTTTTCTGTAGATAGTAAATATCTATGTTCTTCATTAATAATTGTTTGACCATAAAATCCAGCTGAGAGTAATAGATTGAGTTTATCAGTAACGCTTTGTGTAGATCTCACCAAAAGAGGAATTTTTATATAGTCTCTTTCATGATAAAAATTACCATTACTATTAAAGCCATTACCACTAAGTTGCAACCATCCAAACCCAGTGCTTAATCCAAAATTTTTATTAAAATTATAGGTTAAAAGTGCTTCACCTACATTGGCATTAAGATTATAATTGGGCTCATTATCATTTTTAACTTGACCATAACCAATTCCAGTGGTTAAGGTTAAATCTAACTTGTTAAAAGAGTTTGTGTCGTCTTGAGCATTAGTGCTAGATAACATTAAAATTGAAAATAAAATGCTAAGTATTAGTGAGTATTTCATCTTAAAAAGTTTTAATAAAAATAATTAAACCACAATATATGGCTTTAGGCTTTTATATTAAAATTAACAGATTTAACTCACCAATTTCTATTAATTAAAGCTCTTTTTTTTCATCAGGATGGCGACCTACTTGTGTTTTTGGGTAGGTATCAAACAAATCTTTTACCAAACCATTAATGTAAGGCTTTAGTTTTTTGTCGGGTTTGTTAAGTTTACACAATACAGATGCATGCCATAAGACTTTGTTGGTCTCAAAATCGGCAACATAAACGATTAGTGTTTCCTCTTCGTAAGTTTCCTCGTGTATGGTACAACTTTCCCAATATTCTAAATGTTTAGAATGCTCACAGTTTTTAAACTCCACGGTTTCTTCACGGATTAAAATTCTGAAACCAGCTTGTAATTGTGGATGCAAAACATTGGTTTTGTGTGCTTTATTTTCCATTTCTACAGCCACAGCATCACCAATGGTTTGTCTTACCATATCGTTGTCTAGTTGTGGATAGTTAAGATGCTCTACTGTAAAATCTTCAATACAGAGTACATAGGTATCGTATTGGTTAAAGTCTACATCTAAGTTGTAATCGTACACCACTTCGCTAGTAGCAGCACAATTAAAAAGTAGAAGTAATAAAAATCCCGAAATTATTGAATAAACTCTCATGACACAGTAATTTAGAATGTTCTTAAAGTTCTAAATTCTACGTCAGAAATACTATGATAATTATCAAGTTTAAGAGAGTGTTATGGCTTTCTAATAATCCAAATATCTTGTGGTACCCAAGATTTAGTGTCTGAAGTGAGAACCATGTGTTCTAAGACTGTTGTGGCTTTAAATAAGTCTTCTACAAATGCCTTTGGGTGAAATGCTGCATAAGTCCTATGACCTTCTTTAATACTGCCTCTAACTACTAATTTACCTTTGTTGTAATCAGAAAGTTCTGCTTCGGTAAGTTTAATTTTAAAGTTGTCTCCATGCATGGATAACAGCATAATGCCATTAGGCTTTAAAACACGAAGCAACTCGTTAAACCAGTTGTAATGCATCTGTTCAGAGAGGTGCGTAAAAATTGAAATACCATAAATAACATCCATAGAATTATCTTCGTATGGCAATTTTGCTTCCAATTCATTTTTGTTAAACTGAATATTAGGCAGGTGCTTAGAACACCAATCAATGGAGTTTTTATTATAGTCTGTAGCAAAGAACTGGCAGCCATTATTAATTACACTAGGCATGTGCCTGATAATTCTACCTGGTCCGCAGCCCCAATCTAAAATGTTTTTATCTTTTAGTTCTATGTGTTTTTTGAAATATTCTGAAAGGTTTTTAGCCACAGTTAGACCACCATTGTAATAATTTCTGTAATTCATCTGGTACGACTCGTACATTAAATAATCTGGTGGAAGCGCAACATTAGGATGCTCTTTTTTAAACTGAGCGTTGGCTTTTTTGTTTTTAAATTTTTGAATGCGAAATCTAATAAGGTCTGCAAAGTAAATAAGATTCAGTTGCCTTAATAGGTTAGATAATTTCGCTTTGTTCATTGGTTTTAAATAAAAATGTGGTGGCAAATATACTATATTGAAAAACTATTGAAGCGCTTCTAATTGCAAATTATAATCGTATTGTAAATCTTCATGAAGCACCCTAATTTTTTTCTTTAAGGCGAGTATTTGTCTTTGGTACAGATTACTTAGTGTTTTGTTTCTGTGAATAGAAGGTTTTAGATTATTGAGCTGCTCACAAAAGTAGAGTAGGAGCTCAACTTCGGTAGATTTTTTATTAGAATATCTGCTGTAAACTCTAATTTGTCTCAAAATTTTTCGGATGGTTTTTTTCATGTAGAAATAACTATCAGTGTTTATGCCATCAAACAATTCATCTAACGAGGTTTTTACGCTGGTAACATAGCCATCTTCATCATGTGCCTCGAATAACAAATAGGTGAGTAGTGCTTTGTTTTCTTTTTTAAACTTACCTAATCGAAGACATAATTCTAATAAATCTTCTTTTGGTAAATGCTGAAGCTCTTTTTTTATGGTAACAATAGATTCTATCTTCATATGCTAAATTTAGTATAAAAAACAAAGAAGGCAATTTGCCTTCTTTGTTTTTTACCGGCTCGGATAACCTTCAGTTACGGGTTAATAAGCCTTAATTTTCAGTTTAGAATTGGGGATGTAAATTGCTGTACGCTGGCTTTTTGTCATTACGTTACTAATTCCGTTTTATTTTTCTCTTTAACAATCAAATGTAAAACTCTACCGAAATACATTAAAAAAGGTATGCCACTTCCGAATGTTATCGCAAAAAGGAAATTGTCATAATTCCATGCTCCGTAACAGACAATGAGGAAAGAAATCAACATTGAAGTCAGTCCGATATAAATCCATTTCTGTTTGTTCAAAATATTTTTCGAAAATAATAATGTAATTGAAATCAATTTCCCGATTAAGGAAATCAGAGCTATTAAAATCAGACTGGTTTCAAAAGGATATTCTTTCTGGAAGTCAAATCCGTTTTTGATTAGCATTGGAATACTGATAACTTCAAACATTATCATTATTCCGTAACCGTGTCCAGCAGGAACTCCAATCAGAATTATTGAGTTCAGAATTAAGGTTAATATTAAAGCTCTTTTTATCATATAGTTTGATTTTAAGCTTGCGTACAACACGTAATAAGCCTTTAGTTTTTACAGTATTCATCAACAATCTGCTTTAAATTATCGAGATTGCTTAGATCAAATTCTTCATTTTTAATATCCTCTGCTAAACTTTTGCAGTCTGAAATATATTTAGCTAGTTTCTGAGAAACTTTTTCGTTTTTTCTGTTGTCTATCATAAAGCCTTCTTTTTTATCTGAAAACTTTAAAACTAAAGTATCTTCTTCACCAGGCTTACTTAAGACCATGTGTCCGTTATTTTCATAAATGACTTCATAAAAATACGAGTTGTCAAAACCAAGATTAGATGCATTAGACATTTTTAGTAGTGCATTTCCTTTTGTTTTCATACCAACAAAGCATTTTTCTGTACCATCATCATTTGCACAAAATTTCACATTGTTTCTTGCAGCAAATTTTTTGGTACGCTCTCTGTTTTTGTCATTCATATATGTAATGCTCACAAACTTTCCGAATTTGTCTATTGAGTTCATTTCGGCATAATCGCTTTGCTGCTTAGAAGGGTCTATTTCCAATTTTTCAAAAATGGCATAAATCGTTCCTTTGTATGTTGTACCATCTTCGTCTGTTACAGTACCTTCAACACCATATAAATTGATACTATTTTCCTTGGCTACTTTAACACGTTCATTATGAAGTCTTGCTTTATAAGCTTTGGCTTCGTGTTGCAATTGATACCCTCTTCCTAAGAGTTCTTCAACAAAAATTTGAGCAAATGATCTTGAAAAACGCCCAGTCATCATGGTGCGAGAGCCATAATCGAATTTAAACTCTTCATCTGTATATGTTTTTGCATCTACATCTGTACATGTAGAGCATCCTTTGGCAGTACCAACAGTTATGCCATCTAAGTCTTTTACAGTATAGGTATCTTGATAATAGGATACTTTACCAGCAATTTTTGTACCTCTAGAACCTCCAAATAGAATAGTACCATCGTCTTTTACAAAAGGGTTATATAAACCAATTGTTTTTTGGCGCTCGGCTTCATCAGCTTTCGCAGACACAACAGCTTTTGTGTATTTATCACTTAGTTTTTCGCGCTCTACAGCAAAGAATTCATTTACTTTTGCCATATCTATTCCGTTAGAAGTTATGAGCTCGTATTTGTCGCTTAAAAGTTTGATAATAAGTTTTGTTACGCTAAAAGAAGTCATTAAAACTTCATAAGGGATTTCTGTTTTCTTACCATCTGCAGAAGTCATTTCTAACCATTGAAACCCTTCGAGATTAGACGCTGATAAGCCTTTGAACTCTACATCGAAAGCTTTTTCTCCTTCTAGTGTATAGAATTTATAAAAGTTTCTAACCTCGTCATTGACTTTAGCGACTTCAGTTTTATCAAAAGTGATGATGCCTTTTTTTACTTTAATTTTTTGCGCAGAACACAATATTGGCAAGGTGATAAGTAGCGATAGGATAATTTTTTTCATAGTTGTTTTTATTGATATTGAATGGGTTATAAAAGAAAATCCGAAAGTACAACAATTGTACCTTAAGACGTTTTAAGTACTTAAAATTATTTGCAGATAAGTATTAATAATGCTTTCTTATTGTTCGTCTAACTCTGAATAGCCTGTAAACTCCGATACTCAGAACAAACGCAGATATAACGATAAGAATGATGCCATAAGATTTTAAATCCGAAAAAAATTCGAGTTTTATAATAGTAACTCCAGTACCAAGGATTACTAAGAATGTTCTAAAATAAGCCAAAAAAGTGCGTTCGTTTGCTAGCTTTGTACGCTCTATAGCAAGCCAATCGCGAGTTATTAGCGGTTTGTTTTCGTCTTTAGTTGCGTCTTGCATTTAATTGGTTCCTTTTAATAGATTAATACTTACGGTTGCTAATTCGCTATCTGGAAATTTAGCAAAATGGTTATCGTCTGGTTTTAAACCTGCTTTTTCGGCAATATTTCTAAACACATTAACTTCTACAATATATTGGTCGCTATAACCATGTGTGGCATCGTATGCAGAGGCAGCAGTTTTGCCAATATTTTTGGCGGTTAACGAAGGGCTAATGGTGTGCAATTCTATAATCAACAAACCAAATTTATCCACGTAAGGCTTCCATTTGGTTAAATGTTCGAGCAAAGAGGCTTCAACATCGTTGTTGTTTAGTCGATTCCCTGCACTTGCATAAGCTCCTGTAGATGCGCTTGTAAAATTGTATGATTTGTTGGGTGCTTCCCAAATACGATTGTGGTCTAAAAAAGTTCTCACGTTTAGTAAATCTCGTAAATCTATGTTGTAGTCTTCTTTTAGGTCAGACGCTAAAAGATGTGGCCTACCAATATCTCCCCAAATAACTTTAGCCCAAATATCTGCTGCAATAAGATTAGCTCTGGTAACTTTTAAGGCTGCTTTATTAAAATCTGCACCAACGAGAAAGAGTGGATGGTCATCTAGCATTTTCCCACGAAGTGTTTGTTGTTCAATAATATTAAAGATATGCTCAATAAATGCTCCGTTACCACAACCCATATCTAAAATGCCTTTTGGCTGAAGGTCTATAGGTCTGTTAAATAAGTCGATAATAACTTTATCGATAACCTTGAAGTACGTAGCATGAGCACCACCACTTCCCCAAACATTCATTTCGCGATGTACGTGTTTTTCGGTATCGTTTGGAGACTCTGTTTTAAGTACTAATGGATTGCCAAAAAAGAGTTCGTTTAGCTGTAAAAAGGTTGGTAAATAAGATACGGTTACACCATAAGCGCTGGCACGTTTTGCAAAAAAGAGTCCTTTGTCTGTAAATTGATACGTGTCACGTTTCTTTTTAAACCATCCTAAATGGGCAAAAAAATCGAGAATCTTTTTGAAGCTTTCAGGATCTTTATGATATTCTTCAGCTGTAAAAGAGGCTTCCATAAAATACTTGTGAAACAATCCGTTAACACCTAATAACACAATGATAGGTCCTGCAATAGCACCTTCTATGTGTTTGTAGATTTGGTATTCTATTGAAGTTTCATCCGAAATGTCTAGGCCAAAGTTATTTTCAAACTTTTTAAAAATACGTTCTAATGCAATAAAAGCATCTGTACTTATCATTTTTTCGGTTGCAAATCTATCGGAATAACGCAATAGGTTTACCACATCTTCATAAAGATGTACCAAATGGAAAGCCGCTTCAGACTTTTCATTGACAGCGTAGATTATTGTATTGTTTTTGTTGTCAATGTCTTGGTTTAGCCACCCTTGAGAACATAAGACTCTAAGTGCTACATTGAGGTAACCTTCATTGGCTTCAAATATATCAGAGAGTGCTTTTACAGTAATACTCTTTTTTTCAAGAATATAGTCTAAAACTTGTTTCTTTTGTAACGCAAATGCTGAAGTTGCGGTAGCAATGCCATCTAAATGACGAAAAATGATGCCTCTCAGTTGAGATTTGTCTGACTTTGTAAGCATGAAGGAAGTATTAGTACTTAAATATAAAAAAACCATCATTAAAATGATGGTTTTCGATATGATAATATTCTTAAATGTCTTATCTCAATTTAGGATAATCTGAAGGGCTTACCTCGTGCATTACATCATAAACAGCTTCAAAAATATCTTCTACAGAAGGTTTGGAGAAGTAATCTCCATCTGTGCCGTAAGCTGGTCTGTGAGGTTTAGCAGCTAAAGTTTTTGGTTGGCTGTCTAAATATTGAAATGCATTTTGCTCATTTAATATTTGATCTAGAATATATGCTGAAGCACCACCTTTGACGTCTTCGTCTATAACCATAACACGATTTGTTTTGGCTACGCTTTTTACGATATCATGGTTTAAATCAAAAGGTAATAGGGATTGTACATCAATAATTTCTGCATCAATTCCAACTTCTAATAATTCCTTAGCAGCTTGCTCTACTAATCGTAGTGTAGATCCGTAAGACACCAAAGTAATATCTTCACCTTCTTTAATGGTTTCTACAACTCCGATAGGTGTTTTAAACTCGCCTATGTTGTTTGGCATTTTTTCTTTTAAGCGGTAGCCATTTAAACATTCTACAATTAATGCTGGTTCATCACTTTCTAAAAGCGTATTGTAAAATCCTGCAGCCTTTGTCATATTACGAGGTACCAAAACATGGATTCCTCTAATGAGGTTAAGAATGCCTCCCATTTGAGAGCCAGAGTGCCAAATACCTTCTAGTCTATGACCACGAGTTCTAACAATTAATGGTGCTTTTTGGCGTCCTTTTGTACGGTATTGTACGGTTGCCAAGTCGTCACTCATTATCTGCAATGCATAAAGGATGTAATCTAAATATTGAATCTCAGCGATTGGTCTTAGACCTCTCATAGCCATACCAATGCCTTGTCCTAAAATGGTTGCTTCTCTAATTCCAGTATCAGAAACTCTAAACTCACCAAATTTTTCTTGTAAGCCTTCTAGACCTTGGTTAACATCACCAATATGTCCTGCGTCTTCACCAAAAACTAGAGCTTCTGGGTATTTATTGAAAACAGCCTCAAAATTATCTCTTAAAATTACACGTCCATCAACTTCTGTAGCATCGTTACTGTATGTTGGTAGAATTTCAGATTGATATTCAGCTTTAAGTTTAGATTCGCTATATAAGTGAGAACTATACTTAGGTTGGATTTTTTCGATATAACTATTAATCCAATTTTGAAGTGCTAACTTTTCATTAGAGTCCTCAGAAATAACATAGCGTAAGGTTTTACGAGCTGAAGATAAAATGTCCTTTCTTAGAGGTTCATCTATAGCTTCTAAATCATTTTTTAATTTAGTGATAAAAACACTATTAGAGCTTGTGTTGGCTACATTTTCTATTAATGATAAAGCTTCTTGTTTTTCCGATTTTATCGGGTTTATAAATGAAGCCCAAGCCGCTTTTTTGCCATCTCTTACAGCTTTTTTAATGTCTTTTTCTAGAGTAATTAACTCTTCGTCAGTAGCGATGTTGTTGTCAATCATCCATTGACGCATTTGTGCATTACAATCGTACTCGGCTTCCCATGCTAAACGTTCTTCATTTTTGTAACGTTCGTGAGAACCAGAAGTAGAGTGTCCTTGTGGCTGCGTTAATTCTTGAACATGAATCATTACCGGAACGTGCTCTTTTCTAGCAACTTTTGCAGCACGTTGATAGGTGTCTATCAACTCAGCATAGTTCCAACCGTTTACTCTAAAGATCTCGTAACCGTTAGTATCATCTTCACGTTGAAAACCTTTTAAGATTTCAGAGATATTTTCTTTTGTAGTTTGGTGTTTGGCATGTACAGAAATACCATATTCATCATCCCAAATACTAATGACCATAGGTACTTGTAAAACACCTGCAGCATTAATGGTTTCAAAAAATAAACCTTCACTCGTACTAGCATTTCCAATAGTTCCCCAAGCAATTTCATCTCCATTTTTAGAAAAGTTGGTGGTGTCAATGCCTTCAACATTTCTGTAAATTTTTGAAGCTTGAGCTAAACCAAGTAATCTTGGCATCTGGCCAGCAGTAGGTGAGATGTCTGCACTAGAGTTTTTCTGTTCGGTTAAATTCTTCCAATTTCCATTTTCATCTAAGCTGTGCGTAGCAAAGTGTCCTCCCATTTGACGACCAGCAGACATTGGCTCTTCTTTTAAATCTGTATTTGCATATAAACCTGCAAAGAATTGTTCTATGGTTAATTCTCCAATAGCCATCATAAAGGTTTGGTCTCTATAATAACCTGATCTAAAATCGCCATTTTCAAAAGCTTTTGCCCAGGCAATTTGAGGTACTTCTTTACCATCCCCAAAAATCCCAAATTTGGCTTTACCTGTTAAAACCTCTCTACGACCTAGTAGACTACATTCTCTACTTGTAACAGCCAATTTGTAATCATTGATTACTTCTGCTTTAAAATCTTCGAAAGTAATTTCTGTTTTTGTATTGGGATTTGTTTTCATATTGGTCGAATATTAAGATACAAATGTACTAAATAACGATCGTTTGTGCAATAGCTGAAATAAAGGTGATTTTGATTAATTCTCAATAAAAAGGTAATTTTATTGATATATGTTTAAAATAAATCAAAAAAACAACATCTCAGTAAGAATATGCTAATACCATTTGCGTCTGAAAAGACCTAGAAGCACTTGAGGGTCAACGGTAATTATAAAGCGGATTCGTTCTCCGTAGTTAGACTCTGCAATTTCCCAACCGAGATTAGAGTACACAGGGAAATACAATTCAAAATAGTCTTCTACTAAATTGAGTCTTACTCCCGAGTCGTATACAAAATTGGCACTATCAAATTTATTCTTTACCAAGCCAATATCTCCATAGGCTTGTATGTATCTCCAGATAGATGTGCTAAAGTTAGCTGTAGTCATCCATTGATTTGCAAAAGGTGTCTCTAGCATGGATTTAAAACCACCATCGGCAATAATTAATTGTTGGCTAAACAAACCAGCAGCTTCAGATCTCCCTAAATAATTTAAATCAAATAAATAATCTGTTGGTCGGTCTAAGCCAAAACTAAAAAAATCAGAGTTTGGATCAGTGTCATTGTTAAGAAATATACCAGCAAAAAGTCTAAGATTGATATTTCGATTGCCCTGTGTTAGCTTTCTAAATTCGTAACTCATAGAAAGTTTACTAAAGTTATTAGCTAACTGTAAATCTGAGCTAAAACTAGAGAAGTTAATTCTACCTGGATTATAATGTGTGTATCTTAAGTTGAAAACATTATAATCAGGTTCATTTATTTCAACAATAGCATTTTCGCCAACATCTCTATTAATGCTTACAAATCTAGCAGTAATGTTATCTACTTGGTCTGCTCTAAAATCCTTATCATTTCTAAATCTAAAAGATATACTTGGTCGAATTCTTGTGAAGAAAGCATCCTCTGCAAATGATTGATAACCTGCATTTATACCATAGGTAATATCATATAAATTTTTGTTTTCTATGTTATGGGTGTAAAAAACAGCTGTAGAACCTGTTAGTGATTTAGACTTGGTGGCATATTGTGGTGAAAATTTATAATTAAGACGTTTTTTTAGTATGGTTTTGTTGTAGACTTTTGTTCCTAATGTTAAGCCATCATAAATATTATTAAACTCTACTAAAGGCATAAAAAACACCTGATTGTAGTATGGGTCTTCAATGTCTTTAAATAATCTAAACTGAAGCGGTTTGTTGTTTAGAAACGAACCATTAACAGCTTTATAATTATCGCGCTGGTTAAACTCTGGTATAACGTTATTATAATCTAAGACAAGCTTATCGGTTTGGTCTTTAGGTAAGTTTATGGTCTTTGTTCCTTTAATGTTTTCTATCCATTGTTTACCAATTACAGAGTCGTTACTAATGCTGTACAAAGAAATAGGCATCTTGTTTCTACGCTTATTCTTTACTGTAATTTTTATAGAATCTTCTGTGGTTTCAACACTTTTAATTTTAAAATCTATCTTCTTTCGAGTATTTACATAGTCTGTAAAAAACCAATCGATATTTTTTGATGTTTTAGAATTAAGAAATGTTTCAAAATCTGAAATTTTAGTTTTTTGGTTAAGTTTGTTCTGTTTTAAGAACGCTGTAATTATTTCAGATAAATCTATGTCGTCTGTAAATTTGTCTAAATAATTAAGGCCAACTCCAGCTTTATATTTGCCTGCTATGTTAGCGTTAAATTTAATTAATGAATCTTTAGATGTTGTTAAAGGTTGGTCTCTGTTCTTTCGAGCTATTTCCATAGAGTATAGGAAATATTGAAAGTTGAAATCTACATCAGCAGCATGAAACGCCCTTATTCCCCAAACATTGGCTAATGTTCCTAATAATTTCATCTCAGGATAGTACTCTTCAACATACTTTATCATATAGTAAATTTGAAGACCTTCAGATAACCAATGTTCTTTTCTTGGGTTTAGTAATAAGATATTGTCAATATATTTCTTTAAAGCACTTTTCAATAACTTTAATTCATATTGAAATTGGTCTGGGAAAGGTCTTAAAAAGTCTGGTAGCTGGTTGAGACCATATAAAGGATTTTTATTGTAATCTATTTCAGAAACTAGAAGCCTTTTGTGTGGGTATTCGCCTAAATTTTCAGCAAGAAACCTGGCAATTTTATCTGTTAGAATAGCTTTGTCTGGTCCGGGTAAGCCTTTTTCGTTTATGTTAGAAACCAGCATTAAATCGTCTGTTTGAACAGAACGAAATAAAGGAAATTTTTGAAGTGCTAAATAAGTGTCTGTTCGGTCTTTACCAAAATATACTGTAGTTTGTCTTTTTGTGTCTTTATCTGGGTCTGCTGATAAAAGGTCTAACTCTGAAGTAGGTCTGTAATTTATAGGATGCTCAATAGTGATCTTAACATCAGACTTAGGGATGAACAGGTCATCAAGATTTTTATTGCTATAGTAGTGCCATTGCCCATCGTAAACGGCAGGTGTAATATACCAGTATTTAAGTTCAAAATCTCTGTTCTTTGTATAGCCATAATCTGTAAATGTAGCGTCTGGTAATACTAGAATATAACTAAGGTTTATATTGTAAGATTCTCCAGGCAAAAGCACTTTTCCTAAATTAACTTTTAAAACATCAGGATGCTTGTCTAAATATTCAAAGTTAAGATTGGTTCTGTCTTTGTTATCTGTGATGCTTGTAATTAGTGTAAATCCACGTTGTTCACTGCTTGCAAGGTGAAACTTTGTGCTAAATTCATCTTCAAATCGTTTAGCTAAAGGTGTAGATTTTGAAGAATAACTATTGTTCCAATCGTGTAAATAGATCTCATTTATACTATTGTTTGCTTCGTTTTTATAAACAATAGTTTGAGATATTGTAATAGTTTTAGTCTCTACATCTACATTAGCATTTACATCAATAAAGTTTTGCCCATACATAGATGAACATATAAGAATAAGTATATACGATATGAGGAATCTTTTAATCAATGCGAAACGACAAATTTTAAAGGTCTTGTATTAGACTCAGGAAACCCAAGAAAGTATAAACCACTACTAAGGTTATTAATATTGAAAGTTTGTTTTTGGCTAGAATTAGTTTGAAATATTTCAACCAATTGACCAAGTTGATTATAAATATTTAGTGGTTGATTTAAATATTCAAATGAATTGATGTAAATTGTTAAATTTGAGTCTATTAATGTTTTTTCTAATGCTATTTTTTGAGCTGTTTCAAAGTAGTCATTGTTAGAAAGCGTAACGTCAGCTTCAAGTGAAAGCGTTACTGGTAAATGATCACTAAAATTGTGTAATGCATCTCTAAGTTCAAACGAAAATTCTGAGTTAATATTTCCACAATCCGATGAGTTTATAGCACTGTTGTAGCACGAAACTAAACCATTATTACCATAAACCTGAAAAGAATCTGGAACATAAGTAATATTAGCTGAGCTAAGCATATTTTCAGAAGTTAAAATAAAATCAAAACGATCGTCAAAACCACCAGTGGTACCACCAAGTCCTGTTTGGGTTCTTGTAGATTGCGTAAACACATCTACATAGCTGGTATTATTACTCCAGCTGCCAACACGGTTTGGTGGATCTACAAAAGTTATATTATTGTTAGAGCTCAAAAGTTCTTGAAATGCAGGTTCAGAAGCTGTATAAAGGTTAAGGTCACCTCCTAAAAGCACATTAGCATCCGACGGTAAAGTTTCTAAATAGGAAACTAATTCTGTGACCATCTCAAATCTTCGTTGCGAATTTACGGTTCCGCTCGAGGCTTTTAAATGGCATACTACTATGTATGCTTCAACCGGATTGGTATCTTGGTCTACAGTATTTAATCTTACTCTGTAAACATTAAAATCTCTCAAATCAGTCTGGACAATAATCTCTTCTTGAATACTAAACTTTGAACTGTTGTAGTATAACATATTCTGAAGATCGTTTTGGTCTCCAAAGCTATCGTCTGAGGTATTAGAGACATAAGTAGCCATTTCAAAATTCTGGTTTATAGACGTTCTGGTGATATTTAGAACGTTATTGGCACCAGTGATATTATTAAGTTCACAAACCAAAAAGAGATCAGGTTGATAATCAGCCAGAATGAATGCCAGATCTTGTTCGCGTCCTGGCACAGCATCTTCTAAAGGATAATTCAACAAATTGTAGAACATCACTTTAAATGTTTCTTGAGCTGAAATTGAAAGCACATTCAATAGTCCAAGAATAATTAAGCTGAATATTTTCTTTTTCATAGCATTAAAATAGACAAGCTTCTTAGAAGTTTGGACTCAATCCATATTCTTTATAGAATTTATTTAAGATGTCTATAACTTCATCAGAGCTATCTACAAGATGAATTAAATCTAAGTCTTTAGGGCTAATATTTCCTGCTTCTAACAAGGTGTTTTTAACCCATTCAAACAAACCTCCCCAAAATTCTTTTCCAACTAAAATAATAGGGAAGGTTTCAATTTTATGGGTCTGTATAAGTGTTATGGCTTCAAAAAGTTCGTCTAGTGTACCAAAACCTCCAGGCATTACAACAAAGCCTTGAGAGTACTTTACAAACATTACCTTACGAACAAAGAAATAATCAAAATCTAAGCTCTTGTCGTTGTCTATATATGGGTTATCGTGTTGCTCAAAAGGCAGTTCAATATTTAATCCAACCGAAGTTCCGCCTGCGATATGTGCTCCTTTATTACCAGCTTCCATAATACCTGGTCCTCCGCCTGTAATAACTCCATAGCCATGTTCTACTATTTTTTGGGCTACATCTACAGCCAATTGGTAATACTTGTTATCTGGTTTGGTACGTGCAGAACCAAATATTGAGACACAAGGGCCTATTTTACTCAACTTTTCATAACCATTTACAAACTCTCCCATGATTTTAAAAATAGCCCATGAGTCGTTAGTCTTTATTTCATTCCAGCCTTTATGTTTGCTTTCTTTTCTCATATTATATTTTGATGTCTTCTTATTAGTTTATTGGTGTACAATATAGTGTTATTTCAATTCCTTCTTCAAAAATTTAGCTGTATAGCTTTTTTTGTCTTTAACAATTTGCTCCGGAGTGCCTTTAGCAACAACCTTTCCGCCACCTTTTCCGCCTTCGTAGCCAATATCAATGATGTAGTCTACAGTTTTAATAACATCTAGATTATGTTCTATAATTAAAACAGTATTGCCTTTGTCTACCAGTTTGTTAAGAACTTTCATTAATACTCTAATATCTTCAAAGTGTAGTCCTGTGGTTGGTTCGTCTAAGATGTAAAATGTGTTACCAGTATCTCGTTTACTAAGTTCTGTAGCCAATTTTATACGTTGTGCTTCACCACCAGAAAGGGTTGTGCTTTGCTGACCTAGGGTAATGTATCCTAAACCTACGTCTTTTATGGTTTTTAGTTTACGGTAAATCTTTGGGATATGCTCAAAGAAATCTACAGCGTCTTCAATCGTCATATCCAGAACATCACTAATAGATTTTCCTTTATATCTAATTTCTAATGTTTCACGATTGAAACGTTTGCCTTGGCAAGTTTCGCACTCAACATAAACATCTGGTAAAAAGTTCATTTCAATAACGCGTAAACCACCACCTTGACATGTTTCACAGCGTCCACCAGCCACATTAAAACTAAAGCGTCCTGGTTTGTAACCACGAATCATAGCCTCAGGAATCTGTGCAAATAGCTTTCGTATTTCGTCAAAAGTTTTGGTGTACGTTGCTGGATTACTTCTAGGTGTTCTACCAATTGGTGATTGGTTAATGTCTATAACCTTATCTATATGCTCTAAACCTTTAATGCTTTTGTATGGCATAGGTTTTTTAACTCCATTGAAAAAATGAGCATTTAGGATAGGGTATAGAGTTTCGTTGATTAAAGTAGATTTACCACTTCCTGAAACACCAGTAACACCAATCATTTTACCAAGTGGAAACTCAACGTCTACATTCTTTAGGTTATTGCCAGTGCAGCCTTTTAGGACTATTTTGTTTCCATTGCCTTCTCGTCGTTCTTTAGGAATTTCGATTTCTTTTTTACCACTGAGGTAGTCGGCAGTCAACGTGGTGTGAGTTAATAATTCCTTTGGTGTGCCTTCACTAATAATCTCGCCACCATGTTTACCAGCAAAAGGGCCAATATCAATCACATGGTCTGCACGTTCTATCATATCTTTATCGTGCTCTACAACAATAACAGAATTGCCCACATCCCTAAGTGATTCTAACGAATTAATGAGTTTTTCATTATCACGCTGATGTAGGCCAATACTAGGCTCGTCTAAGATGTATAATACACCAACTAATTGAGAACCTATCTGCGTAGCCAAACGAATACGCTGTGCTTCACCGCCAGAAAGCGACTTAGAACTACGATTTAAAGTGAGATATGTTAAACCTACGTCCAATAAAAACTGTGTGCGTGCTTTGATTTCTTTTATAATTTCTTCGGAAATCTTTCGTTGTGTTTCTGAGAGTCTATTCTCTAGACCTTTTAACCATTCAGCTAATTCCACAACATCCATCTTTACAAGGTCAGCTATACTTTTGCCATCAACTTTGAAGTAGAGGGATTCTTTACGTAGACGTGAGCCTTCGCAGACATCACATTCTACCTTATCCATATATTCTTTAGCCCAACGTACCAAAGATGTAGAGTCTGATTTGTATTGGTTTTCAATAAAATTTGCTACACCTTCAAAGTCGATATTATAGTCTCTTGTAACACCCAGCAGTTTGCTCTCTACGGCAAACTTGTCCTTGCCACCATATAAAATCATTTGTTTGGCTTCTTCAGGGATGTCTTTCCATGGGTCGCTTAGTGTAAAGTCGAAGCGTTGTGCTATGGTATGGAACTGTTTAAATATCCAGCTTTTCTTCTCTGGGCCATGAGGTGCTAATGCACCATTCTTAATAGACAAGGTATCGTCTGGGACTAATTTCCTTTCGTTAACGACGTAGAGTTCACCAATACCATTACAGTTTGGGCATGCTCCCTTGGGTGAGTTAAAGGAAAAGTTATTAGGCTCTGGGTTAGGGTAGGAAATACCAGATGAAGGACACATTAAGTTTCGGCTAAAATAGCGTGGCTCGTTGGTGTCTTGGTCTATGACCATCAGCACATCGTCTCCATGGTACATGGCTGTATTGATAGACTCCATAAGGCGCTTTTCATTGTCTTGGGTCTCATCAATCTTTAGGCGGTCTATGACGATTTCTATATCGTGGGTTTTGTAACGGTCTAGTTTCATGCCTTTTTCAAGGTCTACAATCTCGCCATCAGTACGTACTTTTACAAAACCTTGTTTGGCAATTTGCTCAAATAATTCGCGGTAATGTCCTTTACGAGATCTAATAACAGGCGATAAGATATTGATACGCTTGCCATTGTAGGACTCTAAAATTAAGTCCTTTATTTGCTCATCGCTGTAGCTGACCATCTTTTCACCCGTTTCATAGCTGTAAGCATCTGCAGCTCTTGCAAAGAGCAAACGCAAGAAATCATAGATCTCTGTTATGGTACCTACTGTAGAACGTGGTGATTTGCTAGTGGTTTTCTGCTCTATGGCTATAACAGGAGATAGTCCATCGATCTTATCTACGTCTGGTCGCTCTAGGCTTCCTAGGAACTGACGCGCATAAGCAGAGAAGGTTTCTATGTAACGACGTTGCCCTTCGGCATAAATGGTATCGAATGCTAAGGAGGATTTGCCACTACCCGAAAGCCCTGTAATCACCACCAATTTTTCTCTTGGTATGGTGATATCGATGTTTTTTAGGTTGTGAACCCTTGCACCTTTTACTTCAATAGATTCGTTGAAATGACTCATAGATGGTTTATCGCTTCTTCTTTTAATACAGCAAAGTTGCAAAGGTACAATTTTAGATGTTAAATTGAAGTGAAGGTTCTGCTCCTAATTTTTGTAGAATTTGCATAGTAATGCACTAATTAAGTCCTTGTTATGTATTGAAACACATGTAAGAAAAAACGCTGCGTTACCCGAATTAAACCCGGCTTAGACCCGACATAGACCTGAATTATATCTGGGTTAGACCTGTTTTGCCTTAATGGCAAAGCTTAAGTATTTATATGCCTATTATTGGGTTTTTGGTGTAGTGGGTAGTTGGCAGTTGGCAGTATGCGGTACTCAGTGTTTAGTGTTTAGTGGGTGTTAGGTTTTGGTGTTGATTAAGAGATTGCGTCGTTCGTTCCTCTCTCGCAACGACGGGTATTTTTGGTGTTTGGTTTTTGATTTGTGGTGTTCCCTCCTTCGCTGAAGCTACGGAGGACTTGGCGGGACAGGTGTGGGTTCTCGATACATTTTATTCTCATGCTTCGAATAAAACACTCGAACTGACGGGTTTGGTGTTTGGGTTTTATAACTAATTTAGCTTTAAAGGGTTACCGTTTAAAGAAAATATGGCTATCTAAACGAAAAATAACCCTGTAGATACATTTTCTTTTAGATTTTTTTCTACTTTAACCTTTGTTAATTAGCTATTAATCAATTATGAAATATCATAAACGCCATGCCTTTGCATTGCTTTTTTATATGTGCATAGGCATTGCTGCCGCTTATAATATATCCACATTTATAACGGATCAGCCCAAATCTAAAGTAGAATTACCGCCTTCGGGAAGTATAACAGGAACCACTACCGTTTGTCTTAATGAGACACCACAGCCTGTAATTACCTTTACAGGTTCGGGAGGTGCTGCTCCTTACACCTTTACCTATACTTTGAATGGAGGTGCCAATCAGACGATATCGAGTACAGGTACAAACGATTCTGCGACATTGCCTGTTAATACAGGTACAGCAGGTACTTATACTTATGTGTTAGTTTCTGTTACAGATGATAACAATGCTACTGAAACCGCAAGTGGTACGGCTACTGTTACGGTTGCAAATCCGCCAACGGTTAGTTTCACTTTTAATGATGGAGGTTGTTCTGCTGATGCGGTGAACTTTGATGCTACAGCCTCTGGTAATGGTCCTTTTACATACAATTGGTCTTTTGGTGATGGTGTTAGCTCTACCAATGAAGACCCTTCGCATATCTATGATGCCTTTGGTTGTGGGTTTTCAAACTATACCGCAACATTAGAAGTTACGGATGCCAATGGTTGTACCGCTTCAGTTTCTAATACTGTGAATGTGGAGCAACGACCGGATTTGAGTTTTGAGGATTTAGATGCCCAGTTTACTGCTCCTTTTGATAATTGTGGTAATAATACCGTAGATCCAGCATACACGATAAATGTTGGTAATACCTCAACCTCTGCGGCATGTATCACCTCTTATGATATTGATTGGGGAGATGGTACATCTGAGACCAATGTTACGTTTCCTCTAACGCATACTTATGCTAATTTAGGATCTTTCAATATGGTGATTACAGGCTATGGAGATAGTGGTTGTAATGCTACGGAAACCATTTTGGTAAAAAACTCCAGTAATCCTATAGGTGCGATTATTAGTCCGGGAAACACTGTAAATCTATGTTTGCCAGCCAATGAGCTCTCTTTTGCTATAGGTTCTTGGGGCCCTAATCCGCCAGACACCACGTATTTTATAGATTATGGTGATGGAGCACAGGCGACTTATACGCAAGACGATTTGATTGCAGCAGTAGCGAACTATGACCCTAATAATCCTGAATTGGCAGACCCTTTTCCGATTCCGCATGAATATACCGAATCGAATTGTCCGAATCCTAATTATACGATAACGCTGATTATTGCGACCTCTTGTGGTCAGACTGTACTGACGGCAGGACCGATTATTATATTGTCGCAACCCGAAGTAGATTTTGAGTTTGACAACCCTAGTTGTGTTAATACCGCTGTACAGTTTACCAATCTTACCGAAGGAGGTTTTGGGCCTAATTGTGTTACCCAAGCTGCCCATAACTGGGATTTTGGTGATGGCACGACGTCTAATTTAGAAAACCCAACCCATACTTATACCTCGCCAGGAACGTATACTGTGACCTTAACTGAGGAAAACTTTTGTGGTTTGTCGGATCCTGTGGTAAAGACCATTTGTATAGAGCCTGGTTTGGTGGCTGATTTTTCATTAGATAGCAACGATGGTTGTATTCCTTTTGATGTTGCAGCCACTAATACTACCGATTTATCAGAATCTTGTGGTGGTGAAACCTATTTGTGGGAGGTGAGCTATGCTGCCGATTTTTGTGGCACCTCAGCATCTTGGGGTTTTACTAACAATACCGATGAGACCTCAGAAAACCCTTCATTTCAATTTTTAAATGCAGGAGTTTATACCATAAGTATGACCATTAGTAATTCTTGTGGTGATTTTACGACGACCCAACAAATTAATGTAAAGCGTCCACCAGCAGCTAGTATTACTGCTATTGCTGATGCTTGCGGTACGGCTAGTTTTAATCCTACGGCTACAGTTACTACGTGTGCGCCTGCTACGGATACCATAACTTATAACTGGTCATTTCCGGGAGGTACGCCAGCGACATCTAATCTATTAGACCCAGGAACAATTAGTTATACCACGCCAGGTGACTACACTGTAACGTTTAGTGTGACCAATGCCTGTGGTACGGCTACGGTCACTGAGGATTTTACAGTGAATGAGAGTCCAACGATTACTAATACCGATTTTGATCAAACCTTATGTTCGGGTAATGACAGTACTGCGATTGTGCTTACGTCTGACAACGCGACTACCACTTATACATGGACCTCTAACGCTCCGGCGGGTTTAACAGGGTATATTCCTAATGGTACGGGAGATACCATTCCGGCGCAAACGCTTGTGAATACCTTGGGTACACCGATTGACCTTATCTATACCGTAACACCAGATATTAATGGTTGTGTTGGGCCGTCGGTGAATTTTACGATTACCGTAGAGCCTGCGCCTTTTATAGATGTGCAACCACAACCCGAAGCCATTTGTCTTAACGGTACACCAAATGATTTAACCGTAAGCTATCAAGGAACCGGTACTCCAAGTTATCAGTGGTATGTGAATACTGTTGATGATACTACCAGTGGTACGGCTATTGCAGGAGCTACTAACCCAACGTATACACCACCAACGGATAGTGTAGGTACTTTGTATTATTATGTGATTATCACGTTTACGACTGGTGATTGTAACGAGATTATATCAGCTACTGCAGCGATTACCGTAGAAGCTATAGCACAGATTGACAGCGATCCTATACCAACACAATCGCTTTGTGTGGGAGGCACTTCCGAAGCCCTTGTGGTTAATATTACTGGAGGTGCAGGAACGGTAAGTTACCAATGGTATAGCAATACCACTAATACCAATACCGGAGGCACAGCCATTGCCGGAGCGACGTCCGCCAGTTATACACCACCTGTTTTTACGGCTTCAGGGACGTTTTATTATTATGCGGAGGTTAGTTTTACAGGAAGTGGTTGTTCAGGATTGGTGAGTGCAGTTGCAGAGGTTATCGTTGTTGATGATCCTGAGCTTACGAGTCCTGATTTTGGAATGCAAAGCGTTTGTCAGAATAGTGCTGTAAATGCTTTAGATGTAACAGTTTCAGGAGGATTAGGAACAATAACTTACCAATGGTATGTCAATACTATAAATGATACCACTACAGGTACTGCCATTGCCGGAGCTACAGGAGCGACTTACACACCACCTTCGGATGTTGTAGGGACGTTATACTACTATTGTATTGTAACACAAGATGTCTCTGGTTGTGAGGTGACAAGTTCTGTCGCCACTATTGAAGTGACTGCTGCTGCTCAGTTTAGCAGCCAGCCGCTTTCGGACACGTTGTGTTTGGGAGATACTACCGCAGCGTTGAGCGTGTCTTATACCAATGGTACAGGTACAGCAAGTTATCAATGGTATGAAAATACCGTAAATGATACTACTACAGGTACTGCTATTGCCGGAGCAACAACGAATACCTATCAACCTCTTGTTGGTACAGTAGGCACGACTTATTATTATGTGGTTATTACGTTTAATACCGGAGGCTGTTCTGAGATTATATCTGATGTTGCAGAAATCATTGTTAACGCAACCCCAAGTATTGCTGATGGTACAGTGTTGATTTGTAGTGGCAATACGTTTGAATTTTTACCAGAAAGCATTGCCGGTAACGTAGTTCCTGCTGGGACGACCTACACTTGGTCTGATCCTGTTGTGACTCCGGCAGGAAGTGTTACAGGTGCCTCAGCCCAAGCGACGCCGAGTGCTACCATTTCTCAGTTATTGACGAATACAACCATTAACCCAGCAACGGTGACTTATACTGTAACACCAGATACCAATGGTTGTATCGGTGTTGATTTTGAAGTTGTGGTGACGGTTAATCCTTCTATTAGTGTCGTTTCTACTGTAGAGAATAACAGTTGTTTTAATTCTGATGATGCGTCTATTGCTATAACGATAACAGGCGGTATCCCTTTTACAACAGGAGATGCTTATCAGGTGAGTTGGGCAGGACCTAATGGTTTTGTGAGTAGTGCGACGACGCTTTCAAATTTAGAAGCTGGTACTTATACTTTAGATATTCTGGATGATGGAGGTTGTCCATATAACGAGACCTTTACCATTACCGAGCCTGACGAACTTGTTTTTAGTGCGGTAAATTTTGACCCAGATACCATTTCTTGTTTCGGTGCCAATGATGGAGAAATTTCTATAGATATAAGTGGAGGTACAGCGCCTTATACTTATGGCTGGACGCGTAATGGTAATCCGTTTTCGAGTGCTGAGGACCTTGATAATTTAGAGCCTGGGACTTATGTGGTTACCGTAACCGATGCTAATACTTGTGGGCCTATTAGTTCTACTTTTGAGATTGTTGAGCCTCCTTTATTGGATGTGTCTTTACAAAGTCAGACCGACGTTATCTGTTTTGGTGACGCTACGGGAGCTATCACGGTTTCGAGCGTTGGTGGTCGCCCAGGTTATACCTATAGCTGGACAGGTCCTAATGGTTTTACCAGTACCAGTGCTGATATCGCTAACTTATTTGCAGGTGCTTATGAGCTGACCGTAACCGATACTTCGGGTTGTACGGATACTTTGAATGTTGATATCCTACAGAATGATCAAATTACTATTGATGTGACCACCACGGAAATAGAATGTTATGGAGATAATGATGCCTCTATAATCATTAATAGCATATCGGGAGGAGTTGCACCTTATACTGTAGCTTGGAGTAACTTTGGCACCGGGATGAGCCAGTTTAATCTTTCGGCAGGCACTTACACTATTACGATTACCGATGCTGAGGATTGTGTGCGCGCGTTTCCAATCGTCATTGATGAAGCACCGATTTTCCTTATTGATCCAGTAGTAACTCAAATGTCTTGTGCAGGAGAAAACGATGCCAGTATCGTCCTTAATTTTCAAGGAGGTATTGCACCAATAACTGTGGTTTGGGATGATGATGCTACGGCAGGAGTAGAGCGTAATAATCTGGCACCAGGTAATTATAGTGTGACGATTACCGATGGTACGCCTTGTGTGATTCAGGAGAGTTTTACTATTTTCAATATTCTGCCTTTACAATTGTCTGCTAATGTTACCGATGCTTTAGATTGTGATGATACCAATAGTGGTGCTATTAATCTATTGATACAAGGAGGCACACCACCGTTTTCGGTGTCCTGGTCTAATGGAGCGACTACCGAAGATCTAACCGCCATACCACCTAATACTTATGTGGTTACGGTAACTGATGCTAATGGTTGTAGTATCGAAGGCAGTTGGGATGTGAACCGTTTTGAGCCGTTGACTTTAGATGTGGATACACAATCTGAAGTGGATTGCGATACCAAAACCGTAAACCAAACCTTTGTGGCTATGGCCAGTGGTGGAGTGCCACCATTTACCTATAACTGGTCTAGTGGTACTGTGAGTGGTGCTAATAATGAATTAATGACTACAGATGAAGATGGTCTAGTACTGCTTGAAGTTACCGATGCCCAAGGTTGTACTACAAATTATAGTCTCAATGTGGATATCCCAGTGTTGGGTGATCCTGACTTTGATGTGTCTTCCTTTGGGTTTAGCAATTTTGGGGTGTATTCTATTGAAGACCCAATAACGTTTACCAATTTAGCGACAGGTGATTATGTAAGTATTCTTTGGGATTTTGGGGATGGTAGTTTTTCGGGTGAAGAGAGTCCAACCCATACCTACAGTGCTGTTGGTTCTTATGTAGTAACACAAACGGTGACTTATCCGTTTGGCTGTGTGTATGAGCGTGTGATTACCCTGTATGTTGAAGAAGGTTATAAGTTAATCATGCCAGACGCCTTTACACCCAACGAGGATGGGATTAATGATTTCTTTGGTCCTGTGTATGAAGGGCTTAATAGTTTGGAATTGAATATCTACGATACCTGGGGCAGTCTTATCTATACCGAAGACGATGAGAACTTCACCGGTTGGAACGGTAAGATTAAGGATGAGTTTGCCGAAAACGGTAATTACTATTACACCTTTAGTGCTAAAACATTTTACGGAAAAACCATTACTGCCCAAGGCGCTTTTGTATTTATAAAATAAACCCTATGACCATAAGACCCATATTTACCATTGTTGTACTTATAAGCTGTTGGGCTGTTAGAGCTCAGGATCCTGTTTTTACACAGTCTAACTATATACAGGAAACTTTGAATCCTGCATTTTCAGGTTTTGAAGATAACGACCGTATTGCTGCAGGTTTGCTAAGTCGTGTGCAATGGCCCAATCTCGATTTGCAGATTCATACCCAATATGCTTATGTGAATAAGTCTTATGATTACGGTCCGAGTCTGGGCTTTGGTATTGGACTCAATGCTGTTTGGCAGTACGAATCGTTTAATAATTACAACTACGCTCAGGTTAATTTGAATTATGCGCACCGTATCAATCTTAATAACGGCTGGTACTTTAGACCCGCTATAGAAGTGGGAGTAGGGAACAAGAGTAATCGTTTTAGGAATCTTACGTTAGCCGATCAGATTAATATTAGTTCTGGGTTTATCAATCCTGTGTCTGTGGATCCTTTGGCAAGCCGCTTGAATAGTATTTACTTTTTAGATATTAATGCCGGCTTTTTGGTAGAAAAGCAAACCTTTAATGATATTAGTTATTGGGTTGGTGGTTCGGTACGCCATCTTAATCGTCCTAATATTTCTATTGTTGAAGGCGAAAAGTTACCGTTAGATATTTTCTATTCGTTTCATGGTAATGTTAGGTTTCCGTTTTTGTACGAGAATACCATTATGATGACGACGAACCTTATGGTACAAGGGCCTTATAACCGTTTGGATATTGGTACTATTGTTCAGCTCGATGCTATTTTATTAGGGCTTACGGCAGCTACTAATCCTGCGCGTAATGATGGTAATGCCCATTTGTTGACTTCTTTGAATGCTTTTGTAGGATTTGAGTATGATACCTTTCGTTTTGGGTTTTCGTATGATAAGAATACCTCTAATATAGGTCGTACCGATGGTGTGTATGAGTTGTCTATGACGTATTTGTCGCGTTGTAGGCGTTGTAATACGGACCGTAGTCGGAAGAAGTAGGGGTCTAGATTATTAGACTTTTAGATTGTTAGACTTTTAGATTGCGTCGCTCGTTCCTCACTCACAATGAGATTTCAAACTTAATTGTAAAAATAGCGTTGTACTTACGATTTCGACATCGCTGTAAACGCTAAAAGGATTGCGGTATATATTTTCGGTTAAGAAAACATATACCGCAATTACCTAAACGTCAAAACTTAATTACAAGGTGTTGTAATGTTTTAGTTTATATAAACAGCAGGTGAGTACCTTCCTCGTTTGCACGATTGTAAAAATCGCCAATAGTTATTATACCGTCAAGGTCGTCTATAAAGTCCTCTTCTTTAAGATGGAACATTTCAACAGCGAGTTTACAACCCCAAAGTTTACAACCAGAATCGGAAAGGATTTCTAAAAATTCACCAACTGGTGGCATATCTAGTTTTTCCATTTCTTTTTTCATCATTTTGGTCGCCAAGGCTTCAACGCCAGGTAAACCCCCCAACATTGTTGGGATGTGCATTGCAGGATTACCTACTGTGGCAACATGCAGACTTTCTAATTTTTTCTTCTGTATGGCTTCTAGTCCGAAGAATGTAAAGAATATTTCGGATTCTATACCTTCCATACGCGCACCATTAGCCATTATAAATGCAGCGTACACGTTTTCAATTGTTGCTTTAGATAAAATAAAAAGCATTTTTTTAACTTTTGTGGCCATGATCATTTGTTTTATAAGGTTAATACTGCGCTTTAAATACAGCTTTTAGGTTTAGGAATTCCGGCTATTTTAGTAGATACTTTAAGCGGTCCACCAGGAAACAGGCTATAGAATTCTTTGATGTTTATAACACCGCTTTTTTTAATACCTCTAATAGAAAGTGGTTCTTCATTATGGTATTTGTCTTGTAAGTAGTCTATGACTTCCCAATGTTTGTCTGTCATAGTAACATCAGCTTCGTTAGCGATGCCCTCGGCTACGTCTCGGTCCCATTGGTTAAAGTCTGTTAGATAGCCTTCTTCGTTAACATCGATTTCTCTATTTGCGATTAATTTTTTCATGATTTCAGAATTTAAAAGGTTTAAATATTAGTGTTATGCTTCGATTTTTTTGCCTTTGGTAGACATGTTTGTAGATACAAATGGGATAGGGATGCCTTTGAGGAGCATGTTCCAATAGACCCATCTAAAGGCTAATTTTCCCATGTGGTTTATTCTGTTTTCCTTTAATAGTTTCATAGGTCCAATACCAGCAATAGGGAACGTACCTTCAACCGGTTCTTGTTCATAATTAAAGTCAATTAATAATGCTTTACCATTGCCAGTTTCAACAAAACAGTTGGCATGACCATCAAATTTGGCATTAAGAGGTTGCCCATTGATATACTTTAAGATGTTTTCTTCTAAGATTTCGGCTTCAAAGTGCGCTACAGAACCTGCTTTTGATGTTGGTAGGTTAGTGGCATCACCGATAACAAAAACATTCTCATAGGCTTTGGACTGTAAGGTGTTTTTATCTGTAGGGATAAAGTTGAGGTCATCTCCCATACCCGAACGTTCAATAAGCGCATCGCCCATATTTGTAGGTACTGTAACTAAAAGGTCGTAGTCTACTTCGGTATCTGCATAGTCGATGATTTTGTTGTTTTCATAATCAACACGTTCAATATTAAAACTAACTACTTCAGCGATTCCTTTTTCTTCTAATAAATGGTGTAATGCTTTAGTAGCTTTAGGTTTGGTAAAGGCACCATCTAGTGGAGTTACATAGGTAATCTCTACCTTGTCTCTCATGCCTTTGTTTTTGAAGTAAGAATCTGCTAAAAAGGCAAACTCTAAAGGCGCCACAGGACATTTAATAGGCATCTCGGTAATGTGTACTACCAATTTGCCACCTTCCCAAGTGCGTAATTTATCTCTAAGGGCTTTAGACCCTTCGTAGGTATAGAAATCAAAAATACTTTTGTGCCATTCTGGGCCATCCATACCTTCAATTTCATCGGGAGCTATTTTAGATCCCGTTGCTACAATAAGGATATCATAGTTAATATCCTGTTCATCTTCTAGGGTTACTTTATTGTCCTCTGGAACAATAAGTTCAATCTTTTTCTGAATGTACTTTACACCATTAGGAATAAATTTATTTCCCACTTTTTTCACCTGATCTTCTGTATAGATATCAAATGGTAAAAACAAGAATCCAGGTTGGTAATAATGGGTTTTATACTGGTCTATAATGGTAATCTGCCATTCTTCTTTTGGGAGTTTTTTTACTAGGTGGTTAGCCATCATCGTGCCTGCTGTTCCCGCACCTAAAATCACTAAATTTTTCATCGTTCTCATTTTTTGGTTATGTGTTACAACATGATTTGATTTCTACTTGTAAAGTTACTTTGATAGCTAAAATTTATGCATGACAATTGTCATGTCTTAATGTAACAAATGTTACATAGCACAATGGTTTTGAAGTGCCCTATTTTAAAGGGGTTTGAGGCGCATGGTTATTCAAAAAGTCATCTATGATTTTTATCATACCTCTTTACTAATTAACCCATTATTTTTGTTATTGGCTAGGTACTAACCCCTATTCAAAAAATGCGATAAATTATTAGTTACAAAGCCAGTTTACTCGCAGAATGTTTAAAACTTCTCATTATGAAAACATCATTTATTAAATTAACTGTATTATTATTTTCGCTTGGCATGTATGCACAGACAGGTCATATCATGCAAGGCGTTGGATCTATAAATATGTCGATGGGTGGAGCTGCAACGGCACAGCCTTTAGACATTTCTGGTGCAATGCACTGGAATCCGGCAGCACTGTCTGTTTTTGATGATAAGATTCTAAAGTTTGATTTAGGCTTTTTCTTTTCATCACCAGAGTTAAGCTCAAGTTTACCATCAGGTTTATTGTACGATGCTGGAGACCTAGGGCCAGGTTCGCCTGCATCTCCTCCTGTTTATGGTAGCACCAAAGATGACAGAGGTGTCTCTTATATGCCTGCTCTAAGTATGGTTTGGGGAAAAGAAAACAGCAAGCATACTTTTGGTGTGTCTGCCTTTGGTATAAGTGGTTTTGGGGTTACGTTTCCTCAAGAAACCAATTTACCAATGGATATTAATGGCAATCCTAATATGGAATGGAATCCGAATAATTCTAACCCAATAAACTGGCCACAAGGGCTTAATGGTTTTGGACATTTGGAATCTGATTATATGTTGTTGCAGGTTAGTGGTACCTATGCTTATGAGCTTAGCGATAAGTTATCTATAGGGATACAACCCAATTTTAATTATGCATCCTTAACCTTAAACCCTAATCCAATAGCGTCACCAGATTTTCCGGCTTCCATGGGTGGTACAGGTAAGGGATATCCAAAAGCCGATAGTACACCAGCCTTTGGTTTTGGTGCACAATTTGGTATTTTCTACGATTCAGGTTCTGGTTTAAAACTAGGAGCTTCCTATAAAACCAATCAAACCTTTGGTGCTTTTGAATTTGATAATACGTACATGGATGGTACCGATGCCCCAGATGTTGAGTTTCAGATGGATTATCCAGCCATCATGTCGCTTGGTTTAGGGTATTCATTTACTGATTTTGATTTTGCATTAGACTTTAGACGTGTATTTTATGAAAGTACAGAAGGTTTTGAAGCCAGTGGCTGGGAGATCGGAGATAACGGTTATCCAACAGGAGCTGTAAAAGGGTTTGGCTGGCAAGATATTTCTATTCTTTCTGTAGGGTTACAGTATAAAGGTATCAACAGATTGCCATTGCGTGTTGGGTATACCTACAGCGGTAATCCTATAGACGAGGATTTAGCCTTCTTCTCAACACCAGCAACCGCCATTATAAAAAATGCGTACCAGTTTGGGCTAAGCTATGAGATTAATGATGCTTGGCGACTCGATGCTGTTTACCATTATGGTGATAGTGACGGCTCTACAGAAGGGCGAATTCTAGACCCAAGACAGATTACTCCAAATAACCCATTGGGAGAGCTGCCAGGTACATCGGTTTCTTATAAGATGAGTACCTCTATGGCTATGTTTGGTATTAATTATACTTTTAAGAAAAAGGTAAAAGACTAAAGGGTAGTTTCCATACTTATTGTTTTATTAAAAAACCAGCACTTTGGTGCTGGTTTTTTTTTGGATGGTTGGATGTTTAGACATGTTAGACTGTTAGACTGTTAGACTGTTAGACGGTTAGACATGTTAGATGTTTAGATATGTTAGATGTTTAGAGCTTTAGACTATTCCCTCCTTCGGTGAAGCTTCGGAGGACTCGCAATGATCATTAGTAATGACAGAGTGAACCTTATTTCATTAATCAACTAGAGTTACATTTCATTAAGTTGCTTAATTTAGTGCCATTCAATACTTGGAAGCCTTGTTATCTGCAAAACACAAACGTCTATTAAGTCAATCTTTACCCATTGCTGTTATATGGTTGCTAACCGGTTGGGTGTTTTTGTGGACAGAACAGGCTATTATAGGGCATGAGGAAAACACACCAGACTCTGCCATTTCATTAACACCTCAAGTGTTTTTGTTTGCCAGTATTAGCGTTACTCTTATTGGGTTTTTGGTAGGGTTTATAGAGTACCGTTTTATTAATGCACTTTTTAAGCCTTATCGTTTTGTCGTTAAGTTGTTGGGCAAGTTTGTGTTCTATTTGTTGTTTATGGAGCTCCTTGTCTTTGTTACCTTTATCATCGCTGCCAGTATAGAGCAAAACAGCTCCATGTTCTCTAGTGTGGTTTGGGATAAGTACCAGATGTTTTTTGGAAGCATTACACATGCCAGTACCTTAATACAGCTGGCATTTTCCATGCTGTTGTCTTTGTTTTATGTTGAAGTAAGCGAGCATCTTGGGCATTCTGTACTTACCAATTTTATTACAGGTAAGTATCATCGTCCCAAATCAGAGACCCGATTGTTTATGTTTAGCGATATGAAATCCTCAACGCATATTGCCGAAACCTTAGGGCACGATACCTATTTTGAGTTTTTGGCATCGTATTATAACGATTTGTCTGATGCCATTTTGCGTCATAAAGGGGAAGTGTACCAGTATGTTGGTGATGAGATTGTATTGACCTGGCCAAGTACAACCGCTCGTTTTGTGCCTTTGAGTCTGGATTGCTTTTATGCCATGAAAGCAGATTTAGAGCGTCGCCGTCCTTTTTATTTGCAACAGTATGGTGTGTATCCCGATTTTAAAGCGGCTATTCATATAGGTGAAGTAACCACAGGAGAAATCGGTGCCCTTAAAAAAGATATTTTCTTTACAGGAGATGTGCTTAATACCGCAGCACGTTTACAATCGGAATGCCAAACCTATGGTGTGGATTTGCTGGTATCTAAAGCGGTTGTAGACGCAGTACCATCAGCGCAGTATCCGTTTAAAAGTTTGGGGTCAGTTCAGTTGAAAGGCAAAACGCAGGCTGTTGAGGTGTTTATGGTGGGTGTATAGACATGTTAGATTTTTAGACTATTAGATGGTTAGATATGTTAGACTGTTGGATTCTGACGTTTGTAGTTGGGGCTGAGGCAATGACGTTACTATTGTCACTGCGAGGCACGAAGCAGTCTCAAAGAGAGAAAACACAATCCAAGCCGTCAGTTCGAGTGTTTTATTCGAAGCATGAGAATAAAATGTATCGAGAACCACAAAATAACTTAACATACTGTTTGTCATGCTGAACTTGATTCAGTATCTCATTTAAGTACACGAATCTATCCATAAAACCAGATTCAATACCAATCCAACCAAACGATAAGCGTCAGTGTCGCAACTACCATAGTTTTTGTATGGTTTTATTTACTATATTTACTTTTATAGCTCATACTTAACAATGTCTAAGCAAAAATCCCTAACCGATGCTATACAGCGCTTGCTAACTGCTGTTCTAAATGCTTTAGGCTATCACAGTACACCCAAGCGTACGTGGCATCAGCATGTGGTGCCTTATGAGGACGGCTGGGCAGTGCGCCGCGAAGGTAATGAGCGTGTTACCTCTAAGCACCGTAAGCAAGGCACAGCCATACGCAAAGCCAAAACCCTTGCCAAGCGCTATAATGCCGATGTTATTATTCATCGTGCCAGTGGTGGTATCCGTAAGCGTATTAGTTATCGATGATCTTGAAATAAAAAAAGGCTGGGATCTGCAGATTTATACAACGTACGCAGCCTGCCCCAGCCAAAAACCATTAGGTTATGCTAAAGCCATTGCCTTGACAGATGCAGTCTGTTAGGTACTGCGCTTTAGCTTTGCACCAAGTTGCATAGTCTTGATATAACTCGCGAACTTCGACTTGGTAGTGTAAATATAAAACAATGTTTTATACGCTTGTACGCAATTTCGTTTAGGAATTATGTATCCTTTTCCTATCTTTAGACTCCCTTAATTAATATCTCATTAATTTTAATGTTTCTATAAACAATAAAGCAAGAAACGCAGTAAGTTTCTCAATAAAAATATATGCCATTATTTCAACCCTCGGTTCTTAAGCACTATCAAAACTTACAAGATAGTGAAGCCATAAGTAAAGCCTATACTAAATATACAAGGTACTTTCTTAATCCTACAATTCAAGACAATATACGTAGTTCTAAAGAAGAGGAATATCAAGGCATATTCCTTACAGAGCTATTTGTAAATATCTTAGGCTACACCCTAAAACCTAAAGCCAACTATAACCTGGTTGCAGAGTACAAAAACCAAAACAATGCACGCAAAGCAGATGGTGCCATATTAGATAACGATACGGCAGTAGGTGTTATAGAATTAAAAGGCACCAATACCAAAGACTTAGAGAGCATACGCAAGCAGGCCTTTGATTATAAAGCCAACCAAAAAGGCTGTGTCTATGTCATAACCTCTAACTTCGAAAAGCTACGGTTCTATATCAATGATGCCACCGAGTTTTTAGAGTTTAATCTATTTGAGCTTACACCAGAGCGTTTTGCCCTGCTATACATCTGTTTGCAAAAAGACAATGTATTAAATAACACACCTTTAAAAATTAAAGAAGCCTCTGTAGTAGAAGAAGAGCAAATCACCAAGCAATTCTATAAAGACTATTCCATTTTCAAACGAGAGCTGTTTAGAGACCTCGTAAAACGCAACGCAAAAACATTAAAAAATGAAGCGTCATTGCGAGCCTCGGCGAAGCAATCTCACCAACTAGCAGAAGAAGAAAAAGCAGAACTACTAAAGCTAGAAAAAAACGTAAAGCTAACCCTCTTCAAAAAATCACAAAAGCTAATAGACCGTTACCTCTTTATTTTCTTTGCAGAAGACAGAGGCTTACTACCACCAAACAGCACACAGCAAATATTAGACAAATGGAAAGCCGATGTAGATTTTGGAGACGACCGTCCGCTATACAATCTATTCAAACAATACTTTCATCATCTAGACCAAGGTAGAGCAGGTACCACCAACAGAGCCGAAATATATGCTTATAACGGTGGCCTATTCAAAGAAGACAAAACCTTAGATAGCCTAGATATAGATAGCCAGCTCTTATACAAGCATACCAGCAAACTAGCAGCTTACGATTTCGAGAGCCAAGTAGATGTCAACATACTAGGGCATATCTTCGAGAACTCGCTCAACGAAATAGAAAGCGTTAATGCCGAAATTGAAGGAGCAGACTTCGACAAGCAAAAAAGCAAACGAAAAAAAGACGGTGTCTTCTACACACCAAAGTACATTACTAAGTACATCGTAGAAAACACCATAGGCAAACTGTGCGAAGAAAAGAAAACCGAACTAGGCTTTAAAGAAGAAGAATATTACAAAGGCCGCAAAAACCGAAACAAATCTACCATTACCAAACTGGTAGCCATATTAGACACCTATAGAGATTGGTTACTACAACTCACCATTTGCGACCCAGCATGTGGCTCTGGCGCATTCCTCAACCAAGCCTTAAACTTTTTAATAGCAGAGCACCAATATATAGACGAGCTCAAAACCAAAGTACTGGGAGGTGGCTTTCAGTTTCCAGATATCGAAAACACCATACTAGAAAACAACATCTACGGTGTAGACCTCAACGAAGAGTCTGTAGAAATAGCCAAACTATCCCTTTGGTTACGTACCGCACAACCACGTCGTAAGCTAAACGACCTTAGCAGCAACATTAAATGTGGCAACAGCCTTATAGATAGCAAAACCGTTGCAGGCGATAAAGCCTTTAATTGGGAAACTGAGTTTCCGCAAGTATTTGCTAAAGGTGGCTTTGATGTTATTATTGGGAATCCGCCGTATGTTTCTAAATCTTTTTCAGATAGTGAAAAAAAATATTATCATAACAACTATTCAACTGCTCAATACCAATTAGACCTTTATATTTCTTTTTTTGAGAAAGGAACTAATATACTGCGAGCAAATGGGCAAATTAGTTACATTATTCCAAATTCATGGTTAAAAAACTTAATGTTTGATAAGTGTAGGTTGTTCGTCCTTGATAATTTATCTTTTGAAATAATAATTCCAAATTTAGAAAACATATTTACTGATGCTTCTGTTGATACTATGATATTTGTAGCATCTAAAGCCTATAAGCACAAAAAGGAGATAGAAATCGGTCAATTTAATCTGCTTGAATACACAAAAAAACATTCAGTTAATCAAGAAAGATTTAGAAAGAATGAGAAATTAATATTTGATGTTGAGATATCTCAAGAATCACAATCGATCTTTACTAAAATAGATGAACAATGTGTTAGGTTGTGTGAGATTTCAGATGTTACAAGGGGAATAAATCCATATGATAAATACCGAGGACAATCTGCTGATATTATAAAAAATAAATTATATCATTCTAACCATAAAAAAGATGACACTTTTATTCCAGAAATAAGAGGAAAGCATGTTAATAGATATTCATTGGAATGGGATAATGAATCTTTTGTTAGTTACGGAGATTGGCTAGCAGCACCTAGAGAACCAAAATATTTTAAAGGTAATAGAATTATTTGCAGGCAAGTTTTAGGCAAGAATCTAAATTGCACATTTTTAGATAAAGATTTTATTATTGACCAAAGTGTATTTATTGCCAAATTTGATAATGACCAGTCTGATAAATTACATCCTAAATTTATTTTAGCTCAATTATCTTCAAAGTTGTTAAGTTTTTATTTTAGGTACAAAGCAAATGAATTTGATGCATTATTTCCTAAAATAAAAATTGGTGAATACAAAAATCTTCCAATTATAATAAGAATAAGAAGTCTTCAAACACCATTTATAGAAGCAGTTAATATTATGCTAGACACAAAAAGTATATTATTTAACTTAATAGTCAAATTCCAAAACTATCTAACCACAACCTTCCAACTACAAAAACTATCCAAAAAACTACAAAACTGGCACGAGTTAGAATTTGGAGACTTTATAAAAGAGCTCAACAAAGCCATAAAAGCCAATAACAAACTACGTGTTAAAGACGGCTTAGAGGAAGTACCAACCCTAACCAAAAAAGACGAGTTCGAGTGGTTAGACCTTTTTGAAGACAACAAACAAAAAGCACAAGCCTTACAAACCCAAATCAACCAAACCGATAAACAAATCGATGCTATGGTATATCAACTTTATGGCTTAACTGATGATGAAATCTCAATAGTTGAAAACTCTTGAGATACACGAGTACATTAATTTAAAATAAAACTGACACGAGCTAGATACAAATTGTAGAAAACAACTAAAATGCACCAAGACATAAAAACAAGCATCAAAGTATCACGTCACTGCGAGGCAACGAAGCAGTCTCATTAAAGCATAAAGAAACAACAACTAGATTGCTTCACTACGTTCGCAATGACCTTGCCATCATCACAGTGAGGCACGAAGCAGTCTCATTAAAGCATAAAGAAACAACAACTAGATTGCTTCACTACGTTCGCAATGACGTTACCATTGTCACTGCGAGGCAACGAAGCAGTCTCATTAAAGCATAGGGAAACAACAACTAGATTGCTTCGTTCGTACCTCTCTCGCAATGACGTTACGATTGTCACTGCGAGGTACGAAGCAGTCTCATTATAAGGGTAGTGGTAATGACTAAGAGATTGCTTCGCTCGTTCCTCACTCGCAATGACGTTACCATTGTCATTCCGAGGAAGCATGACGAAGGAATCTCAATAACGGTTCGAATGAAAGACAATGACTAAAAAATGAAACCAGGTTACGTATACATACTTACTAATAAGAACAACACTACACTTTATGTAGGTGTTACTGCGTATCTAAAGGAGCGTATTCTTAAACATAAAGAAAAGAGCGATCCAAAATCATTTACAGCACGTTATAACCTTGATAAGTTAGTGTATCATGAAGCACACCAAATGATAGGTGATGCCATAGGTAGGGAAAAGCAATTAAAGGCTGGTAGTAGGGCTAAAAAGGTAGCGCTTATTGAAGGGTTGAATCCAGAATGGAAGGATTTGTTTTGGGATTTGTAAGATGACTGTATAAAAAGTGTTGTCACTGCGAGGCACGAAGCAGTCTCAAAGAGAGATAGAGAGAACACAAGCCAAGCCGTCAGTTCGAGTGTTTTATTCGAAGCATGAGAATAAAATGTATCGAGAACTACAAAAAAGAACCAACAAGCACATAAGTAGCTCAGACCCAATTCCGACACAGTCGGAACCTGCTGTCAACAGTATATATAAACAAAATCCGTTAAAAATGGCTGAAGCCTTGGAAGCCATAATTGTCATGCTGAACTTGCCTGTGCTGAACTTGCTTCAGTAATTCAGCATCTCATCAAAGCACTTTCCTGCCTGCCGGTTTACCTGCCGTAGGCATGGCAGGCAGGTTGGTAGCTTTTTTGGTGCATCAATTGCGTAAGCACATCATGAGTTCTTAAACAATGAATATCGACTAATAAAAATGAACGTAAAAAAAACACAAACAAAAAAAATCCCGCACAGCAAAACCATACGGGATCAATATTAAGGATTTAAAAATCTAAGAATCTAAGAGTCTAAGAGTCTAAGAATCTAAAACCCTATTTACCCAGCAGCAGCAATTTTCATACTATGGCCTTGCGCCAGCTCGTACAAATCACCATTAACCTTTTGGTAAAAAACAATACCAGTAGCCGCATACAATGCAGTAGTAACAGGTATAGGAGCATAGGCCGTTAAATCAACGGTCAAATCCGTAGCAGCACCAACCATACCAATAAGCTCAATAGGGTCACTGTACGTTATACCACCAACACCGTTCGGTGTATCCTCAACAGGCTCATACAACTTAGTAGCAGCTTCCCACTCATAGTTGCTCACATAGCCCGCAGCCAATACCAGTTTGCAGTGCGTAGCACCCATTGGGATATCAATATAATTACTGGTCTCAAAATCTGGTACAGACCACGTTACCGTATCTCTACCAGCATTAATAGTAGGCCCAGTAGAAGGAGCATTAAATTGGCTGTCAAAAAGCTTAAACTTATTAAAGTTAAAACCAATAAAAGACTCCGTATTATCAACCAAGTTAATATTACGCTGACCACGCAAACCAGCACCCGAGTTCGTCAAGCGACGTATCGTTCCGGCAACCCGGCTACTTATCTGAGAATCCGCAACAAGCCTAAGGATAGAAGCAAAGCTCTCTCTAAAACTTTTACCACATCGGTTCGCACCAGCAAACTCCTGCATATTCTCGCGAGTACGTTGGTACTCTGGCGAATGCATAATACGGTTTCTACTTACCTGACTCTTTGTTTTCACAAAGTTCTGACCATCTTTTCTGTAAAAGGTCAACCCCTCTAGGGTACCTTCCAATCTAACAAACGAATTATTTCTTGCCATGATATAAATGATTTAGGACATAGCTCAGCAATGGCATATACGCTAAGCACATCTGGTTAAAATTTGCCCAGACTCGTTCTGGGACTTACTTAAGGAATTTAGGGGATACAGCAGGCTATAAATCCGGATTTTACAGTTAGCACATATACGTTGGCTAAATTGCTGTGGGTCAAACATATAAAATTAATTTTTAACTGTTCATCGATTAAAAATGTCATATTATCGATAAAAAGTGCTTTTCATCGATGATTCTCCAATAAAATTCACAAAACAAAGCCACATTTTAAAAGATTAGCAACAACACCCGAATACCAACTAATAATATCATAAAAATGATAATTCTTACAAAAAAGCAGCTCTAAGCATCACATTATTAAGAGAATAGAACTAAACCTGCTACTGTCATTCCGAGCTAAGCGAAGGAATCTCAAAAACAAACAGCACCAACAAACACATAAGTAGCTCAAACCCAAATTCCGACACAGTCGGAACCCGCTGTCAGCAGTATATATAAACAAAATCCGTCAAGAATGGCTGAAGCCTTGGAAGCCATTATTGTCAT